>Ga0070728_10002685_pt1 | contig 21375 bp, 16 predicted proteins | sample tdDd471_FD_66723 | JGI IMG/M metagenome (GOLD analysis project Ga0070728, IMG submission 66723) | Marine sediment microbial communities from the Atlantic coast under amendment with organic carbon and nitrate - tdDd47.1 | ecosystem: Environmental > Aquatic > Marine > Coastal > Sediment | place... | reverse complement strand
GGGGACCTTTCTATCGTGGTGGGTTCTTACGAGGCTCCACAGAGAGACTGGTTTATCAAGGATACGGCCAAAGTCCGGAAGGGGAGTGCCGGGCTGTTTAACCTGAACTACTATTTCAAGCACAAACGAAAAGACTACCAGATAGTGAAAGGATCGGATTATCAAACCGATGCCGAAGCCCGGGGCATTGATGCCGTGACCCTCAGCATGGGCAACGGAACGGATGTCTTCATGTCACAGGACAACTCCATGGGGCTCAACTTTTCTGCAGAAGGGTATCGGGATCCGTTAACGGGAATAATCAAGCCCACACCGCTGGAGGTCGACAGTGGGACCCTTGCCATCAAAGGCATGAAAACCTTCGGTCAGCAGATTACCCTTTACCCCATCAACGAGATTCCTGGGTATGTCACAGGGGAGGGCATTGCCCTTGAGATCCGGAGCAAAACATCCATTGATGAAATCAGGTTGACAGCCCCGGATAACACACCGGATGACCCGACTGACAATCCGGTCAACGCTCTTATCAAGGGTGTCCACATGCGCGAGAGTTTCAGCCAGGAGCTTCATGATAAGGATAAGTACGGAAAATGGGGGGACATGGACAGCGGGTACTTCGCCAGCGATGCTCCTTCCGAGTATTTTCAGAGCACCTATGATCCAGACGGGTACTACGGGCATACCTGGGATCCAAAGGACACCCCCATCGACCCGAGTCTGATCAGCACCCCTTACTCCGGGGGCCCCGACTATTACAACATGTATGACGGCTACATGATGAACGGAAACATCAACCAAGTCGCTTTTTACGATCTCATCAGCGGGAAGAAATTGCCCTACGGCCACGGCCAGCTCACCAACAATGATAAGATCACCGGGAAAAATTTTGACAACCCCAGCAAGCTGGACGACGACTATCAGGTTCGCAGCCAGGACGTCGCCAATGCCATTGTCATTGAAGAACGCCCCATAACCATCCAGGTGAAAACAGGGCGGACGTACAAGCGTTACGATTCAGATGCTGATGGGCTGGTGGACTATTATGACGACCGAAGCTATGTGGCCATCAATTGGCCCCGGCATGGCTCAGTGCGGGTAGAAGAGATTCAGGGGTTCCTTTCAGATCCAAATGAGTGGCCGTACAGGGATTTTGGTCCCTCCATGGGAAGCGTGATCCTTGACGGGATGAGGGCCAAAAAGACTTATATCGAAATTCCCGGCAGACGGGAGCAGTATCTCATTACCGAGCAGAACATGCACTCCGATGGAAGACGGCACAACTATGTTTATGATGCAGGCAAACTTCCAGATGAGATGAACCCCAACGGGCTTCCGTCCTGGGGCCAGCCAGACTGGGATCCCATCGGTCGGGGTCAGATCGATTTCCTCAGCAAGCTGGGGAATACAGCATTAACCAAGCCACCGGGCACGCCTGATTTAAACCCAACAGGAGGGCAGTGGGATCTCTACGACCTTAAGAAAACGGTGGGAGGTGTCACTTATGATTTCTGGCATATCTATGAACCCGCATATCCTGGATCCCGTGCCCGTTGGGTCCCGGACCATTGATTTATGAGGCTGCCGGCATAGACCGATCTCAAAGGAGATATACCATGGGTTGTGGTAAACGATGGGGTGGATGGATATTTAATGGCATGGCCAGTGCTCTGGCTGCCGTTATGTTCTGTGGTGCGCCGGTTTTCGTCTGTTCCGCGTACGGTGCCGTGCGGCCCATGACGGACAATGATCTTTCGGGTATTACGGCCCAGACCAGCCCCATTTCCGTCAGCATGGAGTGCGACACGGTGCGTATCTTTATGGATGCTTACCTGGAGGTGTACCAGGAGACCGACAAGGTGCGCTTGGGGTATTATTACAAGTCACCGGCAGAACTGACCACGCGAAAGGGTCTGAACCCAGGGGATTATGAGAGATACAATCACAATGGGGCGATCTGGGACAAACGGTGGAAATTCAGTGGTTACGACCCTCGGATTCAGTGGCACCCCAGCGATACGCCTGTGCCGGATGGGGATCAGTGGAACACCAAGCGGTTTCGCGTGGACATGGGGAAAGACCCAGGCGGTACGACGATTTATTCACCCTGGGAGTTGGCCACAGAGTTCTCGGTATACAGGGGGGATGATAAAGACAGCCTGAATTTGGAAACCGTCTACGTTCCGTTTGTCGATGATGATAATTACATGTACAAATACAAGTACAAACTGGGTGATAAGTGGGTTGACGGGGCCCAGGGGGACAACGATCAGCTGGTGCTCTTTTCAAGTCAGACCTACCGCAACCGAAACTATCTGGATTGGGACTTTGCAGTGGATAACCTGCGCATGGGCTTGAATCCTGACGAGCCTGTTCGTATCAACGGCCTGGTGATCCGTCTCAAGTACGATAACATCAGCGACCCCAACCGCAAGTTGACCGATATCATCGTGGGCACGAACGATATTCAAGGTGACCTCTCCTTTGATTACAAGAGGGCTACGGGTATCTACAGTCCCAAGATGCCCCACCAGGCACGTCAGACCGCACTTCAGACCGGTGGTGACGGAAACAGCATAGCTGGAACCGATTTGTCCACGGAGTTCAACTCCACACCCATTCCCGTTGTGTACCAAAGGGACACCATGATGAGTCTGGTGGATCAGTTTAACCTGGCACGGAACTACAAGCAGCCGAAAGAGGAGGGCTGGTTCGACGCCGTGCCGGACAACCCCTTGAGCAACACGCAGCACTCCGGCTTTTTTATCCGCATTGGCCTGGACCGCAACAGCCCCCATTTCGGGTACCAGCTTGTGGGGGGCTACAATGAACGGATCGCAGCCTCTTTTCAGTACAAGGGAGAGAACCTTAACGAGTCCCTTTATAACTGGTGGAACGGGATTGAACCCTCCCTTGCCACAACGCAGTATCCCGCTTCTCTTCAGAAGGTTTACAGCAATGATCCCAATGTCACCAGTTACTCCTATTATGGAACTGATTCGAACTACTTTCCTTAGAAAATTGTGGCATGAGTTATGGGGCTGATGGGGGTGGAGGAGGTACAGGCGCGGTTTTTCAATGCCTTGCCCGTTAATGTATGGTGTTGGATGTGCGAGCGGTGCAGGGATAAGTCTTGGTGTTTCAAATAGTTCTCTTGGGTGCGGTCTGTCCGGCTGGATGAAATATTTCAGCCGGACTTTTTTATTTGAACGGGCATCTCAGAAAAGGCCTTGGAGCCACGGTTGCTGCAGCTTTACTTGAAAACTTCGTAGTCGCGGGGTGCTTCGGTGGTGGAGGATTCCTTTGTGTCAGGATTAAAAGGTGTTGCTTTATTTGCAATATTGATATAATTGTCTCGCTCGTTCGTTCCTCAATATCTCTTCACGCATATTTCATCCATTCAAGTCGGATCGACACTTTCCCCCTGCACGTGAGGTGAACCACGCTAACCAGGGCGTATTGCGCATGCGGTGAGTGGTGGAGCGGATGTGGAAGACCCACTTACGAAGTGACCCGAAACAGTTTGTACAAAAGGAAGATCAAGAACATGACCCAGTTAAATAGACATTTTTTCAGTGGTGGCCTCAAAGGGGCTGAAGCGGCATTTGGGATCCAGGCAGAAAAGTACGGAATTTCTGAGACAACCTATGCCTTTGACGGACAGACCCTGACCCGCGAGATGAACGTTGAGATTCTTTCGGAAGAGACCCTTAAAAAGGGCGATGTCAGCATGGAGATTGTGTCTGCCCGTATGGGACGGCGTTATGCCCAGGCAGACAGGATCCGTAAGGTATTTCAAGTGATTTTTCATATGGTAAACAAGGGCTGCCAGGTGTTGGCCATCGGTTGGATCCAGGACGACAGCACCGTCAAGGGCGGAACCGGATGGGCTGTGGAGCTGGGCAAGTTTTTCAACCGCCCCGTCAGCGTGTTCGACCAGGAGAAGAACCAGTGGTACACGTGGAAAGAGAACCGCTGGGCCCTGGACACCCCTGTGATTACAGAAAAGACCTTCTGCGGTACCGGAACCCGGAACCTTTCAGACGAAGGCAAAGCCGCCATTGAAGACCTCTTCAAACGATCTTTCGCGTGATTGAGTCGCCGCAGGTCGGTGCAGCAAAGAAAGCCCTTGAAAGAGTGCCGCACATCGTGCGGCATTGCATGCGAGGCATTCAAGGGGAAGTCCTTTAACCGGGGCTTCCCCTCCTTCGTTTTTTAAGCCATCCCCCATTTCTCTCCTGATAGTCAACACCTTGCGGAATGTATCTGTTCAGCACTATATCGCCTTCCGGCGGCTAAGTGTGCCATCTTGAAAGCAGGTTGCGGGTGCGCTTTGCCCTACGTTTTTCGGGTCAAATCATATTCGATATTTAAAACGGCCACCATTCAAGGGCAACGTTTTAAGACCTGTTTGTTAAACCCACTCTTTCAGATCAGGCAAAGGTTCAGCCCCCCCGATGGGGCCGACGGATACATGGGATGACTGGTTGCTGACACAGAAACGCAGCGGTTTCCAATGATCCGGTGGCAGGGGAGGAGGGCCCCACATCCCGCCTTTTGCAGACAGCAGGGGAGCCTTTGCGAACCCGGGGTCAAGGGGATGGTTCCCTTGACCCCGGGAGGCTATGTTTCCTGGAGAAGGTTGTGCGCCTGATCACCCACGGTGGTGGGGGTGACGTGCCATTCTGTGTAGAGGGAAAAGGGGTGGGACGATGATTTCAGGGTTTCGGCATGGGAACGTGCTGTGTCGTCTTTTGTGCGTGCGGCAAAGAGCAGGGCGAGGCCCTGTTTAACCGGATCCTTGGAGTCGAGGTGAGTGCGCACGTCAGGGGCGGCTGCCGCCACTTTTTCCGGGTCGGTTTCCGCCAGCCTGCAAAGGCCCCAGAGAGCTCCTCGCTGAAGGATTTCGTGTTCAAGAAAGTTTCCCTCTTCGCTGACGTACGAGCAGAGGATGCGGTGGTATTCTGACGCCACCTTTTCGTTGACCGCCGATATTTCTCCCATGGCTTCCGGGGCTCCCCAGCCGATCCCACCGGACTCGTCGTTCAGGGTCCACATCAGGCGGCGCATGACGACGCGCGCCTCCTCCATGTTCTCTCGAGCCAGGGCATTTGTCACCATCCCCAGGGCTGTGACGGCACGCCATCTTATCAGCTCTTCCCGGTCGCAGAAAAAGCCGATGATGGGGCTCACCACACGCCGTAAGGGGTAGGAGAGCAATTCTGTTTCAACGCTTTCGGGTGTCCCTTCCAGAAGGAGGGGGCGAAGGGCGCGTTTGATCTCCCGTCCGCCGGATATTTCATTGGTATTCATGGGGCCTCCTTGTTTGGCAGGGTTGTGGTTTCTCTGGTTATCCCGAGGTTGTGTCATGAAGAAGCCCATTCCCTTTGAGGGTGAGGGTAACGTGTGATCTTAATTATAAAGCATCGCGGCACAATTTGCCAAAATGTTGTCCACGGGTGAATGGTCTTAGGGGCGAGGCACAGGGGCATGTACAAACCTGTTTATCAAACGTTTCAAAAGTTTGGCCCCCGGCAGGGCCGCCGGAGGCTTGTTTTTTCACAACAGGTCCGCGCTTAGAAATTGATCACGGTGAACCCCTGCTCAACATAGCGGGCCATGGACGGGTGGCCTTTCATGTCGGAGAGGGGGGCGAGGCCGGAGGTTTTGGCGCCATCCTTTGCTCCGAGCTTGGTGGCACAGGCAAGGCAGTAACCGTCCATAAGCCCCTTGTCCGTCGCTTGTTTGAAGAGAGAGGGCAGGGGGGCGTCAAGGGTGTCGATGTCGGGGAGCAGGGTTGTGGCCGGTCCTTCTATGACTATCTTGACCTTGTGTCCTTTTTCATGGAGGTCAAGGCCGTTGAGGAGAACATGAATAAAACAGCCGGGTTCCTGTCGGTAGGCGAAGAGAGCAAAAGAGGTCAGTTGATCGGTCATGGAATTCCTCCAGGTGTCATGTGTGAATCGCAACGACTGCGCTCAATGCATCCCCTGGCAGTCATGTCAGGGGTAAGCCGTTGCTTTATCAAACGGTGGGTTTGACAAGCAGTTTTGGAAGATGTGTCAAGGTGGGGGGCAAAGTCACTTAAGCGAAATACCTTGAAAGCAGGTTGCAAATGCGTTTTGCCCCTCGTTCCTCGGGGAAAATCACATCCGCCGTCAATTCGCGCACTACCTGAAGATCATTTTTTTAAACCTGTTTATCAAACGTTTCAAAAGTTTGGCCCCCGGCAGGGCCGCCGGAGGCACAAGCTGAATAGTTACCCGGCTTTACCCCTTTTTGGCCTTCACGGCCTCACCGATGCGGACACCGAAGTCGAAGGACTCTTTGAGGGCATCCTGATCCGGGACGTAGAGGGTGCGAATGCCGTCATCAATCATCTCGAACTCCATGGCTTCGAGTTCTTTGTTGAGGAGTTTTACCGCTTCCCCACTCCATCCGTAGGACCCGAAGGTTGCCGCGAGTTTGCCTTGGGGCTTTAAGCCCTTCATGTAGGAGAGGACGTCGGCTAAGGTGGGAAAGATCCCGTTGTTGAGGGTGGGGGAGCCCACCACGAGTGCCTTGGCGTCCATGAGCTCGGTCATGATGTCGCTTCGGTGCCAGTTGCGAACGCTCATGGGGATCACCTCCACGCCGGTGGAACGTGCGCCGTCAACAATCTCCTTGGCCATCTTCTCCGTGGAGTTCCACATGGTGTCGTACATGACGATCACTTTGTCCTTGGTCTCCTGACGCGCCCAGCTGGCGTAGTGTTCCAGGATTTTCTCCGGCTGCTTGCGCCAGAGGATGCCGTGATCCGGGCAGATCATGTTGAGCTTGAGGCCCATGGCTTCAACAGATTCCAGAAGCTTTTCCACGCGAGGGGCATAGGGCAGAAGAATGTTGGCGAAGTACTTCTTGGCGTGGTCGAAGAGTCCCACTCCCATTTCGTCATCGAAGTTTTCGTGGGACGCGTAGTGCTGCCCGAAAGCGTCGCTGGAAAAGAGGATGCCGTCCTCTTTGAGGTAAGTGAACATGCTGTCCGGCCAGTGGAGCATGCGGGTTTCGATGAAGGAGAGGGTGCGCTTGCCCAGCTTCATTTCGGTGCCAGGCTTGACCACGCGGTAGTCGATCTTTTTGTCGTTGAAGTGGGCGGACAGGGCCCGTACCCCCATCTTCGAACAGTAGACCGGTTTGTCTTCACCGATGAGGTGCAGGACCCGGGGAAGAGCCCCGGAATGGTCCATTTCTGCATGGTTGCTGATGATGAAATCGATTTTTTTCGGATCGATGATTTTCCGGATGTTCTCCATGAACTGACCGGTGAAGGGCTCTTTCACCGTGTCAATGAGCACCACCTTGTCGTCATCGACGATAAGGAAGGCATTGTAACTGGTGCCCATGTAGGTGGAGTACCCGTGGAAATCCCGGATGTTCCAGTCCTTGACACCCACGTCGTAGATGCCATCGGCGATTTTGAGAGGTCTCATGTTTCCCTGTTTCCCTTCGTGGTGATGGCCGGAAGCTTCAGGGTCCGGCCTTGTCATGCCTGGATGGACACCCCGAAGCTCCGGGGTGTTTCAACTGCTGTATAACACACGCCTCGGGGTGAATCTCACACCCCGGGGCGTTTGCGTATCACGCTTCTTCAAACTCCTCTTTTCCCACGCCACAGACGGGGCAGACCCAGTCTTCGGGGATATCTGCAAAGGAGGTTCCGGGCTCGATGCCGTTTTCAGAATCGCCCTCTTCGGGGTCGTACACATAGCCACATACCGTGCATTCATACTTTTTCATGGGATCACCTCATTTAATTGTTGAGTTGGGGTAACCACCCAGCACTTGGAAGAAAAGACCACCGGCAGGGCCGCCGGAGCTTCTTTCAAGCGTTGATCTGGGTGGCTACGAGTTGGGTTTTTGAGTGGTTCTGGCTTACTTGTCGAAATATCGCTTCAACAGACCGGCAAAGGCCTGTCCGTGTCTTGCCTCGTCTTTGCACATCTCGTGAACGGTGTCATGGATGGCGTCCAGGTTGAGCTGCTTGGCACGGGTGGCCAGGTCTTTTTTCCCCTGGCAGGCTCCGTGCTCGGCATCAACGCGTACCTGCAAGTTGGTCTTTGTGTCCCCGGTGACCACTTCGCCGAGGAGCTCAGCGAATTTTGCAGCATGCTCCGCTTCTTCAAAGGCGATGCGCTTGTACGCTTCGGCCACTTCGGGGTAGCCCTCACGGTCTGCCTGGCGGCTCATGGCAAGGTACATGCCCACTTCGGTGCACTCCCCGGTAAAGTTGGCGCGAAGGCCTTCAAGGATTTCAGGGTCCACACCCTCGGCAACCCCGATGACATGCTCATCGGCCCAGGCCAAGGTACCGCCTGCGCCCTGCTCTTTGAACTTTTCTTTGGGAGCACCGCACTGGGGGCATTTTTCGGGGGGGGCGTCGCCTTCGTGGACATAACCACAGACGCTACATCCCCATTTGGCAGCGGCTTTCTCTTCAATGACCTCTTTAAATTTTTCTTTGGGAGCACCGCACTGGGGGCATTTTTCCGGGGGGGCACTGCCTTCATGGACATAACCGCATACCGTACAGACAAATTTCTTCATGTTCGAATCCACTCCTTTTTTCCTGTTCAGTTTCCGCTCCACGTCGTTTCGTTCTGACGCGCTCAATGGATGAGCATCGAAAATGTATTTCTGCATCTCATCAAAATGATCGATGTTTCCCACCATCTGGCACCCGGTAAGGCATCCCTGGTGAAGAACAAGCTTTTTGTAAATCCCTTCTTCGCTGCGGGTCAGAGACTCTTTGGTTCCCTCGGGATCCACGTCTCCCACCGACCCCAGGTAGATCCCCGTGACTTTAAGCATGGTGGAGAAGGCGGGCTCGCTGTATTGGGATACGTTGCCGCACATGTTCAGACCGGCAACCTCCCCCTGCTCAATGCCGGTGGCCCAAATGCCGTGTATGGTGCCGTTAAAGGCCGCACAGTCTCCGGCTGCAAAGATGCCGGGGGTTTGGGTTTCCATGCATGCATTGACCGGAATGCCTTTCTGGGCGGGGATGCCCGCTGTTTCGGCCAACCCTGTGTTGGGCCTGATACCGGCGGAGATAAGGACCATGTCCGCGGGGATCATGGCCCCGGATGAGGAGATGACGCCTGTCACCTGCTCATCGCCTGTGAGCTCTTTGGCCACCGCGCCGGTATGAAACTGGAAGCCCAGGTTCACCATTTTTTCCATCAGCAGCTCGGCACCCTGTGCATCAAGTTGGCGGGGAAGAATTCGATGGGCGTATTCCAGAACCGTGACCTTTTTTCCCTGTTTGATAAGGGCATGACCAGCCTCCAATCCGAGGAGTCCGCCGCCGATGATCACCACATTCTCAACACCCGAGGCGTGGGCAAGGATGTTTTTCGCATCAGCCAGGGTGCGCAGGGTAAAGGCCCCTTTTTTTCGGGCCCCCTGGATATCCGGGATGTGGGGGCTGCCACCGGTGGCGATAAGCACCTTGTCCCAGCTTAAGGCTTCACCCTGCTGAGTCACCGCCACGCCGAGGTTGGGGTCGAGGCTTTTGATACGCGTGGCGAGCTTCAGGGTGACCCTTCGTTCCTCATACCATGCCGGGGTGACGCCGGTGAGGCTTGAGGCAGGCAGGTCGCCGGAGATGAAGTCACACAGCCGGATGCGGTTGTAAAAAGGGGTCTCCTCATCGGTGACCATGGTGATGCTGCCCTCCGGGTCGTGCTTTCGAATCGTTTCTGCTGCGGTCATCCCGGCTATGCCGCTTCCAATGATCAGGTATCGTTGCATCATTCTTAGTTTCCGTGTGTTTGGCACCGCAGCATGAAAGGGGGAGGGCTGTCGGTGCCGTCAGTGTTATATCGATTCAGGTACTTGAGCATGTTCCGTGCCAAAATAAACCAAAGTTTGTTTTGTGCTGATTTTATTGTGGTTTGGTGTGTGGGCCTGATTTTTTCTCTTTTGATACCCAGCAAAACCTGTATCAAGTGGTATCGGTGGAAATGTTTGTCTCATTGCTATTTTGAGACACCCCATTCCCCTTGAGGGAGACAAGGAGCTTTTTTACCCGGCTTTCTATATGTCGGATCAGGGCCTTGGCTTCGTCGTCGTTGTTGGGGGGGGCGGAGGGCAGGTCCCACCTGATGTCGGCCGTGACATCCGGGTTCTCATCTAACGATCCATCCATATCCACTATCAGATCCGGAGAAAAGGTGTCCAGGCATTCATTGACGTGAATGACCGGAATGTATCTGAGGTCGCTTTTCCTCAACTCCATCCAGGTGTCGCAGCGGGCCTTGAGATGGGCCTCGGGTGACGTGCCCGCATGGCTGACCCAGACGGTTCCCGGGGAGAAGGCAGTGGCACAGGCCCAGGCGATACGGCTTTTTACGGCACCGTCCCTGCAGACAAAGAGAATGCGCTGCTGAGGGGGGTAAAGGGGGGCTGCCGCCAGATCGGCTGCGGCTTGCACCCGCTTTTCTGTGTCGCTCCGTCCGGCAAGGACACCTTTGCCTTCCGCCCGTCGAAAGGTGAGGGCTCCGGCATAGGAGGTGTCGATGGCGTCAAAAAAGTAGCGGGCGTTCAGGACGAAAGAGGTGAAAAGATCATCCCCCGAGGTCGCAGCAGAGGAGAGAATATAGCCTCTGCGCCTTTTCTTTAACGGATCATTGAGCTTGAGACGATATTTTCGGGACCAGAACATCTGGCCGCGATCCATGGCTGCCTTCAGTTGGGCCGATGGCCCGTAGAAGTAGACCGGGGAGGCCATGACAATGATCTCAGCCTGGCGAAGCATGGGGGCGATTTTCAGGGCGTAGTCGTCATCAAAGATGCACCACCCGCTTTTTTCGCATGATCCACACCCGATGCAGAAGGCAAATTTCATTTGAGGAATGGGCAGGGTGACGGTTTGAAAGCCTTTGTGTTGGAGGCGCTTGAGAAAGAGCCCCAGGGTGTGGTTGTTGTTGCCCGCTTTTCTTGGACTTCCCTGCAGACCCACAGCTAGCATCAGACGACTCCTTATGCATTGAGGTGATGAGATGAGTGGTGCCGGAATCCCGGGGTGCATTTATCTTGGGTCGTTTCGGACGGGATGCGGGCAGGTGGCGGGCCATCAGCCTGATTGCTCATGGAATCAACGTGATGGGGCGCTCTTGCTATTATAGCAGTCGGGAGGACATTTTCAAGGCGGATCGTAACTATTCAACGTGTGCCTCCGGCGGTCCTGCAGGGAGCTAAACGTTTGCCTGATCTGAAAAGGCGGATTATTAACCCGGCGGTTAAATGCATAAATGTCGAGGGGCAGTATCACCCCGATAATTGATGACATCTCTTTCAGCTTTGGCTTGTATAGTTAGTTGCCGGGTTAATAACAAACAGGTCTTATTGAAATGTCATTGAGTGAACTCCGAATTGAAGGTGGCACACTTTTTGCCATCGGCTTTTACCATAAAAGGCTCTTACAGACGTCTTTCAAGGCGACCGCCTTTCAACTGGTAGACCCGATCTGCAAGGCGGGTGACCTGGCTTTCTGAGTGGGAGACGAGGAGCAGGGTGCAGCTTTTTTTGAGTTCCATGAGCTGGGCTTCGATGCGATCCCGGCTCACTGCATCAAGGGATGACGTGGGCTCATCCAGCAGAAGGATTTCGGGCTCGGTGACCAGGGCCCGGGCCAGGGCGAGGCGTTGCTGCTGACCACCCGAGAGTCGGGTGGCCGGTTCGCTGAGGCGTTCCTTTACCTCGTCCCAGAGACCTGCCCGGTTCAGGGCCCGTTTAACCTTGAGGGTGATCTCGTCCTTTTTTTTGACACCGGCAAAGGTCAGGGGAAGGGAGACATTTTTATAAATGGAGAAGGGCAGGGGCGTCGGGTTCTGGAAGACCATGGCTGCGTTTCGCCTCAAGGAGGGGAGATCAAGGTGAGGTTCGAGAAGGTTTGTGGTTATCCCCTTAAAATTGGCCATGGCGGAGCCGGTGACCCGGGCTCCCTCTTCGGGGCGCCAGAGACGGTTGATGACAGAAAGCAGGGTCGATTTTCCTTCACCGGAGGGGCCGGTGATGGCCGTAAGGGATCCTTCCGGCACCTCCATGGAGACTGCGTTCAAGATGGTTTTTGAGTCGTATCGGAAGCTGAGGTTGCTAATGCTTATTTTCATGGGGCTATAGGGTCCGTTTAGCGGTTGTCTGGGTGAAATCGCCTTGCGATGAGTGCCGAGATCCCGAAAAGCCCGGCACAGAGCAGGAGAAGGATGAGGGCGGCGCCGTAGCCTTGTGCAAGCTCTTCAGGGCCGGCGTACTCCGAGGCGATGGCAAAGATGGCAAAGGGGAGGGCTTCGAACCGTCCGAAAAGGGCGTAGGGGACCCCGGCAGTGGCCACCACCCCGGTGAGCATGATGGCGGCTGTGTCTTCGGCGCATCGCCCCAGGGCCAGGATGGCACCCCGAAAGATGCCGGGGGAGGCCATGGGAAGGTAGACCCGGACAATGGCCTGGACCGGTGTGGCCCCCATGGCCGTGACGGCGAGGCGGGTTTCCAGGCCGATGGCCTCCAGGGCGAGTTGGGTGTTCCGGACGATGCCTGGAAGGACCAGCACGGAAAGGGTGGTGGCCGCGATAAAAAGGCTGGGCCCGATCTCTCCGGCGGTGGCTTTGTGAAGGATAATGGCAAGGGAAAACCCGAAGAGGCCCACCACAATGGAAGGAACCCCGGCAAGGGTATCGATGCACAGGGAGAGGACGGCCTTTGCCTTTCCTTTGCCGAAGTGACTCAGCCAGATGCCGGTGAGGAGTCCTGTCGGGAGGGCCAGCGCCACAGAGAGAAGGATCAGGCAGACCGTGCCGTAGATGGCGGGGAGGAGCCCGTCAAAGACCCGCTCCTTTAAAAACAGGGCGTCGATTGGGGAGGCCTCCCCAAAGATGAGGGCCAGGGAGAGGGTGGGCAAGCCTTTGAGGACAATATTTCCCAGAAAGACGAAGAGCCCTGACAGGAGAATCAGGGTGGAGAGACCCGCTCCGCCACGCAGAAGAACGCGTTGAAAGGGTTTCATGCCTCCGGCCCCCGCGTGAAACGCCGGACCAGAAGGGTCAGGCCGAAGATGATCAGGTAGAGCAGGATCCCACAGGCAAAAACGGAGCGGAACTCCAGGCTGTCGAAGTCTGCGGCCATCACGAGGGCAATATGGCTGGTAAGGGTGCGGGCCGGTCCAAACGGATCTGCGGGGGCCATCACGGCATTGCCGGCCAGCATCAAGGCGATGAGGGTGTCTCCGGTGGCCCGGCCCAGGCCCAGGAGAAGGGCTCCGGCCATGGGGCGGGTGGCAAGGGGGAAGAGAAGGTGCCATACCGTCTCCTCTGGGGTGGCCCCCATGGCGTCAAAGCTCTCCTGCCACGCCCTGGGCACGGCTTCAAAGGCGCTGATGAGGACGAGGATCATGGTGGGGCTGATGAGAAGGGCCAGGACCAGAACGGCGGCGGTGATAGAAAAACCCGATCCCCTTCCCGCCATTTCCCGAACCAGAGGCACCAGGAGAAAGACAGCGGAGAATCCGTACACAACGGTGGGGATGCCGGTCATCAGGCCGGCAATTCCTTTAAGCAGGCTTCGGACCCGCGGCGGGGCGAGATGCGTTGCAAAGCAGGCAAAACCCAGGCTCACGGGAAAGGCGATAAGTGTCGCAGGAAGGGCCACGGCCAAGGTTCCCCAGATCATGGGAAGGATGCCGAATTGCCCCCGGGCGGGTTGCCACACCGAGGTGAACAGGGTGGTGAGGGTCTCCCCACTTAAGAGGGGACGGGCAAGCCAGCCCAGAAACCCGAAGATGGCAAGGGTGAGGCCAAACGTGACAAGGGCCGCCGATGCGGCAGCCCCTTCCCCGGCCCATTCGTGCAACCTGCGGCGTGATGTCATGATGGCCTCAAAATACGGTCTATGGTTAACGTGAGTGGAAAAAGCATTGCCTCCGGCGGGCAGGGGATAAATCCCCTGCACCCCAGGTTCGCGAATGCTCCGGGCCTTCGGCCCTTCACATTCGCTGACGGGCTACGCCCGTGGATAACGATACCGTTTATTCAGGCGTCTTCATGGAGCCCGAAGGGCGCTTCATGCTCTTCATGGTTTTCTAAACCAAGCTGTAAAGGCAATGCTGTTGAGCGTTGACGTTTACCGGAATAACTCCGACGGCGAGGTGAGCCACCTCGAAGGCAGGTTGCGAATGCGCCTTTGGCTCTGGTATCACTGTGAAGGGGTGTAAAAAGCCTGTTTGTCTAACTTTTCAAAAGTTTGGCTCCCGGCAGGGCTGCCGGAGGCACTTTTTTTATCCCTTCACCGGAATGAACCCTTTGGCAGCAATGATCTTCTGGCCTTCGGGGGAATAGAGGGCGTCCAGAAAGGCGCGGGCAAGGCCTGTGGCTTCGCCTTTGGTGTTGCTGTAAAGCCCGCGGGCAATGGTGTACTTACCACTCTTCACGTTTTCAAGGGTGGGGGAGACGCCCTCGATGGCAAGGCCGGCCACGGAGGCGTCCAGGTGGCCCACAGAGAGGTATCCGATGCCGTAGGGGTCCCCTGCCAGGGCGCTTTTCATGGCCCCGTTGGACTTGACGAAGTTGGCCCGTTCATGAATATCCCCTTTGGCAAGGGCCTTTTTCCAGAAGACGGAACGGGTGCCGCTGGAGGCGTCACGGGTGTAGAGGTTGATGGTGCGGTCCGGACCTCCCAACTCTTTCCAGTTGGAGAGGGTGCCCGCATAGACCTCGCGAAGTTGTGAAAAGGAGAGAGCGCGAACCGGGTTGTCAGGGTGCACGGCAACGGCCACACCGTCTACGGCCCAGCGATGGAGTTTCAGGCCATACCTGGCGATCTCCTCTTTCTTGGGCGACCTTCCGGAGTTGCCGATGGCCACGATGCCTTCCCCCACCTGCTTGATGCCGAGGCCGGAGCCCCCGCCGGCAATGGAAATTCGAACCTTGGGAGCTGCCTTCATTACGTTGGTGGCAAGGGCCTTCATCACGGGGATGTGGGCCGTTCCGCCGGAGATGGTGAGTTCCCCCTGAAGGGGTGTAAAGGCGTCCCAGGTGTCTGCCTGGACGCCGGAGGCCATGGGGGTCACAGCCCAGAATAACAATGCCGTAAGAATCAGGTATCTACGTTTCATGGTCGCCTCCTTTGGCGTTTCTATCATGGTTTTTCGCAACGCTTCATTGTAAAATGGTGAGCGGCTAATTTTGCTACCACAAGCGCCACTCTTCCTCAAATTGATTGATTCTATACAGACCTCCTTTCGTATAGCCTGCCTCCATAGCAACGGCCCCCTTTAACTCCAGACAAGGGAGTGACCCTATGAAGCCGGACAGACGGCAAACCCGACCTTTTCAGGAATTGGACAGCCTCTGGCATGCCATGCAGGGACGATGGACCATGAACTTTTCTCCGGTGGCAACAGGCCTTGCGTTCAGCGACTGGCTGCTGCACCTGGCCAACTCTCCGGGAAGTCAGGCTGCGCTGTGGTCAGGACTTTTCGGGCTGACCACCGAGGCGTTGTCCGAGCGGGTACGCCCTCGGGTCAGGGAGCCGGGGGAGGGGCAGGGGCGTTCCGTATGCCGGTTTGATGATCCGCTGTGGTCCGAGGAACCCTTTCTCTCCTATCGGGTGCTCTATGAGAAGGGGTGTTTGTGGTGGGAGCATTACGCCACCGATGTTCCGGGGATGAAGCCACGCCATAAAGTGTTTATCTCTTTTCTCGGGCGGCAGATGCTCGAGCTTTTTTCCCCCTGCAACCACCTGCTGACCAATCCTGAGCTTCTGCGCGTGACCGGTGAAGAGGGAGGGGCCAACCTGGTTCGGGGTTGGGTGAACCTGGCAGGCGATCTCATGCGGCTTGGTGGGGCCCCGGTTCCCGAAACGGACCCTCAGTACAAGGTTGGGCGCAACCTGGCCGTTACCCAAGGGAAGGTGATCTATCGAAATCGCTTGATGGAGCTGATCCAGTACAGCCCCTCCACCGAGGAGGTGTGCGAGAACCCGGTACTGATTATCCCCGCCTGGATCATGAAGTACTACATTCTCGATCTCTCTGCCCACAACTCCATGGTGAAGTACCTTGTGGACCAGGGACATACGGTGTTTATGGTGTCCTGGAAGAACCCGGGGTATGAGGCTCGTGACACGGGCCTTGAGGATTACATTGAGCTGGGGGTCATGGAGGCGGTGGAGAAGGTTGAGGAAGTGGTGCCGGAACAGAAGGTCCATGCAGTGGGGTACTGCCTCGGGGGGACCATTCTGGCCATTGCCGCTTCGGCCATGGCCCGGGACGGGGACGATCGTCTGAAAAGCCTGACCATGCTCGCCGCCCAAACTGATTTTACCGAAGCCGGGGAACTGATGCTCTTTATCGGCCATGCTCAGCTCAGTTTTCTGGAGGACATCATTCGTTTTCAGGGGTACCTCGACACCGGTCAGATGGCCGGTGCGTTTCAACTGCTCCGGTCCTATGATCTCATCTGGGGAAAGTGGGTGAACCGATACCTTAAAGGGGAGCAGGAGTTCAGGAACGATCTGATGACCTGGAATGCTGATGCCACGCGCATGCCGAGCCGCATGCACAGCCGGTATCTTCGAGATCTGTTTTTGAACAACGACTTTTTCGAGGGGCGTTTCAGGGTAAAAGGGCGCCCGGTGGTGGTGAGCGATATCCATGTTCCGGTCTTTATCGTGGCCCCGGAAAAGGACCATGTCTCCCCCTGGACTTCGGTGTACAAGTTCCACCTCTCATCCGATGCTCGCTCTGTGACCTTTGTCCTGACAAAGGGTGGGCATAACGCGGGTATCGTCAGCGAGCCGGGCCATGAGGGCCGTTCCTATCGCATCGCCACCGCCCATGAGGGGCAGAGTTATGTGCCCCCTGGTCATTGGTATCATGATGCGCCTGTCAAGGAAGGGTCCTGGTGGGTGGATTGGCAGAAGTGGCTTCTGGGCAGCTCGGGGAAAAAGGTCACGCCGCCTGTGATGGGGTGCTTTAGCGGTGAAGGGGACGGCTGTCTGGCTCCGGGAGAGTATGTCTTTGGAAAATAGCTGAATCGTTTCAATTGGGAAAAAGCGCCTATGTATGGTGCTTGTGTTTCTCAGGTGGCTTCGGCCACCTGATCTTTTGGGGACAATCGCGAAAGGGTAAACCACAGCTCTTGTATATGGGGCAGAGCCTTGCGACTCTTTTTGTGTCGGATACATATCGGTCTGTCATTTTTTAATCATTTATATCTCAATGATATGTTTGCCCGGCCGCTTACCATGCGCAGCATCAGAGCACTAAGGCAGGGGCAGGGGATATGAGTTGCTGATATGATGAGAAATACGACGAAAGGTATTGTGGAGGACACGTGGGATTTGGCATACCGTAAATGCGGCAGAGGAATCTGGCGCCGTGTGTGCGGGGAAGGGTGAATGGGAGACTGCGCTAAACCCGAAGGCGGGTTGTGTCGAAAGCAGAGTATGTACCCTGCAAGCTGATGGTGACGCAGGGGCGCAACCTGACGGAGGGAGAGTGCTGATATGAAGGGATCAACGCAGTCATGGGCCCACAGGGCCCTGGGCGTGATGATGGCGGCGGGGCTGGTGATGGGCATGGCCATGTGCGCTGAAGCGGACGTTGAACAAGCCCCACGTCTGGTCATCGGTCAGGGGGCAAGCACGGCTGAGGACGGCAGGGCGGCAGCCCTGGAAGCGGTGGCGCGTTCACGCACCGTCCTTGGCAAGCGATCTGTCTCTTTTGTGATGGTGGCGTCATCCGAAGGGTATGATTTTGACCACGTCATCTCCGGCATTCGAAAGGGGTACGGCAGCGGTGTTAAAATCTGGGGCCTCACCTCTCATAAGGGTGTCATAACCCGTGATGGCTGGCAGAAGGGCAAAGGGCTCTCTGTGATGGCGTTCTCCTCGGATCACATGGTCTTTGGCGTTGGGGACGCAGAACTGGATAACCCGGAAGCGGCGGCACGCGCTGCCTGTCAAATTGCCGTGAAGGACGCCGGCAGATCCCCAGGCGAGAAACCGGCCATGATCCTGATGACCGCCTCCTTTGGAGAGGAGGAGCGACTGGTCGATGAGATCGACGCTTTTTTTGGCGGTGGCGTTAAAATTTTCGGGGGCTCGTCCGGGGACAACAATTTAAGCGGGGAGTGGCGCCAGCTTTCATCCCGTGGGGTGCATAAAAAGGGCGTGGTTCTGACCCTTATTTACACGGATCTGAAGATCGGCACCATGTACGGAAATGGGATCGGGTATGTGCCCACAGGCAAGCGGGGCACGGTGACCCGCTCTGAAGGCCGCGTGATCTATGAGATTGATAACCGCCCTGCGGGGGAGGTTTACAATGAGTGGTTGGGTGGAGCCATTTCTGAAAAGGTTAAAAACGGCGGTAGCCTTATGTTTGAAGGCATTCTAAATCCCCTGACCCAGACGGTGACCTCCCCGGACGGCACAAGCCATAACCTCACCATTCATGCCGTGGAAATCAACAAAGAGGATGGGGCCCTGACGTCTCTTGCCGTAAGCAAGGCAGGCGAAGAGATCTCGATCCTTCGTGGCAGCTCCGATGCTCATTTCAACCGGCCCCCCATTGTGGCCATCATGGGACGGACCGACGGGCGCATCGCCCCCGGAGAGGTTGCCGGTACCCTCTTTTTTTGCTGCGCCTGCACCCACATGGTTTTGGAAGGACGGGTGGGGGGCTTTATTCCCATGGTGAACCGTGTGTTGAACAAAGCCCCCTTTCTCGGGGCCTTTACCTTTGGTGAGCAGGGGTTTATTCCCGGCGTTGGGAATCGCCACCAGAATCTCATCAACAGCATGATTGTTTTCGGTAAATATTGATTCACAGGGGGACCCTTGGTGATGATGCGTTTTCGCAGCAAGTTGATGCTCTTTTTTCTGCCCTTTTTTGCCCTCTTTTCCATTGTGGTTTTCTTCTACAACCACCTGGAGAACAGGGACATGATTCGTGAAGAGATCCGCGGGAAGGGTCGCGTCATGGTGGAGAGCTTGAGTCACGCCTGTGAGTTCGGTGTCCTGTCTTCAGATGCGACCCTTCTCAACTGGGCCACCCGGCACGTGGCGGCCCATGATGGTGTTGTGCTTCTGGTGGTTTACGATGCTTCGGGAAATGTGCTGCTGGAACGCAACCAGCGGAGTGTGGCGCCCTCCTCTTTTCCCGGGGCCCCTGAGCCGGGCAAGTCGGTTCGGGAACGTGAGGTGAAACGCGATGACCGTCTTGTGGCACTGGATTTTCTGGCTCCCATCTACCATGCGTCGTTTTATGACATGGGCTCACCTTCCGGGTTGCCGGCAAAACAGGTGATCGGGTACATCAGGATGGGTATCTCCACGGAGGACCTGGATCGGAAGCTTCAGTCCAGTTTTATGGGCTCCCTGGCCATTGATCTGGCTTTTCTTCTGCTCGGTACCTTGGTGATCATCATCTTTTCAGGGCACCTGACCAGGCCCATTACCCGACTCTCCAATGTGGTCAGGCGATTTGGTGAAGGTGAGGCTACCTTGCCAGTTGCGGTTGATACCAGGGATGAGATCGGGATGCTGGCCGATAATTTTAATGCCATGGCTAAGAGCCTGGAGGAGTCACGCCTGGCCCTTCAGGCGCACCACGATGCCCTTGAAGAGACGGTGATGGAGCGGACAGGAAAGCTGAAAGAGAGTGAAGAACGCTTTCGTCAGCTGGCTGAAAACATCAGCGAGGTATTCTGGATCCGTTCCCTGGACTGGAAAGAGGTGTATTATGTCAGCCCCGCCTATGAAACCCAATGGGGGTACAGCTGCGAAGATGTCTATGCCGATCCCTTTTCCTGGCTCGAGCACATTGTGGCAGAGGACAGGGAGGGCGTGGAGTCCTGCCTGAGAAGCATGGCTTGTGAGACCCGACCCGTGGTGTTTCCCGAGTTCCAGGCCCGGTGGTCCGACGGTTCCGTCAGGTGGATTGAAGTGCGGTGGTTTCCCATTGCGGATGACGACGGGGTTCCCAATCGTATTGCCGGGATCGCCCGGGACATCACCCGGCATAAAGAGTCCGAACGGGTGATCAAAGAGAGCCAGGAACGGACGTCCCGTATGAAGCGGATGGAGGCCCTGGGGGTTATGGCCAGCGGGATTGCCCATGATCTCAACAATATTCTCTCGGCCATTGTGGGGTACCCGGACCTTATTCTCCTGGACCTTCCCGAAGAAAGCTCCATGGCCCGGCCTTTGAAAATGATCAAGCAGTCCGGTGAGAGGGCCGCGGACATCGTCACCGATCTTCTCACCGTGGCCCGGGGGGTGGCCGTGGATAAGGACGTGCACAGCCTGAATTTGAGCATTCGTGAGTATGTCGCTTCCGCCGAATTCCGAAAGCTGGAACACCTTCACCCCGATGTGGTCTACACCCTGGATTTGGAGGAGGCCCTTCTCAATGCCCGCTATTCGCCTTCCCATATCCGCAAGAGTATCATGAACCTTGTGACCAACGCGTCCGAGGCCATCGAAGGCGCCGGTGAGGTCACCATCTCTACCCGAAATATCTACCTGGATCGCCCTTTGTCCGGCTACGAAGATGTGAGCCGAGGGGAATATGCCGTCATCACCGTTCAGGACACAGGCTCGGGGATCTCCCCCGAAGATCTTGAACGGATCTTTGAGCCCTTTTACTCCCGAAAGGTGCTGGGACGCAGCGGAAGCGGGCTGGGCCTTTCCGTGGTCTGGAATACAGTTCGGGACCATGGCGGGTATATCAATGTGACAAGCGGCGAGGCGGGCACGGCCTTTGATATTTACCTGCCTGTAACACGGGATGAGAGCTCATCCCATGAAGAGACGCGGGACACCCTTGATCTGAAGGGGGGCGGAGAGAGCATTCTCGTCATTGATGACGAACCCCATCAAAGGGAGATCGCCTGCCGGATGCTCGCCTCCCTGGGGTACACTCCCCAGGCGGTGAAGAGCGGGGAAGAGGCGGTGGAGTACCTCAAGCGGGTGAAGGTGGATCTGTTGCTTCTTGATATGGTGATGTACCCGGGCATGGGTGGGGGCGAGGCCTACAAAAAAGCCCTGGATGTGGCTCCGGGGCAGCGCGCCGTCATCGCCAGCGGCTATGCCGATTCCGAAGCGGTGAAGGAGGCCCAGCGCCTTGGCGCAGGGCCCTATATCCGAAAACCCTACACCCTGGAGCGCATCGGGGTTGCCATCAAGGAAGAGCTGTCCCGGGAGAGGTAGCATGAAAGACATTGCCTCCGGCGGCCAAGGTGCGGGCACCTTGAAACCCTATGGCGAATGCGTGTAGGTCGCCGTGATGCAATCGCTTTTGAGGCATTCGCGAGGAGGTTAAGGTATGGCGACCGTTCCTGA
>Ga0070728_10002683_pt1 | contig 21386 bp, 23 predicted proteins | sample tdDd471_FD_66723 | JGI IMG/M metagenome (GOLD analysis project Ga0070728, IMG submission 66723) | Marine sediment microbial communities from the Atlantic coast under amendment with organic carbon and nitrate - tdDd47.1 | ecosystem: Environmental > Aquatic > Marine > Coastal > Sediment | place... | reverse complement strand
CTTCAAGAAGACGTCCCGCCTATTATTACCCTGATTGTAAATGTGGTAAATACAATGGTTTTCAAAGTGCATGAGCGCGTTTGATTATGTTGTTGTAGAGAGCAATGTATGCGTACTAAATTAAGGCTTTTTTTAGAAAAGGCAAAATGCCTACTGCTGTTTTCCTTCCTTTTCCTGAAGGGGTGAGTCATTCACCCCTTCAGGAAAAGCTCACCCCAGCTGCACCAATTCCTTGATTTCGCTATTTGACAATTCACCGATCCATTTTTCACCTGTTGAAACGGCGAGGTTAGCGAGTTCTTTCTTCTGTAATAGGAGTTGGTTGATTTTTTCTTCAAAGGTGCCTTTGGTGATGAAACGGTGGACCATCACATTGTTTTGTTGGCCAATACGGTAGGCCCGATCAGTGGCTTGCGCCTCGACTGCGGGGTTCCACCAGAGATCATAGTGGATGACATTGCTAGCGGCGGTGAGATTGAGGCCCGTTCCACCGGCTTTTAAAGATAAAATCATAACACGAGTAGCACGATCATTTTGGAAGCGCTCTACCATTTCATCCCTGCCTTTGCGACTGACGCCGCCATGAAGGAAAGGAACCTCCAGTTGAAGCTCGGCATGTAGCATTTCAGCTAATAGCTTTCCCATTTCCTGGTATTGGGTGAAAATGAGGGTCTTTTCGCCAGCCTCTAAGACTTGAGGCAAGAGGTCAAATAGCATACTCGCTTTACCGGATAAGAGCGGATCAGCCTCTCCTCGCTTGAGGAAGTGGGTGGGATGATTACAGATTTGTTTTAGAGCAGTGATCAATTTTAGAATTAGCCCTTTTCGATTAATACCCTCAGCCTTTTCAATGGTCTTGAGAGTGGTATCGATTACATTTTGATAGATCGCGGTTTGGGCTGGTGTTAGGCTACAAAACTGATCTTTTTCGATCTTGTCTGGCAGATCTTTGATAATCGTCTTGTCCGACTTAAGCCTTCGGAGTATGAAGGGCGCTGTAACCTTTCGAAACTGTTTGAGTTGTTGTTGGTCTCTGTCTACTTCTATGGGCTTAGCAAATTTTTCTTTGAACTTTGAAAGGTTGCCGAGGTAGCCTTTATTGGTGTAATCGAAAATACTCCAGTATTCACTGAGGCGATTTTCAACTGGCGTACCACTCATAGCGATCTTGATAGGTGCCTTCAGTTTTTTTACCGCTTTGGTTTGTATGGTAGCGGGATTCTTTATGTTTTGTGCTTCATCGATAATGATGGCTAGCCATTTTACTTTTTGAAGCTTGGTTTCGCTTCTAACCACTCCATAGGTTGTGATAAGTATGTCTGCTTCTTTGAGCGGATCAAGATTTCTATTGGAACCGTGGTAGATATGCGTAGCGAGGGTGGGCGCAAACTTTCGAATCTCTTTATCCCAGTTGGTGAGCAAGGTAGTGGGGACAATGGCTAAGGCTTTTTTGTTGACTAATTCACCATCTTCTTTCAGTTTGAGTAAGGTGCTGATGACTTGTAGGGTTTTACCTAGCCCCATATCATCGGCGATCAGGCTGCCAAAACCTAATCGGCTATTTTTGTAAAGCCACTCATACCCGCGCTGCTGGTAGGGCCGAAGTTGGGCTTTGAGCCCTTTCGGAACCGGAGTTGCTTTAGTGCTCATTAATCCCTCAATGAGGTCTCTTGTCCGTTGGTCCAGTTTGACCGTTGCTCCATTGTAGTTTTCTGCTAAAGCGATTTGTAGCAGTTGGTTTCCATCTACTCTAGGTGGGTTTTCTAGCTTTCGAATGAGGTTTTGAATCTCCTTCTCATCAAAAAAAAACATATTGATCATTGAGCTTCACAATGCCAGAGAATTCCTTGATCAATGCTCGGAAGTCTTTTGCATTCATGAGTTGGTCACCCATAGCAATCTGCCATTGAAAACGAAGTAAACCTTGCATACTTATGATGCCAGATGGTGTTACACCGGCTTCTTCTTCCGTTTGCACCAACATGGATAATTGTGGCCTCAATAATTTTCGTAACGCCTTGGGGAGTAAAACTTTTATACCTAAAAGCCTTATGGTAGGGAGGATATTAAATAGAACGCCTACAAATGACTTGGAAGAAAAAGATAAGGGATGTTCCCCTTTGGAAGCTACTAATTGACCTATTTGTGGGAAAAAATCAGCAAGCATCGCCAAGTCACGAAGTGCCACCATTCTCATGCTTTTGTACTGCTTATCTTTCAGAATATTTTCCAATTCGATAAATGAAGCGATTGGATTACTTTTGTCTTCGAAGCCTGCACTTACTTCGAATTTCATTTCTTTATCATGTACTTTAAGAATGGGGATAAAAGCTCTATCGACAATAAAGAATTTATTCAACCAGAGTTGAATAGCTGCTGGGTACTCTTTGTCTTCAAAATGAGAAAATGTAGCTAGACCGCCTGCAAAGAAAAGGTGCCCAATGTTGTGTTGTAGGATTTTATAATCAAAGGAATGATTAAATGCAATAATTTCATTTAGGAACAGAGATATTAGGGCCATCCCTTGATCAGCAACTTGTGCAGGAAAGACAATCTCATCTTCTTGATAAAACAGCAGATGTGCCGGGAGTAAAGCCGAAAATTGATCATACTTTTCCTTTACCATAGGAGTGAGCAAGGCAGGAATCCAGCGAATCTTATAATGCTCCTCTTGGACTTGAATCAATTGCGGAATAATGGCACTTTGTTGTGCTAGTTTATTAGCGAATAACCATGCGAGATGCAGAATTTTTAAGCTTGGTGAAGTGTAGCTGAGTTGTGCCGGAGGTAGCAATTCTAGCCAACTACTCAACTCATCCAATTCATCAAAAGAAAGTACTTCTTCGCCACTTGAATCCCGAAAGCAGCACTGCAATAAATTCAATTGATGGTCGAGGATAATCTCTACCTTCTCAATCGTGTCCAGTAAGAAATGTTCGACCTCTTTCTCTTGATTCACCTTTTTTCTACTAAGCTGTTTTGCGATTTGGGTATAGGCCTTATCTAAAATGACTTTGAAATCTCCATCGGGGAAAAAGACAGGTTTTTCATTTAGAATCGCAATGAGGTTATCTTTGGAAGAAGGAATCGTTGATAGGTCAAACTGTTGAAAAACTTCCTCATCCCAAGTGTGTTCGGAATGACTACGGGGGGCAACTTCCCACAAATCTTGGGTTTGGGTAAATTGAATCTCTTGCGCACCTGCCGCTGCATAACCCTTATTTTCCAAGGCTTCGAAAAGATTAAAGCCATGTAATTGAAAGACAAGGAATGGGTTTTTATCAATTTCATTGGCCACCAAGTAGAGTACTGCAGCCATATGTTTGCAAGGTACCGCCCAGTCGGGACAAGAACATTCACCACTGATATTTGACCAGGACTCAGGGAAAAGAGCGATTCCTTCAGTCTTTAGGGCTTGGAATAGCTCAGTGGGGAGCTGTCGATTTAGGAGCTGGGAAAGATATAGCGGATTGGCTGTAATGACGTTGACAATGGTGGCTTTTTCTTTGGGGGTAAACAAGGGAATCTCAAAATTTACTTTGTAGGGCTTACGCCTAGAGCCTTGCACTAGTGCTGAGATGAGGTTCTCTTTAATTTGTATGTTCTTTGCTGCACCTTTATTGGCGTAGGTGCGCCCTCGGGGTAATCGATTGGAAAAATCAATATTTTTCAAGGCATTAAGCCATTGTTTTCCCCACCAGGTGTTGCCGTAAGTTTTACGCATTATGAGACTTAATCCTTTATCCAGTTAAGATAAACTAAGCATTTTTCAATGCCCCTTCAAAAATACACAAAGCTTCACCAATTTGTATTTTTGTTACCATTAAAGGCGGAATTCGACGGCCACCAGCAAGCTTTTGCTACGTATATTTCCTATGGTTGGGAATTTCTCCTGGAATTGCTTTTCTAAGTTTGAACACTACTGGATAACATAGTCATAAATCATTTTGGAAATATCTGCCATCTTGGCGGTGCCGCTATCAAAGTCTCCTAATTCACGGGATAATAGTACCAAGACATATTTCTGGCCATCAGGTAATATTACAATACCTGAGTCATGATGCACCGCGGTGATCACCCCCGTTTTATGGGCAACTTTTACCGTTTTGGGAAGATGGGCAGGAATGATTTCATTGAATTTTTGATCCAAGAGAATATCAATCATTTCTTGGGAAGCTCGTTCACTCACCACTTCCCCTCGGCCTAATTTTTCATAGATGGCCATAAGGTCGAAGGCTGTTGTGGAATTACTCAAGCCCAATTCATAGGCTTTGTTATCCTCTACCCCTCTCAACACTTCGATATCAGGAGCACCCAATTCTCGCATACTTTGGGTGACCTTTTTGGCATCGACCAACTCAATTAGAATATTGGTGGCTAAGTTGCTACTGTAGATAATCATATCGTAAGCTAGGTCGGCAATCGTTCTTTTTGATCCAATCGCGTTGTAGAGCTGCCCTTCACTATCATCATCTATATCCATAGAATAGAGGCTACCATCTACGATACTTTTGAATTCATTCTTGACCCATACCGAATCTTGTAAGCTGAATTGACCAGCTGCCGCCTGTTTGTAGAGTTCAATGAGGACAGGCGTTTTCATGGTGCTAGCGGCATGGAAAGAATCCCGTGCACTGATCAAGATTTCTTCGCCCGTAGATAAGTTCTTGAAGGCGACTGCGAAAATTCCTTTCTCCTTTGCTAATTCTGCTTTAATCTGTTGTTCTAGCTGAGCAAGCGGTGATTCGGTCTTACAGGCGGTAAAGAGTATCGTTACCAAGAGGAAGAGGTAATAAAGACTTCGTTTCATAAGACAATTTGTTATTTGTAAACAAGGCTTGTGTTCAATTATTGGGGATGGAAAAGCCAGCCATTTCTAAGGCTGCATGCAGTAAAACATTGGCACCATCTTTAGGACTGAAATACCCAATACCTCAGTGGCTTTTTCAACCGCATTAATACAATGAGTATCAAAAGCTACCGGTGGCGAATACCAAATATCTTCGAGCGTCATTATATCAAAGATACTAAAGGCAATAATTATTTGCTTGGTGAACCGGGGCGGTGGTAAGTGTCGGTGCTTTTGGGTCGCATGCTTGCTTGTATAGAGATGTTACAATTTTATCGGCTCCAGCTACGGGGTGTAACAATATGGCGCACGTTTTACCCGGCTTCCTGATGTCTTGATAGCGGGAGCGATTTCCACTTTGTTGTATCCAGTTTAGTGATAGGTATGTGAGTGAGGTCAATTCATGGCAAGCTAATTATGCCTACCTATCAATTAATCTTACCTTTGGCCTTCTCAACCAATATCAATAAATATGGATTTTGAAGTAAAAGACAGCAACGGTAATATCTTAAAAGATGGCGATGCTGTCCAGTTGATTAGAGATTTGAAAATAAAAGGCACGTCCACCAATCTTAAAAGAGGAACCGTCGTCAAAAACATTCGACTTACTAATGATGATGGTGAGGTGGAGTGTAGAATAGGTAAATCGCATATCGTACTAAAGACACAATACCTGAAGAAGAAATAAATGATTGAAAACCTCCTATTGGGCATTGCTATTGGTGATGCTGTCGGTGCAGGAGTCGAATTCCAAGATCGGCATTGGATAAGGTCCCATGTCGATCTTACTCGGTTTGTCAATGCGCGTGCTGAAATTACTGTTCCGCCTGAACAAAAAGCATTGTTTACCGAAAATTACCAGCCCTGGGACTATACTGATGATACAGAAATGACCATCGGGCTAATAAAGGCATTGTGTGCAGAAGAACCCTTTTCGGAAGATTTGCTCATCCAAAAATGGAAGGAGGAATATGAGCTAGGCATAGCAAATAAGGGGCACGGTAGGAATGGGCATGGTTCAATGGGGTGGTACTATCGAGCTGAAAAAACGATCGAAGAAATTAGGAATTTTCAACGTAATCGTGCCAATCCGGGTAATGCACCAGCTATGAGGGCGGTTCCGTTGGGTTTATTACCTCCATTATCGATCAATGAATATGCTGCGATCAATGCCAATGCTACTCACCCAAATAGCAATGCTATCCTTTCCAGTCAATGTATCGCCTGGGCCACGCATTTCTTCTTAGTTGAAAAAGGTGAGGCCAAGGACTTGATCGAGTATTGTGCGCGCCAAATGGAACTCAATGAAGAATACCTGATCTACTTTGAACAAATTTCGCTCTTGCCGACCTATGATGAACTAACCCCCTCGGATTTTAGACGTCTTTGCGGGCCACAACCTATTGAAGCGCCATACTTCTTGGCAGGAATCCATGGCGTACCCTCCGATTCCAAATACACGGCAGGGGCTGTTTTGTACGTATTGCAACAAAGTGAAGACGCCCTACAAGCTTTACGTAAGTCCTTGTATTTAGGTGGGGACGTTGATTCTGTAGCCGCTATCACGACCGGAATCATGGCTGCTCGTTGGGGACTGGATAGTATCCCTTCCTTTATGCTAGATCGGGTGGAAGGAAGGGCGTACCTGAGAGAAATAGCCTTATTATTTCAGGCCAAAATGGGATAACTATTCTGTGTTTTTCAGGTTCTTATTCGCTCGAATGGCAAACCAGCAATCATTTGGACAATTTCTTAGTATAAAAAGGAGCCCTCTCATTGTATGTCCCTATGATTTGTACTAAATTGAGAACCTCTTGGCACCTTAATAATCTTATGAAAAAAAAGCTCGATTCCTCGGGATCATTTCTATTTTGGGTATTAGTTTTCTGACCTGGGTAGCAATTTTACTTAACCCCTCCTTTGTATGAATGATGAAGACCGCAGAAATAGCGATGCAAAAATGAGAAGAAACGGCTGATAAATAAGCCCCTTGTAGCCTAGATGAATTCCTCTAACAACTTCAATTTCATAAATTACAAACCTAATGATCAACTTTTTAAAATCTTTATTTGCAGCTAAGCCTCAAACAGAAGTGGCCCCACAACCTATGCCAACGGATCTTCCCCCTAGCTTACTCGATGGTTTAGAAACTCAAATCACAGTAATCAAAAAAGTAGCTACTGAAGAAGAAAAGACAGTATTGGATCAACTATTGCTAGCCGTACAGCAGGATGATTTGGCTAGTGTGGCTAAGCATTTCCATAAAATAAGTCAACTTAGCAGGGACTGGCATCTAGAAAATGCCGGAATTTTAATGTCAGCAAGAATTAATAAAATGCTAAAAGAGAAGGAGTCTGGCTTAATTGATGCAGAAAAGCTTAAATTAGAGAGAAATGTTTTAATTGACAGCCTATCTCGAGGGATAGGAAACATAGCAGAGGTGCTGAAACAGCGGTGATTAGAGGAAGCCATCCTTTGATAATAACAAAGTAGGAAGAGCAATGCCAAGCTATGTAGTTTGCCCGTAAATGGGCTTGAGCAATAAATATCATTAGGGAACCCACATTAGCTGACCTAAATCCCATCATTATTCCTACATTGCACCTTCTTACCCAACAAGAAGGCGACAGGACTATCTTTTCAAAAGTATAAAGTGCTATGATAATTTATGAGTAAAGTATTGAAAATAAAGAAAGCACCTCGCAAAAGGAAAGCCCGTAAGAAAGCTAATCCTAAAAGTCGAAAATCATTGCGATCCAGACTTAGAATCAATATCAAAGATCCTTTTGGTAAGGTATTAGTATTGAAACGGGCCTTGACGGGCTTGATTGGTTTGGCGACCTACCCCGGCTTCAATATTGTCAACAAAACAAAAGTGGAAGGCGCTAAATACCTACTGAAGTTGCCGAAAACGAATGTACTCTTTATCTCCAATCACCAAACTTATTATGCAGATGTTATCGTCCTCTATCACATTTTTTGTAGTGTGAAATGGCGATTTAAGAACATTAATTTCCCACTCTACCTGCTCGTCCCAAGGGTCAATTCTTACTACATCGCAGCAGAAGAAACGATGAAGGAAAGCGGACTTTTGCCTAAAATATTCTCTTATGCCGGGGCCGTGACAGTAAAACGATCGTGGCGATACAAAGGCGAAAAAGTAAAGCGAGGTGCTGACTTCAAAGCACCCCAAAAAATTGAAAAAGCACTAGGGTTCGGTTGGGTAATTACTTTTCCGCAAGGAACCACCTCACCGCAAGCTCCCATTCAGAAAGGATCGGCTAGCATCATCAAAGCCTTCAATCCTTTGGTGGTTCCTGTTGAGATTGATGGCTTCCGCAAAGCTTTTGGGAAAAAAGGACTACAACTACGTGAAAAAGGAGTGCAGCTTTCGGTCAAGTTTAAAGAACCGAAACGCTTTGCTGAAGATGCAACGATCGAAGAAATTCACGAATTTTTAGAGGGCCATTTGATCGGCCCTTGTTCCAAAAAAGAGTAAAACCTAAGACTATTCTATCGCGTAAATGAAGTAATCCGTATCTCCTTGCCAGGGCATCGCATGGTTAATCTGCTTGTACCTTAATACCACTTTCTCCCCTTGTCGCTTTTCCAGTTCCTTAAAGACAGCTTCGTCTTTTACCGAAAAACTCCAACTATCACTTAGCCCCTCTTCTGGATTGGATAAATCAATGCCTCCCAATTTTAACTGCCCCTCATAGGTTTTAAAAATATACCCTTTCTTGGAAATCTTAATCAGATTTCCCGCTCTTGTTCCTTCACTGTACGTCCAATTGGCATAGATCATATAAACGCCAATGGACAACACCAATAGTACGAAGGAGCCTATCAATACCTTCTTGAAAAAGCTTTTTGTTTTCTTTACGCCGCTGCCAATGCTTTTTGAAATCCCATCTTTTTTCTCCTGGATAGATTCCGCAATATCCTCTCGGGTTTCTTTTATAGAGGAGACGATTTCATCTTTTTTATCTGTAATAGATTCCATAATATCTTCGGTCGTATCCTTAATCGAATCTATTATACCTTCTGACTTTTCTTCTACTTGGTCCTCAATTGCTTTCTTCTCATCTTTCATTTCAGGATCATCTTTCGGTGTTTCCATATTCCTATTTTAAATGGTTCTGTGACAATTCTTGTGCTTTTGAGTCAATTGAAAGCAAAAACCACAGCTTCCGATGCTCTTAGCCTTTCACTTTCAATTGGCCACAAAAATTGTCACAGAAGGTTTTAAATTAAACAACTTTTTAAAGTTAGCCAATAATGGATATTTACCAAAATTGGATTAAAGATTACTATTAGGACTAACAAATAAATCGAGAGTAACAATCTGCTAGTCCAGTATCCCTAAAAAGCCTCTTTTAGTCTGTCATTTTTTGAGATCGAATATTATTCAGTACACGCTCTTTTACCTTGAAAATAGTGCCATGTCTGGTCCCTTCGGGGAAGTTAATAGTATCAGAAATATCTGTCCAATTTTCTAAATCAGAAGATTTGATCGCCCCCATTTTATGTCTGGTATACTGATCAAAGTAGACCAGCCATTCATCATTAATCTTGATCGAAGTAGGGCCTTCGACCCAATCAACACTTATCGGTTCGGATGCCGGAGAATAATTGCCAAAGAGGTTCGTACTAGTGGCAATTCGTATGTTTTTTTCGGCCTTAGGTAGTAGTGTTTCATCCTTTAAAAACATATAATAGGTTCCTTCATTTTTTAGAATGGTGGCGTCTATGACATTAAAGCCATCATCATAGAATAGTTTTGTATCGCTGAAATCAACAAAATCTTTTGTAGTAGTATAATACATCCTGTGATTGTATTTATCGTCTCCCAGCGTCTCGGTTTCAGGGAATCGCCCAGGGATTGTCGTTGCCCAATTGATCAGGTATTGCTTGGAGTCTTCATCATAAAAGATCTCAGGCGCCCAGCAATTCCTAGCACTAGGCTCGTGCTCCATCACTGGGATATATTGTTGCTCGGACCAATGAATCAAGTCGGTAGAGTTGGCATAACCAATCCCTTTTTCATTCCAGCTTACCGTCCAGACCATGTGGAACTTATTATCTCCCCCTTTAATGATACAAGGGTCGCGCATTAATTTGTCGTTCCCAACCTTGGGACTTAGGAATGACTCGTTGTTATTAAGTGCCGTCCAGTTTAAGCCATCTGTACTGGTGGCTAGGTGTAGGCCGTCTTCGCCGTTTCCCTTAAAGAAGGAAAAAAGGTAAACTTCTGTTTCTTGTTTTGTACATCCGAGTGCCATTATTAAAATGGATACTAGTAATAGTTGATTTTTCACGTGTGTTGATTTATTGTCGCCTTGAAGTAAGATAATGGTTCAGTTGATGCCTAGTTCTCTTTTTTTACTATTTCGTACCACAATTCTACCATTCCATCTCGGTAAGTTGTTACGTCTTTTAGGTGTAGTTTTTGTTCTTGCCCAATGTAGTCAAAAAACAGTGTTCCTCCTCCTAGGATGACAGGCATGATGGAGATGATGATGTCATCTGCCAGGTTTAATCGGATAAAGTCTTTGGTGGTTCTAGCTCCTCCGACCATCCATATATTGCTATACTTTGGTTTTAATTGGTCGTTGACAAGTTCAGCTAGGTCGCCAGCGTAGAACGTCACATTTTTTCTATTGGCACTCAAGTCTCTATTCGTTAATACGATAACGGGCACTTCACCATAAGGCCATCCAAGTTCCAAGGCTTGTTCATAGGTCTTGGAGCCCATAACATAGCAATCAATGGCCTTGATAAACGCTTCTACCTCTTCTTCGCTTAGCGTAATACCTTTTTCGTAATGATCGGTGGAAGTGAGCCAATTAACATTCCCATCTTTTTTAGAGATGAAGCCATCAAGGCTCGAAACCATATGTATGGTCACTTTGGAGGTGTTTGTTTTCATTTATCAAATATATCAAAGATTGGGGATCATAAACTTTAAGTCCACAAATTTTGTCAAGATCGGGCAAGAAAAAAACTACCGCTGTTGGTCCTAATTCTCAAGTCCCAATTGTCAGTTTAAGGAAGGCCTAAGAGATTACTTCAATTAAACAGATAATTATGAAAATTCAACACGAATTGAGTATCAAGGCAGCCCCCGCAGCTGTTTATCAAGCCGTCGCCACCCAAGCAGGTATTACAGGCTGGTGGTCAAAGGATTGTGTAGTGGGAGAGCAAGAGGGCGAGTCCTCGGCACTCAAGTTTGTCAAAGAAGGGAATGTAGTAGAAATGGGTTTTCGTACCCAAAGCTTGCAACCCAATGAGAAGGTAGTTTGGGTGTGTACGGAAAACCCCAATCCAGCCTGGTTAGGGACAGAAATTGTTAGTGAAATTTCAGCTGCTCCAGGCGGTACAAAACTTGTTTTTTCTCATGCCAAATTTGATGAAAAATGGAAAGGGCAAGATCCTTTTGAAATGACAAAACAAGGCTGGGAGCACTTTGTACAAAGTTTAGTGAGTTTTTGCGAAACGGGTGTAGGGCAAGCTTGGTAGGGTCTTAGTTAGCCATGGCTACCCGACAGGCTTGAATCTTCTGCTGAATAAAAGCAATTTCAGAAGCTGAATCAGTCAGCTGCAAGGCCTGTTCCAGAAAGAGCAGGGCTTGTGGGTAGTCTTTTAATTGCAACGAAAAAATTCCCTGTGTGGCCGGTAAGAGGTAGTAGTTGGCTAAATCACCCGCTTTTGCTAAATGGGAAAGGGTTTGTAAAGAAGCCCTTTTTCCATTTAGTTGACTTTCAATAATGGCTAAGTTGAGTAGAATAATGGGGTTAGGTTTTAGCCGATGCAAGAGTTGGTATTGTTTTTTGATACTCGCCCAATTCGTTGCGGCAAAGCTATCGGCTAGGCAATGTGCTGCGGCTATGCCTGCTTCGAGGTGATAGGCGCTTAGTAGGCTTCCTTGCGTAGAGCGACTTAAATATAGCATGCCTTCAGTGATTAAGTCCCGATTCCATTTTGAGCGATCTTGTTCTTCAAAAATGATGATAGCTCCTTTATCATCTAGTCGAGCTTCGAAGCGGGCAGAGTGAAAACACATCAATGCTAGCAGTGCACTCAAGGTATCTTGTTCGGGGAAATGATCTACTAGAATCTTGGTCAATCGCATGGCTTCCAGGCACAGCTCTTTTTGAATGAGTTGGTTCCCTGTGGAGGCATTGTATCCTTCATTGAACAAAAGGTATAAAGACAAGCAGACGGCTTCTAAGCGAGGCGCTAGCTTTTTTCCAGATGGAATAAGGAAGGGAATTTCAGATTGGCGGATTTTTTGTTTAGCTCGGTATAATCGTTTATTGATAGTGGAGGGGGTGGATAAAAGGGCCCGAGCCACTTCTTTGATGCCAAACCCACATAGGGTTTTAAGGGTTAAGGCAATCTGCGAGGCCGTGTTGAGGGAAGGATGACAGCAAGTGAAAATCATTCGCAATTGGCTATCTGCAATCTCGTGAGACAGGAAAATAGTATCGATCTCTTGATGATAGGATTCACTGCCGGCCAATTCACCCTGATGATAGCGGAGTATCATCTTTTTACGCTGCATCTCATTTAGCGCCTTTCGCTTGGCTACTTGCCACAACCAGGCTTCTGGTTGTTCAGGTATTTTATCGGTACTCCAATGATTGATAGCTGTGATGAGTGTATCCTGTACAATATCTTCGGCCAATTGAATATAGGAAGTACCAAATAGACGAGTCAGTGCTGCTACCATTTTACCAGCAGTAGTACGAAAGAGATGCTCGACTAATGGGTTGGTATGCGTTGACAAGCCTTATTTCATTTTTGGAAAAACCAGGGATCGAACTTCTATTTGATAAAGCCCCAGATGAGGCGATCGTTTAGCTATTTCATTGGCTTCCGCTTGATCCGCTGCTTGAATCATGAAATAACCCGCAATGATCTCCTTGGAAGCCAAGAATGGGCCGTCTGTCAAAATCTCTTCAGTTGGGTTCGTCAATAAGGCTCCCTCTTCTTCCAGGCGTTGTCCCCCCAGGTACTGCTCACCGAGTTCTGCCACCCACTTCTGATAATTGGCAAAAAGCGCTTGTAGTTCATCCGGAGAAAGATGATTCATGCCGTCTCCCCTTAGAATCAATAGAAACTCTCGCATACGTCTGTTTTTGTCTGGTGAAATCAATGATAGCCGGGCTGAAATCCTGCCTAGCTATTTATACAATATACCAAGTATGACAATCCAGTTGGCGTATTTAGGACAGCTTTCTAATTTTTTCTGGAAAATTATATTCTCGCTTGATAAGTATACAATTCAAAATAGCGCCCTTTCTTTTCGATCAGGTCATCGTGGTTTCCTCTTTCCACAATGTGTCCTTCTTCTATGACTAGGATTTGAGTGGCCTGTCGAATGGTGCTCAGACGGTGGGCAATGACAAAAGTCGTCCGGCCCTTCATCAGCTCATTCAAACTTTTCTGAATCAAGGATTCACTCTCGGTGTCCAGGTTGGAAGTGGCTTCATCCAGGATAATAATCTTAGGATCGGCCAATATGGCGCGTGCAATAGTGATCCGTTGTCGCTGGCCACCCGAAAGTTTGACGCCCCTTTCGCCAATTAAAGTATCTAAACCTTCCTCAAATCGATCCGTAAATTCATTGACATAGGCAGCATTGACGGCTTGTACAAGCTGAGCTTCTGTTGCATTGGGACGAGGGAAAAGTATATTTTCCCGAATGGTTCCTTCAAAAAGGAAGTCATCTTGCAAAACGACACCCAGGTGTTGGCGGTAGCTACTCAAACTAACGGTAGATAAATCAACACCATCTATTGTGATTTTTCCCGAATTAGGATTCAGAAAAGTAGCAGCCAAGCCAGCGATGGTCGATTTACCAGAACCGGAGGAGCCCACCAATGCGGTTACCGAGCCCTTAGGCGCATCAAAGCTGATATTGTGGACTACCTCTTTGTCTTCGATATAGGCAAAGGAAACATCTTCAAATTTGATATCTCCTTGGATGTCTCCTAGTTTGACAGTTCGAACAGTTTCGTCATCTTCAGGATCCATGTTCATGATCTCTTCTGTACGATCCAGCCCCGCAAAGGCTTCGGTCAGTTGACTGCCAATATTACTCATCTGAACGATCGGAGCAATCATAAAGCCAAGGTAGAGGGTAAAGGATAAGAATTCCCCAAAGGTCAAGTTGTCCTGGATGATTTGATATCCACCGATGCCCATAATGCCTGTCGTTGCTATTCCCAATAGGAAGGTAGCTGAACTCGTCATGATTGAAGTCGCAGTCAAACTCTTTTTGACATTTTGAAATAGTGTATCCACCCCTTCGGCAAAGGTGGCATTTTCCTGCTTTTCGGCATTAAACCCTTTAATGACGCGAACACCATTTAGCGTTTCTACCAATCGACCTGTGACTCGTGCATTAAGCACACCTCTTTCTCGGAATATCGGCCGGATATACCCGAATGCTTTCAACGCTATATAGGCGAAAATACCAACGGGAACCAATACATAAACCGTCATCAAAGGGCTAATACTAATGAGTAAAAACAGCGAGACAACCGAAGTCAAGGTTCCTCCAACCAATTGTACTAATCCTGTGCCGACTAGGTTTCTAACGCCCTCTACATCCGTCATGATACGAGATACTAAAGCTCCTGATTTGGTATTGTCGAAATAGCTGATAGGCAAGGATAAGACCTTTTCTTGCACTTTGGCTCTCAATTTGGAGATGAGTAATTGTGCCTCAACGCTCAGCAATTGAGTGAGCCAATAGGAGGTAATCGCTTGAATTAAAATAGACCCTGCGACGACTAGCAGCAGCACTTTCAACATCTGCATATCCTTGTCGACGATTACATTGTCCATCAGGTATTTACTTGCACCTGGGAGCACCAGACCGGCCAGCCGGCTAATTACAATCAAGAAGAGTCCTAATAGTACTAATTTTCTTCGTGGCCAGATAAATTCACGAAAGGCTTGCGCAGCAGTTACTTTACTTTTTTTTTCGGTAGACATAAATAGGTGTGGCAGTTATGTATGTGTGTGTATAGAGCTTTAAAACAGTTGGACTTTCCTAAAAGTTGTTCACCTCATCAGTGGTACGGGATGTATATCGTATTTTTATTATGTTTACAATCCTAAAGTAAAGCGCTACTTCTATCCCAATAACTATAATTTAAGCCTTGCACCTATGAAATATCTTTTCGGAGTACTCCTACTTCAAAGCTTCTTTTCTTTTCCCATTCAAAAAGCCATTGCCGCAACCGCTGATGCTGAGCAACTGAAGACCCTAAGTGAGTCACACGAGCAGCCGACTACAAAGTGGCTATCTCCTGAAAATACGGACACTCTTATCTTGACAATTCCAGATTTGGAGGCAGCAATGGGTGACACCTTTACTGTAGCTATACGAGTAAAAAACTTTAGCCAAGTGGCTTCTTTACAATTTGACTTTCGATTTGATACAATGGCCATGTCTTTTGTCGGCTTTGGGCTAGGTGATTTTGAACCTTTAGGGATTGGCAGCTTCGGTTTTACTAATGTAGATGAGGGATCCCTTCGATTTGCGTGGGCGGATTTTTCTGACAATGCCCATTCATTAGAGGATAATGCCTTGTTATTCTATGCAGAAATGGAAGCCAAACAGGCTATTGCTAGTCTTTTGCCTTATCTGTCGCTTTCAGATGAGATTATTGACTTGGAATATGTCAACAGTGATTTGGAAAAGGGGGCAGTTGCGCTGCAGATAGAGACGCTTTCTAGTATCGTTCCTGTCCAAAATGCTTTTTACCTGGGCGCTTGCCAACCCAATCCGTTTCGCCTCGAAACGACAATCCCCTTTAAAATACCTAGTGCGGCCAAGCTTTCATTACAGGTCTATAATGGATGGGGGCAAGTGGTTTTGAAAAAGGAAGCTCGTTTTCCCGCGGGAACGGGTTCATTTAATGTGAGTTTGCCTGAGCAAGGTGTTTATTTTTACACGCTTCATACACCTTGGGGTAGTCAGACGCGAAAGATGGTAAGTCGGCCTTGATTTGGGGCTGAGATTCACAACCCAGCGAATCTCTTTTCTGATAATTGACCTCCGACTTCTTCTGGTGATTATCTTTGATCGTTCCACTTTTACGCCTTCCGCACATGGATCGATCGTTTATTGGTGTACTATTTCTTTTTAGGTAAGGCAGTGTCTACCCAACTTTTTAAAACCGCTAATTCCTGTTCGGTTAGCTTAATTTCGTCTCCTTTGGGCATTCTTTTCTTGATGAAGACTTGCTTGTTAATCTTTTTAGCATTTGTATTTCATTTTTGATCAATTTCAGCATTATTATGAGGTTCTCGGACAATTTTTGTGTTTTGAGTCGGCGTTTTAGCTGAAGATAGCGCTTTTTCTAGCCGCAAAAATTATCAGAGCAGGTATTATTAAAGTTATTTCAGAACTCACTTGAATCATGAAAATAGAACACTTAGCTATCTGGGTACAAGACCTGGAAAAAATGAAGGACTTTTATACCCGATATTTTGAAGGGCAAGCAGGAGCCAGGTATCGCAATGAAAAAAAGAACTTTACCTCTTATTTTTTATCCTTCAAAGAGGGCTGTCGATTAGAGTTGATGCATAAACCTGAGATTCCTGCGAATGCCAATGACCTTAGCAAGGAATATATCGGTATTATACATTTTGCGGTATCGGTAGGCAGTAAAGAAAAAGTGGATGAGCTGACGGAAAGGCTACGAACAGATGGTTACAAAGTAGTAGGAGAAACACGTTGGACGGGCGATGGTTACTACGAAAGTGTGGTGTTGGACCCGGAAGAGAATCGAATTGAAATTACCATTTGATCACGGCGATTAATTTATCCATTCAGATGTTTTACGGACTTGCCACACGCCATTAATAAAGGTAGAATACCTTGATGGTTGCTGTTCTCCGGTGGAAAAAACCATGAGATATAAGCATTATAATAAATAGCGTCCAGTATTCCTTTGGTCCTCTTATCATATCCATTTTTTTTAAGATGTTTCTGTCAGTTCTATTTTCCTTCCATCAGGATCTTTCACAAGGGCGGTGAGCCCCATTCTTGTTGTTGGGGTAGAGAGATAATAGCCCTTGCGTCGAGCTGTGGCAGAATAGCCGCTAGCTTCTGTACTGCAAAACCCAACCTGGTGCTCTTGTCAACCTCGACTAACGCTTTAGGTAGTGGGTAGATTTCAAATACAAATCTATTCATTTCGGCGGAATAATGGAATGGCCCATTTCCATGCTGATGGTGCGTGAATTGGAGACCTAATTGTTGGTAAAATTGACGTACGTTTTCCATCTGATTCGTCTTGATAACAAGGAGGTTTAGTCGCATCATTTCATGGATTGTTTTGGTTGTTAAATGATAGCTAATTTAATATTCCTGGTCGACTGACCGAACATCTGGAGCATATTTAGGTTGAATAAGTAAATAACCAATTTATTTATATTAAAATTTATTTCATGAAAAAGTTAACACTATTGTTAGCCTGCCTATGCTTTGTCTTGGGACAAAGTTTTAGCCAGGTCGACGCATCTACTAAAAGTTATTCCGAGGAAGAATATCAACGTTACTATGAAGCCCGCCTAAAGGTGGATATCCGTAATTACATGTTAAGGGCATTGGATCTTGAAGCAGCAGAAATCGAAGCTATCGATCCCTTGATGAGAGCTTATATGAATGAGCGTGTCGCATTGGCCGAGCGCAAAATTAAAATGGTCGAAGACTATGAAGAAGAAATGAAAGAGGATGATAGCAAAGCTGATGAGATAGAAGAGACCGGTGACTTTATTGAGAATTACTGGGAAGCCTCCATCGATGAAATGCAGCTAAAGAAAAGATACTTTGATGCTTTTGAAAATCGAATTCCCTACCAAAAGGCCTTAGAATTTTTCATGTTGGAGGATGAATTGCAATACCAAATTACCCGTCCTACGATTTTGCGTGTAGCCCCCGTCCTATTGAAAATGGAAGAAATAACAGGAACTAGCTCCAAACATTCTTGGGAAAAAATGGATCATTCAGGTATGGGTTATAATAGCTCGCCTACCATTGATAAGCCCCTTAATACTATTGGAAATACGGAAATTGAGGTAGAAAAAAATGGAGCGGAAATGAATTCAGATATAGCCATAAAGAATCCAACCATCTACCATAGTAATCCTAATAATTGGAATAATGCAGACCACTCTGATCAATCAAGCTCAACTAACAATTGGCATACGGCCGATAAAGAAGAAGGAGCAGGAGCTGATTTTTTCGCCTGGACAGACTCCACTGAAAGAAAAGTAGGCCTCGATCACGAGTATACACATGATGTATTAAATGCGATGACGGCTGCCTTGCGTGAGATGAATGAAGGTGATTTCTTTTCTTCAACTGATGTAGAAAGTAAGTTGACCAGCATTGAAGCCATTGCAGACAAACTGCAAGAAGATTGGACCTCTACTAAACACGCTGACTGGACTAGAGAAGCCTTTATCTCGATCACCTCACTACTTGAAGAAGCACAGAAAGATGAAAGATTTACAGAAGCCAAAGAAGCTGTAGCCAAAGCCGCTTCTGCCGCCCGAATGATCGATGCTAATCGTCTGATGACCGATCAAGCTGCTACGATTTACACTTTTGTTGACACCGCGAAAGAAGCCATGCAAGTGCTGAAAGAAAATTTGATGTCGGATAATAGTGAAGAAAGTACCGCAGATAGAGATTGGTAATCCTTGACCAGGTTTTACCTCCCCAAAACCATGAACATAGTGGGACGCTTAATACGCCCACACAACACCAAAAACTCAGCGTACATTTATGCGCTGAGTTTTTTTTATGAGACTAGTGCATACAACTGGACAAATAGGGTTTATCCGTTGAAAGTTTAATTCCCTAGTATGAACCTTCAACCCTAAACTTTTAAACCCCGTTAGAGTAAAAGTCCAGTAGTCCTTTTGAGGAGAGTACTAGTAACTATCCCATCTCGCCCGTTTCCCCCTCACATCAATATGCACTGTCCGAGACCAGGGGTATCCCCCGATCCCACCTTGGTTACCGATGATTTGCTTTTCACAGATATCAAGTACGATATTCTTATCCTCTTTTGTATATCGGCTATCTTGATTGATATCTTTAATCACAAGATCTACTGCATCTCCACGCAGATGGCGACTCTTGGGCGCACCTCCTACCTTTAAATTATACTGTGGATGCCGATGACCATATCGAATCCAAAAAGCATCTCGATCATAGCCCTGTTCCTCTAGGACATCTTGCAGTGCTAAGACCTTATATAATATCCGTTTATCGATGCCCCAGTAGAGTGTCTCATGGCTAAATAGGGATGGTTTTGTTACTACTATTTTGATGCTTAACAGAATGCATCAGAAGTCAAATAACAAGGGGTAGCCAAACTGAAACGGATTCTGTATCTTTGTTTATATTTTTATTTGTGATCCAAATTGTCAGGGAATCTAAAATATGATAATGGATGAGTATTCAAATTAATCTTCCAGAAGGCCTAAAGATTAGTCCCTTTGAATTGAATATGTTAGTCGCAGCTAAATTATTTGATGAAGGCCTGATAACTTCCGGGCAAGGAGCCGAAATGGTTGGACTGTCCAAACAAGCATTTATCGAATTACTGGGTAAGTATAGTGTATCTATTTTTCAATATGATGTTGATGAAATAGAAGAAGATATCGCCAATGCCTAAGAACGTAATTATTTCTGATGCCAGTCCATTAAAGGAACCATTGGAATCATAATCAAAGCTAAAGAATTAGGACTCATTGAATCTGGTCGGACAATATTAAGTAAATTAGAAGAACATGGTTTTTGGTTATCTGAGCACTTAAAGAATGATATTCTAATCAGGTTAAAGGAATAGAATTCCTGCATAGCGAAGCCTTTTCCACTATCAGAAAATCGACAACAAACTCAGGATCAAGATGCAATTTGAACTCGTTCCCATCCTTTCTGTGATGGAAGAATTATATGAAACACCAATATCTCCAGCACGATTCAAAGAATACCTCGCCAAACTACAGGGTGGAACAAAAGGCGACATGGTTCTGCCGATTGGCGGGTTCAATCCCATGGCCAAAGAACATATTCTAGAAAAGATACATGAGCTACAAGCGTTGGAGGCAGAAGATTTAATCAGAAAAACGCTAGTAGAACTCAATGCCAAGCAGCAAGACCAGCCAAGCACCTTCATCAAAGTTGTTTTGAACCTCGCGGATGATTTAAAAGGGGGCTGGACCAATCACTATACAACGGATTTTGATAGCAAATTCAAAATAAATGCCTTGGTCGTTCGTAATTTCTGCACTCCCTACTTTTGGACGAGCGAAGACTACACCGCTACTAGCATCGAAAGAAAAACCCTCGAGTATGCCTATCGTACTATCTATTGGAAACAAAATCCAAAACCCCAAACCCTGGCCGATCATTTTGCACAAGAAGTATTCGTACAACAGCAAATAACTCCTACCAACACCATTCCTGATACAACGGATTGGAGAGAGGTAGAAGAATTATATCAAACTTTCAAAGATTCAGATGACTATAGCTTGTTATTTAACTTCTTCTATGGGGATGAAGCTTCTGCCTCATTAGGCTATGCTACTTTTGGTATGGGGGAGAGGGCTGGCTTTGAATATGCTCGGATTGTAGCGGGGCATGAATGAGGAATAGCTTGGTAAAGACTTCAGCAATTTTCTCTGTCGCTCCCTAGGAAACCTCTGAAGTCTCAACTCATGTTGCCATTGTAGCAAGGCATCAAAACAACTGTCCCATTTTGTTGTTACCTATACATAATTTGAAGCTATATGCCCGAACTACCCGAAGTTAATACGTTCCAAAAATATTTTGACGGTACTTCCTTGAACCAGCCCATCGAAGCCGTGGAAGTATACGATGACAAGATTATCCGTAATGTGAGTGGCGATGAATTTATCGACAGAATGACGGGCCGTACCTTTGTGGGGTCCTACCGGCGAGGGAAGTACCTCTTTGCTAAGTTGGATAATGGCGAACATTTGCTACTCCATTTCGGGATGACCGGCGATCTCAATTACTACGCCGAGCCGCAGGAGCGCACCAAGCATGAACGTTTCGTTTTTCACTTTAATAATGGACAGCATTTGGGCTTCGATTGCCCGCGCAAATTTGCCAGGATTTTGTATATCGAAGACCTGGCCGTTTACTTATCGGATAGCCAACTCGGCGAAGATGCGCTGGTCATCACCAAAGCTGATTTCTTAGAACGAGCCAAGGGCAAAACAGCGACCATCAAAGGATTCCTGCTGAACCAAAATCAAGTAGCAGGCGTAGGTAACCTATACGCTGATGAAATTTGTTATCAAACTGGCATTCACCCTGGGGCGCGAGTGAATAAGCTGTCAATTCAACAACTATCGGAGATTTACCAAGCCATGCAGCGCATTCTCGAGGAGGCCATCAAACGCAGCGCCTACTATAAAGACTACCCAGAGAATTGGTTTTGGGAATGGCGAAAGGAAGGAGAGCCAGGCCCCA
>Ga0070728_10002681_pt1 | contig 21410 bp, 15 predicted proteins | sample tdDd471_FD_66723 | JGI IMG/M metagenome (GOLD analysis project Ga0070728, IMG submission 66723) | Marine sediment microbial communities from the Atlantic coast under amendment with organic carbon and nitrate - tdDd47.1 | ecosystem: Environmental > Aquatic > Marine > Coastal > Sediment | place... | reverse complement strand
ATGTCTGGCAAAAAATGTCCGCGAGTGTCGGTCCCAGAAGAGGACTCGAACCCTCATTCCCTAAGCTATTGAAAAAGTTATGATGATCTGTTCGCCAGTCGCTGAATGTATGCCATCGATGTATGCTACGAGCAATCGACATTTGATGCGACGATGAGGCTCCGGCCAATATGATCGTGAAGGCCATTCTGGCATCGCCGCCGATGAACCATTTCGCATCGTAGTGCTGATGTCTGCGTATTTGTGTCTAACCTTCAGGCTCCTACATTCTCAGGAATTTCATCAGTAAGCTTCCCGCCATAGCTCGGGTGCACGGACTATGATCGCCTTCTCGGAACTACCTTCACAGCCGCTCCTACAAATGCAGCAGCCGCTATGGCGCCCTATCTCAAGCCGGCAACTGGCCGCGCTCCTCGGCGTATCTTTACAGTCTCTCGCAAACTGGCGGGTCCGCGGATATGGACCTCCCTACCTGCCGCACATCACGGGGACCGGCAACAAGATCTACTACCGGCCTGACGAGGTGCTTGCCTGGCTGTCAGGCGGCACTGTTGAGCCTTGGGAATTTGTCAGGGACTGGCTTGCTGAACGGGACTTGCAGGTGACGCCCGCCACGCAGGAGAGCACGGAGTGGTTGGCTGCATCGACTGATGCGATGTTTCCAAAGTAAGCAGTATTCGGCTTCTCGGTGCATCCGGAATGCTGAATGTCTGAATTGGGGCCGACTGCGGACTGTCCGGTTCGGACTGAGAAAAGGAGCAAGCCGACTTTCGGCGAATGAACCGGGGCGAGTTGTCGGTGCTCTCGTCAGAAGCGTTGGCTTCAGGAAATTCTAACCAGATCTTACTCCATATCCCTCAGGCTCTTTGTCGAGTGGATTGCAAGGAGGCAGCACTAAGGTGCGCGCGCGCATGCGGAGACAACCAAAGCTGCAACGATGGTTGTGGCAGCTTTGAAAACCGATGCGTGGGGTTTTGCGCCTTCATGGAATGTATGGATCCGAGAAAATGTTGAGAGCGCATTATGCGGATCGACCGAATTCTACGATCATCTCGCACAACTTATGAAGGCTCGTCGGCACCTCTCCTTTCTGCATCAGCAGTTCCAAGTGCATGCCAATGAAGACCGGATTCTTGGCATAAGACCCTTCGGGGTCGCCTAGTCCCTTGCGCACATGACCAAATGTGCTGTCCCATAGCGCCTGGTCCATTTCAGAACGCAGCGTTTTGCCTAGGTTGTCGGGCCACTGAACGAATCGATCACCCCATACGGTGTGATCCGGGAAGGGCTTGGAGTCGTCGCCTCCTAACAGGCGTAGAAGCGCGACGTTGTCGATCTCGTGGCGCTTCCTTTCGGTCGCATTGGTCTTGTTGCCATCTGCGTCAAAGATCGTGAACGACGGGATGTTGAGAAAATCGGCTACCACCACGGGTTCAATCAGAAAGCTCTTTCCGTTGACAGGAACGACATGGACGCCGAATTGCCTGAACGCGTCCCAGCACCCGCTGAGCATCATCCAAGCATTGATGTAGGCGGCGTCTTCTAAACCCTCCACAAACACAACCTTGGGGGCAAAGAACATTTCATTCAGATGAGGCTGAAGCGCTTGATGGAGCCGTGCCATTTGTGCATCGGCTTTCACGGGCGCCTCTCCCGAAACCGCGGCAACACGTTCGGCAATCGCATCGAAACTCACGGCGGAGATGGTGGAACGCTTTGCGCCATGATCGCGACGTACTAGGCGGAGGCTCTCGAAGTAACGGCCGGTTACGAAGTAGGGGCTGTGGGTCGACACCACAATTTGTGCATTAGCATCCGCGAGTTGCTGAAATACGTCCGCAAGGTGCCGAGCTTGCGGGGGATGCTGGTACAGCTCCGGCTCTTCACAACCCAAGATCAACAAGGGTGCGGAATCGTCGTCGGAGGTGGCAAGTTCTTGAAGCAAAGCCAAGAGATAGGAGCGTTGCAAGCCGTGACCGAATCGGGCCAGCTCACCTTCGAACTCGCCCTCCATCGCCAACAGCCTAGCCAAAGGCTCTTCGATTTGAACAGACCGCTTGGGATCCTCGCTCCATTCAAGTCGAGCGGATACGTCGGGATGGGCCCATTGAGCGAGGCGTTTGCTCAGCGACTCTGATATTTCATTGAGCGAGCCCTGTTGAGCTTCGATGAGTTTCCGGTACTGCTCTCGTGCCTCCTGCTGAAGAGCCTTGATGTCTTCGGCAAATTTAACCTTAGATCGGACTGTTCTCGCTAAGAGTCGGCCAATCGCATTGTTCTTTGCTTCAACATTTTCCTTCGTGGCATCCTTGACTGCGGGCACGTAGACCCACTGAACGTATTTTGCGAGCCGGTTGCTTCCTTTACTAAAGCCATAAAATTGGTCTTCACTGGGAATGAGCGTGCAGGCTTCGGGATGGGTTTCCTCATAGGCGCGCAGGGCATCGCGGTTGGCATCCTTGGAACCTGCGGTTGGTAGGTCGGGATAGTGCTCCTTGATTTCCTGGTAGCGATTCTTGCACTCACCGGCAGGTTGGCCACTGTTGTACGCCTCGAAAAAGGGTACAAAGGCAGCCATAGCGAGACGCTGTCCAAACTGTTCGACCCGCGCCACATTGGACGCGGCATCAAAAACGGCTTTCGCTGTGATCGTTAGAACCCCCTGTCGAAAATACTCGGCAAAGTCGGCCCTAGCGTCCTCCGAGAGATCGTCGAAGGTGACCGTTATCTCGATCGGCTCCTCAGTGTTCTTGTTGTGAAAATCTTCCGCGTCCAAGTCAGTCACGCTCGTGGAAACCCCTTCGGCTTCGCGAAAGAAGATGTTCAAAGCGCAGAGAACCGTTGATTTTCCGGCACCGTTCGGCCCGACGAGAGAGGTGTAGGGGTCGAAATCCACAGTGATGTCGTCGATTGCCCGGAAATTCTTAATCCGGACGCTCTTTATCTTCACCGCTGTCTCCCCCTTTATGTTCACTCTCAAGCAATGGATGGGCCAGAGCGTCGATTTCCTGCATGGCGCGGCCAGCGATCCCCTGCATGTCGCCATACATCCCGACAGTAGATTCAAGGACCCCCTGAATCTGAGCTTCCCGCTTCGCCCAAAGCCGCATTGTCGCTCGCTTTTCCTTATTGAGATCGTCCTGCATGTCGCTGAACTTCTCGACGATGGCCTCTACGCGATGCCTGAACCGGGGGCCTGTGAGGTATTGGTACATTAGCTCCATCTTACCTTGCTGCCCTTCCTGGGCTTGGCGGCTGGCCGCCACATCGATCAGTGACTGCCTGAGGGCGATTGCCACCGGCATGGCGCATCGCGGCTCCACCACCCATACACCATCGATGAAATCGAATGCGTTGACGTCCTTCGGTAAGCTCTGGGATACAATCACGGCTAGCTCTGCCTTCGCCGCACGCTGATCGCCCCTCAACTTGGCAAGCCATCCCTCGGTCCAGTTCTTGGTACGCTTCGATTCCCAGAGGATCGAACCACACTGCAGGCCGCCCGGACTCACGACCCGCTGCAAGACGTCGCCTCCGAATTCGCCTTTGGGAACGGGTTCAATGGAATCGAACGGAAAGCGGCTCCGCAGAGAGGCTTCAAGCTCAAGCTCCAAGGCCTCGCCCTGGAGCTGCTGCGAGCCTTGTTCGGCTTTGCGTTTCAGCTCCTCGATCTGCCGCTGCATCCCGGAGATCTGTTCCTCTTTCTCGGTAAGCTTGAGCTTCAGCCCCTCCTCAGCGTCATGCCTTGCCTTTTCGCGTATCTGTTCGAGCGAGGCCTGGACGCGCTTTTCGATGGTCAAGTCCATCTCGCGCTTAGCGTCATCGAGTTCGCGCTGCTTCTTTATCAACTCGGCCTGCGCCTTCTGTGCCTCCGCGAGTTTGGAATCCCGCTCCTGTAGAACTTCCTGGAGGGAGGCTATCTCCTTCGATTTTGTGTCGAGGTCGTTGGCGAGGACGAGCCGCGCCTTTTTTGCCTCTTCCGAGGCGATCTTTTCGCGCTCGGACGCCACCCGCGTGCTCACCTGGTCGTCGATCGATTGCTTCGCCTTTTCGACGGCTTCCTGTTGCGCCTTCAGCGCCTGCTCGCGGGCGTTAATGTCGGACTCCTTGGCGGCAAGCTGCTGCTCATATTGCTTTCGTGTCGCCTCGATCAAGGGCGCCGCCAAGGACTCCGTGAGCTTTATCTCGGTGTTGCATTTGGGGCAGTTAATAGTGGGCTCGTTCATAAGGCGCTTTTCGTCAAATTTCTTCAGTAAAACCGCAATGCCCCGTCAGGGACTAAAGATACGAAATCTTATCGCAGTTTTGGCGTTGGTAGAAGAGTATTGCGTACGGACTACAAATGACGCAGCGATTCCAGCGTCACGCTAGCACCTGAACGAAAATCCAAGAGGCTTTCGGGTTCGGCGGCGAACCATGTATAACTTCCCAAGGCGAGCGCATCGACAGTCTTCTTGAAGGGAGCCACGCTCCGGTCGAGGTACGCTGTTACAAAGGCAACGTGCTCGCGGGGGAAACCTGCTGCGTCTGTTGAGCTGGATTCCGCTCATTCGGCTGCTTCAGCGCCTTAGCCAAGGCGCTTGCGATGGGGCAAAGCAATCCTCCGAGATTGAAGCGAACGTCGGCTTTTGGGCGAAGGCGAGGTTTACCTCAACGGCCGAGATGAGGGCGCATTCCCGACAGGCAACATCGGGGCCGGCAAGAGACCGTCCGGTATTGGAAAAGGACCTGCAGAAGCGGAAATTCCCCCACACCGCCCTCAAGAATTGAAATCTGTACACTGACAGTTGCCGCAAACTGGTTCTGGAAGGCTTAGAGACCGCTTCCGGCCATGCATTGGCGGTCAAACAGGACGGCCCCTGTGTCTCGATACAAACGTGTCGGGTTCGTTGTCTCGACACGCAGCGACTATCCGCCTGACACCGCCTCGATTTCCGCATTGACCAACTCTGCCGCTCGGTCGGCTGCATCCTGGAATGGCTCGAAAACATGGTCGGCGCCCGATGCCAGCAACTCCTCGGTCTCCGTCTTGCTGTGCGATGTCAACGCGATCCTGCCGCGAAAACCGGCAATCCGCACGATCTGCATCAGGGTCAGCCGGGCGTCCTCGTGGCTTAGCCCGGTTGGGTGGGCCGGGATGGAGGAAACCAGCCAGCGGACACTCTCGAGCGGAAGGCTTGCGACGAATTCGGGATCGGTCGCGTCCCCGTACTCCGCGGCAATGCCGAGCGCTCGCCAGCGGCGTACAGTGCCGGGGTTGAAGTCCACGCCCAGCACATCAAGACCCTTATCCTTCAGCCGCACGCCCAGCGCCGTGCCGAAGCGCCCCAAGCCGAAGATGACAACATCATGACCACGTTTGCCGACCGCGGCGCTGCCGTGCGGCTCCCTCGGCGTGCCCTTTCTCTCGAATAAGCCGAGGACCGGTTCGAACGCAGCATACAGGTGATGGGAATAGGTGATCATGTAGGTAGACGCCGCGATGGTCACGAGCCCGACCATGGTGACGAGGCCGAGGGCGTCCTCTTTCAGATGTCCGAGCGAAATCCCCATGGCGATGAAGATCAGGGAAAATTCGCTGATCTGGGCGACGGTCAGTCCGGCCAGAAACCCGGTGCGCTTGCGGTAGCCCATGGCACCCATAATCGCCAGCACGATCAGGGGATTGCCGACGAGAACGAAGAGGGAAAACACCAGCGCCGCGTCCATCTGCTGCCCGAGCAACGAGAGGTCCAGAGTCGCCCCGAGCGCGATGAAGAAGAACAGCAGGAGGAAATCGCGCAGCGGTGCGAGTCGGGCGGCGATCGTTTCCCGAAACGGCGTCGAGGCCAGGGACACGCCAGCGAGGAGACCGCCCACTTCTTTCCCCAGCCCGACGGCATCACCGATCGCGGCAAAGACGGCGGCGAGCGCCAGTGCGAAGATGACTAGCAACTCCGACTCGTGGGCGAGCCGTTCCGTCAGAGGGTCGGCCAGATAGCGGACGAAAAAGACAACGAACGCGATCAGCGCCATGGTGGATACCAGGATCATCGGCAACCGGCCCGCGCCCCCGGCCTCTCCGGCGCCTATGCCGACAGCCGAGAGAACGATCATCGCGAACACGACGAACAGGTCCTGAACGATGAGGAAACCGAGCGCAATCTGGCCGTGGAGCGAGTCGATCTCGCGCTTGTCGGAAAGCAGCTTCACGATGATGATCGTGCTGGAAAACGTCAGCGCGACGGCAACATAAAGACTGGTCGTCGCATCGAAGCCGAGCGCAAGCCCGATGACGAAGCCAAAGGCGGACGTAAACGCGACTTGGCCAAGTCCGGTCATCAGCGACACGGTACCAAGCGAGCGGATCAGTTTGATGTCAAGCTTGAGTCCGACGAGGAAAAGAAGGACGGCGATACCCAGTTCGGAAAGCAGGGCGATCTGCTCGTCCGACGACACGATATCGAGCAGAGAGGGACCGGCGAGCAGGCCGACCGCGATGAAACTGACGATCAGGGGCTGGCGCAGCAGTATCCCGGCGAAGCCGACAATGGCGGCCAGCATCAGCAGCGCTGCGACCTCTCCGAACGTGGTATCGATCTCGATCATCGGTTCTCGTCTTCCGTCGTCATCGCGTCGACCGCAGCCCGCGGCCGATCCGCCGCCGGACGCGAACATGTCTCACCCGCGAACAACCGAACGATCCATTCCCGAAGCGGGGTTCACGAGTCATTGAACGTTTTCTGTTGACCGTACGCGCGCAATTCGTGAAATCAATCGATCATGAAGAAGATACTTGCTGCCACGGACTTTTCCGCACGATCCGATCGCGCAATACGGCGCGCCACGCTGCTGGCTCGGCAATTCGGCGCGAGCGTCACCCTGGTTCACGTGGTCGACGATGACCAGCCAAAGCAACTGGTGGAGAGCGAAAGCGAGATCGCCGAACGGATTCTCGCCGATCAGTGTGCGTCCCTGCGCCATATCGACGGGCTTGACTGCGAGTTCCTCGTTGAACTGGGCGACCCGTTCGAAGGGATCGCCGCGGCGACGGCGCGTTTGTCGCCGGATATCCTGGTCGTCGGCACGCACCGGAGGCAGGCGCTAAAGGACTTGTTCCTCGGGACCACAGCGGAACGAACCATCCGTGCCTCGAAACGACCGGTCGTCATGGCGAACAACGTACCGGCCGCGCCGTGGCGGCATATTCTCGTCGGCATCGACTTTTCCGACAATTCGTCAGCCGCGCTCGAAGCGGTCAAATCCCTCGGGATAGACGCGAACGCCACCGTCACCGCCATTCACATCTTTGACGCGCCGGGCACCGCGCTGATCGCCCACTCCGCGATGACGCGCGACGAGGCGACAGGCTATATCACTGGGGAACAGGCCCGCGCGGAAAAGGATCTGACCGCCTTTCTCAAACGCGCCGGACATGCGCCGGACAACACCGTCGTCCGGTTCAACGAGACATCAGTGGGGATGGTGCTGGCCGAAACGGCGCGCGAGCTTTCCGCCGACCTCATCGTGGTCGGGACGCGCGGGCGTTCCGGTCTTGCGAGAACAATGCTGGGCAGCACCGCGGAAGAAACATTCCGGATTTCCGAGATGGATGTTCTGGCCGTTCCGGTCGCTTCGAGCGGCTCGCGCTAGGTCGCCGTCAATTCTAGCAATGCTTCCGGTGGTCCCCGGCGCGCCGCTGCAAGTTGCATGACCGTGTCATAGCCCCTAGGTCTGTGCTGTCAGATGCAATCAGGAATTGGAACGGAGATCGTGGCGTACGCAACCGAACAGATCGAAACTGATGGCCGCTTGGCGGTACACGCCTTGGCCTTTGGCGCGTTCCTTCTCGCTTCCATACCGGCTTTGCAATCAACCGCGCAGACGTTGGACGACTTGGGTTCGGTGGAAACGCTTATCGGAACCGAAGTCGATACCGGGAACATTGCGGACGTATCGACTGACAACGTGATCGCTGCGCTTAACGGCATAGTGGAGACGACCGAACGCGTGAAGATGATGTACAAGTTCGATGCGTTCGAGATCATTTTCCTTGGCGGCGACAATTCGCTTACAGAGTCAAACAGGCTGGCGGACGGCATCACCGAGCACAAGAACGAGATAGACGGGCTGAGGGCCGCGATGGAGTCCAGCGCGCTATTCTATCTGGCGCTTGACGAGAAGAATATCGACGTGGACAGGATCGTCGCGGCGGACATCACCGATGGCGAGGTGACCGTGTATGTGACCGGGGATCAATAGGAGGCAGGCGCAAAGGAAGACCACCGCGGGACACGTGTGGTCTGGCCCACCCGGTTCCTCGGCACTCTGGAATTGGAAAGTACCCGGGGGCCTCTTCCGGCGCGCTTTGCAGTAACAGGTTCGGACGAGGCATCCCGGGAGGGATGCCTTACCGGCCTCTTCCCATGAGGTTCAGTCGCAACTGCTTCTCGACCTCGATGACCGCGAACAGCACGATGCCGACTCCGACGATCAGCATGCCATCGAACAGAGGCACTGCCTCGGTCGCGAAGACCGCCTGCAGCGGCGGCAGGTAGGTGATCGCGAATTGCGCCGCCGTCACCGCGATCACCGTTGTCCAGACGACGCGCGTCGCCCGCACCGCCTGCCAGGTCAGCGAAGTTCCATAGATGTTGCGGACAATGAACAGGTAGGCGATCTCCATCACCACAAGCGTATTCAGCGCCATGGTGCGCGCCAGGTCGAGCGAGTAGCCGCGGTCGGTCGCATAGGCATAGATGCCGAAGACACCCGCGAAGAAGAGGCCGGAGACCAGCACAATCTGCCAGACCATCTGGCCAGTCAGGAGCGGCTCGTCGCGCGGCCGCGGCGGCCGCCGCATTGTGTTGTCCTCGGTCGGCTCGAAGGCCAGCGCGATGCCCAGCGTGACGGCGGTGATCAGGTTGACCCACAGGATCTGTATCGGGGTTATAGGCAGCGTCATCCCAAAAAGAAGCGCGACGATGATCGTCATTGCCTCGCCGGCATTGGTCGGCAGCGTCCAGCTGATCACCTTCTTGATGTTGTCGTAGACGGTTCGGCCCTCGCGCACGGCGGCAACTATGGAGGCGAAATTGTCGTCCGCGAGCACCAGTTCAGCCGCTTCCTTGGCCGCCTCGCTGCCCTTCCGGCCCATCGCGATGCCCGCGTCCGCGCGCTTCAGCGCCGGGGCGTCGTTAACCCCGTCGCCGGTCATCGCCGCGGTGATGCCCTGCGATTGCAAGGCCATGACGAGGCGCAGCTTGTGCTCGGGATTGGTGCGGGCGAAGATGTCCACTTCGCCGACAGCGGCAGCCAGTTCCGCGTCGTCCATGCCATCCAGTTCCCTGCCGGTAAGCACCCTGTCTGGATTCGCCAGCCCTATCTGCTTGCCGATCGCCGCTGCCGTTCCCGCGTGGTCACCAGTAATCATCTTGACCCGGATACCCGCGCCGTGACACTCGGCAACCGCCTCGATCGCTTCGGCGCGTGGCGGATCGATGAGCCCGACAAGGCCAACGAGCACGAGACCGCCTTCGACATCCGTGAAGTCCAGCGTGGTCTGCGAACGGCCAACCTCGCGTGTGGCGATTGCCAGCACTCGCTGGCCGTGCGCGGCCATGTCTTCGGCGCAGTCCATCCAGTAGGCCTCGTCGAGCGGTTCGCCCTCTCCCGACGGACTGCGCTGCTCTGCGCACATCGCCAGAACCTGTTCCGGTGCGCCCTTGACGAAGATGTCGGCGTGCGCAGGCCTGTCATGATGCAGCGTCGCCATGAACTTGTGGCGGGAATCAAAGGGGATCTCGTCGGTCCGGGTGCGCGCCGACAGTTCTTTGCTGATATCGACACCCACCTTTCCGGCGAGCGCCAGCAGGGCGCCCTCCATCGGGTCGCCCTCGACAGCCCAGAAGCCCTCGCGGCGGTGCAGCGAGGCGTCGTTGCAGGACGCCGCCGCACGTGCCAGCTCGGTCAGGTGCAGGTGATCCAGACCATTGACCCGACTGTCGGCGAGCAAGACCGCGCCGTCAGGTTCGTAACCGCTGCCCTCCAGGGAAAACCGGTGTCCAGATAGCGCGACGGAAGTTACCATCATCTCGTTGCGGGTCAGTGTTCCCGTCTTGTCGGTGCAGATCACCGACACCGAGCCGAGCGTCTCGATCGCCGGCAGGCGGCGCACGATGGCATTGCGACGCGCCATCGCCTGCACGCCGACGGCGAGCGTAATCGTCAGGACGGCCGGCAGGCCTTCCGGAATCGCCGCCACGGACAGGCCAACCACGGCCATGAACATCTCGTTGAAGTCATGGTGTTCGACGAAGTAGCCGAAGACGAGCAGGATGGCGGCGATCAGCAGGATCAACACGGTCAGCCACTTGGCGAAGACGTTCATCTGGCGCACGAGCGGCGTCGTGAGCATTTCGACGTCGGCGAGCAGACTGCTGATCCGGCCGATCTCCGTGTCCGCGCCGGTAGCGACGACCACGCCTCTTCCTTGTCCGCTGGTCACCATCGTACCGCTGTAGGCCATGCAGGAGCGGTCGCCGAGCGCGGCGTCGGCCGCAACGGGCGCGGTCGCCTTGTCGGCGGGCACGGATTCGCCCGTCAGGATCGCTTCCTGGATCTGCAGCCCCGAGGTGCGGATCAGCCGCATGTCGGCTGGAACCTTGTCGCCCGCCTCCAGCAGGACAATGTCGCCGGGAACCAGCCTTTCCCCGCCGATCGAGTGGCGTTCGCCGTCGCGCAGTACGGCGGCCTGCGGCGCGAGCATCTTGCGGATCGATTCCATCGCCCGTTCGGCCTTGCCTTCCTGAATGAAACCGATCACCGCATTGGCGATCACGACCGCGAGGATCACCGCCGTATCGACGAAGTGCTGCATGGCGGCCGTGATGACGGCGGAGCCGAGGAGGACATAGATCAGGATGTTGTGGAAATGAGACAGGAACCGCAACGCCACATTGCGTTTGGGAGGCTCGGGAAGCCTGTTCGGTCCGTATACCTCCAGCCGGGCGGCAGCATCAGCAGAGGACAGCCCTCCCGCCGTCGCCTCGAGGCTTTTGAGGCAGGTATCGATTTCTGAAGCGTGGAAATCGCGCGTCATATCCGGCTATTTGCTCTCAGTAAGATCGGCAGATTTGGTTAGACCTACACACATATTGAGGTTCTATCCCCCATGAACACAATGGAATACCAGCCCTCGCGGCCGCCCTCGCTGTGCCGCCCAAAGACCGGAGGGCCGGATTACCAAGCTTTGATTGCAACAACATCGCACGGAGGATCGGTGAAAAACGTTTCTGCGGTGCTTCCGAGCATAGCCCTTGCAAGGCCGGTTCGACCATGCGTACCAAGCACCATAAGATTTGCGTCCTTTTCACTGACATAGGAGCGCAACACCTCGTTAGGATCGCCTTCGCGAATAACAGTCCTGATTCTTGTCAAATGCGGCTCGGAGCCCGCGAGGAAACTTGTCATTTCCTCGTCAATCGCTTCGGAAAACTGCTTCTGTTGTCGCTTGTTCAATTCGCCCTTCTGGGCCGAACCTGTCAGGAAGGACTTAAACGGGACGTCGTAGGCGTGAACAAGATGGACCTCCGCAGACGGCGCGAAGGAGAGAGCGAAATCAAGCGCGCGACGCGAATATATGGAAAAGTCGACCCCGACGACGATCGTGTGGTAATCGCGTGTCGGTTTGTTCCTGACGGTCAAGACAGGGACCGCGCTGTTGCGCACGACCCGCTCGACCGTCGTGCCGCGAAAAAGCCCCGCAAGTCGACTTTCTCGATGGATCCCTAAAACAATCAGATCCGCCTGAAGTATCTCTGACTGGCGCAGTATCTCGGTCCAATCTTTCCCGAATTCGACGACAGGCGAGATCCTCGGCCCGCCTGTAGCCGCCACCGAACCGACAAGCTCGGCCAGATGCTTGGTGGCTGCGATTTTTTGATGATCTGCAATACTTGACGGAATATCCTCGTCAACGACGTGCAGGACTGTCAGCTGAGCAGAAAACCTCTTCGCCAAATCCACCGCTCGATCCACTGCTCTGTCCGAACGCTCAGACAAATCGCTTCCTACAAGGATGTGGCTAATCATGGCTGCTCCTCTACGGGCGGCGTCGCTGCAATGAATTCTGTCGACATGCTACAAGGCCATATCATCGAATTGGGAAGATTTATGCATTTGCGGAACGCTTTCTCGCACGGTGATGCGGGGCGAAGAGCAGGTGGTCGGTGTCGAATCAAGTTTGCTGAGCGGCGCGAGTTAGAAGATAATCCCGCAGCGGCGCGCGTCATTTGCCGAATTCAGGCGCTGTTTAGCTGTTCCCAAAATTTGGCTAGAGCGGTGATGCGTCATTCAGTTTTTTTATGCTGCGCGACTTGTCGATCTCTTTCTTGGCGAGAGGACACCCCCCGAAACGCCGACCGCGTCACTCGTAATTCCGAGCGCAGGCTAGCGAGTAGCTCCTGGTTTCGCTTCGAACGCGATATTCCAACATGCCGACCGATCGATGACCTGGTCGCGGCCACGCGGATTTGGAGTCTGGCGAAAGATGAGCCATCAATCTTTCATCGTAATCTCAGAGTGACTCGGGCTCAGCATGTTTCTGGAACTTGGCATCGTCGCGGCGCTCATACTCGTCAACGGCGCGCTCGCAATGTCGGAATTGGCCATCGTATCGGCATCCCGGGTTCGGCTCGCACTTCTGGCTGACCAGAGAAAGGCAGGGGCAAGCGCCGCTATTGAACTAGCGGACAATCCGGGCCGATTCCTTTCCACGGTGCAGATAGGCATTACGCTGGTCGGCGTGCTGGCTGGTGCGTTCTCCGGAGCAACGCTCGGTTATCGGCTCTCCCAGTCACTTGATGCATTAGGCATCGGGAAAGACGTGGCGGAATTCTTCGGCGTGGCAGCCGTGGTGGTCGTCATTACATACTTCTCACTCATCATCGGCGAACTCGTACCGAAGCAATTGGCATTGCGGGCGCCAGAAGCGGTTTCCTGCCGCATTGCTCCCTGGATGCTCATGCTGTCACGCATCGCGGCACCGTTGGTCTGGTTGCTCGATACCAGCGGCAACATCGTGCTGCGCATGCTCGGGTCGGGACATGTGCCCGGATCGACGGTAACCGAAGACGAAATTCGGGCGATACTGGCAGAGGGCGAGCGAGCGGGCGTCCTGAAGGTGGGCGAGCGGGACATGCTTACCGGAGTCATGCGCCTGGCCGACCGGCCCGCGCGCGCGTTAATGACGCCGCGGCGCGAGGTCGAGGTATTCGATCTATCCTTGCCCCCGGAGAAACTCGTCGGACAGCTTCGCGCGACAAGACGTACGCGGCTGCCGGTCCGCGACGGCAGCGAGGATTCGATCCTTGGCGTGATATCGGTGAAAGCGGCACTCGACGCTGTCGAGCGAAGGGAAGATCTCGATTTTCGTCAATTGACGCAGGACGCCCCGATCGTGATGGATGCTTCGAATGCCATCACGGTCATTGACCGCCTACGGACATCGATACTCCACATCGTGCTTGTGTTCGATGAACTGGGACATTTCGAGGGGGTCATCACGGCGCTGGATGTACTTGAAGCGATTACGGGGAGCTTTCCCGACGAAGACCGGGAAGGCCCGACATTCACCAGGCGTGCCGACGGTAGCTACCTCGTCTCCGGATCGATGGCGGTGGATGAATTTCTTGATCTGCTCGGCTTGCCGCAAGTAACCGGCGGAAAATACGCCACGGTCGCCGGATTGGTGCTCGATCGGATCGGCCATCTGCCAAAACCGGGGGAATTCGTCGAACATGCGGGATGGCTTTTGGAAGTCGTCGATCTCGACCGAACAAGGATCGACACCCTCCTTGTGCAGCGCGCCCCGGTGTTGCCGGACGAATGAGCGAGCGCCGGTCCGGGGATCCCTCACGGCGATGCCAATGACTTCGGCGAGAGGTGCCGAACGGTGCGCGTTCATGGCCGCCGGGTGGCGGTCATGTCGATGTCGGTCCGCGCCGAGAGGTTTTCAAGGCTATCGTGGAGGAGTTGCAGGAGATAGGTCGGATTGTGGACATATCCGCCCGGATCCTTGGCGACGACCTGATAGTTGTAGGCGGCCTTGAGCAGCCTTGGCGTCCAGCTGGCGTAGCGGTTGGGCATGACGGCGTCTTCGGAAGCGATTGATCCGTCTCCGTCGATGTCCGCAAAGAAATAGGGAAAACTCCCGGGGGAATAGACGATCGGCTCACCCGCGATCTCGGCGGCGTAGGCTCGGATCGCGTCGTACAGGCGCGCGTGCAGGCCGGATATCTCCGTGTGGATGCCGCCGGAGATGTCCCCGTCGCCGTCGAAATCGCCATGTCTCGTTCGGATGTCGCCGACATCCTCCACCCCGCGATGACAGGCGAAACAGGATTCCGTCGCAACCTGCGTCGTATGCGGATCATGGCAGGCCGTGCAGGTGCTGGCGCTCGGAACATGCTGGAAGCGGCCGGCATAGTTCCTGTCCGGGTAGTGGTAACCGCCTTGCACGTCCGCGCCGTGCATGACCGCCGCGGCCACGCCGTAGTGGACATTGATGAACGCGAGTTCCGTATCGACCGTATCCTCGCCGATCCCGGAAACTGCCTTTGCGACCGCGCCTCCGGACTGCCGCCCCTGATGGCAGATCGTGCATACCGCGGAGCTTCCGAGGTTGTCCAAGACCGCGCCGGAGGGGAAGGACACGCTGTCGAGCGCATGCGCGGCGCCCGTGTGACACGCCGCGCAGCCGATCGGGGAATTGATTGCGGATGGGCTTTCGACACTGCCCGGCGCGCTGCCGTCCGCGCCGAGGAAATCCAGGAAGCCGGGTTCGGAATGGCATGCTCCGCAGGCCACCGGGACCTCGCCGTCCTTATTCCAGTATGTGAAGGAATGCGAATGGTAGTCGCCATGCGGCGATGCCAGCCAGGCCTCGACAATCGCGGCAAGCGACTCGTCATCCTGGGCCGCCGCCGATCCGATGCTCCCGGCCAGAACCGAGAGCAAGACAATGGCCGTTTGCTTCATCTTGTTGAACAGCAAGGTGATCCTCCCAAACCTCCATCCACTATCGATGAAAGAATACATACCGGAATCTTTCGAAGCCTTGACCATGATCAAGATAAAGTTGAGGCAGGTGGTGATAGAAAATCGCCAATGTCCGAAAGAGAATCGATGGAAGAAGGCGGGCGCGACACGAGCCAAAAAATCCCGACAACCAAGCGGCTCGGGCGCTTTCGTCTGCCCGGCGCGGTGCTCGCCCTGCTTTACGTGGCTGTCTGCCTGTCCGCGATCCTGCTGGCGAGCGTCCGGCGCGTGGCGCCGCTGGAACGCTGGGAACTGGCGGCGGCTGCGCTGGGGATGGCGGGCCTCATGGCGATGGCGGTGCAGTTCGTCACCTCCGGACGGTTTCAAAGCGTTTCCGGGCATCTCGGCATCGACAAGATCATGACCTTTCACAAGGTCGCCGCCCTCTGGGTCCTGCTCGCGCTCGTGCTGCACCCACTGTTCTACGTATTGCCCACCTGGATGAACGATCCGGCATTGGGTACGCAAAGGCTGACCGCCTATCTGACCCTTCCCCACTATCGCAGCGGCGTCGTCGCGCTCGCGGCGCTGGCCGCACTCGTGCTGACCTCGATCCTGCGCAACCGGCTTCCGTGGCGCTACGAGATATGGAGGGCGAGTCACATCGTGTTTGGGCTGACCGCCGCCGGGGCTGGGTTGCATCATGCCCTGACCGCCGGCCGGTTCAGCGCGGCGGGTGCCGTCCATTGGCTGTGGTGGCTGACGGGGTTCGCCGTGGCGACGGTCATCGCGGTGCTTCACGGTTGGCGCTGGCTGAAACTTCATCGCCGGCCCTGGCGGCTGGCTTCGGTCCGTAAGCTTGCCGACCGGATGTGGGAGATCGATATCCAGCCGAAACCGGAAAATCCGCCTTGGTCATACCGCGCGGGCCAGTTTGTCTGGATGACGGTCGGGCGCCGCCGCGCGCCCCTGTTCGACCATCCCTTCTCCATCGCGGACAGCCCGGCCCGGCCCGGCCTCAGCCTGATCGTCAAGGAGGTCGGCGACTTCACGAGAACCGTCGGAACGCTTGCGCCCGGTACGCCGATCGGCATAGACGGGCCCCATGGAGAATTCGTGCTGGAGGAGAACGAAGACGACGGTGTGCTGCTGCTGGCGGGTGGTGTCGGCATTGCGCCGATTATGGGGCTGTTGCGCGACATGGTCGCCAGGCGTGACCGGAGACCGGTGCGGCTCGCCTATGCGGTGGGCCGGCCCGACAACTTCGCCTGTCTCGACGAAATAGAGGCGGCGAAAAACGAGCTCGATCTGCGTGTCATCTTCGTCAGCGAGGAAGGCTCGGAGGGCTGGAAAGGAGCGACGGGGCGGCTCGACGGTGAGCGGCTGCGGCAATTGCTCGACGGTCTCGATCCGGAACGCGCCCGTGCCTATATCTGCGGCCCGGGGCCGATGGTGACGGCCGTCTCCGACACCCTGCTCGACCTCGGCCTGCCGATGAAAAACATCGACTACGAGCGTTTCGACTACGGCGGAGCCGCCGCCTCGCGCCAGGATCGCCGCGATATGGCGCGATATCTGGCGCTTGGCGCGGCACTCGCCGCCGGAACCGGCATCTTCGCGCTGACCTATTGAGGCAGCGTCTGTGGCGCCGATCACCAGCCGCATCGAGCTTGCGGCGCTCGCCACTGAAACCTAGATGACGTTTTAATACCAACTGGAAAACCAAGGATTCCGGTCCAGGTGAGAGGCTAATGAAGAATCTGCTGCTGGCGACTAATCTCGGAGTTAACTCGCAACAGGCGCTCGAAAGAGCCTTGCTTGTAGCCAGATTGCACAAGGCCGCACTGCACGTGATCCATGTCGCCTCCGCCCATGGCGGTGCAGCCGAAGAAGAGCTCGCCCGGCAGGTCGCAGCGGCTGTCGCCTTTCTCGAGGCACAATTGCCGGAGGAATTCGGCGCGGGCTTCGAACCCGCATCGTTCAAGAGCGTGGCGGGCGATCCCGTACAGGCGATCGTCGCGGAGGCGGACACGTGCGATGCGGACCTTACGATTACGGGCCTGAGCGAAAAATCCGGGGCGCGCGGCCTCATCGACGGCACGATCCTGGAACGATTGCTCATGGCAAGCGCGAGGCCGTCAATCGTGGTCAAGTCGCGCCCGGCAAGGAATTACGAAAGCGTGCTCGTGGGTCTCGATCTCTCGCCGACGTCGCGCCACGCCTTCGAAGCGGCGCTCAAGGTCGCGCCGACGGCGGATTTCATGATCGCGCATGCGAAGGAAGCCGGACAGGGGGACGGCGACACAGGGGACAAATTGGTGCGGATAACGAGAGAATGCCTTGCCGCGGCCCGCAAGGACGTGGGTGTCCATGAAGGGGCTGTCCAAGTGGTGATCGAAGACGGAACTGTTGCCGACGTCCTCTCCCGCTGCGCGAGGAAGTCGGTGCCCGATCTGGTCGCTTTCGGAAAGCACAACAAGGGACTGTCACATGGTCCCTATATCGGCAGCGGAGCGCGAGGCGTCCTGGAGGAGCTCGATGCCGATATGCTTCTCGTTCCGCCCAGCGGTTAGCGGATTTCACAGTAGCAGGAAGCCTTCGAGGTCAGGGTTTGGAGGCCGAGTCAGATCCGGAAAAAGCGCCTAACGTGTCCGCTGATGCATGGTCCCGACCATGTCCGCTTTCAGGTATAGATCAAATTCATTTGTACAGCCGAAATGAGGGCGCGAAGCGGTCCTTCGTTGTGCAAGTCGCCAACCGGACTGACAAGCTGGAATGATTACCGCCTGTACCCGCTCCCTGACCTTATAGTGTGAAATTATTCCTATTTTTCGGAATTTTTTCACGCAGTGTGTGACCCCATAGGCGAGCCTAAGTCATTCTTTCCGCTATAAAATCGTGTACTCCTTTCCTGCTGCGAACCTGGTCCGCCTCGCCTAGTCTGAACCTGTCGGCGGGAGTTAGCCCGCCACACTGAACGTGGCCGGGAATGGCCGCTTTCCAGAAACAGGAAACTCAAATGCGGGACGCGTTTCCCGCCACGGGGAAGGTGTGTCGAAATGAGCGAAATTTCCAGAAAATGGACAATGGCCGATGCAACGGCCGGATTGCAGAATGAAGTCGCCACGATGATGCAAGGCGGCTTCCGGTTGGTCGGGGCGGCGGCCCTGATGTATGTCTCAGGCGTCTACTGGGAAGACCCGAGGCTTAAGGCGTCGGAGGTGGCTGACAAGATCCACGGCCTTCTCACCGACCTGAACTACGGCAGGTCATCGAAATACCAGTTGGCATCGGCGGCGCTGAAAGTTGCCCGGAACCTCACCAAGAAATGGGGCCAGCCGGATGGCGCCAAAGACCGCAACGCGGCGTGGATCATGTTGCATGACGCCGCGTCGTTCTCCGAAGCCGTCGACCTGATCGTCAGCCAGATCAAGGCCGACTATGGCGTCGATACACTGCGAGATCTGTATGTCGCCCTCGACGGCAACAAGGCGCCACGCGAACAGGCGGCAAAGCCGCTGGCCGACCAGTTTCTGACCGCGATCCAGAAATCGAACGCCATGCCGGACGGCATCACCACGGCGATCCTCGCCGTCGTCGACCAGCATCTGGGTGCAGGCGAGATCAATGCCCTGCTCGCTGCTCTGACCGTCCGAGCCGCCGAAACGATGAAAGCTGCGGCCTGATCCAGGCGCAGAGACCCACTGCCCCAGATCCTGCGCCGCAGCGCCTGGATCTGGCCGGCTACCAACTAGGAAAAACCGAAATGACCAATGACATCGCGGAGGTCATCCACGACCTCCTGAAGGAGCTCTCGTCCGAGATCGACCTTCATTACGAGCCCGAGGACTACTTCGCGCTCAGTTCAACATTCGAAACCATGAAACGGGCCGGCAAACTGCTGGAGGCGGGCGGATTTCCAATTCCGCCGGTCTACGTCCACGTCGTCGCCCGGTTCCACAGCCAGCGCAACTAGGGAGGACGGCATGCCGAAAATCGACCAGAAAGGCGTAGACATCATCAACGCTTTGTTGCGTGTTATCGCAAATGAAATGAACGAGGAAATCTATCCTGATGACATGCTCGCAAAGTTCTGCGAGGACGCCTACAGGCCCGTCTCGGAGGCCGTCTTCTACCTCAAGGAGAACGGAGCAGAACCGGATATCGAAGCCGAGGAGTTTCTAGCCCGTTTTGTCCGGGGAGCGGGAGATCTTCAATAGGATGTGGATGGCCGCCGCGGGCAACCGTGGCGGCCAATTTCGTTGGCTGACCAGTGGGGGTGTAGGTGGTGTAGGCAAATTCTAGTCTGCTTTTCTCTTTTCTCTTCGAAAAAATATCTTGAACAATAACAAAGCCTACACCTCCTACACCGATCACTCGAGAGCGCACGACCACTTGGCGGCTTAGGAGTGGATGTCTGATGTTGATCCAAAAAGAGACAAACTGGATCTTGAGAAAACCGGCAGCTTTTGACCCTTAGCTGTCGCGGTTTCGCTGCTTTGGACGAGCAGATTCAAGCCAAAGGGCACCTAGGTTTTTGCGGGATACCAGCCACGCAGGAACATGCCGGTGGCGGCAGGAAAGCCGGAGGTCGGTCACTCCGATCATGGCTCGTGGCAGTTGTTTCGAATAGTCCGCCACCAGATTCAGGGAGGCCGCCGGATAAGGGACTTCGAAAGCCGGGTACGCGATCCAAGCTCTCGAATGTGCCGTTTCTGGCCCCAACATTGACAATGCGCGCCTCGCATCGTTAGCCTTTCCAGGGGGAGATCCGGGTCGGAAAATCCTCGTGTTATTAATGGATTAGCCCGGACAAAGTATTGCGTGAATCTTTCTGGAAACAGACAAACCTGTTGCTGCTCGAAAGTGCATAAAAATGCCGATCTGACGTTCTGGGCGGGTGGATGACCCAGGACGACGATCACGCGAGTGTGGAGTTCAACGAAGACCTGACCTTGGCCACTTTCGGGTCCGGCGAAACTGTCAAATTTACGCGAGCCGAGAGGCTGGTTTTAAGTTCTTTCATTCGAAATCCCGCCCGTATCCTAAGTCGCAGCCAGATTCTCGATGCAATGGCGGAAACCGGCTCGGACAGCAGCGATCGCAATGTCGATTTCGTAATCAACAGGATCAGACGGAAGTTAGGCGACAGTGCGCGCGCGCCCCGGTTCATAGCCACCCATTACGGCGAGGGTTATCAGTGGGTTTTTCAGGACGACAAGGCCGTATCAGATGCGGGCTCTGCTTCTCTGGTTGTCGGACCACTCTTGGGCCTTGCATGTCTTGAAGACCGGGAACAAGTCGGGCGGACATTCGCACGTTACCTCGTCAATGAATTCCAGCAGCATCTCGAAAGCGACAAGAACGCGGCGTTTCAGCAGAACTACCAGGTTTCGGACAAAGCCAGGGAAAGCGGACCCGAGACCAGCATTCAGTTGGGTTTCTTCAGGGAGGGAGATCGCACCGAATGCGTCCTGACAGTGCGAGACGAATTCGCGGGGCGTATTCATCACGTCGAACGAGTCCACATTCCGCCCGACAACTCGGCGCTTGTCGAGCTTTCATCGCAAGCACGACGCCTGGCACCGGCTATTCTTGCCAAGTGCTGGGAGAAATCGGCGGTCGACGCGATGATGTCCATGCCGTTGCCGGTCGCGATGCATGTGGCGGGACGACCGGAGAAGGTGGAAGATCAGCCATGGCCGGACAATGACCGGCGGCTCAAGGCGCTTTTGGCGGAGAGGCCCGACGACCCGATCCTAAAGATATTCTACGCCTCGCATCTACATACGAAATACGTCGTGCTCGGCCCGCGGCTCTTTAGAACCGGGACAGCCACCTGCGTCGAGGACGAATCCGAGATCGAGCGTCTGGTGACGGAAGCGCTTCCGTACATCCAGACACAGCCGGAATATTCGATGATGGCGGCAAAGCTGCTCTATTTCGTCGACCGGAGTTACCGGGACCTGGCGCTTGAACTCGCTGACCGTTCGCTTCGCGAAAGCATGTCCGTTGCCTCTTCGCTGACAATCGCCGGGCAACTGCGTGGCTTTGTTGGCGACATCGAAATCGCCAAGGATTATTTGCGGCAGGCAGAGGCGCTGTGCACGCCGCGATCCAAATTCCACATTTATGTGCTGGTCATGCTTTGCCAGGTGCTCATGGCTGCCGGAGAAAAGGACGAATTGTTTGAGGCAACGCGCCGGATGTATCGCGCCAACCCCGCCACACGGTTTGTTTTCGAGCCCCTTTTCTCCGACCCGAACCATCCTTCGCTGAGTGCCAGAGGTGTAACGCTGGCGCTTTCCCGGAAGAAAACAGACGGATTGCTTCGGCACGTAACCTACATTTCGGCTCGCCTTTTCGAAAATCCCGAGCATCGAGAGAACACG
>Ga0070728_10002678_pt1 | contig 21435 bp, 17 predicted proteins | sample tdDd471_FD_66723 | JGI IMG/M metagenome (GOLD analysis project Ga0070728, IMG submission 66723) | Marine sediment microbial communities from the Atlantic coast under amendment with organic carbon and nitrate - tdDd47.1 | ecosystem: Environmental > Aquatic > Marine > Coastal > Sediment | place... | reverse complement strand
GTTCAACGTCGCCCGTTCGACGCACACCAACTTGCTCCTCATGTGGCTCATCTCCGGCTTCATGGGCGCGACCTATTACCTCATCCCGGAGGAGGTCGAGCACGAGATCGTGGCGCCGAAGCTCGCCCTCGTGCAGTTCGGCGCGTTCGCGCTGACCGGCGTCGTCGCCATCGTCGGCTTCCACTTCATGTGGTGGGAGGGCCGCAAGTTCCTCGAGATCCCGCGCCCGCTCGACTACCTCGTCGTCGTGGACGTGCTGCTGTTCCTGGGCATCACGGGCACGACGATCTGGAAGGGGCGCCGCTACACCACCACGTCGCTGGTCCTCTGGTTCGGCCTGCTGGCGATGGCCCTCCTCTATCTCCCCGGGATGATCCCCACCGATCATCAGACCCACGACTCGGTGTGGCGGTGGTGGGTCGTGCACCTCTGGGTCGAGGGCGTGTGGGAGCTGATCATGGGCGGGATCCTCGCGTTCCTCCTGCTCAAGCTGTCGGGCGTCGACCGCGAGGTCGTCGAGAAGTGGCTCTACGTCATCGTCGGGCTGACGTTCCTCTCCGGCATCCTGGGGACGGGGCACCACTTCTACTGGATCGGCCTGCCGCGATACTGGCTCCCCATCGGCGCGATCTTCAGCGCCCTCGAGCCGCTCGCGTTCCTGGGGATGGCCATCTACGCGCTCGTCCTGATGAAGAAGGGGGGGCGTCGTCATCCGAACCAGAACGCCCTGATCTGGACCGTCGGCTGCGCGGTGATGTCGTTCGTCGGCGCGGGCTTCCTCGGCTTCGCCCACACGCTGCCCCAGGTGAACATCTGGACGCACGGGACGCTCGTCACCGCCATGCACGGTCACCTGGCGTTCTGGGGGGCCTACGCGATGCTCGTGCTCGCGATCATCTCGTACGCGATGCCGACGATGACCGGTCGCAAGCTCTACGACGGCTGGCTGTCGGGGTACGCGTTCTGGGCGTCGAACATCGGGATGGTGTCGATGACCCTCGCGCTCGCCGTAGCCGGCGTGAGCCAGGTCGTCCTGGAGCGCCGGGCGGGCATGGACTTCCTGGCGGTTCAAGAGGAGCTGCACCCGCACTTCCTCGGGATGATCCTCGCCGCCTGCCTGTTCACCAGCGGCGTGCTCTCCTACATCTTCATCTTCATCCGCTACGGGCTGCCGAAGGAGGAGATGGTCGGGAAGTCGGTCTACACCGATGACGTGACGCTCGCCGACGCCGACGCCGACGCTGGCGACGACGACGCTAGCGACGACGACGCGGACGACGACGACGAGGCCGAGGCGTCCTCCGAGCCGGAAGCCGCGACGGAGAAGGATGGCTGAGGCGGCCCCGTACTACCGGGAGATCGATGGGGAGCGAGACCTGTTTCGGCGCGCCTGGCAGCAGCGGCTGCCGGTGCTGCTGAAGGGGCCGACGGGCTGCGGCAAGTCCCGGTTCGTCGAAGCGATGGCGCACGAGCTGGCGCGCCCGCTCGTGACCGTGTCCTGCCACGAGGACACCTCCGCGACCGATCTGCTGGGGCGCTTCTTGATCCAGGGCGGAGACACCGTCTGGCAGGACGGCCCTCTGACGCGCGCCGTGAAGGACGGCGCCGTGTTGTATCTGGACGAGATCGCCGAGGCCCGCGAGGACGTGGTCGTGGTCATCCACCCGCTCACGGACCATCGCCGGCAGGTGTACATCGACAAGCTCGACACCCGCGTGCAAGCCCCACCCGAGTTCATCCTCGTCGTCAGCTACAACCCCGGCTACCAGCGCAAGGTCAAGGAGCTGAAGCCGTCGACCCGACAGCGCTTCGTGGCGATGTCGTTCGGCTACCCGCCCCGGGGCGTCGAGATCGAGATCGTCCAGGAGGAGAGCGGCGTCGACGCGGCGACCGCCAAGAAGCTCGTCCGCATGGGACGGAAGATCCGAGGCCTCGAGGAGCTCGGGCTCACCGAGACGGTCTCCACACGCCTGCTCGTCTACGCGGGCAAGCTCATCGCGGCGGGCGTCCCACCGCGTCGGGCGTGCGGCATGGGGATCGCGGAGCCGCTGAGCGACGACCCCGACGTCGTGCAGGCCGTGCGCGATCTCGCCGCCCTGGTGTTCTGACCAAGTGGACCCGGGTGAGGCGCTCTTCAAGGGGATGCTGCGGCTCTGGAAGAGAGTCCGCCCGACGCCCGATCGACCCGGCGAGGGCGCCGCTGCCCTGAGCGACCACCGCGCGCGCGTCGAGCTGTTCGCCGCGCTCCTGATCGGCCCGGACGTGGAGGTGAAGCCCGCCGAGGGGGCCGGAGGCCTCGCGGGCCAGACGCTGCTGCTCCCGCGCTGCTTCGATCTCTTCGACGGCGAGGACGAGAACGCCCTCGTCTACCTGTATCGGGTCGGCTTCGCGGCGGCGACTCGCGACACGGCCATGGATCACGCCTGCGCACGGGGCGGCAGCGCCGGCGCGCTCGCGAGCCTGCTCGCCGTGCCGGCGGTGCTGCACCGGCTGCATGACGACTATCCCGGGACGGTCGCGATGACCGAGCGCCTCGCCGCGGCCGAGCTCGGCTCGCGAACGGGCGTCGCCGAGGCCCCCCCGCCGTCGCTCGTGGAGGCGCTGATCCGCGCCCGCCTCCGCGACGCCGCCGGCCTCGACGCGAGGACGCCGAAGCTCGGCGAGGAGCGCTGGGCCGACTGGCTCGCGCGCGCCCTCGCCGTGCGCTCGTACGACCCCGAGGAGATCCGCGCCGCGGCGACGGAGCTGGAGCGAGACCTGCGCAGGCTCGGGCTGGCCTCCGAGCCGCTCCCGGAGGTGTCGATCTGGGGGCGCGCGTGGGCGCCGGGCCGAGACCGCGCCGAGGAGCTCGACGCCGACTACGAGCCCGGGACCCACCCCGCCGCCGAGGACCGAAACATCATCGAGCTCGAGCGGACCATCCGCTTGCGGCGCTCTCGGCTCGGCGCCCGCGAGGACAAGCCGCTGTTCCACGTCTTCGAGAAGCTCGAGACCGCCGAGGACTACGCGGGTCAGGACGCGACGCCCGACGCGTCGGGTGACGTGGGCCGCATGAAAGACGCGATCGACGAGCTGAGCCTCGGCACGGCCATCCGGACCACCGAGGACCCTCGCAACCTCGTCCGCGCCGAGGTGATCGTGGAGCCCAACGGCCTCGAGGTCGCGGAGCGGGTCGAAACGGTCGGCGGACACGTGTTCCGCTACCCGGAGTGGCACCATCGACAGCGTCGTCACCGAGCCGACTGGGTCACGCTGACCGAGGAGCGCTACGTGGCGGGCGACGCGGGGCGCGCCAACGCCGCCGTCGCGAGGACCGTGCTGCGAAGCCAGCGCCGACACGTCGAGGAGATCCGCGGACACCTCATCCGGACGCTGCGCCGCAGTCAGTGGCGGCGACGCCAGCTCGACGGTCCGGAGATCGACATCAACGCCGTGGTCGAACGCCACGCCGACCTCGTCGCCGGTCACACCCCGAGCGACCGGCTCTACCTGGGGGCGCGACGGGCGCTGCGCGAGATCGCGATCCTGGTGCTGGTGGACACGAGCTTCTCTACCGACGCGTGGATCGAGGGGCGCCGTGTGCTCGACGTCGAGATCGAGTCGCTGCTGATCCTCTCCGGGGCGTTCGAGGGGATCATGGAGGAGGAGGTCGCCGTCGCGAGCTTCCACAGCCACACCCGCAACGACGTCCGCTTCGGGGTCCTCAAGGGCTTTCGCGACTCGTGGGCCGACCTGAGGAGGGTCGCCCCGGGACTCCACGCGGAGGGCTACACGCGAATCGGCGCGGCGATCCGGCACGCGACCGCCACGCTCGACGAGGCGAAGGCCCGCCGGAAGCTGTTGCTGATCGTGAGCGACGGGAAGCCGACGGACTACGACCGATACGAGGGCCGCTACGGCGTCGGAGACGTGTCCATGGCCGTCCGCGAGGCCCAGCAGCGCCAGATCCGCTGCTTCGGGCTCGCGGTCGAGAAGGAGGCGAAGCGCCACCTGGCGCAGATGCTCGGCCCGGGGCGCTACCGGATCTTGCCGCGCACGGAGCAGCTGTCCGACGCGATGGCGCAGATCTTCGTCGACCTGGTCATCGGATGAGCCCACGGTTCGCCCAGGACGGAGAGCGCCGATGAGCGAGAAGCTGCACGAGATCCAGGCCCTGGCGGAGCGCGCCAAAGAGCTCGAGTGTTCGTACGCGGTCGAGTCGGTGATCGCGCGGCGCGAGCAGGCGCCCGCGGAGGTGTTCGCCGGCGTGCTCCGGGAGATCCCCGCGGGCTGGCGGCGCCCCGGCACGACGGGCGCCTGCGTCGAGTACCTGGGGCGGCGCCACGTGGGGCCTGGCTTCGCGGACCGAGGCGAGCTCCTCGCGCACCCGATCACGCTCTGGGACGTCCCCGTCGGGCGCGTCATCGTCAGCGACTCGAGCCCGCTGGCGGAGGGCACCCCGTTCCTGCCACAGGAGTCCGAGCTCCTGCGGCGCATCGCGGCCCGCCTCGGCGAATACCTGGAGTGGAAGCACACCGAGCTCCTCGGGGAGGTGGGCACGGCCAGGGATCATTGGCGGTGGCGTGAGCGCTTCGCGAGGGCCCTCGCCGACCGCCTCGACCCCGCCCGCTTCGGCGTGACGAGCCTGTTCCTCGGGGGGAGCACGGCGCGCGGGGACGCGGGGCCCGAGAGCGACATCGACCTGTACGTCGTGTTCGAGGGCTCCGCCGCGCAGCGGTCGAGGCTCGAGCTGTGGCTCGAGGGATGGAGCCTCTGCCTGGGCGAGGTCGCGCTCCAGCAGACGGGGCTGCCGTTCCCGTCGGGGATCCTCAACGTGCACTGGCTGAGCGAGGAGCCGGGCCCGCGACGGCGTCTGGAGCTGACAGAGCTGGTCCTCGGGCGCTGAGCGCGAACATCTCTCGCACGCTCGAGACCCGCTGCTCGACGATCACGCCAGCCGCAGCAGCGATCGGCGCCGACCCCAGACCTCGCGCACCGCGGCGGCCACCCTTCGCACCACCTCGCTCGATTGCGCGATCAGCGGTCGCCGCTGCGAGAACAGGATGACGGACGAGTCGAGCAGGGCCGCCGCCCTCCCGAAGCGCTCGGCCGGCTCCGCGCGCCGCGAGAACACCGGGTGCTCTGGCAGCAGGGCGTGCTGCCAGAGCCCCGCGTCCACGCCCTCCGCCGTCAGCGCTCTCACGAGCAGGTCGCGCAGCGCGCGCGGAGGGATCGCGACGCCCGCTCGCTCGGCGTCGAGCTCGAGCCGCACCTTGTACCAGCTGGACGTGCGGTCGCGCGGGAGCCGTTGGAGGCGCAGCCCCTCGAGCCCCTCGAGCTCCGCGCGCAGCAGCGCGGCCTTCTTCTGGACGGCGGCGACGCGAGCGGCGAGCCGGGGGAGCTGCGACAGCGCGAGGGCCGCCGCCATCTCGTTTCCGCGGAGCATGTGGCCGGGGACGGTGCTCAGCGGATCGGAGAGCCGCGGGTGTCGACCCAGGCTGCGCGCGCGCAGCGCCAGCTCCATGAGCGCGTCGTCGTCCGTGACGAAGAGGCCGCCCTCCCCCGCCGGCAGCGGCTTGCTCTCGTGCAGCGAGAAGACCCCCATCGCGCCCAGCGCGCCGACCGATCGCCCACGATACGTCGCGCCGTGCGCCTGGGCCGCGTCCTCGACGACGACGACGCCCCGGCGACTCGCGATCGCCGAGATCTCGTCCATGTCGGCCGGGCAGCCGTGGATCTGCATGGGGACCACCGCGCGCGTTCGGTCGTTGACGACCTCGGCGAATGAAGACGGGTCGAGGTTCCCGGTCTCGCGATCGACGTCGGCGAAGCGCGGGACCGCGCCATGCATCGAGGCGCTCATCGGCCCAGCGACGTAGCCGTACGCCGGGAACACGACCTCGTCGCCGGGCTGGATCCCGGCCCCGATGAGCGCGAGCTGCAGGGCGCCCGTGCCCGAGTGGGTCAGGAGCGCGTGTCGCACGCCGATCCAGTGGGCGAAGCTCGCCTCCAGCGTCCGGGTCGCCGGCGCGTCCTCTCCCGCGAGGATCCCCCGGTCGAGGACTCGATGAACCGCAGCCACCTCGTCGAGGCCGAGCCGCGGCCACGTCCGCAGCTCGGACCGGCGGATGAGCGGAGCGCCCCCCGCCAGGCCGAGGCGCCTACTGCTCAACGGAGCTCCCCGGCGCGGGCGGCGGCCGCCTGCGGCTGGTGAAGGATCGCGCCGACGTGGTAGCGAGCGGGCGGCCGCCCCGAGACCGACCACTCGATGGTCTGGCCGGTCCGCAGCCCGATCAAGGCGCTCCCGAGCGGGGAGTCGATCGAGACGCGCCCCTCTTCGGCGTTCGCCTCTTCGGGATACACGATGGTGACGACGCGCCGAGCGTTCGAGGTGAGCTCCTCCACGATCAGGCGCGTGTTCATCGTGACGACGTCGGACCCCACGGCCGACGCGGAGACGAGCCGGGCTCGCGCGACCTCCGCATCGAGACGCTCGAGCGCTCGCTGTCGCGAGGCTGGCGCATCCGCGAGCAGGCCGCAGAGCCGCTGGAAGTCCTCGTGGGTGATGACGATCTCGGGGGCGTTCACGAGGCCGCTCCGATCTTCGCGCTGCCGAGCGAGAGCACGACCGCCGTCGCGTCCCTGGAGGGATCACGCCTGCGCGCGACGCGGACCAGCTCGCTACGAGCCGCCAGCGGCATCGACGACCGCTCGAGCATCGTCAGCTCGTCACGACTGGCAATCCTGGATCCTCTCACGGCTTCCTCCACGAAACGCAAACCGAGGTTGGCGACGCCGCGTTCGCTCCCGGGAGCGCGGCGCCGCTTCGTGCTCGACCTAGCCGCGACCGCTCAGACGGCGGTCGCGGCACGCACCGGCGCGGCGGACACCTTCACGTGAAGGTCCGCGTTCGAGCTCGGAGCGTGGGTCGTCGTGGAAGGCACGGTGACCATCAGGAGATGGGGCAGGTCGAGGCGGGGGTCAAGGCCCGTTGTCACGATCAGGCGGTGACGAACACGAGCGCGCCCGTGACGGCGCAGATGAACACGATGAAGCCGATCATGTGGGGGAGCGCCGACCTCCCGAGCTCCATGTATCCAAGCCCGACGAGGAGAGCCTTGACGCCCCCGAACACCAGCGCGAGCACGACGTTCCCCTCGGAGACCGAGATGACGGCCAACACGACCATGATCGCGAACGCAACGACACGCATGAGACCCCTCAGAGGAAGAAGAGCGGGAAGAGGAACAGCCACGCGAGATCGCACATGTGCCAGAACAGTCCCGTGCCGGCGACCGCTGTCTCCGGGTCCTCGTAGGGCCGGCGCCCGAGCTTCGTGGCGACGTACGTCAGCATCACGAGGCCGACGAGCACGTGGACGAAGTGGAACCCCGTCGCGAGGATGTACGCCATGCCGAAGTCGTCTCCCATGGACAACCCGGTGCCCGACTTGCTCCAGAAGTCGAACAGCTTCAGCCCCACGAAGACGACCCCCAGCAGCAGGCCGGCCGCGTAGAAGCCGCGCGCGCGGCGTAGCCGTTCGGCGCGGACGGCGTGCACCGCCTCGGCGACCAGCCAGCCGCTCGTGAGGAGGACCAACGTGAGGGCGAGCCCGAACGTGGGATCGAGGGCGCGCTGGCCCGCGGCGAAGAGCGCGGGCTGATCACTCCTGAGCGAGGCGATCATCAGGAAGATGAACGAGAACGTCGCGAGCTCGACGCCGACGATGATCCACATCAGCACGCCGCCCGGGGGATCGGACCACCGGCGCCGTGCCTGCGACACCACTGCCTCCGTCATGCTCGAGCGCCACCGTCGATCGAGCGCTCACGGTCTCGAAGGAAGAGCGCCGCGACACCGGACACGACGAAGCCGGTCCCCAGAGTGCCCATGAGCCCGGCGAACGCGTGACCCGTCGGGGTCTGCGAGGCGGCGATGCCGTCGAGCGTCTCCTCGACCTCCGCCGGGGCCATGCCGCTCTCACGGAGCTCGCGCTCGCGTACCGTCCGCAGATCGTCGAAGTAGGTGGGGAGCGCCAGCGTCGTGAGGAGCGCGGAGCCCACGAACACGATCACGGCACCCACCGCGCTCGTCATCATCCCGAAGCCGAGCTGCCGCCGATAGCCGGCCCCCTTGCGCGTCCGCCACAGCGTGGCGACGAGGACGACCGCTTGGATCCCCACCCCCACCCAGAACAGCCCGAGCATCGCTGGATCGAGGTACCACCCGGTCAGCCCCATCACGAAGAGCCAACCCACGACGAGCAACCCCAACGCGACGCCCGCGCGCAACGGTGTCTCGAGGGCCGAGCCGGAGTCGTCGGGAGAGGAGCCTTCTCGCATGATATGCCTCGTCGTTTCGTCAGCCGCTGCGCAGCGCTCGAGAGGTCGTTGAAATACCCACTCGCGATACCAGATATACAACATGACGACGACAGAGCGCCTCCTCTCTCTCGCCCTCGCGCCTGACCCGGTCGCTCGGGGCCGAGGACCGCTACCGTCGCCTCCTCGACGCGGTCGCCGACCTCGTGCCGTGCGACGCGGCCTGCCTCCCGAGGCTCGAGGGCCGATCGTTCGTGCCCGTGGCGACCCGAGGGTTGACGCCGGACACCGATGGCCGGCGATTCGAGCGTGGCGCCCATCCGCGGTTGGACCACATCGCGGAGTCGCCCGTCCCGGTGCTCTTCCCGATCGACAGCGCGCTGCCGGATCCCTCCGACGGGCTCTTGGCGGCGGATCCGACGGCGCTCTCGCGCGTACACGCCTGCTTCGGTGCTCCGCTGCGCGTCGAAGACGAGCTGCACGGGGTGCTGACGATGGACGCGCTCTCCTCGTCGGCGTTCGACGGAATCGACGCGCGCACGCTCGGGTGGCTCGTCGCGCTGGCGGGCGCGGCGATGCACCGACCGGTCGGTGTGTCGACGCGCCCCGAGCGCTAGCGCCAGCTGCCCACGATGCGGATGTAGTTCGCGCGGACGAATGCGCTCGGGTCGGGGCTCGTCTGCAGCGTCATCGAGCCGCGGGCCTGCGCGAGCGACTCGTACTCGTGCTCTTCGAGCCAGCGGGCGAGGCCGTCGCGGACCTCGGTGATCCTCGACGGACCGTGGCGGAGGATGGCGGAGACCATCTGCGTCACGCTCGCGCCGCACATCACCGCCTTCAGAGCGCCGACGGCGTCGTGCACGCCGCCGCTCGCGACGAGCGATCCGTCGAAGGCGCCGGCCACGATGGCGAGCCACCGCAAGCGCAGGAGCAGCTCGGACGGATCACTCAGGTGCAGCGCCGGCTCTACCTCGAGCTCCTCCACGTCCACGTCGGGCTGGTAGAAGCGGTTGAACAGGATCAGCCCCTGCGCGCCGTTGCGCTCGAGGCGTTGCGCGAAGTGCGGGAGCGACGTGTAGAAGGCAGAGAGCTTGACCGCGACGGGGATATCCACCGAGCGCGTCAGCTCGCTGGTCATGTGCGCGACGTTCTTCTCGAGCGCGTCGGCGGGCTCGGACGGATCGGTGGACAGGACGTAGGCGTTGAGCTCGAGCCCGGCCGCGCCCGCCTGCTGCATCAGCTTGCCGTGCTCGAGCCACGGGCCCGGCCGGGTGCCGTTGAGCGAGGCGAACACGGGCACGTCGACCGCCTCGACCACCCGGTGCAGGTGCTCGACGTAGGCGTCGGGCCCGAGCGCGAGGTCGTGCCGATCGGGCAGCACCGAGGTCGTCGCCTCGGCCCACAGCTCGGACTGGGCGTCGATCGCGAGGTGCGCCGCGAGCTGCTCCTCCTCGAGCTGCTCCTCGAACAGCGAGCGCAGGACGATCGCGGGCGCCCCCGCGTCCTCGAGGCGCCGCACCGTGTCGAGGTCGTCCGCCATCGGCCCGGCGCCCGGCATCACCGGGTGCGGGAGCTCGATCCCCATGTAGGTCGTCGACAGGTCCATGCTCGATCCCTTCACTCGGTCGCCCGAGGCGCGCCGAGCGCCTGGATCCGCGACAGCTGCTCGTACAGGGCCCGGCGGCGCTCGGCCTGCGCCTGGGCCTGCGCGCAGAACGCGTCGAAGCGCGCGCGATCGATCCGCTCCACCATCGAGAAGCGCGCTTCGAAGCGCATGTAGTCGGCCACGCGCGTGGTCGGCTCCCCGGCGTCGAGCACGAGCGGGGGCTCTCCGGCCTCGACCCGCCTCGGGTCGAAGCGATACAGCGGCCAGACCCCCGAGGTCACCGCCGCCTTGGTCTGGTCCAGGGAGTGCGCGAGGTCGTAGCCGTGCGCGATGCAGGGGCTGTACGCGATGATCAGCGAGGCTCCCGGGTAAGCCTCCGCCTCGCGGAACGCCTTGACCGTCTGCTTGAGGTCGGCGCCGAGCGCGATGCTCGCGACGTAGACGTGCCCGTAGCTCATCGCCTCGAGGCCGAGGTCCTTCTTGCCCACCGGCTTGCCTGCCGACGCGAACTTCGCCGCCGCGCCGAGCGGGGTGGCCTTGGACATCTGCCCGCCCGTGTTGCTGTAGACCTCGGTGTCGAGCACGAGGACGTTGACGTCGCGGCCGAGCGAGAGGACGTGGTCGAGCCCGCCGTAGCCGATGTCGTAGGCCCAGCCGTCGCCGCCGACGATCCACAGGCTCTTGGCGACCAGGTAGTCGGCCGCCTCGGCGAGCGCGCGCGCGTCGGCGCGGTCGAGCGTCGCCAACCGCTCGCGCAGCGCCTCGACCCGCGCTCGCTGCTCGGCGATCGCCTCCTCGTCCGCGGCGCCGCCCTCGAGCAGGGCGTCGGCGAGCTCGGGCCCCACCGCGTCGTGCAGCCCCGCGAGCAGCGCCCGGGCCCGCGCCGCCTGCTGGTCCACCCCGAGGCGGAAGCCCAGGCCGAGCTCGGCGTTGTCCTCGAACAGCGAGTTCGACCACGCGGGGCCGCGGCCGTCGGCGTTCGCGGTGTACGGCGTGGTCGGCAGGTTCGCGCCGTAGATGGATGAGCAGCCGGTCGCGTTGGCGATCAGCGCGCGGTCGCCGAACAGCTGCGTGAGCAGCTTCAGGTACGGCGTCTCCCCGCAGCCCGAGCACGCGCCCGAGAACTCGAACAGCGGCTCGCAGAGCTGCGATCCCTTCACGTCGAGCCGGCGGATGCGCTTGCGGTCGAGCTCTGGCAGCGAGAGGAAGAAGTCGAAGCTGGCCCGCTCGACGTCGAGGTGCGCGTCCTTCGGCGCCATGTCGATCGCCTTGTGCCGCGGGTTGCTCTTGTCCTTGGCCGGACAGACCTTTACGCACAGCGTGCAGCCGGTGCAGTCGTCGGGCGCGACCTGCAACGTGTACTGCATCCCGGCGTGGTCCTTCGCGCGGTAGCGCGCGGTGCGGAACCCCGCTGGCGCCCCCTCGGCGGCGTCGGGCTCGTAGACCTTCGCGCGGATCGCCGCGTGCGGGCACACCAGCGCGCAGTGGTTGCACTGGATGCAGATGTCCGCGTCCCAGATCGGCACCTCCGCCGCGATGCTCCGCTTCTCCCAGCGGCTCGTGCCGACCGGCCAGGTGCCGTCGACGGGGAACGCGCTCACCGGCAGCAGGTCGCCTTTGCCGGCGAGCATCATTGCCGTCACCCGCTGCACGAAGTCGGGCGCCTCGGCCGGCACCGGCGGCGGGCGGCGGTGGGTGGCCGTCGGCGCCTCGGGCATCCGCGCCGGCGCGAGGTGCTCGAGCGCCGCGTCGATGACGGCGAGGTTGCGCTGCACCACGACCGCGCCGCGCTTGCCGTACCGCTTCTCGATCTGCTCGCCCATCTTCTGCCGCGCGAGCGCCGGATCGATCACCTCGGTGAGCGCGAAGAAGCACGCCTGCATGATCGTGTTGATGCGCACCCCGAGCCCCGCCTGGCGGGCGAGGGTCGACGCGTCGATCACGTAGAAGCGCAGCCCGCGCTCGAGGATCGCCTGCTGCACCTCGAGGGGCAGCGCGTCGAACGCCCCGTCGGCGCCCAGCCGGGTGTTCAGCACGAAGTGCGCTCCGTCGGCGGCGACCCCGAGCACGTCGTGCTTGTCGAGCAAGCTCCTCCGATGACAGCCGACGTACTGCGCGCGCCGCACGAGGTACGGGCGCTCGATCGGCGCCTCCGACCAGCGCAGGTGCGACACGGTGACCGCGCCGGCCTTCTTGCTGTCGTAGACGAAGTAGCCCTGCGCGTGCAGGTCGGTCGTCTCGCCGAGGATCGCGATCGTGCTCTTGGACGCGCCGACGGTCCCGTCCGAGCCGAGGCCCCAGAGCACCGCGGCGGCGCCCTCGTCCTCGAGCGCCTCGGGCTCGGCGACGTCGAGGGAGCGGTGGGTGACGTCGTCGACGATCCCGACCGAGAAGTCGTGCCGCGGCGAGCCGGCGGACAGCTCGGCGAGCACCGCGTCCACGTGCTCGGGCAGGAACTCCTTGGACGACAGGCCATAGCGCCCGCCGATCACCGTCGCGGGGTGCTCGGCGCGGCGCAGCGCGGCGGCGACGTCGAGGTACAGCGGCTCGCCCGGCGCGCCGGGCTCCTTCGTGCGATCGAGGACGCCGACCGCGCGCGCCGTCGACGGCAGCGCCTCGACGAAGGCCCCGGCGTCGAACGGGCGATACAGGCGCACGAGGAGCGCCCCGACCTTCTCGCCGGCCTCGACCCGGCGGCGCACCGCCGCCGCCGCCGTCTGGGTGCCCGACCCCATCAGCACCAGCACGCGCTCGGCGTCGGGCGCGCCGACGTAGTCGAACAGCCGGTAGCGGCGCCCGGTGAGCTCGGCGAAGCGGTCCATCGCCTCCTGCACCAGCGACGGCCCCGCCTCGTAGAACGGGTTGATCGCCTCGCGCGCCTGGAAGAACACGTCGGGGTTCTGCGCGGTGCCGCGGATCGACGGGCGGTCCGGGGTCAGCCCGCGGGCGCGGTGCGCCGCGAGCGCGTCGTCGTCGTCGACCAGCGATCGCAGGGTCTCGTCGTCGAGCACCCGCACGCGAGCGATCTCGTGCGACGTGCGGAATCCGTCGAAGAAGTGCAGCAGCGGCAGGCGAGAGCGCAGCGTCGCGCGCTGACCGATGGCCGCGAAGTCGTGCGCCTCCTGCACCGAGCCGGAGCACAGCATCGCCATGCCCGTCTGCCGCGCCGCCATCACGTCGGAGTGGTCCCCGAAGATGCTCAGCGCGTGGGTCGCCACGGTGCGCGAGGCCACGTGCAAGCAGAACGGCGTCAGCTCCCCCGCGATCTTGTAGAGGTTGGGGATCATCAGGAGCAGGCCCTGCGAGGCGGTGAAGGTCGTCGTCAGCGCCCCCGCGGTCAGCGCGCCGTGCACCGCGCCGGCGGCGCCCCCCTCGGACTGCATCTCCACCACCTGGGGAACCGAGCCGAACAGGTTGCGGCGCCCCTTCGCGGCCCACGCGTCGGCGTGCTCGCCCATCGGGCTCGCGGGGGTGATCGGGTAGATCGCCACGACCTCGTTGAGGCGGTACGCGACCGAGGCCACCGCCTCGTTGCCGTCCAGCATGGCGTGCGTCATCGCCGGGGACGTACACACGCCCCGACGCGCTTCACCTCGTCACTCGTCGAGGAGCCGGTTCAACCGGTGGATGTAGTCGCGCAGCGCGCGGAAGCGCTCCTGGACCTTGAAGGCGCGCTCGACCATCCCGAGCTGCGCTGCGCGATCCTCGATCTTCTCCCAGTCCTCGTCGTCGAGGCGCTCGTGCGCGAGCGGGAGCAGGTGCTGGTTCTCGTTCAGGATGTGCGAGCGGTACATGGCGACGAAGTCCTCGATCAGCGCTTCGAGCGAGACCATGTCGAGCGTGTCGCCCTCGAGGATCCCCCGGATCGTGCGCAGGGTCGTCGTGGTGGCCAGCTCGATGGCCTCGTGCTCGTCGGCGAGCTTGACGGAGCCCCGCGCGGCCCCGGAGTCCTTGGCTCGGAGGACGTCGTAGATGAGGTCCTCGCGCGGGTGATGACACTGATCGGCGTAGCGCTCGAGGTACGCGAGCGCGAGCTCCACGATCTCCAGGTCGGCCCGACGCCCCGTCTGCAGCCTCTCGAGCTGGTCCTCGATGAGGCCGAGGAAGATGGAGAAGTTCCGGTGGTCTTCGACCAGCTGCGCCAGGAGCGGGTAGGACTTGCCGTTCATCGTCGTTCCTCGTGGGGGACGTGCGCGCCAGGGCGTCCGCGTCAACGCCCCATCATCTCGATCGGGGGCGCATCCCGCGCGGCGTTGACCGACGCTCCCGTGATCACGTCGAGGTTCACGCCGAGGTCGAGCTCGCGACCCGAGAGCGAGCCGTGGCAGCCCCCGCAGACCGAGTTGAAGAAGCGCCGTGGGATCGAGCGTTGGATGCGCTCGCCCGGGTAGTACTGCTCGTGCTCGCGCTGCAGGGACTGACCGCTCAGCGGCGCGCCGTCCGGCATGTCGAGGGGCGCGCCCTCGGCGTCCGTCATGCGGTAGGACACCGCGACGCCGCCGGGGACGCGGACGCGGACCGATCCGTCGGCGAAGGTCGGGGCCCAGCCGAGCGGGGCGCGATCCGCGAAGAACGATCCCATCGAGTCCGAGACCATGCGGTCGGCGACCTCGCCCGGGCCGGTCACACCCCGGGGCGGGGGCAGGCTGGCGAGCAGCTCGAAGCCTCCGACGCGGGCGTCGATGGGGCGCCCGACGCGCTCGTTGGCGAACATGAGCGACTGGATCATGGGGAAGTCGTTGAAGTGGACCTCCGCGTCGGTGGCGTCGGCGACGATCAGCGGGCTGTCGATCCCCGCTCCGTCCGACGCGCGCACGCCCCGGTCCGGCCGCGCGTAGAGCGCGACCGCGTCCACGAGGGCCACCCCCGGCCGCTCGAGCAGCGGCGACACCGCGCCGCCGCGCGGCTCGACCACACACAGGTCGAAGTCGATCGGCGGCTCCGGCGTCCCGCAGGACGCGACGACGCGTCCGTCGGGCAGCGCCGCCGGCGAGCGGTAGACGTCCGCCCCTCCCTCGGCCGGGCCCGGCGCCGCGAACGACAAGGAGTGCAGGTAGGCGCGGTCGGAGGGGTCGCGGTCGCGCTGGTCCGGGCCGAGCGTGCGGTTGAAGGTCGCGATCGATCCGGCGCCGTCGAGCGAACCGAGGTCCGCGGCCACGAAGACGAAGTTCCCGTCGGGCAGGGGGACCACGTCATACGCGGCGCTGAAGCCGAGCGAACGCCGCGAGGCGTACAGGGGGTGGTAGTCGCCGCCGTCGAGGTTCTGTCGACGCAGGCTGAGCATGTGGAAGTCGAGCTCGCGCTTCTCCGCGGTGTAGATCACGCGCCCGTCCTGCATGAAGCCCGGCGCGAGCTCCTGGTTGAGCAGGAAGGTCAGCTGGCGCACCGTCCCCGGGCCGGGCGAGTAGACGTACAGGTCCGCGTTCGGAGCGAACGCCGCGGGGGTGCGCGTCGGGCGGCCGTGCGAGGCGCCGCGGGTGGACGCGAAGACGAGGTCGCCGTTGGGCGCGTAGGCGGGGTCGAAGTCGTGCAGCGGCACGCCGTCGACCTCCGACTCCTCGCTGGCGAGGCCGTCGATGGGCGCGCACGCCCCGGAGGTCACGTCGAGCTCGTAGATCCCGAGCGGAGTCGCGGCGCTCGTGCGCGCCGCGAAGGCGAGCCGCGACCCATCCCACGAGGCGCGCGGGCGACGGACGTCGGCGGTCGCGGAGTCCAGCCCACACGACGCCAGCACGCTCGCGGCGGGGCCGACCTCGAGCGCGCCGGTGTCGAGGGAGGCGGGCGCGAGCACGAGGTCCGCCCCCGGGCGGTACGTGTCGAAGTCGGTCGGCGCGCCCACGGACGGCGGGCGCTCGACCCACGCGAGGTGATGGAGGGGCGCGAGCGCCTCGGCTTCGCGCTCGATGGCGTGCCACCGGGCGAAGACGCAGTAGGCGGGGATCTCGTTCAGGTCCCCCCCGTCGACGTCGACGGCGTCGCACGCGGCCGGGTGCGCGGCGTCCCCGAAGAAGTCCTCGAGCAGCGATCCGCCGCGGTGCACGATCCCGTCACCGTTGGGGTGCGCGGCGGGCGGGAAGAGGTTCTTGGCGATGATGCGGCTCTGGTTCGGGTCCGGCGACTCGAGAGCGAGGAGCGAGCGCGCCATGGCGTAGTTCCGCTCTCGCGCGAAGCGCGAGAAGGAGCCGCGCGCGCCGCCACGCAGGTTGAAGACGACGCTCACCGGCGAGTGGCACGCGAGCGCCATGCAGCCCTTGCGCACCAGCACCGGCTGCACGCGGTTGACGAAGAAGCGGTAGCCCGCGGTGACGTCCGTCTCACGCACCGACTCGGGCGCGCTCGACACGACGCCCTCGGCCCAGCCGAGCAGCGCGCGGTACCCCGGGTCGTCGGTGTCGGCGAACGTGTCGCCTCCGCCGTGGAACGCGCCGCCGCGCGCGGCGGCGAGCGGGCGGCGCAGCAGCTCCGCGCTCGACGGCTCCTCGCCGAGGTGCCGCATGGCGATCCAGAAATTCCATCGCCGCTCGGCCTCGTCCTCGCCGCAGGCGAGGTGGAAGTCCGCGAGGCCCGCGCCGTGGCAGCTCGCGCTGCCGCAGCGCTCGACGAGGACCGGCTGCACCTCGGAGACGAAGCGCTCGAAGGCGCCGGCCGGCTCGGGCGGGGCGTCCGCGGCGAAGCCCGGCGCGTGCCCGGCGCCGGGCACGCACCCCTCGCCCGCGTCGGGCGTCCGATCGACGGGGGCTCCGGTGCGCGAGTACCCGGAGTCGATCCAGCGCGCGAGCTCACCGAACCCCCGCGAGCTCGCCTCCATGTTCACGCCGCCGCCGTGGCGGATGTCCGTCTCGATGTCGACGGTGCCGTCGAGGGTCTCGACCGCGACGTTCACGGGCTCGGACGCCTTCAGCAGGAGCAGCGGCCGCGGGTACGGACCGTACGCGACGAGCACGTCCGACCGCCGCATCAGCGAGTCGTAGCTCGAGACGTCGAGGTTCCCCATCGCGCGTCCGCGCTCGTCGGCGAGGTGGCAGCCGCTGGTCGTGAGCGCGCAGCCCTCCCGCAGTGAGGGGGAGACGCGCTCCTGGAAGTACGAGCCGTCGGGCGGGAGCTCGTAGCCGCACGCCGTGACGAACGCGAGCAGAACGACGATGCGGCGCATGGGAGCCCTCCGACCTCCAGCCTGAGGGAGGCGGGCCGCGGCGCGGTTGACGCAGGTCAACCGACCGGCAGGGCCGTGGTCTACACTGAGGGCATGGGGATCGTGGACCTCGACGGCGCGCGCGTGATCCCCTCGCTTCGCGTCGGCTGCGAGGGTGAGGCGTACTGCGCCGCCTGTCCGGACTGCCCCGGCGGCCGTCGCGGCGTGCTCGAGGTGCTCGTCGGTCGGACCAAGTCGACCTGCCGCTTCGAGACGGCCGTGGTCGACGAGCGCGCGTTCGCGCCCGCGTCGTGGAACGAGCGCTACGGGTTCGGCCTGGTTCGGCGCGGCGTGCTCGTGCGCCAGCGCGTGGACGCCGAGGGCTTCGCCACCGCGATCGACGCGGCCGGCCCCGGTTGCTTGTTCTGGATCGACCGTGGCGGGGCCGAGCTCGGCTACGCGGCGACCGACCTCATCGTGTGCCTCTGCCCACGCGCCTCCCTCGACGACGCGCTCGAGCGTCACACGGAGATCGGCCGCGACCTGCTGCGCCTGCAACGAGAGGCGAACCTCCGGGTCGAGCGCCTGACCGAGGCTCGCGGCGCGCCCACGGTGCGAGCTCGGGTCGCCCGGCTGCTGCGCGTTCTCTCGGAGACCCTCTCGCCGCCCCGGACGCGGACCCGGCTGCCCAGCGGCCTGCAGCAGCGGGACATGTCCAAGCTGCTCGGCGTCCGGCACGAGACGTTCTGCCGCGCGCTCAAGAAGCTCGAGACCGCCGGCGCGATCCAGCGCTCGCCCGACGGAATCGCGATCCTCGACCCGAGCTTGCTCGGCTGAACGGCCGGCCTCCCCGACGACGTCGCAGCTTGACCGGCGTCAACCACGCCGCCTTCGCGCCCGGTAGGAGGCACGCATGCCCACCCGCGCGCTGGCGCTCCTCACGGCGGCTCTGGTGGCCGCGCTCATGGTGCTCGGAGGCGTCGTGCACGCGACCGAGTCCTCGCTGGCCTGCCCCGACTGGCCGACGTGTCACGGCGAGTGGACGCCGGAGATGGTCGGCGGCGTGCGATTCGAGCACTCGCACCGGCTGCTCGGCGCGCTCGTCGGCGGGCTGACCATCGCGCTCGCCGGGCTCCTGTGGCGTCGCGGCGGCGCCGAGCGCGCCGCGGGCGTCGGCGTGCTCGCGCTCGTGGTCGCGCAGGGCCTGCTCGGAGCCCTCACGGTGCGCTTGGAGCTGCCCCCGGCCGTGTCGACCGCGCACCTCGCGACGGCGTTCGGCTGCCTGGCGCTCGTGCTGTGGATCGCGCGCCCCGCGGTGAAACCCACGCGCGCGCCGGCATCCGTCGAGGGCTGGACCGGGCTGGCCGCGGCCCTGGTCTGGGCGCAGAGCGTCCTGGGGGCGGTGGTCCGACACACCGACGCGGGCACCGCATGCGGCGTCGACCCGATCCGGTGCGCGGGCCAGTGGGCGCCGGCCTGGGACCTGGGCCGATTGCAGATGCTGCATCGGGGGATCGCCGTCGTCGTGATGGGCGTCGTGGTGATCGCCGTGGTGCGCGTGGTCCGGGCGCCGAGCTGCCAGCGGCTGAGGCCCCTGGCGTTCGTTGCCCTCTGCGTCGTCCTCGCGCAGGTGGGCCTCGGGGTGCTGTCGGTCACCACCGCGCTCGACGAGTGGGTGGTCACGCTCCACCTCGCCGGAGGCGTCGGGCTCTTCGCTGCGATGCTGTGGCTGCGCCTGGCGGTGCGCCGCCCCGCGGTCCGTCGAACCCGTCCACGGGCGGCGTGACTCACAGCGCGGCGTCGACGCGGGCGGCGGCGCGAGTGGCGAGCGCCATGATCGTGATCTGCGGGTTGACCCCGAGCGCGGACGGCAGCGCGCTCCCGTCGACGACGTACAGCGCGTCGGTCCCGTGCACGCGATGGTCGAGGTCGATCACGCTCGTCCTCCGGTCGCGTCCCATTCGGCACGTGCCGAGGGGGTGAAAGCTCGTGAGCAGGAGATCATGCGCCTTGGGCGCGGCGGCCTCCAGCCGGTCGGCCGCGCCCCGTCCGTCGAGGCGCGGCAGGGTGCGCGCCCCCGGCAAGATCGCGCTCGCGCCCGCGGCCTCGAAGGCGCGCGCCGCGTGCACCATCCCGCGCGTGAGGCGGGCCCGGGTCTCGTCGGTCAGCGAGTACCGCGCCACCCTCGAGCCGAGCACGAGCCGCCCGACGCCGCGATCCTCCACGAGCACGCCCGCGAACGCGACGTGCTCGAAGCGCTCGAGCACCTCGGCGAGCGGCTGCCCCCGTAGCGCGAGCACCAGCGGCGCGACGCTCGCGTCCGCCTGCGCCCCGACGAGCAAGACGCCGTCGCTCGCGAGGCCCCGGGAGCACCACCCCTGCGGCACCTGGCCGGGGCCGCGGACCGGCGCGTCGAACATCGCGCCCACGATGGCGCTCGGCTGCACGCACAGGTGCCGCCCGAGCGCGTCCCCGCCCACGCCAGACCGATGCAGGACGTGCGGGGTCGACAACGCCCCGGCGGCGAGGACCACGGCCCGCGCGCGGACGTCGAAGACGCGGCCGCGCGACGCGACGCGCACGCCGACCGCCCGGCGGCCTTCGATCAGCACCCGGCGGGCGCTCGCGTCGGTCAGCACCAGGGACCCGCGCGCGAGGGCGTGAGGTAGGTACGCCGCGTCGACGCTGCGGCGCGCGCCGCGCGGGCAGCCGAAGTCACAGAAGCCGCGGCCCTCGCAGCCCTCCGCGTTGCGCCGCACCAGCTCGACGTCGTGACCCAGCGCGCCCAAGCCGCGGCGCACGTGAGCGAGGACCGGGCCGACGAGCGACTCGGCCACCGGCGCGACGCCGAGCCGAGCCTCGACCCGCGCGACCTGCGGCGCGAGGCGCTCGGGGGCGAGGTCGTCGCTGCGCAGCGCCTCGCACCAGCGCTCGAGCACCGCCTCCGGGGGCCGAAAGCAGGTGCCCGTGTTGACCGCGGTCGAGCCCCCCACCAGCCGCCCCGCGAGGATCGGCACGAGCGCGTTGCCGATCGCCAGGGTCGGCTCTCGGTAGAGGCGTCGGTGGGCGTCGAGCGCCGTCGCGCTCAGCTCGTGGCGTGGCCGCGCCGCGCCCTCCTCGATGAACACCACCGCGTGCCCCCGCGCGCTGAGCTCCGCGCCCACGACCGCGCCGCCGGCGCCTGTCCCCACGACCGCCACGTCGCACTCGATCGGCGCGTCGACCTCCGCCCCCACGACGAACCGCTCGGCGTGCGCATTGGGCTCGCCGCGCGAGGGCGGCGGCTCGGCGTGCGGCAGCGGCCGCCGAACGTCGTCGCGATCGAAGTGGGCGAGGCCGAACAGCAGGTGGCACGCGTCGACCGTCGCCCCGACGCCCGGCAGCCGCGTCGCGCTCGCCAGGACCCTCTGCTGCGCTGCGAATCCCAGGTCCGCGAAGGCGCGGCCGCGGCTCGCGCGGCTCACCAGATCGATGCCTCGACAGGCACGGTCGAGCGCCACGGGCCCGAGCCCGACGTCGTGGGCGAGCGCGCGCGCGTCCCCGAGAGTGCGCTCGTCTGCCATCGGCAGACGGCGCCCTCCGGGGAAGAGCGCCTCCGCGACGGCGAGGGGAAGCCGGTCGGAGGACACCCGCGCACGGTGCCTCACCCCACGACGGCGCGGTTGTCTCCGGTCAACCGAGGGCGTCGCCTCGGGCGGCACGATGGCGCCCGATGCTGCTCGAGTCGCTCGAGGTCAACGCCCGCGATGACGCCCCGTACCTCGTCTTCCACGGGTCGGGCGGACGCGAGCGCTGGGGGGCGCGCGCGGCGCTCGAGGCGGCGTGGTGCTGGGGGGGCGCGCTGCGCCGCGCCGGTGTGCGCCCCGGCGACCGCGTGCCGATCCTGTTGCCCACCTCTCCGGACTTCGTGGGCGCCTTCTTCGGCGCGCAGCTCGCCGGCGCGACGCCCGTGCCCCTGCCGACACCTCTCGGGTTCGGGCGCCTGGACCGGACGATGGAGCGCCTCGAGCGCATCGTCACCGACGCCGACGCGGACGTGCTGGTGACCAGCGGCCGCTACGCGGGCGCCGCCGCCCAAAGTGAAGCGCTGCGCGCGCGTGTCCGTCGCACGATCGAGCCCGCCCAGGTGAGCTCGACGCCCTCCATCACGATCTGGCCTTCCGTCGATCCGGAGGCGCTCGCCTTGCTGCAGTACACCTCGGGCACGAGCGGCGTCCCCAAGGGCGTGGGGATCTCGCACCGCGCCCTCGTGGCCAACACCGCCTCGATCGCGCACGCGCTCGCGCTCGAGCCGGCGGACGTGGGGGTCTCCTGGCTCCCGATCTTCCACGACATGGGCCTCGTGGGGGGGCTGCTCACCCCGGTGACGTCTCCGTTCGAAGTCCACGTGCTGCCGC
>Ga0070728_10002677_pt1 | contig 21454 bp, 19 predicted proteins | sample tdDd471_FD_66723 | JGI IMG/M metagenome (GOLD analysis project Ga0070728, IMG submission 66723) | Marine sediment microbial communities from the Atlantic coast under amendment with organic carbon and nitrate - tdDd47.1 | ecosystem: Environmental > Aquatic > Marine > Coastal > Sediment | place... | reverse complement strand
GACAGGCGGATCGACGGACGGCAATAGTCGGTGAAGACCATGAAGGTGCCGCCGAAGGGCAGGATGCCGCCATGCAGCGCCATGCCGTTCATGATCGCGGCCATGCCATGCTCACGCACGCCATAGAAGACGTAGGAACCGCCGAAGTCCGATGCCTGCACCGGGGTCATGCCGCCGGTACGGGTCAGGTTCGACCCGGTCAGATCGGCGGAGCCGCCGACCATCTCCGGCAGGTGCGGCTGGATCGCGGCGATCGCGTCCTGGGAGGCCTTGCGTGTGGCAACCTTCGGCTTCTCCGCCACCAGATGCTCCAGATGCGCGACCAGGGCCTTGTCCCAGCCTTCCGGCAGCTTGCCCGCCAGCACGCGCATCAGTTCATCGCGGCGGTCGCGGTCCATGCCTGCGACGGTCTCTTCCCAGGCGGCGGAACGGGCGCCGCCACGGGCACCGACCAGCCGCCAGGCATCCAGCACGGTATCGGGAATCTCGAAGGGCTCGGCGCTCCAGCCCAGCCGCGCGCGGGTGGCCGCGATCTCGTCGGCACCCAGCGGCGCGCCATGGGTGGCCGCCGTGCCTTCCTTGTTGGGGGAGCCGTAGCCGATGGTGGTGCGGCAGGCGACCAGCGACGGGCGCGGATCCTTGCGTGCGGCCCCGATGGCTTCCTCGATCGCCTTCGGGTCATGACCGTCACAGTCCAGCACGTGCCAGCCGGAGGCAGCGAAGCGCGCCAGCTGGTCATCGGACACCGACAGGTCGGTCGGCCCGTCGATGGAGATGTGGTTGTCGTCGAACAGCACCACCAGCTTGCCCAGTTTCAGGTGCCCGGCCAGGCTCGCCGCCTCGTGACTGATGCCTTCCATCAGGCAACCGTCACCGGCGATGCAATAGGTGTAGTGGTCGATCACCTTCTGCCCGAAGCGGGCGGAAAGGATGCGTTCGGCGAGCGCAAAACCGACAGCATTGGCGATGCCCTGGCCCAGCGGCCCGGTGGTGGTCTCGATCCCGCTGGCGTGGCCGAACTCCGGATGGCCGGCCGTCTTCGCGCCCAGTTGGCGGAAGTTCCGCAGCTGATCCATCGTCATGTCGGGATAGCCCGTCAGATGCAGCAGCGAATAGAGCAGCATCGACCCGTGGCCCGCGCTCAGCACGAAGCGGTCACGATTGGCCCAGTCGGGGCGGCGAGGATCGAAGTGCAGGAACCTGGAGAACAGCACGGTCGCCACATCGGCCATGCCCATGGGCATGCCGGGATGACCCGAGTTCGCCTGCTGGACAGCATCCATCGACAGGGCGCGGATGGCATTGGCCATGGCGCTGTGATCAACTTTCATGACGGGCCTCTGGATATTCTGGATGCCGGATGCGTCGGGCGGGCTGACGTGAAACACCGTCAGACCGAAGCCACGACCGTGTCGCGGCGTGGTGTACTGCTTTCCTGTCCCGGGCGCAAATATTCGCCACACTGCCCACGGGTTCGGCAGCAAATCGGGCAGGGGGTGATGGCGGGCACCGAATTTGGCCCCCTCGGTGTTGTTGACGCTTCGCCCGCGCTGTTTCTATAGTCACCCGTCAACGACGTGATCTAACTGCATGACAGGCAACCAGCTTTTGACTCCGGTTTCTGAAGATGACGAGAACGGAAAACTGCTCGCCCGGATCGAGGCGGCGCTGGACCGGCTTGACCGGTTGACGGACGCCGAAGCCTTGCGGCGAACAGCCGCAGAGGGCGGTGCAAACGGCAGTGATTCCACGGGCTTGCAGGCGGAGAATGCGGACCTGAAGCAGAGGCTGGAGACACTGGAAAGCCGGGAAGCGACCCGCCGCGCGACCATCAATGACGTCACCACGCGGGTGGATCGCGCCATCGGCAATCTCGACACTGTCCTGAAAGGCTGACCGGTCATGGCGACAACAGTCACGGTTTCCGTCGGCGGGCAGAACCACACCATCGGCTGCGGTCCGGGGGAGGAAGCACGGGTCACCGAGCTTGCCGAATACCTGGATTCACGTGCTGCCGAACTGACCGCCAGCGGCGCGCAGCCGTCCTACAACCGGCTGCTGCTGATGACCGCGCTGATGATTGCCGACGACCTGGCCAATGCCCTGGACGATGTTGACCGGGCCCGCGAGCAGGTGGCGGCGGAGACTGCCGGCGGCGAACCAGCCGCCGCGCCGCCGGTGGACCGGGCCCGCCTGACCAGCATCGCGGAGCGACTGGAAGCCTATGCCGACCGGCTGGAGTCCGACTGAAACGCACCGCCAGCGCCCATTGACCGGGCCATCGGCGCGCCCGCACGGGCAGCAATCTCAGGCACATCATTTCCTTCTGCACCGCGCATCGCTATATACGTCGCTCGGGCGGGTTCTGTAGGGTACGACAGGCACGCATAGCCCCTGGGCCAATATCGCTCTCTCGGGAGCTGTCCCTCGCTGGAACCCTGGTTCCGATGACACGGCACCCACCTGGTAACCCAGGTCCAAGAGGCGCTTTCAAGCCACCGGCCTGAATGGTCCCGCCCGAGCCAGTCCCCCAGAGAATCTGTCCACACTCCGCCGTTCGCGCCCTTGAGTCGATCTGCCGTGGACCCCGGCCTGCCCTCTCCCGGATTGTCTGTGGACCGTTCCTCCCCTCTCCCCCTCCCGACCACCCACGGGATTATCCTTATGAGTGGTCGGGAGGGGGAGAGGGGAGGAACGGTCAGCACAACAACCCCCCAAGAGTCACGCTGGGCGAATGCCTCCCGCCCACCACGCGCGAACAGATGGCGACCCGGGCCGGAAATCGGCTATCCTGTTGTTCTGTCGGCAAATGCGTTCGGGGGCGGTGGAAGACCATGCATGAAGGTTCTGACCTTCTTCGTGAGGTGCTGGTGTTCCTGGCGGCCGCCGGAGTCGTCGTGCCGATCCTGCAGCGGCTGCGCATCAGCCCCGTCCTCGGGTTCCTGATCGTCGGTGTCATCGTCGGGCCGTTCGGGCTTGCCCGTTTCTCCGAATCCGCGCCCTGGCTGCACCATGTCTCCATCGGCGATCCGGAATCCGTGCGCTCCATCGCGGAGCTGGGCGTGGTCTTCCTGCTGTTCATGATCGGGCTGGAGCTCTCGCTGGAGCGGCTGCGGGCGATGCGGCGGCTGGTCTTCGGGCTGGGCGGCGCGCAGGTGCTGGTCACCGGCACGGTGATCGGCCTGATCGCTTCCTGGTTCGGCAACAGCCCGGCCACCTCCATCGTGCTGGGGGCCGCCTTCGCGCTCTCCTCCACCGCCGTGGTGATGCAGCTGCTGTCGGAGGGCGGGCGCATGGCGTCCCCCACCGGGCGTACCGGCTTCGCGATCCTGCTGTTCCAGGACCTGGCCGTACTGCCGATCCTGTTCCTGGTGGTGGCGCTGGCGGCGCAGGGCGATGGCTCCCCCGTGCTGGCCTTTGCTCTCGCCATGGGGCAGGCGCTGGTTGCTGTCGTCGTCATCCTGGTCGTCGGGCGTTTCGTCATCCGGCCGGTGTTCCGGGTGCTGGGGCGGGAATCCGGTCCGGAGATGTTCCTGGCGCTGGTGCTGCTGCTGATCATCGGCATCGCCGTGGCGACGGAGATGGCGGGCCTGTCCATGGCCCTCGGCGCCTTCCTGGCCGGACTGCTGATGGCGGAGACCGATTACCGGCATCAGATCGAGGTGGATATCGAGCCCTTCAAGGGCCTGTTGCTGGGCCTGTTCTTCGTCTCCGTCGGCATGAGCATCGACATTGCCAGCCTGGCCCACCGACCCGAATGGCTGCTCGCCTCCGTCATCGGGCTGGTGATCATCAAGGCCCCGATCATCCTGGTGCTCGCCCGCGCCTTCGGCCAGCCACTGCCGGTGGCGATGGAGACCGGGATCCTGCTGTTCCAGGGCGGTGAATTCGCCTTCCTGGTCGTCGCCATGGCGCTGGATGTCGGCCTGATGCCCGAAGACACGGCCCAGTTCATGCTGATCGTCGCCAGCCTGAGCATGATGGTCACGCCGCTGCTGGCCAACCTGGGGATGCGGCTGGCGCTGCAGCTGGAGGACCACACCGCCAAGCGGGGCGTGACGGGCATGGAATCCGCCGATGGCCTGACGGAGCATGTCATCGTCGTCGGCTATGGCCGGGTCGGGCGCTCGGTCGCCGGCACCCTGTCATCGCAGGAGATCGATCACATCAGCATCGATATCGACGCCGCCCGTGTCGCCCGCTACCGCCGGGAAGGCCGGGGTGTGGTCTTCGGTGACGCCAGCCACCCGGAGATGCTGAAGCGGCTGGGGGCCGGCAAGGCCCTGGCGCTTGTCGTGACCCTGGACCGGCAGACCGATGCGGAACGGATCGTCGAGGTCGCCTCGCACCACTGGCCGGACCTGGTCATCCACGCCCGCGCCCGCGACAATGCCCACGCCACGCGCCTGACCACCCGCGGCGCGGACCGCGTGGTGCCGGAGGCGCTGGAGGCCGGGCTGCATCTGGCGGAGGGACTGCTGATCGACATCGGCATGCCCCAGACCGCCGCCCGTCAGGCCGTCGAGGCCCGCCGCCAGCTTGCACAGGCCGATCTGCAGGAACGGCTGGACAAGGCGAGCCACAGGGAGCCTGCCTGAAGCAGGGCATCAGCGAACCATCAGGCCTCGAAAACCCTTGCGGCGCCGACCAGAGCCGCGTCAGTGCCTGCACCGCCCATCAGTGACAGGCCGACCGGCGCGCCATCCGACAGACCCGCAGGGATACTGACCTGCGGCAGACCGGCGTGACCGGCCAGACAGGTCAGCGCGATGATGCGGTAGCGGAAGGCGTCGAGCAGCACCGGATCCCAGTTCATCACCGGCGCGGGGCCGGGCGCGGTGGGCATGACCAGCACGGTGCCATCGGCCAGCAGATCCGTCAGACGCTGGCGCAGCGCGTCACGCACCGGCTGCATCTCCGCCACCTCCGCATCCGTGATCGCTGCCGCCATGCGGAAGCGGTCCACAACACCGGGGCCGAAGCTCGGCTGCACCTCGGTTACCCAGTCGCCATGCACCTCCCAGATCTCCCGCGCCTGCAGGATCCGGAAGGCTTCCTTGAACCGTTCCGGATCGAAGCCGATATCGACGGTTTCAACCGGCATCTCCAGGGCCTCGACCGCCCGGTCCAGTGTCCCGGCGGTGGCCGGATCACACAGGGCGAACAGCGCCGGATCAGTCACCAGCCGTCGGGGCCGCGATGCCGTCACAGGCTGGTCCAGCAGCACCGCGCCGACCTTGGCGAAGGTCGCCGCATCCCGCGCGAACCAGCCGCAGGTGTCGAAGCTGGGGGCCAGTGGCATGCAGCGGTCCAGCGGAATGGCCCCGAAGGTCGTGCGGATGCCGTAGAGGCCGCAGTAGGTCGCCGGAATCCGGACGGAGCCGCCGGTGTCGGAACCGATCGCGAAATCCACCTGACCCGCCGCCGTGACACTGGCGGAGCCGGAGGAGGAGCCGCCGGGAATCCGCCCCGGTGCTGCCGGATTGACCGGCGTGCCGTAGTGCGCGTTCTCCCCGTTCAGGCTGTAGGCCAGCTCGTCGGTTTGGGTGATGCCGGTCAGCCGCGCGCCCGCGTCCAGCAGCCGCGCCAGCACCGGACAGTCGGAGTCCGCCGCAGGATGGGTGCGCTGCCAGTCCGGGTTGCCGCAACCGGCCACGCGCCCGGCCACGTCATAGAGATCCTTCAGCCCGAAACTGAGGCCGTCCAGTGGACCGGAGTCGGTCGGCGCACGGTCCAGCCGCTCGATGAAACCTTCGACCGGTGCGGCACTCACTCTGCCGCCGCCCTTGCCCGGGCCAGGTCGCGCAGGCAGTCATCATCCAGCGGTTCGATGGGGGTGAAGTCGCGGTGGGCGATCCATTCCTCCCGCTTGAACTGGCGGATGTGGTTGTCCACGTGGCAGAGCGACAGATAGACGATGGTCCGCCCCCATGGCCCGATGTTGGGCGAACTGGCGTGTACCAGGTTGGAGTGGAACATCAGCACCGACCCGGCCTTGCCCTTGGCGGAGAACATGCCGTGTTCGTTCGCCAGTTCGGTGACGCTCGCCTTGTCCAGGGTCCAGAGCGGGTAGGACGTGGTGGCCAGATCGTGCCCGGCCGCCAGCACGCCCTGCTTGTGGCTGCCCGGAATGACCCAGAGCGGGCCGTTGAATTCGGTCACATCGTCGATGAACAGGGCGATGTTCATGGCCCGGGGTTCCGGCATCAGGTCGTCACGCGCCCAAGTGCCATAGTCCTGATGCCACTGCCAGACATCGCCGTCGAAGGCGGCCTTGGCGTTGATCTTGTACTGGTGGATGTAGACATCCCCGCCCAGCAGTTGCTGCACCGGGCCGATCAGGCGCGGATGGGCACCGATGCAGTTGAACGGTTCGCTGTAGCGGTGCGCGGCGAAGGCGGTCCGCACCACGCCCGTGCTTTCCCGCCAGACCTCCGGCCGGTCCATGGCGTAGATGCGCGGCAGTTCCTCCTGCAGCACGCCAACCTCCGCAGGGTCGAAGACATCCTGCAGCATCACGTATCCCAGTTCGTCGAACTGCTGCAGCTGTTCCGCTGTCAGTTTCATGGCCTGTCCTCCCCTGGCGTCCACCGGACGCTTGCTGCGTTCTGTCGGCGGTCACTATAGACCCGATCCGGCGGAGACATAAATGCCGTCGCAGCCTATCCTGTCCGGCCAGCTTCACCTGAACGGAGGGTTTCCGATGCGTATCCTGTCCCTGTTCGCCGCGTCCCTGTTCCTGCTGGGCGGCGCCGCCCTGGCCCGGTCTCCGGCACCGGACGGCGCACAGGCCTACATCATCAGCCCCGCCGATGGCGCCACCGTCACCTCTCCGGTCACCGTGCGGTTCGGTCTCTCCGGCATGGGTGTCGCGCCCGCCGGCATCGACAAGGCCAATACCGGTCACCATCACCTGCTGATCGACCGCCCCCTGCCGACGGGGGAGGACCTGGAGTTCTCCCTGCCTGCGGAGGACGGGTTGCGCCACTTCGGTGGCGGCCAGACGGAGGTGACGCTGGACCTGCCGAAGGGTCGGCACACCCTGCAGATCCTGTTGGGCGACCACAATCACGTGCCGCATGTGCCGCCCGTGGCTTCCGCCGTTGTCACGATCACCGTTGAATAGGCGCGCGGCGCGCCCGCAGCCATGACCGCAGGTCCCCGCCTCTATCTCGCCGGGCCGGACGTGTTCGCGCCGGACGCGCTGACACGTGGCGCCCGGATGCAGGCGATCTGCGCCGAGCTGGGGGCCGTCGGCCTGTTCCCGCTGGACAATGACCCACCGCCGCCCGATCCGGATCCGGCGCGCACGGCACATCACATCTACCGGGCGAATATCGCGCTGATGCACGGTGCCGACGGCTGCATTGCCAACCTGTCGCCGTTTCGCGGACCCAATGCCGACGATGGCACGGCGTTCGAGCTTGGCTGGATGATCGCGGCAGGCAAGCCGGTCTTCGGCCATGTCGGCGACCCGCGCCCGCTGACCGCACGCAGCGCCGTTGCCGGGGCAACGGACGGCCAGGGCCGCGCGGTCGATGCGGAGGGCTGGTGGGTGGAGGATTTCGGCTGGCCGGTCAACCTGATGCTGGTCGCGGGGGCGGAGCAGAACGGCGGCAAGGTCTTCGTGCAGTCCCCCGATGACGCCCCGATGGCCGCGTTCCGTCGCGCCGTGAAGTCAGCGGTGCGGCTGTTTCAGGAACAGCAGCGGTTCCGCGACGACCCCTGAGACGTCAGTGAAAGGGCCGCGCCCTCAACCCGCCGCTTCCTCCGGCGTCAGGGTTTCCAGCGCCAGGGCGTGAACGCGTTCATCCATCTCCGCCTTCAGCAGCTTGTAGATGCTGCGCTGGCGGTTCACGCGGCTCTGACCGGTGAAGGCCGCCGCGACGATGCGCACGTGAAAATGTGTCTCCCCCTCCGGCCGGGCACCGACATGGCCCTTGTGCAGGTGGGACTGGTCCTCGATCTCCAGCGTTTCCGGCGACAGGGCCTCCGTCAGGCGCTGATGGATGCGTTCGGCATAGGTCATTCGGGTTCCCGCGCGGTTGAGTGATGGGCCGTTCAGCGGCCCGACCGTGAGACTCTATTGTCGCGCCTGTCAAGCTTGCCCGTGCAAGTCCGCCTCACCATAATCCCGCGCATGGCACGGACGCAGCAGAAACGCCGGACCCGCTACGGGGGCCGGATCCATTTCGAGGAAGCCAACGCCAGGCCCTGCGAGAAGGCAGGCTGTCTGGAGCTGGGCGAATTCCGTGCGCCGAAATCCCGCGACGGGGCCGACGGCTATCACCTGTTCTGCCTGGAGCACGTGCGGGAATACAACAAGTCCTACAACTATTTCGCCGACATGCCGGAGGAGGAGGCGGCCTCGTTCCAGCACTCCGCCGCCTATGGTCACCGCCAGACCTGGCCGATGGGGCATCGCACCGCCACCATGCGGGCCGATGCCAGCTTCACCGACCCCTTCGGTTTCGCCGATGAGCGGGCGGAAAGGCAGGCCGCGAAGGAGGCCGAGAAACAGCGCCAGAGGCGTCAGTACACGCCCGAGCAGAGGGATGCGTTCAGAACACTGGACATAGACCCGACCGATGACTTGCACGCGCTGAAGAGACACTATAAGCAACTGGTCAAAAGGTTTCATCCGGATGCCAATGGCGGCGATCGCCGCGCCGAGGACCGGCTGAAGAACATCAACCAGGCCTTCAGCGTGCTCAACGCCGGTCTTTCCTGACGACCCTCGCGGTCGGGGCGTGTTCCCCGGATGCGGTCAGCGGTCCCTTACACCATTCAGGGGAAACGAATGTCTCACTCGGATTATGACGATCTGCCGAGCCTGCCGTCCGGCGCACCGGACCTGATGCTGTCCGTGCGCCAGGCGTTCGGGATCGACAGCGATATGGAAGTGCCTGCCTTCTCGGAATCCACCGACCGTGTGCCGCCGACCGATCCGGCGTACCTTTTCGACAAGGAAACCACGCTGGCCATCCTTGCCGGTTTCAAGCACAACCGCCGCGTCATGATCCAGGGCTTCCACGGCACCGGCAAGTCGACCCATGTCGAGCAGATCGCTGCGCGGCTGAACTGGCCCTGCGTGCGCGTCAACCTGGACAGCCACATCAGCCGTATCGACCTGGTCGGCAAGGACGCCATCGTCCTGCGCGACGGCCAGCAGGTGACGGAATTCAAGGACGGCATCCTGCCCTGGGCGCTGCAGAACCCGGTGGCCATGGTGTTCGACGAATATGACGCCGGTCGCCCGGACGTGATGTTCGTGATCCAGCGTGTGCTGGAGCATGACGGCAAGCTGACCCTGCTGGACCAGAACCGCGTGCTGCATCCGCACCCGTGCTTCCGCCTGTTCTCCACCACCAATACCATCGGTCTGGGTGACACGACGGGCCTGTATCACGGCACGCAGCAGATCAACCAGGGCCAGATGGACCGCTGGAACATCGTCACCACGCTGAACTATCTGGACCATGATGCGGAGGCCGGGATCGTGCTGGCCAAGGCGCCGTCCTATGACACGCCGGAAGGCAAGAAGCTGCTCAGCGCCATGGTCAATGTCGCCGACCTGACCCGCGCCGGGTTCGTCTCCGGCGATATCTCCACCGTCATGTCACCGCGTACCGTGATCACCTGGGCGGAGAACACCGAGATCTTCGGCGATGTCGGCTTCGCGTTCCGCGTCACCTTCCTGAACAAGTGTGACGAGACCGAACGCAGCATCGTTGCCGAGTATTTCCAGCGCAGCCTGGGCATCGACCTGCCCGAGTCCGCCGCCAGCGTGACGGTGAACTGAGCGCGCGATTGTTCGTCTGACCGTTCCACCCCTCTGCCGGAGTCTTGCCGTGGTCTGTTCCATCCCTCTCCCCCTCCCGGCCACCCACGGGAACATCCTTACCGGGTGGCCGGGAGGGGGAGAGGGATGGAACAGCCCGCGAACGACTCCTGACCGGGAAGGGGAGAGGGGCGGCACGGTCCACAACACAAGGATACCGCCGACGTGAGCAAGGGTGCGGAGGGACCGACAGAACCGTTCAAGCGCGCCGTCGCGGCAGCGATGCGGGCCATGTCGGGGGAGAAGGATCTGGAGGTCAGCTATGGCCCCGAGACTCCGACCCTGCGTGGCAAGCGCGCGCGCCTGCCGGTACCCGGACGCGCCATGGACAAGGCCGAACTGGCGCAGGTGCGCGGCACCTCCGACGCCTTCGCGCTGCGCCTGAAGCATCACGATCGCGGCGTCCACCTGCGCAACATGCCCCAGGGCGGCACCGCGCGGGCGATCTTCGAATCCATCGAGCAGGCACGGGTGGAGGCCATCGGCTCCCGCCAGATGCAGGGTGTTTCCGACAATCTGCATGCGGCGCTGGAGGAACGCTGCCGGGTGCGTGGCTATGGCCGCCTGCGCGACCAGTCGGAGGCCCCGCTGTCGGAGGCCGTCGGCATGCTGATGCGCGAAGCCCTGTCCGACCGGGCCCTGCCGGAAGATGGCCGCAACCTGCTGAACCTCTGGCGCGACGATCTGGTGCAGAAGGCGGGTGGCGATCTCGACAGCCTGATGTCGAATCTCGACGACCAGGCCGCATTTGCCAGGGCCGCGCGGCAGCTGATCCGCGACCTCGGCTACATGGAAGACGAGCAGACCGACGGCGACGAGGATGAGGACGAGGAGTCCGAGGAGAGCAGCGAGCAGCAGCAGCAGGGCGAGGAAGAGGGTCAGGACGGCAGCCAGGACGCCGCCGAACCGCAGTCGGCGGAAGCCGGCGACGGGGAGGACGCGGCGGACCAGCAGGGCGAGCAGGTCCAGTCCTCCGGCGAGGACGAGATGGAAGGGGAGGGCGACGAGGCCGGCAAGGGCCGCCGCCCGCTCTATCCGGACGACTTCTCCAACGAACCGCCGCGCCCGGCCTACCGCCCCTTTACCACCGACTTCGACGAGGTCGTGGAGGCCAGCGATCTCTGCGACAACGAGGAACTGACCCGCCTGCGCGGCCAGCTCGACCAGCAGCTGCATCACATGCAGTCCGTTGTCAGCAAGCTGGCCAACCGGCTGCAGCGCCGCCTGATGGCGAAGCAGAACCGGTCCTGGGACTTCGACCTGGACGACGGCTATCTGGATACCGCCCGGCTGGCCCGCGTCGTCGCCAATCCGTCGCTGCCGCTGTCCTACAAGATGGAGCGTGACACCGACTTCCGCGACACCGTCGTCACCCTGCTGGTGGATAATTCAGGCTCCATGCGCGGTCGGCCGATCACCGTCGCGGCCATGTGCGGCGACATCCTGGCCCGCACGCTGGAGCGTTGTGCGGTGAAGGTGGAGATCCTGGGCTTCACGACCCGCGCGTGGAAGGGCGGGCAGTCGCGTGAGCGCTGGCTGGCCGCCAGCAAGCCGCTCAATCCGGGCCGCCTGAACGACCTGCGCCACATCATCTACAAGCCCGCCGACATGCCCTGGCGCCGGGCGCGCAAGAACCTCGGCCTGATGCTGCGGGAAGGGCTGCTGAAGGAGAACATCGACGGCGAAGCCCTGCTCTGGGCCCATGACCGCGTCATCGGCCGCCCCGAGCAGCGCCGTATCCTGATGGTCATCTCCGACGGTGCGCCGGTGGATGATTCGACCCTGTCGGTGAACACCGGCAACTACCTGGACCGCCACCTGCGCGAAGTCATCGAACACATCGAGACCCGCAGCCCGGTGGAGCTGATCGCCATCGGCATCGGCCATGACGTCACCCGCTACTACCGCCGCGCCGTCACCATCGTCGACGCGGAACAGCTCGGCGGCGTCATGATGGACAAGCTCGCCGAACTCTTCGACGACGACCCGGGCGCGAAGCCGCACTGAGGCTGGTCCAACCGGGTTGCCTGATTGCATTTTCTGATAGCAGATGTAATATGCTATCGTGAACAGCAAGCACCGAAAGACCCTGGCCGCTGTCTTCCGCGACCCTGTCAGCGGCACGATCAACTGGTCTGATGTCGAGTCTCTTCTCGTTGGTGCCGGAGCAGAGGTCGTTGAAGGATCCGGGTCGCGCGTGCGGTTCGTGAAGGATGGCATTGTCGCGACCTTCCACCGCCCCCATCCCGCGCGCGAAGCCAAACGCTACCAGGTCAGGGATGCGCGCGCATTTCTGCAAGCCATCGGAGTGACCCCATGAATACAATGTCTTACCGGGGCTATGCCGCACGGATCGAATATGACGATGCGGACAGCCTGTTCTTTGGCCGGATCGCCGGTATCCAGGATCGCGTCGGGTTCCACGCCGACAATGTGGCCGACCTGAAGGTCGCTTTCCATGAGGCTGTCGATGACTACATCGCGACCTGCGCCAAGGTGGGCAAGGACCCGCAGAAGCCGTTCTCGGGCAAGGTGATGTTCAGGATTGATCCCGAAGTTCATCGCCGCGCCGCGCGTGCTGCCGAACTGGAAGGTGTGAGTCTCAACAACTGGGCGGAGCAGGTGCTCGACAGGGCAGCGGGCAGCTGATCCCGCCCGTTTGTGGCGTGGTGAAAGTGACGTGATGGTGCGGGCCGGGCGTGACCCGGGCACCCAGCGTGCCGCCCTGACATCGGCGATGATACTCGGTGGCGCATGGGTGCAATCCGGTTTGACGCTGTGCCGAGAGCTGGGAACGCGGATCAAGTCCGCGCGCGGCGTGGTGGAGGGTGGAAGGATCGAAACTCACCGTCAAACACCCCACCGACGCCTTACTCGGGCGTGACCCGGGCACCCAGGGGGCCGCACCGAGTTCAGCGATTGGGCAGGTGAATCCGGGCCGCGTCTCTCACCCCGCCCTGGCGTGGTGGTCCGGTTCTTCCAGGTCGATCTCGGCCAGGCAACCGGCGCGTTTCAGTTCGGGTTGCAGGCGGTCGGCGAGCCACATGAAGAACATGCGGAAGTCGCTGATCAGGGACCAGAAGGGATAGCGGAAGGTCGCGGGGCGGTTCTTCTCGACGAAGAAGTGCGCGAACCAGGCCGGGGCGTAGCCGCAGACGGCGGCGCCCAGCAGGTACCAGGCATCCCAGTTGGCCACGGCCATGATGAGGCCGATGACCGCCAGACCGGTGCCGAAATAGTGGATGCGCCGGGTCAGGATGCGGGAATGCTCACGCAGGTAATAGGGCCAGAACTGACGGTAATTCGTGGGCTGGCTGGACATGCACGGCTTCCGGTATCGCAATTACGTGAAAAGGGACTGTCCGACACTTGACGTTTACGTCAACGTAACTTAACTACGCTTATAACCGGCGCAGCACCTGCGTCACCCATGGGACGGCCAGAGAATACATCATCATGAGCGAAACGAAAACCTACTCGATCCGCGATCTGTCGCTGGAGTACGACATCACCCCGCGCACCCTGCGTTTCTACGAGGACAAGGGGCTGCTGAGCCCGCTGCGCAAGGGCACCCAGCGCATCTATGACCGCCGCGACAAGGGCCGTCTGGCGCTGATCCTGCGCGGCAAGCGTCTCGGCTTCAGCCTGGCGGAGATCCGTGACTGGCTGGAACTCTACGAACTGCGCGACGGCCAGGTTGCCCAGGCCCGCATGCTGCTCGACGCCTCGGAAGACCGCATGGCGACCCTGCTGCAGCAGCGCGTGGAACTGGACGAGACCATCGAGGAACTGAAGGCGCAGATGCGCCAGGTGGAGGGCTGGCTGGACGAACAGGGCCTCGCCGCCGAAGCCGCCGACTGATCCGAGTCTGACTGTCTGACTGACCGTTCCTCCCCTCTCCCCCTCCCGACCACCCACGGGATTATCCTGAATGGGTGGTCGGGAGGGGGAGAGGGGAGGAACGGTCCACCAAACTAGCTACACCTGCGAGGGAGCACCCCCGACATGACCAACGTGGTAATCGCTGGATACCAGCGCTCACCCTTCACCTTTGCCTACAAGGGCGCACTGGCGAAGGTTCGCCCGGACGAGATCACCGCCCAGGTGGTCAAGGCGCTGGTGGCGAAGACCGGCGTCGATACGGCGGATCTGGAAGACCTGATCGTCGGCTGCGCCTTTCCCGAGGGCGAGCAGGGCCTGAATGTCGCCCGCCTGATCGCCTTTCTGGCCGATCTGCCGCTGACCGTCGCCGGCACCACGGTGAACCGTTTCTGCGGGTCCTCCATGACCTCCATCCACATGGCCGCCGGTGCCATCGCCATGGGTGCGGGCCAGGCCTTCATCTGCGCCGGTATCGAGAGCATGAGCCGCGTGCCGATGGCCGGTTTCAACCCCGCCCCGCATCCGGCGCTGTACCAGCGCTATCCTGAGGCCTATGTGGGCATGGGTGTGACCGCCGAGAACCTGGCGAAGAAGTACGACATCCCCCGCGCCGACCAGGAAGCGGTCGCCGTGGAAAGCCATGCCCGCGCCGCGAAGGCGCAGGCCGAGGGCAAGCTGGCCGACGAGATCGTCGCCATCGTCGACGGCAACATCCGCGTCGAGGAAGACGGCTGCATCCGCCCCGGCACCACCGCTGCCGACCTGTCGGGCCTGAAGCCGGCCTTCGACCAGAACGGTTCGGTGACTGCCGGTACGTCCTCGCCGCTGACCGACGGTGCCTCCGCGGTGCTGGTCTGCTCCGAGGAATATGCCGACGCGCACGGGCTGGAGAAGCTGGCCCGCATCCGTTCCGTCGCCGTGGCGGGCTGTGCACCGGAGATCATGGGCATCGGCCCGGTTCCGGCGACCGAAAAGGCGCTGAAGCGCGCTGGCCTGACAGTGGCCGACCTGGACATCATCGAACTGAACGAGGCCTTCGCGGCCCAGGCCATCTCCGTGATGAAGGAAACCGGCATCAGCTTCGACAATACCAACATCGACGGCGGCGCGCTGGCGCTGGGTCATCCGCTGGGGGCCACCGGCGCCCGGATCACCGGCAAGGCCGCGGCGCTGCTGAAGCGTGAGGGCAAGGGCCTGGCACTGGCCACCCAGTGCATCGGTGGCGGTCAGGGCATCGCCACGGTCCTGGAGGCCTGCTGATATGGCTGAGATCAGGAAGGTAGCGGTCATCGGCGCAGGCGTGATGGGGGCCGGCATTGCCGCCCACATCGCCAATGCCGGTGTGCCGGTGGTGCTGCTCGACATCGTGCCGAAGGGCGCGAACGACCGCTCCACCATCGCGAAGGGCGCGGTCGCGAAGATGCTGAAGACCAACCCCGCCCCGTTCATGCACAAACGCAATGCGAAGCTGATCGAGACCGGGAACCTGGAAGACGACCTGGGGGCGCTGTCCGACTGCGACTGGATCTGCGAGGCGATCATCGAGAACCCGCAGATCAAGCGCGATCTCTACAAGCGCCTGAACGAGGTTCGCAAGCCCGGTTCCATCGTCACCTCCAACACCTCCACCATTCCGCTGAACGTGCTGACGGAAGGGCTGGGCGAAGACTTTGCGGGCGATTTCGCCATCACGCATTTCTTCAACCCGCCGCGCTACATGCGTCTGCTGGAAGTGGTGAAGGGGCAGAAGACCCGCGACGATGCCTTCCAGGCGCTGAAGCAGTTCGGCGACGTGAAGCTGGGCAAGGAAGTGGTCGACTGCAAGGACACGCCGGGCTTCATCGGCAACCGCATCGGCATCTTCTGGTCCACCGTCGCCACCCGGTCCGCCTATGACCTGGGGCTGACGGTCGAGGAAGCGGATTCCATCGTCGGCCGCCCCACCGGCGTGCCGAAGACCGGCATCTTCGGCCTCGGCGACCTGACCGGCATCGATCTCGGCCCACACGTCATCGCTTCCATGATCGACCTGGTGCCTGCGGACGATCCGCTGCGTGATTTCGTCGACCCCGATCACCCGCTGACGAAGCTGACGCAGAAGATGATTGCGGACGGCTACACGGGCCGGAAGGGCAAGGGCGGTTTCTATCGCCGCACCAAGATCGACGGCAAGACCGTGAAACAGGCCATCGACCTCAGGACCGGCGAATACCGCGCCGAACAGCGCTCCACGCTGGCCAGCGCCCACGCGGCGAAGAAGGGCCTGCGCGCCCTGGTGGAACATCCGGATCTGGGCGGCCAGTACGCCTGGACCGTGCTGAGCCACGTGCTGAGCTATTCCGCTGATCTGGTGCCGGAGATCTCCGACGATATCCGTGGTGTCGATCTGGCCATGAAGACGGGCTACGCCTGGAAGTGGGGCCCGTTCGAGATGATCGACATGCTGGGTGCCGACTGGCTGGCCGACAGGCTGGCGGCGGAAGGTCGCCCGGTCCCGGCCCTGCTGGAGGCCGCACGGGGCAAGACCTTCTACAAGGAAGAAGGCGAGAAGGCCTATATCCTGACCACCGCGGGCGACTATGCCGAGATCGCGGTGCCGGAAGACGCCTGGACCCTGGCCGACAGGAAGCGCGGCAAGCAGCCGATCAAGTCCAATGCCTCCGCCTCGCTCTGGGACGTGGGTGACGGTGTCGCCTGCCTGGAATTCCATTCCAAGATGAACAGTCTGGACGAGAATTCCGTCGCCATGATCGTGGCCGCGTCGAAGATCGACAAGCAGGGCTTCAAGGCGCTGATCATCGGGTCCGACGCGGACAATTTCTCCGTCGGTGCCAATGTCGGCGTGGCCCTGTTCGGGGCCAATGCCGCCATGTGGCCGGTGATCGAGAATGGCGTCGCAACCGGCCAGAAGGCCATGCAGGGCCTGAAGAACAGCCCGTTCCCCGTCGTCGCGGCACCTGCCGGCATGGCGCTGGGCGGCGGCTGCGAGGTCTGCCTGCATTCCAACGCCATCCAGGCCCACGCCGAAAGCTACATGGGTCTGGTGGAGGTCGGTGTCGGCCTGCTGCCCGGCTGGGGTGGCTGCAAGGAACTGACGATCCGCAATCTGGCCAACAAGCGGCGCCCGCAGGGCCCGATGCCGGCCCTGTCGGCGGCGTTCGAGGCGATCTCGACAGCCAAGGTGGCGACCAGTGCGCAGGAAGCGCGCGACATGCAGATCCTGCGCGAAAGCGACGGCATCTCCATGAACCGCCGCCGGGTGCTGGCCGACGCCAAGAAGAAGGCGCTGTCGATGGTCGAAGGCTACGAGAAGCCGGAACCGATCGAGGTCAACCTGCCGGGTCCGACCGCGGCCACCGCGTTCCAGATGGCGGTCGAAGGCTTCGCCCTGCAGGGCAAGGCCACGGCCTATGACGTGGAAGTCGCGGCCCAGGTGGGACGCGTGCTGTCCGGCGGCGACACCGACATCACGGAAGTGGTGACGGAGAAGCAGCTGCTGGCGCTGGAACTCGAAGGCTTCATGCATCTGATTCGACAGGAAAAGACGTTGCAGCGGATCGAGCACATGCTGACCAAGGGACGCCCGCTGCGGAACTGACGCCGAGGCGGATTGTCTGAGGGCTTCTCCGTGCCTCTCCCCCTCCCGGCCACCCATTTCAGGATATTTGCGTGGGTGGCCGGGAGGGGGAGAGGCACGGAACAGGCCACGAAAAACCCACAGGAGAAACGCGAATGCCCGCGACCTATCAGGCCCCTGTACAGGACTTCAAGTTCCTGCTGCACGAGTTCATCGACCTGCAGCGCTATTCCAACCTGCCCGGCTTTGCCGACGCGACCCCCGATCTGGTGGACGCGATCCTGGAAGAGGGCGCGAAGTTCTTCGAGAACGAACTGGCGCCGCTGAACGCCGTCGGCGACACCGAAGGCTGTACCCGCCACGACGACGGCAGCGTCACCACGCCGACCGGATTCAAGGAAGCCTACCGGTCCTATATCGAGGGCGGCTGGGGCGGTCTGACGGCAGATCCCGAATATGGCGGGCAGGGCCTGCCGCATGTGCTGGGCTTTGCGGTCTCCGAGATGGCATCGTCGGCCAACATGGCTTTCGCCATGTATCCGGGCCTGACCCATGGCGCCTACGAGGCGATCCACCACTGGGGCGACGACGCGCAGAAGCAGGCCTACCTGCCGAAGATGGTCACCGGTGAGTGGACCGGCACCATGAACCTGACGGAGCCGCATTGCGGTACCGACCTGGGCCTGATGCGCACAAAGGCCGAACCGCAGGACGATGGCAGCTATCTGGTCACCGGGCAGAAGATCTTCATCTCCGCCGGTGAACACGACATGTCCGACAACATCATCCATCTGGTGCTGGCCAAGATTCCCGGCGGGCCGGAGGGCATCAAGGGTGTCAGCCTGTTCGTGGTGCCGAAGTTCATCCTGGACGAAAATGGCGAACCGGGGGAGCGCAACAGCCTGCAGTGCGGTGCCATCGAGCACAAGATGGGCATCCACGGCAATTCCACCTGCGTCATGAACTATGACGGCGCCAGGGGCTGGCTGCTGGGCGCGCCGCACAAGGGCATGCGGGCCATGTTCACCATGATGAACGCCGCCCGTCTGGGTGTCGGCATCCAGGGTCTCAGCCAGGCCTCCGCCGCCTACCAGAACGCCGTGACCTACGCCAAGGACCGTGTGCAGGGCCGATCCCTGACCGGTGTGAAGGCCAGGGACAAGCCGGCCGACCCGATCATCGTGCACCCGGACGTGCGCCGCATGCTGATGAAGCAGAAGGCCTTCGTGGAGGGCGCACGGGCGCTGGCGCTGTGGACCGGCCTGATGATCGACTTCGCGTCGAAGCATCCGGACCCGGACGAGCGGCAGCAGGCCGATGACTTCGCCGCCTTCATCACCCCGGTGGTGAAAGCCTATCTGACCGACATGGGCTTCGAATGCGCTGTCGATGCCATGCAGGTCTATGGCGGCCACGGCTTCATCCACGAGTGGGGCATGGAGCAGTATGTGCGCGACGCCCGCATCACCATGATCTACGAGGGCGCGAACGGCGTGCAGGCGCTGGACCTGGTGGGGCGGAAGCTGCCCGACGGCATGGGCCGGCTGATGCGCCGGTTCTATCACCCGGTGGACGCCTTCATTCAGGCCAACATGGCCAATGCGGAGATGAAGGATTTCGTCATGCCGCTGGCCAAGGCCTTTGCCCGACTGCAGTCCGTCACCGCCGATATCGGCCCGAAGATGATGGCCAACCCGGACGAGGCGGGTGCCGCCTCCACCGACTACCTGCGCTGCGTGGCGCTGGTCGCCATCGGTTTCATGTGGGCGCAGATCGCGGAGAAGGCGCAGGCGAAGCTGGCCTCCGGCGAGGGCGACAGCGCTTTCTACGAAACCAAGCTGGCCACGGCGCGGTTCTTCATGGAACGCATGCTGCCCGACATGCATGCCCATGCCGCCAAGGCCATGTCCGGCGGTGCCACCCTGATGGCCCTGTCGGAGGACGCCTTCTGAGCCTGAACTGACGACCCGGTCACGACGACGAAATCAATCCACCGCCCGCCCGGACCCGGTCCCGGCGGGCGGTTCCGTTTGGGGAATATCCACAGGAATCAGTCGCTTTGTGGCGCAACTGGTATCTACCCGACCGGTTATCCACAATATATTGGACGAATCAGGTCATTCCTGCTTGGTCTGGATTCCCTGATCCCGTATCTTGTTAGCCCTGAGCTGGTATTAACCAGATATAGCGCGGGAGACGGATCATGTCGGCAGGCTGGACAGAAGAGCGGGTTTCACGACTCAAGGAACTCTGGGGTACGGGCATGACCGCTGCCCAGATCGCGGAACAGCTTGGCAATGTCACCCGCAACGCCGTGATCGGCAAGGCGAACAGGCTTGGCCTGTCGAAACCCGGCCGTCCCCGCGTCGCCAAGGCCCGTCCTGCCGCGCAGCAGCAGCGCCCCCGCTTCACCCGCCCGGCCCCGAAGCCGGAGCCGGAGGAAGTCATTCCCCAGGCACCCGCCGTCGCACCACCGCCGCCGGGCGCCCTGCCGCAGCATCGCCGGTGCCAGTTCCCCGTCGGACATCCGGGGGAAAGCGACTTTCATTTCTGCGATCACGAGACGCTGACCGGCAAGCCGTACTGCGATTATCACTGCTCCATCGCCTATCGCCAGAAGGTTGCGTGAGCACGGCAACCCCCAGCTTCCGGCCCGCGACTGCCGCTGACATTGCCGCCATCGTCGGCCTGCTGGCCGATGACCGGCTGGGGGCCACGCGGGAAGATGCCTCCCTGCCCCTCGACGACCGCTATATCCAGGCCTTCGATGCAATAGAGCGCGACCCGAACCAGATGCAGGCCGTGGCCGATCTGGAGGGGCATGTTGTCGGCTGCCTGCAGCTCAGCTTCATCCCCGGCCTGTCCTTCACCGGCACCTGGCGCGGTCAGATCGAGAGCGTGCGCATCCACAGCAGCATGCGCGGCAGCGGCCTGGGTCAGCAGATGATCACCTGGGCGGTCGAGGTCTGCCGCGAACGCGGCTGCGGCCTGGTCCAGCTCAGCACCCACCAGAGCCGTGACGACGCCGTCCGCTTCTACGAGAAGCTCGGCTTCACCAACAGCCACTTCGCCATGAAGCTGTCACTGGGCGACTGACCTGGACAGGTGCCGAGACCTGGGTTCGCGGATCAAGTCCGCGAGCGGCATGAGGGAGGGCGGGTTGGTCTCGCTGAACTCCCCCACCCCACCGACGTCTTGCCCGGGCTTGAACCGGGTATCCAGCGTGCCGCGACGACATTCGGGCGCGCTTCGGTGCGATCCGGTTGACGCAGTGCCGAGACCTGGGCTCGCGGATCAAGTCCGCGAGCGGCGTGGCTGGGGGTTGGGCATTGGAACTCGCCGCCACCACCCCACCGACGCCTTGCCCGGGCTTGACCCGGGTATCCAGCATGCCGCACCGACGTCCGCGACGACATTCGGGTGCGCTTCGGTGCGATCCGGGTGACGCAGTGCCGAGACCTGGGCTCGCGGATCAAGTCCGCGAGCGGCGTGAGGGAGGGTCGGTTGGTCTCGCTGAACTCTCCCACCCCACCGATGCCTTGCCCGGGCTTGACCCGGGTATCCAGCATGCCGCACCGTGATCGACTGATCGTCAACAGTCCGGCCTCCGACCATCTCCCGCTACTACGTCTATATCCTCGCCAGCAGGCGCAATGGCACGCTCTACGTCGGTGTCAGTCGTGACCTGCGGCGGCGTCTCGGTGAACATCGGGCGGGCTGGTCTCAGTTCACCGACCGCTACCGCATCCACCGGCTGGTCTGGTTCGAGACCCATGAGAGCGTGGTCGCCGCCCGACAGCGCGAGAGGACACTGAAACACTGGAAACGCAGCTGGAAACTCGACCTGATCGAGGCACAGAACCCCGCCTGGCGCGATCTTGCGGGAGAGATCCCGTTTGACTGAGACCGGTTCGTGACAGCTGGATCGATGCCGCACCGAGACCTGGGCTCGCGGATCAAGTCCGCGAGCGGCGTGAGGGAAAGGGAATCGGTCTCGCTGAACTCCCCCACCCCACCGACGCCTTGCCCGGGCTTGACCCGGGTATCCAGCGTGCCGCACCGACGTCCGCGACGACATTCGGGCGCGCTTCGGTGCGATCCGGGTGACGCAGTGCCGAGACCTGGGCTCGCGGATCAAGTCCGCGAGCGGCGTG
>Ga0070728_10002668_pt1 | contig 21535 bp, 12 predicted proteins | sample tdDd471_FD_66723 | JGI IMG/M metagenome (GOLD analysis project Ga0070728, IMG submission 66723) | Marine sediment microbial communities from the Atlantic coast under amendment with organic carbon and nitrate - tdDd47.1 | ecosystem: Environmental > Aquatic > Marine > Coastal > Sediment | place... | reverse complement strand
TACTTGTCCACCAATCCATAGCATAATGGTTGTTACATCACCGATTGGAGACCATGCACCACCAGCATTGGCAGCTAGTACAACCATTGAAGCAAAGAACCAACGATCTTTTTGATCATCTATTAGCTTACGAATTAAGGCAACAATTACAATGGTAGTTGTCAGATTATCTAATGTAGCAGACATGAAGAAAGTAAGAATACTTAAAATCCAAAGTAGCTTTACTTTATTAGTTGTCTTAATCTTATCTGTAATTATCTTGAAGCCCTGGTGCTGGTCTACAATTTCTACAATAGTCATAGCTCCTAATAGGAAAAATAAGATTGTAGAAATTTCAGATAAATGATGAAGAACTTCATGATGAGTTATAAAATGAAGCATAGATTCAGCATTATCAGAACCTGGGTTGTTAAGTGCAAAATCATTCCATGCTCTACTTACACCGGAAGATAGGATGTCAACGCCTCCAAACACATAAAGCGCCCAAGTTATTGTACCTATAAGAAGTGCAGAGGCTGCTTTGTCAATTTTAAGTGGGTGTTCGAGGGCAATTGCAATATAGCCAAGAACAAAAACCACGACCATTAATGTAAACATATTATTCCTTTTAAATAGTTAATTAATTGATTTTTGTAGGACACTAATATAGTTATATTTAACTATCTGGAGAATGCTAAATAATAGCTAATTCCTAATAAAAATATATATGAGGTAATTTAGAATGAGCATTAATAAAAGAAGAAGGGTGTGAATTATAGCTCGCTAAAAAGACTAAATATGAAGAATGATTGTCTAAGTTTTTGTTAGTCAGTCTTTTTGTTTTTTTTATTGCCTCTTAAAAAACTTAGGTATTTTCTGAATAATTCGCCAACGGTATTGAAATCTTCTTTATAAAATATACCTACACCTTGAGTATTTCGTGAGGCATAATCAGATAAATATTCGTTAGATCGGGTAAAAGCTTTCATTTGTAACTTGCCTTTTTGGTCAAGTTTTATATTCACATCAAAGTCTCCTACAATATCATTGTCCTGATTTTGGTTGGAATTGGTGCCCAAATTACCGTTGATAGTGACTTTGTCGTCAAAAATTTGTGTAGAAAGTGCGAATTCGATTTCATCACCAGTAATATTATCTCCAGGACGGTAACTGAAACCAACATCAAATTTATTACTGATCTGACTAAGCCAGTTGGATAATTGATTGGATAGTAGTTCACTAGTAGTGACTCCAACAGCATAACTTGAATTTTTATTTTCAAATTCTGGATCTGTAGATCTCATATACTCCGGAGTATAAAAACGATTCAATACAAGTAAAGATAAAATTTGTTTGTTCATTTCATCTTCTGTTGAAAAGAGAGCTTCTAAGATACTTTGAGTTTGCTGATCCAGTGACGGGAAATCGATGTCAAAACGAATATTAGGGTTGCTCAGTTGCTGGCTAAGATTCATGTTACACTGAACTTGAATCTTTTTAGTATTATCGACGTAAGGTGTATTGAGTAAAAGGTCGTATAGGGTTGTTTTTACATTGTATATGGCATTTATATCTATTGTTGCACTATAAGGATCGCCATTCCATTTAATCGTTCCGCCATTTGATAAATCAAATTTCTTGTTAATTACATTCTGAAGTGTAAACAGATAACTCCCCGTATTGATGGTGTAGTTACCATAGATATTAAAATCACCTTTTGTATCAATACCTAACTTAAGGTTACCGGTACCATTAGCTTTTATGATATCACCAATTTTAGGATCTAAGATGATTTGTATGTCGGTTTCAGGTGTAACTTCAAGGTTGCAATTTAGTTTGATACCACTAAGATCAATATCATATTTTTCCTTTACAACTTCTGCTGTTTCGTAGGAATTAATGAAAGTAATAAAATTACTTTTTTCAATATCACCAGTCTTATTAAGAGGAATGTAAATTCTGGTATCCTTATCTGTTTTAGCATCAATCTCAATTTCTATATCATCAGGCGAACCATATAAATGAGTGATTCCAGTCATATAAGCTTGACCGTATAGAAGCTCATTATCGGTTATTTTTGTATTAAGAAGTTTGAAGTTTTTGGTGCTTAAAGCTAAATCAAGATCAATTTTTTTGAAATCATTTAGTGCGATTGCCCCATAAATTTCAGCGATATTATCTTCTGAATCATAGAATTTAAAATTATTAAACTGAATTTCCTGTGGCGTGAAAATAATACTGTCATTACACGTGTATGTGGTTTGCAGTTCCTCTATCTTGAAGCTTGTTTCAAGAAATTTAAGCTTGCCGTAAAAGCGAGGTAAACTGGTTGGGCCTTCTACTTTCATGAAGCCACCCAAACGTCCTTCTAAATCTGATATATTTCCTTCCAAATAGGGGCGAAGGACATTCAATCGCATAGAATCTAAGTTGAGGCTTAGGTTAATTGAATCTGATGCAGGAAAATAGTCTCCTTCAATATTAATCTCTCGCTTATTGTTATGAATGGCATGCGATTTTATAGAGAGCTTTTGTTCTATTTTGTCCCAATCACTTTTCAGATGAAAATCTCCAATTGTATCTCTGTTGAAAGTTAAATCATCCAGAATAAGATCTGCTTTAGTTAAACGGTCACCATAAAAATCAGAAACTTGAAAATAGCCTCTGGTATTACCATCAACACCTAAATTCTTGCTATTCGTAATTGTATTTATATTTTTCAAGCTGATATCATTAATCTCACACTTGATCATATCTTCAACCTGATTTGAAACTTTGCCATCTATTGAAAAAAACTGTTCATCTTGACTAATCTTAAATTGATCGATGGTATAGCTTGTACTATCAATTTGGATATGTGATTGACTAATTTGCCAAGTGCTATCTGCCAGAATCACCGTACTTGGTAGGATATCAATTTCCCATTTTGGATCTTTTCCTAATGTCTTAGAACTAGCTGTCCCGATGACAGATAATGAACCACTATAGGTTTTAGCACCCCAATTATTCCAGTTTAAATCGTATTTGAGTTGATTATTTTGGGCTTCAATCTGATGTGAAAGATTGAAAATATTATAATCCTGAGTAAATGATAATTTATCACTACGTCCTTTTAAACTAAGCTTATTGTGGTCGGTATCTAAGCTAACTTTAATTCCCTCTATTGATTTTGAATCGTAATTTAAGGATGGAATGTCAAGTTTAAGATTTAGAGAATGCTCTTTGGCATTTATTTCACCACTCAGCTGACTTTGAGGAGCCAGGCTTATTTCCGGGTATATTAGTTCTGTTAGTTCAGAATTTTCCTTTAAAAGAAAATCGAATTTAAATTTATTGGTCGAATCAATTTTAGTATATGAGGAGTCCGGCGCATAGGCTGGTAAGTAATAGTAAATCATATTTGATAAGGAAGAAACAAGCTCGTCAAGCTCGTAATTTCCTTCCACGTTTAAATCAGCTAAATTCGATACTAAATCAAATTGTTTGAATTCTGGAGTGGTTTTAGAATCGATTTTAATTTCATCTAAATTATATTTTCCTCTGCCATTTTTGTATTCAATATCTTTGATGAAGATGTTACCATTCGCATTATCAAATCGAGAACCAGTAAAGTTTGCATTTAAACTCAAATTCAGTTCAGCCAGTTCATCTTTTGTATTTAGGTGCAATGGAAATAATTTAGCATTCTTCAGTTGAGAATCAAAGTTAACCTCTGGAGTTTCCTTCGAAAAGTCGATTTTCCCTGTAAAATCAAAGCCAATATTGGGGTCTAAAAGCGAAATTTTACCATCGAAATGTTTATCAGCGAAATACCCATCAAGTGATAAGTTTTTATAATCGTAATCAAAGAAGTTAAATTTACTGATATTACCCTTCATAACTCCCTGAGTTACATCTTTGGATGTTGAACCTTTCAAAGCCACACTCATGGATACTTTGCCGATTTTTTCTTGGCTCAATAGATGTCCCAGATTAAAATCCTGGGTGTTGATATCCCCAGTGAAACTCAGGTTGTTTTCTGTAATACTTGGTTTAAGTAGGATATCGGTTCTGATATCACCCTGATCAGTTTGAAAGTTTCCATAAAAGACAAAATCATTGATGAAACCATTAAACTTTCCTTGATAATGTATAAGCCCTAAATTATTTAGCTGACTTGGCAGCTGAATATGATTGTTTTTAAAATTTGGGATATAAACGTTTTCAATGTCAGCAATGCTAGTGGTCAGTTCTTTAAAGTCAGCTTCAAGATAAGAGTTTGCAACTTTAGGAAGACCATTCATATAAAATCGACCTTTGAAACTCGTTTGATTACCATATAGGATATTGATATTACGTCCCTTAAGATCGTAAATGGTACCATATATATCCCCCGATAAAAATCCAAACTCTCTAAACCCTAAAAGCCTGTCATTGAAGTAGGCAATGTCTTCAAAATTAATTTTTGATGATTCGATTTTAAAATCAAGTTTCATCTTCTTAGTGAACTTTCTCCAATACCCTTGTCCCGTTTTATAATTGAAAAGCATTTGTCGAGCAGATAGTCTACTTTTAGGAGAGACAATTGTAACTTTAGACATACCCCATTGGGTAGGTGTAATCCAACAATGAGTTCTAAAATCTTTTAATACGAAACCGGATTTTTCAATACAACTCATGTGTTTCATATCGAAATCAACAGAATCGCCTATGATTTTAATATTACGAGCTTGAAGTTTTATGTTTTTAACATCAATGTCGTCATAATTCATTCCGAAAGCTTGCTTTTTTGCTTTTATAGTTACGAAACTAAAATGAGAATTGATTAAATCTAGATTTGAAACATTAATGTTCCACGATTTCTTTTGGATAGTAGTGTCTTTCTGAGTCTGCTTTCTCGAAAGTGAGTCAACAAAAACCTGTATGTTTTGTTTTCGATTTTCCCCCTCGTGCAAATTAAAGTAAGCTTTGTTTAGGATTAACTTTCCGACATAGGCTTTTCGTGTTTTAAAATTTATCGAATCCAACTTCGATTCAAGTTTTCCAACATATATTAAAGTATCCTGTTTGTAGTCTTCTACGTAAATGCCTTTCAGGATAATACTTTTAAAAGGGGAGAAATCCACACCTTCTATCGTAACAGGCGTATGAGTCTGTTCTGAAATAGATTTGGCGATCTTCTGGCTCAAATAGGTTTGTACACGCGGACTTAAAAACACCAGATATGATAATACAAGCACCATAATGATACTTGCTATGGACCAAATTGATATTTTGAGGAATTTTTTAATAGTTTTGTGCTTTTGAGTGCAGTTGCACAAAATTAGATAAAAAGAAATAGAATACAGCGTTTGAAAGCTGTGTTTGTAGTCTTTTTTAATGTTTTTACGTTAATTTTTAATTTGATGAGTATAACGATATTAGGAATTGAGTCATCATGTGATGATACGTCGGCTTCAGTTTTGCGCGATGGAGTGATTCATTCTAACATTACTGCCACTCAAACTGTGCACATGGCATATGGTGGCGTTGTGCCAGAGTTGGCATCACGTGCCCACCAACAGAATATTATTCCAGTGGTCGATCAAGCATTGAAAGAGGCCAATGTGACGGCGGATCAGATTGATGCTGTTGCTTTCACTAGAGGACCAGGATTGTTGGGATCATTAATGGTAGGAACCTCTTTTGCTAAAGGCTTTGCCTTATCAAAGAATATTCCTTTGATTGAGGTTAATCATTTAAAGGCGCATATTTTAGCTCATTTCATAGATGATTTAAAAAATACTTATGAGCATCCAAATTTTCCTTTTCTGGCGCTTTTAGTTTCAGGAGGTAATTCACAAATTATAATTGTGAAAGATCATATGGAAATGGAAGTAATTGGTGAAACCATAGATGATGCTGCTGGTGAAGCTTTTGATAAATGTGCGAAAGTTATGGGTATTCCTTATCCAGGAGGTCCGGTAATTGACAAGCGAGCTAAAGAGGGAAATCCCTTGGCTTTTGAGTTTAACAAACCCAAGATACAAGGTTTGAATTATAGCTTTAGTGGACTGAAAACATCATTTTTATATTTTATTCGTGATAATGTGAAGGAAAATCCAAGCTTTATTGAGGAGAACATGAATGATATCTGTGCATCCATTCAATACACGATAGTTGATGTGTTGATGAATAAGGTTAAGCGTGCAGTTAGGGAAACAGGAATAAAAGAAGTGGCTATTGCTGGAGGTGTTTCAGCTAATTCAGGACTTCAGAATGCGATGAAAGATGCTGCTGCTAAAATGGGTTGGAAAGTTTATATTCCACAGTTGGGTTATTCTTTGGATAATGCCGCAATGGTTGCGATTACAGGATATTTTAAATATTTGAAAAATGATTTTGTGGAACAGGATACAGCTCCTTTTGCACGAATGACAATTAAATAAAATGAAACAGCCTTGAAATATTTTTCAAGGCTGTTTATTTATTATTCTATTTGAGTCTATTGACTTGTAATATTTAGGTAACCCTTTAAAACCTCAATGGATTCATCAGAAAAATCCTTCAGGGAAATTCTGTATTCATCTTGTTCTTTGGTAATAACAATAAGCTCCTGATCAACTATTTTAAATTCTTTGACATCGGTTCTATAAATTTTTGTTCTTCTTTTGAACCAGCCATACTTGTATTTTATTCTTCGAGAGTTGATTCTTAGATATTCACGAGGATACATAAATTTACAGCCTAGGAGAATTCCAATAGTATATATGGATGCAATAATGATTAGGAAGGGTGCAAAATATTTGCATAGAGGTATGATCTCTAGATATCTAACAAAAAAGTATAATACAATAGTTGTGATGACAAATGCAATGCCAACAGCTAATTGTTTGCTCTTACCATCAAGTGCTTTAACCTTATGACTTCGGATATCGTATTCGAATTGAAGCATGGTCATTTGTTTTTAAGATTTAATTCAAGTTACTCAAAATTGAATCAACATAAAAACCTTTGCTAAAATTCAGAATGAAATCATTTATTCTTCAATCAGAATTTGCGAGAATAAATTGTTTTGTTGAATTAAATCAGAATAGGAATCGGAGATGAAATCTTTCGGATTTATTTGTAGCAATTTTATATAGAAGTTACATTGTTCCTGAAGTTTATCTTTGGTGAGCTGATTATTTTTGTTTGAAGCTTCAATTTCTATAAATGTTCCTAAACCTTTGACCGTGTCAAGATGGAACTTCACATTGTCTATAAAAAATATTTCTCTATCCTTTTCAACAATGCATTTACTACCAATAGCATTTTCTAATATGCTTTTAAGACTAGAATCTGCTTCGGTTTTATATAAGTTGAACTTACTTTCTTTGCTTCCAGGAGTATTCTTTCTTTCGTAATGAATCAGGTTGTTTTCAATATTCCCTTCACGAAGTTTTAAACGGCCATTATTAGCATTGAAATAGGTGTCTTTCTGATGATCTATTCCTTTAAAATTGGAATCTTGTTGTATAAGAATATCTCTAACTTTGTTTAAATCACTGCAACGAGCTTTGATTTCTATATTTATTGGCATGATCTATTTTTTAGAATAAAATTATGGCTCAAAAGTAGAGATAAATTTGATATGAAATTGACATGTTTATTTCTGAGATATGACAAGTTCAATAATTTTGGCCGCAATTTCATGCAGAGGCGCAATGAACTGTGGTTTTGCTATTTTATAGGCTTCAGAAGGCATGATTCTAGCGATCGCATTTTCAGGATCCTGCACAATACAGATCCCCCCCATATCGTTTATGTGGAGCAGACCATGAGCACCATCCTGATTTAATCCTGAAAGAACTATGCCAATAAGATCTTGTTTGTAGCACCAGGCTGCTGTTTCGAAGAGAACATCAATTGAAGGTCTTGAATGATTAATTTTAGGATCAGTAGAAAGAGTGAACGTTTCATCATTTTCTATCAATAAATGGTAGTTTGGAGGTGCAAAGTAGACTGTACCAGGAGAAATCGTTTCTTTTTCATCGGCTTCTTTTATGGGTAATTGGCTGATATCATTGAGAAATCGAATAAATGAATCGTTTTGATTATCTCCAATATGCAAAACAACGACTACTGCCAATGGAAAATCCTTAGGTAATAGAGGAATAATTGCTTTCAAGGCTTCTAAACCTCCAAAAGAAGTACCAATAACTAAAGCTTTATACATGATTTACTCAAGCTTTTTTTATAAATTTTTTGTCTGTCATCCACATCCGAGAAACAATTTTCTTTGGTTGTGAATTTTAAACTTTCTTTTGAGCCTAGACATAAATGACCACTAAATGATAGACTATCATGGAATAAGTTGATCACTTTGTTTTGTAGATCTCGATTAAAATAAATGAGTACATTTCGGCAAATAATAAGATTAACTTCGGCAAAAACAGAATCAGTTACAAGATTGTGATCAGCAAATACCACTCTTTTTGCTAAGGATTGATCCAATTTAATTGAACCATATTTCATGGTGTAAAAATTAGATAACTTTGATTGACCTCCAGATTTTTTATAGTTTCTCTCAAATTGATCGATGTCACGAATAGGGTAGATGCCTTGTTTGGCAACTTCAAGCACTTTCCGGTTAAAATCGGTCGCATATATCTGACAACGATCTAGAATACCTTCTTCTTTTAAAAGTATAGCAAATGAATAAACTTCTTCGCCCGTTGAGCACCCTGCATGCCATATCTTAATAAATGGATAGGTTTTAAGTATTGGTATAACACGTTCACGAAATGAAGCGTAAAATTCAGGGTCGCGGAACATTTCTGTAACATTGATTGATAAATCTTCAAGTAGTTCAATGAAAAAATCTTTCGAACGCAAAACCAAATCTTGCATTTGAGAAATACTTTCCAAATTACTAATAGCTAGCCTGTGTATCAATCGTCTTTTAATATGAGAACGTGAGTACTTTCGGAAATCATAGCCATATTTCTGATAAATAGCTTCAAGTATCAAAGGTATTTCGATATCGATATCTTCAAATTTATCGAGTTGTTCTTGTTTGCTTGTCATCTTAGTGAGTGGTTTTGATTCCCTGGCTCAAAACATTTTTTAATCCATCTTCTTTAAATGGCTTGCTTAAAAAATTATTCATGCCGGCATCAAGACATTGTTGTTTGTTCTCAGATGATGCATTAGCAGTTAGCGCAATGATATAGGTAGAATCGTCGATATTTTCATTTACCTCGTAGTTTCTAATTTTGACAGAAGCATTAAGTCCATCAAGCACTGGCATTTGCATGTCCATAAGAATGATGTCATATCTCTTCTCTTTGTACATTTCGAGTGCTTCAAGTCCATTTTTTGCAATATCACAATTCAAACCTAAGTGTCGTAGAGTTAATACGGCTACTTTTTGATTTATTGGGTTATCTTCTGCTACAAGAATTGTGAGCTCTTGTGACAGATCATTGTTGTCATTATCAGGTCCTGTTATCATTTCTTGTTCTTTATATTCGAATTTGAGTTCAAATATGAACTCTGAACCTATATCTTGTTTACTTTGAAGAGTTATTTTACCCCCCATTAAATTGGTTAAATTCTTTGATATGGCGAGTCCCAATCCAGTTCCTCCATATTGTCTGGATATAGAACTGTCAGATTGAGTGAATTCCTGGAATAATGTCTTTTGTGCTTTTTCCGGAATACCAATTCCAGTATCTTTTACTGAGAACAATAATGCAACGAATTCCTTGTTTTTTTCAAGTAACTTAATAGATACTTTAACCTCACCTTTGAGTGTGAATTTAACCGCATTATTGGTTAAGTTCATGATGATTTGATTTAACCTAAAAGAATCTCCTCTTAGAACCTGTGGAATGTTTTCGTCAATATCTATACTAAAGGCAATGCCTTTTTCTACAGCTCTGTAATTGAGTAATTGGTATATGGTGTTGCATAATTTTCTGATATCAAAATCAATACATTCCAGATCTATTTGTCCTGCTTCAATCTTTGAAAAATCGAGAATGTCATTTATGATTTGTAAGAGATGCTCACCTGATGTAGTCACAACATTGAGCATGTCGTGATGTTCCGAGTTAACAGTTTCGTTTTGCATTAAGCGGGAAAGTCCCAGAATACCATTCATTGGAGAACGAATTTCATGAGACATATTAGCTAGGAACATTGACTTAGCCTGAGTGGCTTCTTCAGCTTTGTTTTTAGCTAATATAAGCTCTTCGTTTTTATCCTCAAGGTATTTTAAAACAAGGTCCAGTTCCTTTCTTTGTCTATAAAGATCAAGGAAAACACTGACTTTACCTTTTAAAACTTCTGGGATAATAGGTTTTGGTATAAAGTCAACGGCTCCGGTCTCGATACCTTTTATAATGTGAAAATCGGTTTGATGTATGGCTGAGACAAATATGACAGGAAGGAATTTTGTCTTTTTCCTGTGACGCATTAGTTCTAAAGTTTCATAGCCATCCATGCCAGGCATTTGGACATCGAGTATTGCCATCGCAAATTCGTCCTTTAGGGTGCATTTCAGTGCTTCTTCACCAGAAAAAGCTCTAACTATCTCCACATTAAAATCACTAAGAATATATTCGAGACTGATTAAATTCTCTTCTTTATCGTCTACTATTAGTATTTTATCTTTATTCATAGCTTAATTATATAACCAAATTTTTAACATAGAAAATAACTTGTTTTCATCGATAGGTTTCGATAGGTAATCGTTTGCTCCATGAAAAATTGCTTTGTCATAATCTTCTTTCATGGCCTTAGCTGTTGTACAAATTATTGGTATGTCTTTGATCTCTGGTGTCTTTCTAATATGTTCAATGGCCGTGTAACCATCCATTTCAGGCATCATTACATCCATTAGAACTAAATCAATATTCTTGTGTTCTTTCAGTACCTCCAGTGCAATTTTTCCATTCTCTGCCTCAAGTACTTCCATATCTCTATCTTCCAGTATTTTACCTAAGGCAAAAATATTTCTGATTTCATCATCGACCACTAAGACCTTTTTATCTTTAAAGATAGATTCATCTATTTCAGTTATTGCTTTTGCAGAAACTTGTGGGTTGTTAATAGCTACATGATGCAAGAAAAGTGTGACTTCATCCATTAGACGAACATCTGATTTAATTCCTTTAAGAATTATTGAGTTGGTGTATTTGCTTAATTCACGATGCTCTTCTCGTGAAAGTTCCTTTCCTGTGTAGATAATTGTGTTAGGAATCGCGATGTCTAGCTTTGATAATTTTTGTAATAATTCAAGTCCTGAAAAATCAGGTAAACCTAAGTCAAGAATAACACAATCGTATTGTTTAATTTTGATTTGCTCTAATGCATCAGAACCACTTTCAGCTTCATCAATTTGTGCATGTGTTTGCTGCAATAGCGTGTGAATTACTTTTCTTGTTAAAGCACTATCTTCAACAATTAAAATTTGTTTTGAATCGGAGAAAATCTGTTTGTTGATTTTACTTATTGCCGAATTAAAATCAATGGCATTTACAGTTGTAAGTTCTTCTTTTTTATCATTTTTGATCCCATCAATTGGTGAAACAATATGCAGAGGTAGATTAGATGTTAGTGGATTCTCTTTTAATTTTAACAACTGTTCTTCACCATTTACTAATAAAAGTTTAGATGCTATAATGATCGAAGTGGGTTGATGTTTCTCCACTAATGGTAAAGAAGACTCTATATCTGCAGCGACTATACCTTTGAAGTCGTTTTTGTGGATAATATCCAGAAGTTTTTCTGCTTTCTTCTTTTCTGGATGAATGAGAAGAACCATTGCTTTAGAAGTCGTTTGGTTTCTATCATCTTCGATGAATGGTATAATTTTATCTGCCGTTTTAGATTTAACTTCTTCTGACTTAGGTAATGTCGTTTCCGTGATCTCAACCTTATTATTTATAGTTTTTTTTCCGGGTTCAATAGGAATGATAATTGTAAATGTTGAACCTTGATTAATCGTACTCTCTAAGTGAATTTCACCTCCTAGCATAAAGGCTAATTCTTTTGAGATAGAAAGGCCTAAGCCTGTGCCCCCATATTTTCTCGATGTACTTCCGTCTGCTTGTTGGAATGCATCGAAAATGGCTTCTTTTTTATCATTGGGGATACCAACACCTGTATCTGTTACCGAAATGGAAAGAGCTTGAGTCGGATCCAGATCTTTACGCATTAGCGTTAGCTTCTCATCAAGCTTATTAAATACGACAGCAATACTTCCAGTTGTTGTAAATTTAATAGCATTAGATAGCAAATTTCTGATAATCTGTGATAATCTTAATCTGTCACTAACAAATGAATCTGGAACCTCCTTTGCAATCTCAACTGAGAATTCTAATTTTTTCTTTTCCGCCTGATGTTTAAAATCCAGCAATATTTCATGTTTAATATCAGCTGCACTGGTAGGGGCAAATTCAACGGTCATTTTGCCAGCTTCGATTTTTGATAAATCAAGAACCTCGTTTATTAACTGCAAAAGATCTTTACCACTTTTGTGAATGATTTCAGCAGATTCAATATCTGATTTGTTTAGGTTCCCATTTTTATTCTTAGTAAGCATCCCCGATAGAATTAATAACGAATTTAAAGGGGTACGCAACTCATGCGACATATTTGCTAAGAAATCAGATTTATATTGACTTGCTTGCTCAAGTTCTTTTGCTTTTAATTCAAGTTTAGTGTGCGTTTGAGATAAATTACTGTTTTTTTGTTCAATTTCATTTTTTTGAATTTCCAATTGATTGGTTCGTTCTTCCAATTCTTCATTGGCAACTCGCAATTCCTCTTGTTGTACCTGAAGTTTCTTTTCGTTTTCAGTTAATATTTTCGTGTGCTCTTCGAGTTCTTCGTTAGCTACTCTTAATTCTTCCTGCTGTACTTGCAACTCTTTAGCTTGATCCTGTGTCGTTTTCAATAAACTCTCAAGACGTTCACGAGCAATTGAAGAAGCAATATTTACCGTTATTGTTTCATTGGCATTATCTAGGAAACTAATTTTGTGAGGTTTGAATTCACGAATTGAAGCTAATTCCATAACACCCCATAGGCGGTTATTAAAGAGCAGTGGAATCAGAATGATCTCCTTGGGACTAATTTCCCCTGTTCCCGAAAAAATGGTAAAATAATCTTTAGGAAGATCTTTAATGTGTTTAATTTCTTTAGTTTGACACATTGATCCAATCAGGCCATGTCCTTTTTTTATAAATTTAAACTGATTCTTGTCTGGTAAACCATGCGATGCAACAAGACGAAATTTTTCTTCAATTTCATCGAAAAGATAAAGAGCTCCCAGCTCAGCATTAAGGAAGTTGATTGTAAATTCAAGAGCATTACTTGAGACCTCAGTTGTTTCTTGATCGCCACGTAATGTTTCATTCAGTTGATTCATGCCATTACGGAACCAATTGGCCTCTTTGTTTTTCAGATGTGCTTCTTCAAGCTGATCAATAATTTTATTAAAAGTGAGCGTAAATTCATCGACTTTTGAACGTGGCTTTAATTTTACACTATAATTCCCTTCGGCTACTTTCTGGATATTGTGAATAATTCGTGAGAAACCTAATTGGATTTCGTTGAATGACTGTGTTAAAACCCCGAGTTCACTATTGCTCTTCAGCCTTAACCTCTTTTGAGGAATTCCTTTGTTTAACAGATTGAAATTCTTAACTAAGGTTGTAACAGGTTTAGATATAGATCTATTAATGATATATGAAATGCTTGATATGAAAATTGCGATGAAAAGAATGACAAAACCAATTACATAAATTAAAACATTACTGACCGTATCAGAAAGTTGATCCGTTTGTTGAGCAAACTCACCAAAATGAGTCTGAAGCTCATGGATTAAATCCAGTAACTCATAATTAATTTCACCATCCTTGTGATTTTCTATGTGCTTTTGAATTTTTAAACCGATATTATAACCGTTTAGAGCAATTGCCTGATTATCTTCGAGTCTTTTTGGGCTAAGTTTTTGTAATAGTTTTAATCGTTCATAAAAGTTATTTACAACTTGTTCTTCAGGATGGTGTTCTTTAGGGAATGCGCTGTAGAAGAGAGTGATGAATTCTTTTTTAGTTAAGTATTTAAGATGATCACTTACACTTGAAAAAGTATAAGCCATTTTATTGGCTTCGATAAGATCTTTTTGTGATGATATGTAATATGAGCTGTCTTTTGTAGCTATATATTTATAATAATCTTGTACACCATTATTAAAAGTATTATTATGAATACGATTGGCATTCATAAAAAGAGTAAGCATACGGCTTGACTGGAAAAAGAAATTTGCCAATAAACCGAGTAAAATTATACTCGTAATTGATACAATTGTTAACAGGAATAATCGAGATTTTATCTTCCAGTTTTTAAACTTTAATATTGACAAGTTCATAATGAAGCTATATGATATATAAATAAATTCACATATAAAGATGAACAAAAATAGTGAAAAAATCAATGAATAAGCTTTATCTATACATTAATGATGCTTAAATAAGGATTAAGTTTTGTGTTGTTGTTGAACTTAAATATTATTTATTATCATATTGTTCGTTTTATATTTAACTGTAGATTTATAACCTAATTCAAAAACAATAATATTGAGAGAATGAGAAAACATATTTTGTTAATATGCTTGTTGACTTTAGGTCTTATGACTAAAGCTCAACATAAAGACATAAGTAAGCTTTACTTAAAAGGTAAATTCGAAAAAGTGATTGATAAAGGGATGATTAAGCTCGAGCAATCTCCCAATGATGCAATCCTTAATATGATTGTTGGCAGAGCTAATGTGGCTCTAGGGAAATACAAGACAGCAATTCCTTTATTAAAGAAAGCTTTGGATGATGAAACTGCACATATTTCTGTGAAATCATGGAGTTTGGCTGAATTAGGTACAGCATATTATCATACAGGACAAGAGCAAAAGGGAGTCAAGAATTTAAAAAAAGCTATGAGTATGAAGGCAACTCGTAATTGTACTCGTTTTGCTCATAATCAATTAATGCGTTTTCAGGAAAATAAGTTTTTTCAAAAATGGAATGTTCGTGAAACTGAACATTTGAGGTTTCATTTTCAGGATGAATCAGTTCTTGAGGATGTTGATAACTATATTAAGAAACACGAAGAGGCTTATCTTAATATAAACACGTTCTTTAAGACTGATTTACCAAAGAAAATAGATTTTTTTGTTTGGGCGGATAGGGAAGAAGCATATGACCTGTTTGGCAAACCATTGGGTTGGGCCAATTCTGACAGAAAGATTATTAACGCCTGGTATAAGCAAACGAAAGGACATGAAATCTGCCATATTATTTGCAACATTGCTATTCAACCAAAGAATAAAAGCATGTTGATCAATGAAGGTATTTGTGTCTATTTTGATCAGACGTCTCGAAACAAAATGGATGAAGCCAGAAAAGTATTGCCTAAAGAGGAGTTTCATTTGCTTGAACTATGGGAGTCACCAACCCATTATGAAAGAGATTTGTCTTATCCTATGGGTGGCGCTTTTATCGATTTTCTAATGCGCAAAGGGGGACAGGCAAAACTAAAGTTGCTTTTGAAGGATCAGACAATAGAGAATGCTGAAAGAGTTTATCCAAATTTTAAAGATCTGGTTAAGACTTTTGAAGCAATGCTTGAACGTTGATTCAAAAAATAAGTGAAACGTAAAAAAAACGCAAGCTGTTGATTTGATTAAGCTTTGCGTTTTTTTATACCTTCTTAGTGAAAGTCAGGATTGTTAGTTTAGTCCTCTTTTAGGGAAGAGCATAATAAACTCACTGCCTTTACCTACTATGCTTTCAACCCAGATTTCTCCTTGATGTTTATCCACAAATTCTTTGCATATAAGTAAACCCAGACCTGTACCTTTTTCTTCTTTGGTTCCTGCTGTCTGTACTTTGGCGTCGGTACGAAAGAGTTTTTCAATATTATCAGGACTCATACCTACACCATTGTCCTTGATCGATATTTTTATCTTCTCATTTAGGTTTTCAGTTTTAATTCTAATTTCACCCTTATCAGGCGTAAATTTAATGGCGTTTGATATTAAGTTACGAAGCAAACTAGTTAGCATATTCTCGTCAGCAAATATACTAAGGTCAGCTTGAGTTTCAGTTTTAATTTTAATTTGCTTCTGATTGGCTTGGTAGGCTGCATAAGAGGTCGAATCTGATATAACAGTTCCCAGTGTAAGAGTTTCGGGTTTAAATGGAATATGATCTGATTGACTCATGGCCCATTCGAGCATTTTTTCCAACAGGTTAAAATTAAGCTTCGCTGAGTGTTGAATATCCTTAATTAGGTCTAATTTGGTTTCGTCATCCAAATCGGCATAGCTTGAAAACAATAGATCGGAGAAACCAACAATAGCATTAAATGGGTTTTTCAAGTCGTGAGCTATAATCGAAAGAAATTTATCTTTTGTCTGATTGGCTTCCTGAAGTTTATCAGCGGTTACGTTAAGCTCTGTTAATGTTTTTTTCAATTTAGTTGTATCATACCCTACACCTATAACCAAGCCTGATGGACTTTTGAATCCTGCCCAAAATTGATTGAGTTCTTCTTTATTCTTATCGATAATAGTGTATTCATGAAATTGTCCATTGGGCTCTAGCATATGAGAAAGCAGAGTTTGATAATCGTCTTCATACTTCATCATCATCTTCATTGGTTTTTCTAAGGATCGGACTTCATCAATAGTGTAGCCTGTAACTCTTTCACACTCATTATTCCAAAGCGTTATTTTTCTGTTTTGATCGATCCCCAAAATCATGATTGGTGCAATCTCGAAAAGAGATTTGAATTGTAATTCACTCTTTATTAGTTCTTCATCTGCTAGTTTTTTATTCTCAATAATTTTATTTGTAGCGTCAGCAATAGTTTGGAATTCAGTATAGTTTAGTTTCCTTTTTTCGATATTGGAATTCGAATTAATAGCTTTTTCAAGAAGACCTATAAAAGTAATCGTGTTCTTTTTTGTTTTATGTGTTACGTGTCTGAATATCAGGAGTAGAATCAGATGGACAAGAACAATGATTACAAGTATATTGGCTGCCTTTTTTATTTGAGCATTTCGCATTTCTTGAATGCTATTATTGATATCTGTTTCTATAAGTGACAGATCGAACCAGGCACCTACGACCCAATCCCATTCGGTGTATGCCTTTACATAGGATATGTTTTTACCTATTTGATTAGTTTCTTCGTTAAGCCAATCAAAAATAGTGAACCCACCTTCAGGTTTTTTTGATGTTGCAATTTCAGCTTTAATTATTTCAAAACCTTTGGCATCCTTTAGGTTAAGTATATTTTCCCCATTGTTATAGTGTTTTGTGTTTGAGAGGATTACGTTACCTTTTGAGTCGTTGATAAAAATCTGTTGATCAATACCATATTGTATGTTTTTGATATATTGAATGGCTTCTTTTTTGATGTCTCCCTCAATATCTGGAATATACTCACCTGTCCCTATGATGATGTTGAGTGGTTTGAATAAACGAACATAGATAACCGATGGTGACGTGAATGATTGATCAGTCGTTAAACTTGTTGATTTTTCACGAATAAAACCTTTCCCATATTTAAGAGCAATATTAACTTCTTCCTGAACGATAGATTTTTCCGGTGATTCTTCCATATCCAGGAAGTTAGTGCCTTCAACTTCAGGATGAGCGGGGTATAATACCTCTTCTCCGTTGGTTTTAATGATAAAATAATCACCTCTTATTTCTTGAGATCTTAATGGTCGTAATGCTTCTCTAATGATCTGAGTAATAGCCTGCTTGCTGTATTTGTTTTTATTCTTTTTGTATATGTTTTCTGCTAAAATGTAGGCCTGATCAACTCGATAAGTTAAGTACTCATTAATTTTATTGATTCTGATATCTCTGCTAATATTTAGGTGTTCTATTACCTTATCTACTTCGTGCTTAATGAGTTGATTTTGAGTCTCAATATGTGCTAATTTACTCTCTTTACTTTGCTTTTCGAAAGTTTTGTACTCGTAATAAAGAAAGAGGCTACTTGTTACAATTGTAGAAATAGCAAAGAATACAACAATATATAAAAGAAAGGTTTGGGGAATTGATAGGGCTTTTCGTTTAAGCATATAGGCTAGTAATGGTTTTCTAAAGATCAGCTTCTAAAATACAAATATTATTGGCGTTTAATCTCTTTACTGAAGAAAAAAGAATCACACTAAATAAGCGTATTTATCAGGTGTTTAGTTATGTCTTGTTAAATTAGGATGGATTGTTCTTTTTCATAGTCTCAAGCTACTGATATTTAATATTTCATTATCGGTTTAGTTTTTTTTCTTTTTGTCAAAGAAAAGTGGGAGAATGCTTGTATCTTTCCTCTTTAAATTTTTTTACAAAACGATATCAGAATGAGACAACTTTATCTATTTTCATTATTGGTGATAATGACTTTAGGTTCATGTCAAGGGCCTAAATCGAATATTTCTAAAATTACTTTGGGAGATACTATTAGAACTTCTAGTGGTTTACAATACTATTACGAGAAAATAGGTGAGGGTAGAAAAGCTGAGGCTGGTTGTGAGATGGCTACCTACCTTAGTTTAAAAGTAGAAGATAAGGTAGTTTGGACTAGTGCTGACCAACCTGATTCTTTATTTACCTACGTGGCTGGTTATACCAGGTTGATTAAGGGATTTACAGAGATTAGTCTATTGCTAAGGGAAGGCGATGAGGTGATTGCAATTCTGCCAGATTCCTTGGCGTACGGAACTAAAGGTGCTGGGGATATTATTCCACCGCACGCCACATTAATTTATGACAAATTTAAAGTGGTAAGAGTTGATAAGCCTAAAGCTATAATGGCTGACACTCTGCTTAAAGTGATTGAAATGGCAGGGGAGAAGGCGCTTATGGAAAAATATAATCAGATAACGCAAACGGCTGATTCTATTAAGTATCATACTGGACAAGATCATTTTTATCGTATTTGGGATAAGTTGAGTAAAGCTAATCAGCATAAGAAAGCAGCTGAAGTGGCAGCTTGTTTTGCTGATGTTACAAATGATAATAAGCTTTGGTACAAAATGGTGCTTTCATTGGAAAATTTAGGAGAATTAAAAGAAGCAAAAGAGAATTTGGAGGTGCTTATCGGTAAAGAGCCAGACAATAAGGTATTTGCGGATAAGTTGGTTGAGCTGAATGCAAAATATTCAGTAAAATAATTCTTAGAGCTAAAAAAAACATAAAGATTAGTGACTATGGAAAATGATAGAGATTTAATTGAAATTTATAGAGGGAATCCGATTGATTCTGAAATGATAAAGGATATTCTAAACGATAATGGCATTATTGCAAGCATGACGAACCAAATAATGGGAAGTATAGCTCCTTTTTATGTGGCTGCAGGAGGTATGGATCCTGTTGGAGTTGAAATTTTTGCCAGGGACAAAGAAAAGGCTCTAGCTTTAATCGAAGCATTTAATAAGAGTATGCCAGAAGAGTAAATTCTGTATAAAAGATTTGAGTAAAGCTGTGATCGTGAGATTGCAGCTTTTTTTTTATAAAGTTTTCTGCATAGACTACAGATCTAATTGTATTCGTAAACCTTATTTATACGGTGTGATTAGGATTGGTTTATCGTCTTAAATAAGATGTAGTGATATATGTATTTATTATATGGGAGTGTAATTATGATTATTAATATATTGTTTTGAAACAGGGGATGTTTTATATTGTATTAAAATATTTATTGTATTTGTGTGTTGTAATATTCTGATGTAGTGATTTATATTAATTCTCAGTAGTGTTTGTTAATGGAGTAGAAATATATTTTGATCAATATTTGGAGTTTGTTTGTGGAAATTGTAAATTTAATTTGTTAAAGAGAAGTTGAGTGTTAAGATTGCTCTTGTTTGATGTGGTGTATGAACGTGTATTTGATTTTTAATTATCATATTAAAATCTAAAACCTCAGCAATGATGTATTTCTTTCATTTATCTCTTCATGGCCCCTAAAGTGGCCTCCCCACAATTGGGCTCATTGCCGGAGTTCAATTCTTTCCTTTAATAAGAACACGGCTTTTTTTTCCTGAGGTCAGAATATGCTACCCCTCTTATCGATATAGAAAAGATAAGATTTACTACAAAGATTGTTATTGACCAGGGTACAGCCATGAAATACGATCATGATACCTGTGAAAAGATTCATAAGGAAAATGTAAGTGGTTGGCAAAATCCCTACTTGTGTGTTTAATCCATTTTAATCAGGATCTTCAGTAAGTATCTCAAAAATTATCATTATGAATAAATTCTACATTTTCAACACTGATACTAAACACAGTATTAAGCCTAAACAATTATTAAGGCATTCCAAGTTTTGTATAGATCTCAACCGGTTGACATTGATATTATTTCTTTTAATTAGCACAGTGTTCATTAATGGAAATTCTACTTATGCTCAATGTACAATTTCGCCTACAAGCGAGGATGGTAGCCAAGCAGATTTATCGACTATGGGGAATAGTTTTACTGCTTGCCAGGATGGTGTACTTGACAAAATTAGAGTACTTAGTTTCACGAATACTACAAATTCTTCCTCGTTAAAGATTTATGCTGGCGATGGAGTAGATGGTACAGTATTAGGCACAAAATCCTCAATTAGTTTGAATAAAGCTTTAACTGGATACAGTGATTGGTCAGAAATCGATCTGTCTTCATTAAATATTTCTGTTATAAATGGAAACAAATACACATTTTATTTTACGACCTCTGTGTCAATTTATTACTTTGATAATAATGTTTCTGGTGGGAATATGTATCAGTATATTGGGGGAGGCTTGCAGAACATGAGTGATGATGACCTTCGTTTTGAGATTGATATTGTTGGACCCTCCAATGCAGCTCCTACGGCCATAGCACCAAGTGCCCCAAGCGTAACTGAAGATGACACCAATGTTGCCTTGGCAAATGATATTCAAGTGGAAGATACCGACGTAGATGACCAGACGCTTACATTTACAATAACGGGAGGAACCCTTGTTATTGGAACTTCAGGTATTACTTTTGGTGGTGGCGGAAATGGTTCATCAAGTTTTACAGCAGCCGGTACGCTAGATGCAATAAATACTGCCTTAGATGCTGCAACTTTTACACCCACGCCTAACCTAAGTGGCAGCAATGCGGGTACAATTTCGTTCACTAGTAATGATGGAACGGACACATCAAGTGCTGCATCCGTTAGTTTTGACATTGTTGCCACTAACGATGAACCTACTTTGATTGCAACAGGAACCAATCCAACATTTACTGAGGATGGCAGTGCAGCTGTTTTATTTAGCAGTGCTTCAGCTTCTACAGTCGAAAATGGACAAACATTAAGTGCATTCACTTTTACTGTAACGAATGTGAACGATGGATCCAATGAAAGATTGAATTTGGATGGAACAACTATTGTTTTAACACATGGAACTTCTGGTACAACTGCAGACAATTCACTTGGTTATAGTGTTTCTGTCGTAAGCACAACTGCGACTATCATCCTAAGTGGAGGCACGCTAAGTACTGCTACCTTACAGACCCTT
>Ga0070728_10002667_pt1 | contig 21546 bp, 17 predicted proteins | sample tdDd471_FD_66723 | JGI IMG/M metagenome (GOLD analysis project Ga0070728, IMG submission 66723) | Marine sediment microbial communities from the Atlantic coast under amendment with organic carbon and nitrate - tdDd47.1 | ecosystem: Environmental > Aquatic > Marine > Coastal > Sediment | place... | reverse complement strand
CCCTGGTTCTCGCGCAGCTTGTGCCGGGCCTCCTCGGTCAGCGCCCTGTGCTTGGCCAGCGGCTGGTTCGAGGTGCCCAGCGGGCTCATCTCGCTCATGCCCCAGGCGTGCACCGTCTCCACCCCGTAGGTGTCGCGGAACTCTTTGATCATCGACGGCGGGCAGGCCGAGCCGCCGATCACCGTGCGCGTCAGGCTGTCCAGTTTCGAGCCTGCCTGCCGGGCATATCCCAGCAGACCCAGCCAGATCGTCGGCACCCCCATGGCCAGGGTCACGTCATGTCCGTCGATCAGCTTGACCAGCGCCTCGCCGTGCAGGTCCGGCCCCGGCAGCACCAGCGATGCCCCGGACATGGCACAGCCATAGGGCGAACCCCAGGCGTTGACGTGGAACATCGGCACCACCGGCATCACCACGTCCATCGCCGAATAGCCGATCACGTCGCTGGTGTTCGACGCAAAGGCATGCAGCACCGTCGAGCGGTGTGAATAGAGAACGCCCTTGGGGTTGCCCGTGGTCCCCGATGTATAGCACAGCGACGAGGCGGTGTTCTCGTCGAACTCCGGCCAGGCGAAATCCGGATCGCCGTCATGCAGGACATCGTCGTAGAATTTCAGCCCGGGCAGTTGCTCCGCCATCTGATCGTCGTGCGGCCCCATAAGGACCACATGATCGAGGCCGGGCAGTTGGTCGCGCAGCTTCACCACCAGCGGCAGGAAGGTGGCATCGACGAACAGTACCTTGTCCTCGGCATGGTTGACGATGTAGACCAGCTGCTCGGGGAACAGTCGCGGGTTGATGGTGTGGCAGACGAAGCCGGCGCCGGACACCCCGTAGTAGATTTCCAGGTGACGCCGGTTGTTCCAGGCGATGGTGGCGCAGCGGGCCTGCGGGTCGAGCCCCAGCTTGCTCAATGCCGAACCGAGCCGGCGCGCGTTTTTCGCCACCGCGCCCCAGCTGGTTTCCTCGGCACCGCCGCCGGTGGTGTTCACCGAGATGATCGGCGTTTCGCCGTGATACCGTTCGGCATGGTCGATCAGGGACGAAATCAGCAGGGGTTTGGTCATCATCTGGCCAAGCATGGCGCACTCCTCGGGGTTGCCGTCGGGCCGCTGCGGCCCGGGTGAATTCGAATGTCGAGAAGCCTGAGCGACGCGCAATCGGTTCGATCCCGCCTGTTGCCCAATTTCCTCCCACGCAATTCCTGCCAAACCACGGGGGGGCTTGGCAATGACTGACGTTCCGGAACATCGGCATTCGCCCCTCCCCGGCAGCTTGCGGTGGCAAATCCGGCTTGCCGATCCGTCGGCGCGCGCGTAGCAATCCGGCATGGACCTGCACTATCTCACCCCGTTGACGCCCGAAGAGCAACTGGCCCAAGGCCTGACCACGCCGCAGCCGCTGGCGATGGCCGACCGGGTACGGTTTTCCGAACTGGACAACCAGAACCACGTCAACAACAAGGCCTACATGGACTGGTTCGAGCGAGTGCGGATCGAGCATCTGAACCAGGTCGTCGTGCCGTATTATGCCCCCGGCCCCGCCCCGCGCGTGGCGCTGCACAGCGCCACCATCCGCTACCTCAGGGAAATGCTGGCGGGGGAATCCTATATCGCGACCGCCGGCGTTGCCGCGTTTCGCTCATCCTCCTTCACGCTGGAACAACAGATCTGGTCCGGAGACCTGCGCGCCAGGCTGAGCGCGGTGATCGTGATGCTGCGCCCCGACGGCTCGGGCGCGCACTACCCTCTGCCCGAGGCGCTGCGCGACCATCTCAGAATCGAAGAGGGTGCACGGATCGACGCCTAACCGCCGTTTCGCCGCACGAAACCCACAAGCGCCGCGGTCGACCCATCCAGCCCGTCGCAGGCCATGGAGCCGTCCAGCACCGGCCCCAGCGAGGTTGCCATCTCCTTGCCCAGTTCAACGCCGAACTGGTCAAAGGAATTGATCCCCAGGATCGCCCCCTCGACAAACACCCGGTGTTCGTAAAGCGCGATGATCTGGCCAAGTACGAAAGGTGTAAGCAGCGCGTAGCTGAGGGTAACCGAGGGCCGGTTGCCGGCAAAAACCCGGTGCCGCGCCTGCCGGTCAAGCTCGACCCCGGACAGCCCGCTTCCAGCAAGCAGCGCCCGCGCATCTTCCAGCGACCGGCCCAGCATCAGCGCCTTGGACTGGGCCAGGCAATTGGCCACCAGCAGGCGGTGATGGTGGGCCAACTCCGGCTCATGCCCCTGCGCCGCAACGAGGAATTCGCAGGGCACCACATCGGTGCCCTGATGCAGAAGCTGAAAGAAGGCGTGCTGCCCGTTGGTCCCCGGCTCGCCCCAGACGATGGCGCCGCTGCGCCCCGCAAGCGGTGTACCGTCCATCGCAACCGACTTGCCGTTCGATTCCATCTCCAACTGCTGGAGATAGGCCGGCAGCCGCGCCAACCGCTGGTCGTAAGGCAGCACCGCGCGGCTGGGGTGGTCGCACACCTGGCTGTGCCAGAGCCCGGTCAGCGCCAACAGCACCGGCAGGTTCCCGACCCAATCCGCCGTGCAGAAGTGCCGGTCCATCGCCTGCCCGCCACGCAGGAACGCGCGAAAATCCTCCGGCCCCACCGCGATCATCAGTGGCAGCCCCACTGGCCCCCAGACCGAATAGCGGCCGCCGACCCAATCGGCAAAACCGAACACATGCTCGGGCGGGATGCCGAAGGCCCCTGCCCGCTCCGGCTCCGAGGAGATCGCCGAGAACTGCCGCGCCGGATCGCCGCCGCCCCTGACCATCCAGTCGCGCGCGGTATGCGCATTCGTCATGGTCTCGACCGTGGTAAAGGACTTCGAGCCCACGTTGACCAGCGTCGTTTTCGGATCGAGCCCCCGCAACGTGTCCGAGATATGCGCGCCGTCGACATTCGAGACATAGTGCAGCCGCGGCCCGTCATGATAGGGCGCCAGCGCCAACGTCGCCATCGCCGGTCCCAGGTCCGAACCGCCGATACCGATGCTCACCACATCGGTGATGCGCCCGCCGGCCCCGGTCAGGCTCCCGTCGCGGACCGCATCGGCAAAGACCGTCATCCGGGCCAGGCAATCGCGAACGTGGGGCACCACGTCAGCTCCATCGACGGTAACCGCGCCGCCGTCCAGATTGCGCAGCGCCGTATGCAGAACCGCGCGGTTCTCGGTCTCGTTGATCCTTGCGCCCGAAAACATCGCCTCGCGCCGGTCAGCCAGACCGCGCTGATCGCAGAGCGCCAGTAGCGCTGCGCGGATTTCGTCGTCGATCTGGGTCTTGGAATAATCCAGCCGCAGCCCATCGGTCTCGGCGCAGAACCGCTCCGCGCGGATGCCATCCCCCTCGAACAGCGCCATTATCCGCCGCTCTTTCACCTGCCCGCGCAGGGTCTTCAATTCCGTCCACATGAAAATAGATTGCCTTCGATCAGTTTATTCCGCCCAATGGACCGTCGCGCCCTTCAGCACAGCCTGCACCGGCGCCTCTTCCGGCGGCAGGGACATCGCGCGCTCAAGCGCCGCGCGTTTCTCGTCTCCATAGATCACAAGATGCTTCGACAGGGCGCCGTCCAGCACCCGCGCGGTCAGCGTGACCCGCGGTTCCGGCACGCCATCGGGCCGCAGCACCGCCAGAACCGGAGCCTCGGGATCCAGCGCCGCGGCCAGTCCGTCGGCCCCGGGAAACAGCGAGGCGACATGCATGTCGGTGCCCATGCCCATCAGCAGGACCGAGACCGGAAGTTCCGGGATCAGCATCGCCTCGATCTCGGCCAGCGCGTCCTCGGGGTCGCCGCCCGGCGCGTAGAGCGGCAGGAACCGGGCCGAAGACGCCCGGTCGGTGATCAGCCGTTCGCAGATCAGTCGCCCGTTCGAGCGCGGATGATCCTGCGGCACCCACCGTTCGTCGGTGGGAAAGACGTGAACCCGCCCCCAGTCGAGATCGGCGGCACAGAGATCGTCGAAGATCGGCCCCGGCGAGGTGCCGCCCGGCACCGCAAGGGAAACGCTGTCATGGTTCAGCAATTGCGCTTTCAGTTCACCCGCCAGGTGGTTGGCAAGATCGATCGCCAGCATCTCGCGATCCGGGTACTCTGCCAGGTTCATGGGTTGATCCCCCGCCATCTGCGTTCGTCGCGTTTCATCAGCAGATCCGCATCGGTCGGACCGGTGCTGCCGATCACATAGGGTTTAGGCACATCTCCGCGCGACTGCCAGCCCGCTATCACCGGGTCGGTCCAGGCCCAGGCCTCCTCGACCTCGTCACCGCGCATAAACAGGGTCTGATTGCCCCGGATCACATCCATGATCAACCTCTCATAGGCATCCGCCGGGTCGCGCCCGTCCGGCCCCAGCGCCTCGGCAAAGGACATGTCCAGCGGCACGTCGACCAACCGCATCCCGCCCGGCCCCGGTTCCTTGATCGTCACATGCAGGGTGATGCCCTCGTTCGGCTGCAGACGGATGGTCAGGATATTGGCATGCTGCCCCGCATCGGCGCCGAAGATCGAATGCGGCGCATCCTTGAACATCACGTTGATCACCGAAGACCGCGCCACCAGTTGCTTGCCCGTGCGCAGATAGAACGGCGTGCCGGCCCACCGCCAGTTGCTGATATGCGCCTTCAGCGCGATATAGCTCTCGGTCGTGCTGCGCGGGTTGCCGACCTCGTCGCGGTAGCCCGCCGCGCCGTCAGGTTGCGCGGGATCGGCGGTGTATTGACCGCGCACGATGTGATGCGGTGATACCGCGTCGAGCGCACGGATCACCTTCAGCTTTTCGTCGCGCACCGAGTCCGGCTCGAACTTGGCCGGCGGCTCCATCGCGATCAGGCACAAAAGCTGCATCAGGTGGTTCTGCACCATGTCGCGCATGGCGCCGGCGCTGTCGTAATACTCGCCGCGCCCGCCCACGCCGACCGTCTCGGCGACGGTGATCTGGATGTGATCGACATACTGGCTGTTCCACAACGGCTCGAACAGCATATTGCCGAACCGCACCGCCATCAGGTTCTGCACGGTTTCCTTGCCGAGGTAATGATCGATCCGGTAGATCTCGCGCTCTTCGAATTGCTCGGCCAGCGCCGCGTTCAACGCCCGCGCGCTGGCCAGGTCATGACCAAACGGCTTTTCCACCACGATCCTGGTATCCTCGGAGACCAGGCCGAACTCGCGAATGCGCCGGGCCAGGTCGCCGAACAGGTCGGGCCCCACCGAGAAGTAGAAGGCGCGCACCCGCCCCGGCGTCAGCTTTTCGCCCAGCTCCGGCCAGCCGCTGGATCCGCGCGCATCGATCGCCTGATAATCGACGCAGTCGAGGAACCCGGCCAGGGCGCCAGCCTCGCAAGCTTGCGCCGGACTGAACTCGCGCAAAGCGCCCGCCACGACATCATGGAATTCGTCGCGGCTCATCTCGCTCCGCGCCGCGCCGATCACCCGCGCCTGCGGCGACATCTGTCCGGCACAGAACCGCCGGAACAGCGCCGGCAGTATCTTGCGCCGCCCCAGATCGCCGGTCGCGCCGACCACGATCAGGTCGAAAGGCTCCACCGGAATCACCCGCGACGCCATGCTTTCTCTCCTGCTGCTCTGCTTCCCGCGCCCGCCTGACGCCCGACACCCGTATCTCACCGGGGTATGACATGGCATCACAACTCCGTCAGGCCGCCGGGGCCGACTTTAACTCCTTGAGCGTCTCAGGCTAGATCAATCTGACCGGAAGAAGGGAAAACCACGGGATGAGAGACGATCTGCACGCCATCGCCAACGCCGGCAAGTTTATTGATCGCCGCGTGACCGCGGACGGCCAGCCGCGCGCCTCGGTGTCGCTCAGCCATCCCGATACCCTGTGGTTCAACACCGGTACGCTGTGCAACATCACCTGCGCCAACTGCTATATCGAAAGCAGCCCCACCAATGATGCGCTGGTCTATATCACCGCCGACGAGGTGACCGATTACCTCGACCAGGCCAAGGCGCGCGGCTGGCCGCTGCGCGAGATCGGCTTTACCGGCGGCGAGCCGTTCATGAACCCGCAGATGATCGATATGACCGGGCGCGCGCTGGCACGAGGCCATAACGTCCTGATCCTGACCAACGCCATGCAGCCGATGATGCGGCCGCGCGTCAGGGCCGGGCTGCAGCGGCTGCGGGCCGAGCATGGCGGCCGCCTGACGCTACGGGTGTCGCTGGACCATTACACGGCCGAGCACCACGACTCCGAACGCGGCACCGGCAGCTTTGCCCGCACGCTGGAGGGGATGGACTGGCTGCGCGACAGTGGAATCGCCATGGCGGTGGCGGGCCGGACCCTCTGGAACGAGACCGAGGACCAGGCCCGCGCCGGCTATGCTTCACTCTTTGACGCGCGCGGATACGACATCGATGCCCATGATCCGGGACAAACCGTCCTGTTCCCGGAGATGGACCTCGGCGCCGAGGTGCCCGAGATCACCAGTGCCTGCTGGAGCATCCTGAACAAATCGCCCGAAGGCTTGATGTGTGCCTCTTCCCGCATGGTGGTCAAGCGACGCGGCGCCGCGCGCCCGGCGGTTCTGGCCTGCACGCTGCTGCCTCACGAACCCGAGTTCGAACTGGGCGAGACGCTGGAAGAGGCCGAGGCGGATGTCTTCCTCAACCACCCCCATTGCGCCAAGTTCTGTGTATTGGGCGGGGCTCGCTGCTCGGCCTGAGGCGGGCATCTCCCCCGCCCGGGACACGCCTCAATACAACCAGTCGCCGACCTCGAAGTTCGCCGCTGTCAGGTCGATCGCCCCACCGAAGCTGACCAGAACGTTGTCGCCGAAGTAAAGCTTGCCTGCAGCGGTATCCATATAGAGCTTGTCCTCCTCGGCCGCGCTCCACACCGATTTGTCAAAAGTCACCTCGGTGTCGCGGAACTCCTCCGCGTCGAAAACAATGACGTCCTTCTTGGTCGAGAAGTCCCTGATCTTGGCCAGCTTGGAATAGCTGTCGAGTTCGAGAAAGACCGTATCCCTGCCCTTGCCGGTGCGAACGTCGTCCGGCGCGTTTTCGAAACTGCCCGAAAGCAGATAGATGGCGTCATTGCCCGCTCCGGCATTCGCGGTTTCCCTGTACATCCCGTCCAGCACGATGGTATCGGCCCCGCCCCTGGTCCGGATCACCGCCTCGAACTCATCGGGATAGGTGGTGGTCGATGCGTTCATCAACACCACGTCGTCCCCCTTGCCCATATCCACCACCAGCGAACTGACCACGGGGATCTCGGCCGAATACTCGAACCGGTCGTCCCCTCCGCCCAAACTGACCCGGATCTCACCGCCGGCCTGCATCGATGGGATCAAACTGGACGCGGTGGCCTGTTGCAGCCGCACCGTTTCATCCAGTTCCCCGCCAAGAATGTTCAGTTCTCCCAGCTTCTGCAGCGAGTCGAATTCCTCCAGCGTGATATCGTATTCCCGATGTTCCACCGAACGCAGCAACGGCGCGATCCCGGACAGGTCCATCTCGCTTTTCGTCGCATTGTATTCGGTCAGATCGACACTGATCTCGACCGCCAGCGTGTCATAACCCTTGCCGCCGTCGAAGCTGAGTTGCGCCAACTGCTCCAGCCCGGAGTATCCGTTGAAGTTGAGAAAGACATTCTGCAGCAGGTCCCGCCCGCTGCCGCCAAAGAACCGGTCCGACACATCGTAATCCGGATCGACCCCGTCGACCCCGTAGAAATAAAAGACATCGTCGCCCCCCAGCCCATAAAAGCTCTCGCGAATCTCGCCGCTGGCGGACAGGGCGTCGTCGCGGTCGGTGCCGATATAGGTGCTGCGCATGGTGATATTTTCCTTCGATGGACTGCCTGTACCCGAACATCCCCGGCCTTTTTCCCGGCCATGGAACCCCGGCGCCAGCCTAAGCGGCGGCCTTCCCCGGCACAACCGGGCGCTTCGCATTGCTCGTATCGCGCACCGCGCGAGCGGTGCGCGGCAACGTCAGTGCAGCGTGAATTCGCCCACCACGTTACGCCATTCCCCCGGCGCGATCATCTTGCGGTGGGTGAAACGCACCGAATGCAGCGGCCCCTCGATCTCCTTTTGCCAGAACTCCACGAATTCGAACAGCCGCGGGTGGTCCGGCGCCAGGTCGTAGTCCTGCCAGACGAAACTGTTCAGCACGTGGGCATAGTCGGGCATGTGATAGAAAAACTCCGCCGTGGTCAGCCCGTATCCCTTCAGCATCAGTTCGGTTTCCGATGTTTTCATTTTTTCGGCCTCTTTCATGCTCTCACAGGACCATGATCGCCGGATTTCACATGTTTTCAACAAAAACAGCATGTTAGCAAGGCGTCGCCCCGGCTGCCAGAGGGATTGGGAAAGGGCCATTGCACCTTATCTACCGGGTCTGATAAGGTGGCGACACAAGATATAGACCCTGCACAAAGAATGGGCACGACAGTTGAGCGATACGCCAGAACCTCCTGAAAACACTGACGAAACCCAACCAGAACGCCCCACCTACCACGGGCCGTCGGTGTCGATCGAAGCCGAGATGCGCACATCCTACCTGGATTATGCCATGTCGGTCATCGTCAGCCGGGCGATCCCCGATCTGCGCGACGGGCTCAAGCCAGTGCACCGCCGCATCCTCTATGCGATGCATGAAACCAACAACGGCCATGACAAACCCTATCGCAAATCGGCCCGCCCGGTTGGCGACGTGATGGGCAAATACCACCCGCACGGCGATTCAGCGATCTATGACGCGCTGGTCCGCATGGCGCAGGATTTCTCGATGTCGCTGCCGCTGCTCGACGGCCAGGGCAACTTCGGCTCGATGGACGGCGATAACGCCGCGGCCATGCGCTATACCGAGGTGCGGATGGACAAGCCGGCAGCCTACATGCTGGCGGACATCGAAAAGGAAACCGTCGATTTCCAGGACAACTACGACGGCAAGGACCGCGAACCCACGGTCCTGCCGGCGCGGTTCCCGAACATGCTGGTCAACGGCGCCGGCGGCATTGCCGTGGGCATGGCCACCAACATCCCGCCGCACAACCTGGGCGAGGTGGTCGAGGCCACGCTGGCCCTGATCGAGGACCCCGATCTGACCAGCGAACAGCTGATCGAGTACATTCCGGGCCCCGATTTCCCGACCGGCGGCGTCATGCTGGGCCGCTCCGGCGCGCGCAAGGCCTATCTCGAGGGGCGCGGCAGCGTCGTCATCCGCGCCAAGACCCGGGTCGAGGAGCTGCGCCGCGACCGCTACGCCATCATCGTCGACGAGATCCCCTATCAGGTCAACAAGGCCGCGATGATCGAGAAGATCGCCGAACAGGTCCGCGACAAGAAGATCGAGGGCGTCGCCCACGTGCAGGACGAGAGCGACCGCAACGGCGTCCGCGTGGTGGTCGAGTTGAAGCGCGACGCCACCCCCGACGTGGTGCTGAACCAGCTCTACCGTTTCACCCCGATGCAGGTCTATTTCGGTTGCAACATGCTGGCGCTGAACGGTGGCCGGCCGGAACAGCTTACCCTGCGCCGGTTCCTGACCTCCTTCCTCGAATTCCGCGAAGAGGTGGTAGTGCGCCGCACCGCCTTCGACCTGCGCAAGGCCCGCGACCGCAGCCACATCCTGTGCGGCCTGGCTGTGGCGGTCTCCAACGTCGACGAGGTGGTGGCGACCATTCGCAGTTCGGCCGATGCCGCAGAGGCGCGCACCCGCCTGATGGAGCGGCGCTGGCCCGCCGGAGAGATCGCCGGTTACATCCGGCTGATCGATGATCCGACCCACCCGATGAACGAGGACGGCACCTATAACCTGTCCGAAACTCAGGCCCGCGCGATCCTGGAGCTTCGGCTGCAGCGCCTTACCCAGCTTGGCGTCAAGGAGGTCACCGACGAGCTCGAGGATCTGGCCGCCAAGATCAAGGAATACCTGGAAATCCTCGGCAGCCGCGAACGCATCCTCGAGATCATCAGCACCGAGTTGCGCGAGGTGAAGGACCTCTTCGCCGTGCCGCGCCGCACCGAGATCGTCGACTGGTCCGGCGACATGGAGGACGAGGACCTGATCGAGCGCGAGGACATGGTCGTGACCGTGACCTCGGTCGGCTATATCAAGCGCACGCCGCTGGCCGATTTCCGCGCCCAGAAACGCGGCGGCAAGGGCCTCAGCGGCATGGCGACCAAGGACGAGGACGTGGTCACCACCCTCTTTGTCGCCAATACCCATACCCAGCTTCTGTTCTTCACCACCGAGGGCATGGTCTACAAGCTCAAGACATGGCGCCTGCCGCTGGGCGGACGCACGTCGAAGGGCAAGGCCATCGTCAACATCCTGCCGATCCCCACCGGCGTTTCCGTCGCCGCGATCATGCCGGTGGACCGCCCCGAGGAGGAATGGGACGACCTTCAGATCGTCTTCGCCACCTCGGCCGGGGACGTGCGCCGCAACGCGCTGAGCGATTTCACCAACGTCAAGCGCAACGGCAAGATCGCCATGGATCTGCCCGAGGCGGTGGAGATGGTCAACGCGCGGATCTGCTCGGAGGAGGACGACGTGATGCTGGTCACCGACTCGGGGCGCGCGATCCGCTTCCCGGTCACCGATGTGCGGGTGTTCAAGGGCCGCAAGTCCACCGGCGTGCGCGGCATCCGCCTGAGCGGCGAGGATCGCGTGGTGTCGATGTCGGTGATCCGCCATTTCGAGGCCGAGGCCGAGCAGCGCGCCGCCTATCTCAAGATGCGCCGCGCCGTGGCCGGCCTTGCCGACGATGCCGAATCCGACGACGAGGACGAGGCGCAGCCCGGCCTGATCAGCCAGGAACGCTATGCTGAGATGTCGGCGGCCGAAAACCTGATCCTGACCATCACCACGGGCGGCGCGGGCAAGCTGAGCTCCAGCCACGACTATCCGGTGCGCGGACGCGGCGGCATGGGCGTGGCGGCGATGGACAAGGCGATGCGCGGCGGTGCCGTCGTCGCCTCCTTCCCGGTCGAGATGGACGACCAGATCATGCTCGCCACCTCCAAGGGGCAATCGATCCGGGTGCCGGTCGAGGGGATCTCGTTCCGCTCGCGCAGCGCCGGCGGGGTCAAGGTGTTCGACACCGGCCGGGGAGAGGAAGTCGTCAGCGTCGCCTGGATCGCGGATCAGGGCGACGAGGACGACAGCGAAGCAGACACCGGCGGCGAGGCCTGACCCATGGAGCGGCTGGCGGTCCGGTTTGACGCCCCGCTGGCCGGACGGGAGAATAACGCGCAATGAACGACCCCCTCGACAGTGAGCTGACCCATGTCTCGACGATCCAGACCTGGGAATGCGATTCCAACGCCCACCTGAACGTCCAGTTCTTTCACCAGCGCTTCCGAGAGGCCGGGCACCTCTTCCGCCTGCGCCACGGCCTGCCGGGCACCCCGATGGTCTCGGCCCACACAAGGTTCCGGCGCGAGCTGCACGTCGATGACACCGCCACCATCTTCACCCTGCCCGTGCAGGACGCGGACGGGCAGCTGTTCCTGCTGCACCGGCTGACGCTCGACGGCGAAACGCTGTGCTGCACCTCGCTGGACCGGCTCTCCGGCACGGTGCCCGGGCTGGTCGCCCGGCCGCTGACGGAGATCCCCGAGGCGGCGCCGCGCGGGCTGCCCGGGACGCCGACCGTGCCGATCGCGGACACCGGGGCGCTGGTCGCCTCGGGGGCGGCGCGGATCACCTGTATCACCCATGTGCTGCCCGCCGACATGGACCACGCCGGCGAATGGCGGGCCGAGCGGCTGGTGTCGAGCTTCAGTAACGGCGGGCAATCGGCCTGGCAGATGATCGGCGCCACGACCCCCTATTTGCGCGAGCGGAACCTGGGCCGCGTGGTCGTTGAGATGACGCTCGACCGCTTCGCTTCGCCCGCCCCCGGCGCGGTCCTGCGCCAGACCAGCCGGAGCATCGAGATGAACGAGAAAACCTATCGTTTCGGTCACCAGATCGAGGACGCGGTGACCGGCACCCTCTATGCCGCCGGAGAGGCGCTGTCGATCCTGATGGATCTCGGCAGCCGCAAGGCAGTGCCGATCCCACAGGAGCTCAGGGCCCCCGTCCCCGCCTAGAGCATGCCGCGCGCGATATGCTCGATCTTGCGGGCGGTCGCCAACAGGCGCGGTCCAAGATCCTGCCGCAACCGTTCCGTGGTGATGATCGAGCGCAGCCCGCCGACGTTGACCGCGTAGACCGGATACCCGTCCGGACGCCGGATCACCGCGCCGGCGGAGTTGGCCTCGGCGATCCAGTCGCCGCCGCTCAGCGCGAACCCGTGCTCGGTCGCATAGGCGATGGCCGCGCGCACCTTGGGCTCGACATCGGGCCATTCGTCGCCGAACTGCTCCGCCTCTGCGTCCAGATGCGCCTCGCGTTCGTTCTCCGGCAGCGCGGCAAGGAACGCACGCCCCATGCCGGTGCTGATCATCGGAATGCGCGAACCGACGCCAAGCCGGATCGCCATCGACGCAGGCGTCCGACAGGCCTCGATATAGATGATCTCATGCCCGTTCGGGGTGCCGAGATAGACGCTGGCATCGGCATATTCCGCCAGCTCCTGCATGTAGGGCCGCGCGATGTCCCGGATCTCCATCTGCGCCATCACGTCATAGCCCAGCGTCAGCACTGCCGGCCCCAGCGAATAGCGCCCGGTATCCTCGTCGTAGTTGAGATAGCCAAGCTCGGTCAGCGTGAAGGTCAGCCGCGACACCGTTGCCTTGGGCAGATCGACGCGCGAGGCGATCTCGGCATTGCCGATCGGGCGGTTGTCGGGGCCAAAGGATTTCAGAACCGCCAGTCCCCGCGCGAGCCCGGAATTGATCCTGTAGTCCTTCTGTCCACTCGATTCAGACGGGGCTTCTTTTCTTTTGACCAAGGCGATTTCCAATTTCGGGCTGTCGAATTGCTATAATGGCACAAAGACATAGCGATCCGGAATACCGAACGCAAATCCCGTGAACCGCAGGTTGTCCGAGCCGCGAAATCACCGCGCGGCGATCTCGCGGTAGAGCGCCACGGTCTCGCGGATGCCCACCTGCAGGGGCTGCTCCTCGACCCGGCCGATCACCTGCTCCAGCGCGCCGGTCTCGAACCCGTCGCAGGGCGAGATCCGCACCGTCTCGGCGCAGCTCACTCGCGCGTCGGGCACCGCAGCGCGGATGGCCGAAACGACCTCATCGGTGGAATGAACCGTGTCGGTCACATCCGACAGCAGCGCCCCGGACCAGGACGCGACGGCGGCCCGTGCAAACATCTCCGCAACATCGCCCGCGTATTGAAAGCAACTGCGCGTGGTAAAGGGGATCTCGTACGCCTTTCCCAGCGCGGCGGCCTCGATCGCCCGCGTGATGGCCGAGGTTTCGCCGTCGTCGCGCCCCACCCCGTAAACAACGTAGGGCCGCAGCCCCAGGCTGGGCACCCCGTGGTCCTGCCAGTAGATCCGGGCGATCTCCTCGTCCGTTTTCTTGAACACGCCGTAAAGGTTCGACGGCGCGTTCGCCGGCCCGCGCGGTTTCGCGGCGATGGAACTGGTATAGATGATCCGGTCGATCCCGGCCTTTCGGGCCGCCTCGAAGATGTTGATATGCCCGCCAATGTTGATCGCGGCCCCCAGCGCGGGCCTCTCGCGGCATTGCGGGATCTGCAACGCGGCCAGATGGATGATTCCGGTGGGGCGGGTCTCCTCGATCAACGCCTCGAGGACCCCCGCATCGGTCACGTCACAGCGGTGAAACGTCACCAGGTCGGCGGGCAGATCCGGTTTCAGCAGGGCCAGCCTGCGATGATCCTCACTGACGTCGGTGGCAACCACCTGCACGCCGCGCTCGACCAGCCGGGAAATGATCCATGATCCCAGGAACCCGGTTGCCCCGGTGATGAAGATCCTGTCGCCTGATGCCATCGCCCGCCCCCAATTTTTTCCTGCCAAACTTGGAACCCCCACGCGGCACCGGGGCGCTCCACCGCGCGACAGATGCGCAGGAAGGCCCGTCATGCCTCTGATTCCAATCTCTTTTCTTCTTACCCACCCCACATCCAAGGATCTGGCCGAGCTGATTACCGTTCCCGGTCCGAAGGGTTTTCAATATTTTTAAAACCGTATTTCAATTCTGGTTGAAAGTCAATTTCGAAACCGGTAGCGTCATCGCCGAGGAGCCAGACGGCCCGCCCCCGCTCGGTGCGTGGCGGACCCAATGCCGGAGGAAACGGAAAACCCATGCCGAAGACGAATGAAATGGTTGTACGCACGCTGATCGAAAGCGGCGTGAAACGGGCCTTTACCCTGCCGGGGCTGGGGGTCACCTGGTCCCTGCCGGCGTTCTACGATGCCAAGGACGACTTCGAGATCGTGCTGTGCCGCAACGAATGGATCGCCTCGATCATGGCACAGGCGGCCGGGCGGCTCACCGGGGAACCCTCGGTACTGATGGGCCAGGGCCCCTGGGTCACCACGATGGGCGGCCTCGGCATCCTCGAGGCGCATTTCGCCGGCTCGCCGATGGTGGTTTTGACCGAAACCTCCGATTACGACGGTTACGGCCAGATGGGCTGCTATCAGACCATGACCGGCGATTACGGCGGTGCCAACGCGCTGGCCTCGCTGAAGCCGATCACCAAATACGCCACCTATGCCACATCGCCGGAAGAGGCGGTGTTCGGCACCCAGATGGCGGTGAAACACGCCTCCCTGCCCCGGATGGGCCCGGCGGCGGTGGTGATGAAGACCTCGATCATCCGGCAGGAGTTTCCGGAGGCCGCCAAACCGGTGATCTACCCCAGTCCGGGCTATTTCGCCTACACACCCGCGCGCCCCGACCCCGAAGCCGTGCGCAAGCTGACCGCGCTGATCGACAAGGCCGAGCGCCCGGTAATCGTGGCCGGAAACGGCGTGCTGGCCGCCGAGGCCGGTGTCGCGCTGCAGGCGCTGGCGGAAAAGACCGGAATCATGATCGCCACCAGCTACAACGCCAAGGGCGTGATCGCCGAAACCTCGCCCATTTGCGCCGGCATGATGGGCACATGGGGCCACCGCACCGCCAACCGGGTCGTGGCGCAGGCCGACCTGGTGGTGATGCTGGGCGCCTCCATGGGCCCCGACTACACCCGGTTCCGCGACCCCGGCCTGATCCGTCCCGGCGATCAGACGCTGGTGCAGGTCGATGTCGATCCGCGCAACGCCGGATGGGTCTATCCGGTCGATCTGGCGATCACCGCCGATGCCGGCGACGTGCTGGCGATGCTGGAGGAGATCGGCCTGTCGCAGGAGCGCGCCGAATCGCGCACCGGGGCGGGCATGGACCTCAAGACGCGGCATGGCTATTTCGAGCTGCCCGATCTTCCGGCGGCGCAGGGCACGGTGCATCACACGGACGTGGTGCGCGGGCTGCAGGATTTCCTCGGCCCCGACGACCTGCTCGCGCTCGATGCCGGCGCCCAGCGGATCTGGGCCACCTTCGGGCTGCGGATGCCCTATCCCGGCCAGCTTCTGGTGCCCGGCGGCACCGGCGTGATGGGCTGGGGCGGACCGGCGGCCACGGCGGCCAAGATCGTGCGCCCGGACAAGCGGGTCACCTGTCTGGCGGGCGACGGCGGCTTCATGATGACGGTGCAGGTGCTCCCTACCGCGGTGCAGCAGAACCTCGACGTGGTCTACCTGGTTTCCAACAACGCCGGTCTCGGCATGGTGCGCGACAACCTCGGCGACAAGCGGATCGCGGTCGATTTCAACGACGTCGATTTCGCCAAGGTCTCCGAGGGGATGGGCGCCAAGGGGCTGACCGTCTATCACCCGAGCGAGATCCGCGATGCGCTGGACGAGGCGCACAAGATGGGCGGGCCGGTCGTCGTCGACGTCAAGGTCGATCCCGAGGCCAGCCATCATCAGGCGGTCGACAATGACCCGCTTTGAGGGGCGCCGCGCGCTGATCACCGCCGCCGGCAGCGGCCTCGGACGGGGCATGGCCTTTCGGCTGGCGCAGGAGGGCGCCGCGGTCACCATCTGGGACCGCGACCCCGAGGCGCTGGCCGAAGCCGCGGCAGAGGCCCGCGACGCCGGGCTGAACGTTACCACCCAGGCGCTCGACATGACCCACGAAAAGGCGATTGCCGGCGCCGTCGAGCGCATGGCGCAAGGCGGCGCCATCGACGTGCTGGTCAACAACATCGGCGGCTCGTTGCACACCCCGTTCCGCTTCCTCGACCAGAGCGAGGAGGATTGGGACCGGGTGATGAACGTCAACGTCACCGCCTGCGTGCGCACCACGCGGGCGGTGCTGCCGCATATGGTGGCGGCAGGCTATGGGCGGATCATCAACATGGGCTCCAAGGCCGGGCGCTTCGGCAGCCTCTTCGCCGGCGCCAACTACGCCGCCTCGAAGGGGGCGATGCAGGCCTTTACCCTGCAGATCGCGCAGGAGTTCGGACCCCACGGCATCACCTGCAACACGCTCTGTCCCGGCGCGATCCTGACGCCCCGCGTGCAGCGGCTGCTGTCCGAACGCCAGTCCGAGGAAGAGCGGCAAAAGGTGCTGCAATCCATCCCGGTGCGCCGTCACGGCACGGTCGAAGACATCGCCGCAGCGGTGGCCTATTTCGCCTCCGAGGAGGCCGGTTTCGTCAACGGTGCCTCGCTCGACATCAACGGCGGCCAGGCGATGGTGATCTGAGGCGGGGGCCCTGCCCCCGCCGGACCCGGTTCAGGCCGGATTGTACGAAATACCAGCCGAAATCCCGGATCCCTCGGCGGTGCGCCGATCACCCCAGCGGCGGCTCCCAGGCCTCGGGGGCGCGCGGGTGGATGTCGGTCACAACGTCGATCAGCACCGGCTTGCGCGCCGCGATAGCGCGATTCAGCGCCGGGCCCAGGTCCGCCGGGTCCTCGATCCGCACGCCCTCCACGCCGAACTCCCGCGCCAGGGCGGCAAAATCGGTGGGGCCAAAGCGGTTGATCTCTTCCGGGCTGCCGCCCTCGCGCCCGGCGTAGAACGAGGCGACCTTGGGCGTGCCCTGCCCGAAGCCCGAGTTGTTGTTGATCACCGTCACCACCGGGATGTTCCAGCGCCGCTGGGTCTCCAACTCGCTCAGGTGGTAATAAAACGCCCCATCGCCCGAGAAACAGACCACCGGCCGCTCCGGCGCGCCGCATTGCGCCCCCAGCGCCGCCGGAAAGGCCCAGCCGAGCGATCCCGCCGCCCGCAAATAGCTTTGCCCCGGATGCGGCAGCTCCAGCATGGTTGCGGTCCAGATCCCGGAATACCCCGTATCCGCGACCAGAACGCCGTTCTCCGGCAGCGCATCAGAGACCTCCCGGCACAGCCGTTCCACCGTCACCGGGCTGGTGTCGGAGCGGCAAAGCGGCGCCACCTCCGCCCGCCAGTCGCCGACGACCTGCGCGACATGCGCGGCCCAGTCGCCCCAGCCATCGCGCGGCGCAACCGCCGCCGCCAGATCGGCCAGCGCCTGTTTCGGGCAGCCCCAGACGCCGCGGGTATCGGGATAATTGCGCCCGATCTCCTGCCCGTCGAGGTCGATCTGGATGATCGCGGTGCCCTGCGCGGGCACCTTGTAATTGTTGGTGGGCTGGTCGCCCGCAAGGCAGCCGACAAAGATCACCAGGTCGGCCTCATGCACCAGCCGGTTGGCCGGCGGCGCGGAATAGGTGCCGACCGTGCCGATGTGCAGCGGATGCGTGGTCGGGATGATGGTGCGCCCGCCCAGCGAGGTTGCCACCGGGATGTTGCAGCCCTCGGCAAGGCGCAGAACCTCGGCCTGCGCCCCGGCCTGGATGGCCCCCGCGCCGACGACCAGTACCGGGCGTTCGGCCCGCGCCAGGCGTTCCGCCGCCACGGCGATCGCTGCGGGCGGCGCCACGGGCCGGTGTTCCGGCAGACGTCCCAACGCCGGATCGGGCAGCACCGGATTGGGCACCGCCCCCTGTTCCAGCACCTCGCCGCCCAGCCCGTTCAGGTCAAGGTGAACCGGACCCGGCGAGCCATCCCGCGCCATGCGAAAGGCCTGCGCCAGCAGATGCGGCATCTCTCGCGCCTCGGCCACGTCCATCGTCGCCTTGGTCACCGGCGTGAACAGCGGCTTGTGATCCACCTCCTGATAGGCGTTGCGATGGCGCAGCATCGGCTCCTTGCGCCCGGTCATCGCCACCAGCGGCGCCCGGTGCAGACAGGCGTCCTGCACCCCGGCGGCCAGATTCGCCGCGCCCACAGACTGCGCCATGCAGACGCCGACCCGGCCCGAAACCCGCGCGTAGCCGTCGGCCATATAGGCGGCCGATTTCTCCGAATGGGCCAGGATTCGGGTGATCCCCAGTTCCTCCATCTCGACCAGCGTCGGGCGCAGGATCGCGTCCATGAAGAAGACATGGCTGACGCCGAGGGCGTTGAAACTCTCGGCAATGTAACGGGCCCCGGTCATCGAATTTTCTGTCGCGCTGGTCATCGTCTGTCTTCCTGTTGGATTGTTGTGCGAAGGGCGCAGTCAAGGCGCTTTTGGAATTTGATTTCAGAAAATCGCACAAATTTCAAGCTTGGGATTGCGTTTTTTGGAATTCTATTTCACTTTTACAGCGTGATCGAGGGGCGCCGGACCGCATCCGACGCGCGAGGGGGAGGGAGGACCGATGGCAATCGAAACAGTGGCGGTGATCGGGGCGGGCACCATGGGGCACGCGCTGGCGCTGGTACACGCGCTCGGCGGTTGCCGGGTGGCGCTGCACGACAACGCGGCGCAGGTGCTGGCCCACGCGCCAGAGCTGATCGGCGCCGCGCTGGCGACGCTGCAAGAGGCCGGAAGCCTCACGCGCGCCGAGGCCGAGGCCGCCGTCGCCCGGATCACCCCGGTCGATACACTGGAGGAGGCCCTCGCCACGGCCGATCTGGTGGTCGAGGCGGTGGTGGAGAAACCCGAGATCAAGACACTGGTCTTTGCCGCGATCGACCGCCACGCCCGGCCCGGCGCGATCCTGGCCTCCAACACCTCCTACCTCGATGTCTTTCCGCTGATCCCGGATGCCCGGCAGGCGCGCGCCGCCGTCGCCCATTGGTACACGCCACCCTATATCGTGGATCTCGTGGATCTTGCCCCCGGCCCGCAAACCGACCCCGCCGTGATCGAGGCGCTGCGCGCGCTTTACACCGGCTTCGGAAAGATGCCGGTGGTTTTCGACCACCTTGTGCCCGGCTACATCGCCAACCGCCTTCAGGCGGCGCTGAACCTCGAATGCCTGCGGATGATCGACGCCGGATGGGCCACGGCGCAGGACATCGACCGCTCGATCCGGCACGGGCTGGTGGATCGGCTTGCCGTGCTCGGCCACATGAAAAAGATGGACTACACCGGGCTGGAAATGGTGCGCAACGGCATCGCCGGGCGCAGCTATCACCCGCCCGAGAACACCGGCGAGACCCCGGCGCTGGACCGGCTGATCGCGGCCGGGCGCATCGGGGTACGGGCCGGCGCCGGGTTCTACGACTATGGCGACAGGCCCGCCGAAGAGCTGTTTCACGACCGCGACCTGCGCCTGCTGAGGCTCAAGGCGCAACTTCAGGACCAAGAGGGAGAGGACCATTGATCAAGGCAGATCTGACAGGCAAATGCGCGCTGGTGACGGGTGGCGCCTCGGGCATCGGGCTGGCCACCGTGACCATGCTGGCGCAGATGGGGGCGAAGGTGGCGCTCAACCACCTCGTCGACGACCCGGCAGGCCCGGCGCGGGTGGCGGAGCTTTGCGCGCAGGGGCTCGACGTGATCGCGGCGCCCGGCAACATCTCGCACCCCGGCGAGGCCGAGGCGATGGTAACGACCGCCATCGGCGCGCTGGGCGGCCTCGATTTCCTCGTCAACAACGCCGGCACCTCGGGCACCCGCGACAAGATTCCGCCTGGGGACCTCGACAAGATGACCGAGGAGTTCTGGCAACTTCTGCTCAACACCAACCTGATCGGTGCCTTTCGCTGCGCCCATGCGGCGGCCAGGGCGCTCAAGGAACGCAAAGGCGCCATCGTCAACATGGCCTCGATCGCCGGGGTCGGGCAGCAGGGCAGTTCCATCGCCTATGCCGCCAGCAAATCCGCGCTGGTCAGCCTGACCCGCAGCCTGGCGCGCGGGCTCGCCCCCGAGGTGCGGGTGAACGCAGTGGCCCCGGGCCAGACCAAAACCCCCTGGACCGAGGACTGGCCGGAGGAGCGCAAGCAATGGGCGCGCGACATGGCGGTGCTGAAACGCCGCTCCGACCCCGAGGACATTGCCGAGGCGGTGCTCTACCTCTGCGCCGGGGCCGGCATGGTCACCGGCCACGTTCTGGTGGTGGACGGGGGCATGACGCTCTAGCCCCCCGCCCCGGTCAGGCGGCCTCGCGGAACCGTTTCAGATGGGTGGCACGGTTGCCGCCCATCTGGGTCAGCACCAGCAGCCGCTTGACCATATGACCCACCGGCAATTCGTCCGTCACCCCCATGCCGCCGTGCAGCTGCACCGCGTCGCGCAGGACCGCCCGCGCGCTCCCCGCGATCTTGATCCGCGCCGCCGACACCAGCCGCGCGCGCAACCCGGTATCCGCGCTCTCCATCGCCTCCGCGGCCAGTTGCACCATCGACTGCGCCTCTTCGCGCGCGATGAACATGTCGGCCATGCGGTGCTGCACCGCCTGAAACCGACCGATGGGGCGACCGAACTGCTCGCGCAGCTTCACATGCTCGAGCGTGGCACGGTAAAGCGCGTCGATCAGCCCCGAGGTTTCCGCCAGCATGCCGAGCAGCCCCATGTCGGCGCCAAAGGCCAGCGCCGGGGCACAGCCGGTGATGACCTCTCCCGCGTCACAGGACACCCCGTCGAAAACAACCTTCGCCGCCGCCTGGCCATCGACCAGCCGGAACCGGGTGACCCCGGCCTTTTCCAACGGAACGCGGATCAGTACCGGCGCGCTCTCCATCCGCGCCACCACCCAGAAGGCCCGCGCCGCCGCCCCGCCGACGACCAGCGGTGCGCGCCCTGCCAGCATCACCCGTTCTCCGTCTCGCATGGCGGTGATCGGCGCCGCCTCTTCGCCGCCGGCCATGACCTCGATGCAATCGCCCGACAGCACCGGCGCAAGAACCGCCTCGGCATCGGGCAGCGCGCGGGCCAGCGTGGACGCGCAGCGCATCACGACCGGCCCCACCGGCTCCAGCACCAGCCCCGCGCCCAACACCTCCAACAGCGCCACGATCTGAACCGGCGGCAGGCCCAGCCCGCCCGCCGTCTCCGGCACCGGGGCCAGCAGCCATCCCAGCCCGGCCATGTCGGCCCAATGCGCCGGGATCTGGTCGTCGGGCTTGCGTAGCATCTCGCCGCGCCGCGCCAACCCGTAGCGGTCGGCGACGAAACGCTCCGCCGTGTCCTTCAGCATCGTCGCCCCGTCGTCGGGCAGATTGAAACGTATCATGCGCCGCTCCTCCTCACAGCCCCAGCACCTGACCGGCCAGAATGCCGCGCTGGATCTCGTTGCTGCCGCCATAGATCGACAGTTTTCTCCAGTTCAGGAACTG
>Ga0070728_10002666_pt1 | contig 21547 bp, 18 predicted proteins | sample tdDd471_FD_66723 | JGI IMG/M metagenome (GOLD analysis project Ga0070728, IMG submission 66723) | Marine sediment microbial communities from the Atlantic coast under amendment with organic carbon and nitrate - tdDd47.1 | ecosystem: Environmental > Aquatic > Marine > Coastal > Sediment | place... | reverse complement strand
CGGACGGCGCGCTCCCGGACTTCCTTCGAGTAGATTCGCTTTCCCATGGCTCCAGTCTCTCAAGAGCTGGGGCCTCCGGTAAACCCGGTGCGGTTCACTATGTCGATGAACTTGAGATGGCTCATCGGCTCCATGCGGTCCTTGACAACGCGGGCATCGAGTACATCGGCGATCTCGTACAGAAGACGAGAGCTGAAGTGCTCGAAATCCCGAACCTCGGACCGAAGTCGCTCGCGCAGATCGAGGCCATCCTTGCCGAGCTGGGCATGTCGCTGGGCATGAAGCTCGATGAGTGGGAACGACCAGTGCGATAGCGCCACGAGTACAACTCGATCGCCTTCCGCAACCTAGAAGGTTCTCCCCGGTACCTGACGGTACGGGGCGCTCACCCGGTGTCAACGGGCGGGTATAGGGAACGCGTTGGGGGCGGGTCATAGGGAACGCGGTTATGCCATGTCGTCGGTGGGCCGATTCGCCGATCCCGAGTCGCTGGTTGGGGGCGGGTCAATGGGAACGCGTCAGGCTGCTGCGGTGCGATACGAGCGGCCCTCGAGAGTGACGATGTGGCTGTGGTGCAGCAGTCGGTCCATGGCGGCGGACGCGAGCAGGTCGTCGCCAAAGAGCGGGTACCACTCGGATGCTGGAAGTTCGGCCTTGACTCATGTTGGACAGTTCCAACATTATGCTTGTCGGCGCTGTCCCCCGGATGAAATGGCCCGATCGAGACACCCGAAGAAGGAGATCGAGGAAGCGCTCCAATACGCCGAGTCGCTCGGCTGGAGGGTGGAAACCGCATCCGGCGGCCGCGCCCACGTCTGGGGTAGAATGAAATGCACCCCCGGCGGAGAGTCTGGCGAATGCAAGGTGAGCATCTACTCGACTCCGAAGAGCGCGGAGGATCACGCGAAGCGACTCAAGAGATTGGTGGACCGTTGTCCCTGTCCGGAACCAGAATCCGAGGATTCGGCATGAATACCTATACATTTGACATCATTGTCGAAGGTCTCAGCCCCGGCTGCAGCGACGAGGAGTTCGACTCGGTCGCCGACCAGTTGCTCGACGCTGGCATCGAAGATGCGATCCTCGGCGTCCGGGGCGGCTGCACGTATGTGTCGTTCGAGCGTCCCGGACAGTCTCTCGTTCAGGCCGCGGCATCTGCGATCGTCGACCTTAAGCGGTCAGGAACTGCTCTTCAGTCCATTCGATTCGAATCTGACGATCTAGCGACATGCGCAGAGATCGCCGCGCGAGTCGGGATGAGCCCCGAGACGGTCCGGCTCCATGCTCAGGGGAAGCGCCGGGGAGGAGGGTTCCCCAGCCCGCGTGTCCTGAAACCCGTGAAGCAGTGGAGTTGGAGCGAGGTGGCACTTTGGTACGGCGTAGAAGCGGACAGTGCAGCCAGAGAAGCGGACACGATCGTCAATTCGTATCTGGCACTGTCCACCCAGCTACAACGTGTCTCGGCGCAGGGCCTCCAGCCCCATCTGGACCGAGTTCTCATCGCCCTCCTCGTCGAGCCGACGGCGACCGTCGAAGTGACTGCTTCCGAGTGCCCGCGCGTCGCCCTGAGACTGCAGAAGCACGGACCGCGTAAGAACAAAGGTCGGCCTATTGATCGTACGGCCATGCGCAAAGCCCCTTCGGAGTCGAACACCCCCGCGGAGCAGCCCATGCCGTCTGTGATCCCGATGCTGATCAACGGTGGAGTGCGGGCATGAGCGGCTATCTGATTGAGCGTGGCAACTGCCGTCCAGTCCAGTTCGACCTCGCGGACCGATGCAGCGCTGTTCGGGAACTTCTTCGCCCCAAAGAGGTTCTCCATCTCTGGTCCAGCAGCGACACGCGTGGTCCATCTGCACCGATTGTCGATCAGGTGGAGCAGTACTTCTCGTCAATGTTCGCGACCCGTGCGCTACAATACGTTCACGACCCAATGCACGTTGACTGCTGGTGCTCCCCTGCTCGGACGCTCGACAGGGGGTTCGGCGACTGTGACGACCTTGCCATACTGGCTGCGGCCGTGCTGAAGGCCGGTGGGATCGATGCGTCTGTGGTAATCGGGAACATCGGAGGCGGCACTGCATCGAACCATGCGTGGGTCGAAGGCATTGACCAGTTCGGTCGAGGGTTCTTCTACGAGGCGACGAATCCGGTCTTGTGGTACGGCGCGCGGCCGCTGTCGTACGTTCCCCACGCGCTCGTCAATGAGGACGAATGCGTAGATCTCCGACCACGGCGGCGGCCGGTGGACTGGAAACGCCTGCTCGGTCAGGGCGCGATTGTCGTCGGGGCAGGGATGATCGCGGCCGCCCTGATCAGCGACGAGTGACGACGTATGGGTCGCCCGAGTCCGGCGGTTACGCGGTCGCAGGCGGCATCGAACGTCGCACTATGGTCCGGATCCGTGCGACCTTCTCGCAGGACCGGAGTCCTTCCCATGACCCTATTCTCTCATCAAGCCCGAGTTCACCACTTCATCACCCGGAGTGAACTCGTAGCGGACCGACGGTTCCGCGGCCGTCCCGCCAAGAAGGCATGGGAGCATGAGGTTGAAGAGGGAAGTGTTATCGGCTCCCCTACCCGACGCAGCGTCGATCGGGTCGCGTCACTGAAAGACCTGTTCTCTCTGATTCCGGGAACAAGCCTGAATCTGGAACGACTGTTCCACCCAGTCGAAGTCGAAGCAGCCGCTGCGACTTGGAGAATCCTCAGTGCAGTCGATGCGGCAACGCGAATCGACCCTGCGGATGTCCGAGCCGTTCTCCATCTCCGCCACCTGAACTTCGTTCGAAACCCGAACAACATCGAGCGGACGCTCAATCAGGCCCGCACTGCAAGAGATCTCCGATTCACCGACCGTGTTGCCGCTGACGCCATGAACTCGTTGGACGAGGTCGCAGATGATCAACTCCGGTTTCGAGCCGATCGCTTTGATGTGTCCGTAGACCAGTACCGCGACTGGCTCAGGACGTTGGCGGTCCTTTGTGTCCCATTCCCAGACGGGCGCATCCCGCTGGTCGAGATCGTGAACGAATTCATGTTCGACGGCCCGCACGCGACGCTGCTGCGCCTCCTCGTCGCTCCCGACGGGGACGAACGGTCCACGTTCGTTGTTCCAGACCGCGGCATGCTCTTCGAGGCGGTGAAGTCGCAGCAGGATTCCGCGTTCCAGATTGCGACGCTGTCCGCCCGAGTGATGATTATCGGAGTCACGGAACCCAACGCGAAGGAGTTCCGACTCGCCGCCCAGTACGGCCCGCAGGCCGTCGATTTCATTCGCGCGGGATTGTCCGAGGTCAGCGTGGAGTCGGTCGATCAGGCTTCGGTCCGTCACTACAACAAGCTTCTCATCGGGTATGCACGCGCCCACGTCTACTCCGAGTATCGAAGTCCTGTCGGAACAGAGGGTCCGTGAACCCTGCCTACCTCCACCAGCCGATCACGACGCGACAGCAGGTCGAGAAGATCCTCAAGTCGAACGCAGTTGAGGACCAGCACCACGACTGGAAAGCCGATTGGTGGTCCGGAGACGATGGTGAGACCCCTGCCGAAGAGGCCGCGAAGGATGTCTCTGCGTTCCTGAACGCCGACGGCGGGACTATCCTCGTCGGGATCGACGAGGACAATCAGAGTCGGGCATCGCAGCCCTTCCACCGGCCTGCGAGGGGCGAAGTTCCCGAGCGTCGGTTCAAGCTCGGGAAACGTCAGAAGCAGCTACAGGACTGGCTCCATGAGCGCCTCGAACCCAGCGAAGCGCGGACGTACGTGAGCTACCAGCCGCTGAAGGTCGACTGGAAAGGCACGAAGTGGGATGTGCTCGCGGTCAACGTCGCCCCGTACCCGCACGGTGCGGTTGCTGCGGTGTACCGTCAGTCGAAGGACCTGTACCGGTTCGTCATCCGAGAGGGGGAACACGCGCGTGAGATGGCGTGGGAGGAAGTCGTGAGAAGGAATGGGGCAGGGAACCGGGCGATGTATCTCCGGTTGAAGGCGATGACGCGAACGACGGGGAGAATAGTCGTCTCCAGTCCAGTGGAGTTCCGGCTTGGTCGTGAGACCCACGTAACGAACGCTCGACAAGACAACTCACACGGATTCGAAATCCGCGTTGCTCCCGACGTTCTCCGCGTTCGCCTCGATTGCCACACCGCGATTCGCGACGAATTGTTGGCTATGGTCGACCAAGCTGCGCAACGGGAAGTGAACAGCGCATTGAGAACACTGTTCGAAGGTGGAGATTCATCAGACGCGGCTCATTCGGGGCTGCGATTCCTGTCTGGCAATGCCGCAGGTCAGCGAATCCGTGCCATGTTCAATCACCCGCATCGCGATGTCTCCATTCCGCTCGACGCGATCACCAGCGCATGGGTCGACGAGAGCAACCCGAACAACCTGAACGTGGCCATGCGGTGCTCGCTCCGATGGGAGAACCAGCAGTGGTCGCTCCGGTTCCCGTGACCTCGCTCGCTCCACTGGCTGCGAGTCCGATCTCGACGCGCATGTCCGTCGTGAGGCGCAGCCCCCTCACGAGTCATCTCGACGAACGAGCTACGCTCGCCAGAGGCGCCTTGCGGGAGCGGCGGTCATGAGTGCCGCGACGCCGAGGCCAAGGGCCGCACCGAACAGCGAGCCGCCGAGCCCCTTGCCCGAGGCAGCCCCGAGTGCTGCGCCGAACCCTGCTCCCATCGCCGCGTACACCTCGGGGGCATCGACTCGAACGTGCTCAACGACATCGCAGGAGGGAGCGACTTCGTCGAGGTGTACCTCGTAGCGGTCCGAAAACTCCCGAACGTGCAGGTCGAGGCAGTTCGGGAAGGTATATCGCCAGTCTGTGAACTGACCCTTTGGGAAGCCCGACGAGCGCTCGAAACCGTGCACCCGTGACGGGTGAACCACGTCGTATCGCGATACGACGAAGTCGGTGCGGTACGGATGGTCAGAGAGAGTGTCGACGACGGACTTCCAGTTCATGGCGCACGCAGGGATGCCGAGATTTCCGTTCACTGTAGCAGTGTCGTCGGCTGCGATCCTCGGAAACTCCTCGATCTGAATCGGGTTTCAGCCCGAGCGTGACCAAGGACCGGAGACCCGATGGCCACGTTCCACCTGTACACGCACCTGCTCTGCCGCGCCGCGACGCCGACGATGTGCAAACCAGCCATTGACTGAACGTGCGTTACCTGCTCATATGTCACGCAAACCTGTTCCCGCTGGAGGGGAAGATGAGCAAGAAGCAGGACCGTACCGTGTCGCGCCGTCCGGATGGCACGTGGGAAAACAAGAGGAACGACGCCGGTCGCGCCACGAGCCTCCACCCGACTCAGGCCGAAGCTACAGCGGCTGCGAAGAAGAACCTGACCGCACAGGGTGGAGGCGAACTCACGATCAAGGGGCGCGATGGGCGGATCCGGAGCAAGGACACCGTGAAGCCGGGGAACGACCCGAATCCGCCGCGCGATACCGAACACTAGGAGACATAGATGGATCAGGCTTGGGGATATGTGACGACCGTATTGGACGGAGACACCTTCGATTTCGATGTCGACTCGGTGAGCGGCGACAACCAGTTCGAGTACAAGGACATCGAGCGCGTACGCGTACGAGGCGTAGATGCACCGGAACTCGGTCGGCGAGGCAGCCGCACCGCTACCGCGCGCCTGCGTGCGCTGGTCGGTGGTCAACGCATCGGTATTCGGATTCACGCACGAGACACCTACGGACGACTCATCGCCGACCTCGTGGACGCATAGGCTTCTGGGCCGCGGGTCGCCGAAACGTTCGATGCGCGCGCCGTGACGGTGCGGCTGATCGGCGATTCGAGGCACCGATTCGACCTCGTACGGCGCGAGCCGAACGAGGGAACCCATTTCCAACCTCGATGTCGGACACCCAGTCGAAAGGGGCATTGCTCGATGGACATCGCAGGGATCCGACTGCAAACCCACCGGGTGAAGCCGGGCTCGACCTCGGTCGACCAGCTTCGCGCGCATCTGCGGCGTCGCAGGATGAGCAGTTGGTTGTTCCAGTGCAACCGGCTCGACTCGATCATGTTCGACGCGCGAGAGCACTCGGCGATCGTCTATGGTGTCCCGGTGAGCATCCCTGCGCTCGCGTACCTGTCCGCATCCGCGATACGCTGGTGCAACGACCACCGAGACAAAGACGCGTCGCCTCGGGATGTTTGGGAAGCTCTCCGAATCGTCGCGGGAATTGACCGGTCCGATCGGAGAATCGCGACCGAGTATGAGGCGGCACTTCGTACCCTGACAGTGCACGCTGGCGTGTACGGGATGCACCAACGCCCTCTCGGACGACTCATCGCGCGCGCACACCTTGTCCTCGAACACCACTGGCCAGAAGGATCGAACCATCTGTCAGATGAACTTTGCCGCAAGTTCGGGTTCAGGATCGGTACTGCGGCGACGATGGCCACGATCATCGTTGGCAAGTCGCTGAAAAACGAGCGCATTGATGTCGATGAACTGCTTCGGCATCCCGACCTTCCGAAGATCCTATCACCGGAGGAGGTCACGAGGGGTGCACATGCGTTCTTGGAGAGAATCTCCTGTACACGACAGGAGGTTGCTGCCTTCTGCGACGCTCACCCCCATCCGGTCAATCTTCCCGTGGTGGCTGCTCCGAACCCTCTGCGGGAGCGACCGCTGTTTCGAGCCGATCACGGAGTTCTGGGCTCCCACGGTGCGGCTCCCATCAGTCGATACGTCATGGAACGCGGGACGATCGGGCTGGCTTTCGATCTTGCGGAATGCCTTCCGAATGGAGCGTTCGGTTCGAGCTACGGAAAGGCGCTGGAGCGATACGTCGAATCGCTCTTGACCCGTGGAGGTCGCGAAGTGGTTCGGGAGATCGGATTTCGACTCGATGGGAACCGGCACAATGGCGTCGATTTCGTCCTCTTCGACGGCACCGAAGCCACGCTCGTCGAACTCAAGTGCGGGGGTCTTCGCGACAAGACGTGGAGCACGGGCCTCGCTGGCCGAATCGACAAGGACATCGAGTCGAAGCTGGCGAAGGCGCTTCGTCAACTGTGGACGTTCGAGGAGGCAATCGCTACCAGCGACTCGGATCGCGTTCGACAAAACGACAAGATGTTCCGGCGACTCCGTAGCGCTTCTCGGATCCACCGTCTCGTCGTAATCGAGGAGCCGCTGTTCTGGGGCAACTCGTTGTTCCTCGATCGAGCACGCAGACTGGCCCAGATGCCCGACGCTCCGGACTGGCCCGTGTACGTCGCGTCCATCGACGACATCGAGTACGTGTCCACCACTCTCCATGCTGTCTCTCTCGCCGAGATTCTCGCGGCTGCACAAGAGGACCGGGAGCGTGAGATCTCTGGGTTTCGGCAGTGGCTCCGACCATGGCTCCACGAGCGCGGGATCGTGAATGAGCACTCCTTCTTCGAAGTTGCGTCGAACGCCGCATATCGGCACTGGGGCTACGCGGAGTCCGTGGTGAGCCGACTCGAATCGAACAACGCGTCAAGCGCGGAGAAGTAGCCACGGCTGCTTCGAAGCTCCCTCGCGGTCTGATCTCGCTGTGACCGTGTGCGAACACCCTCCGACTACGAGGAGCATCTCGGTGACCTCCCCCAACCTGTTCAACCATGCCCAGCGCGAGGTCCATCAGGACGCTCTCGTCGCCTACCTCTTCGACTGGCTCCGCCCGGACTCCCCCGAGACGCTCCGCGCGGCAGCCAAGGACATCATCTCCTGCCTGCTCGGCACCGAAGTCGAGCGCACCGAGCAGGTGGCGACCCAGTGGCGGAAGCTCGATGTCCTCGCCCTCGTGAAGGCGACCGACGGCTGAGACCTCGTTGTCGCCATCGAGAACAAGACGATATCCACCGTGCACAGTGACCAGCTACGCCGGTACCGGGAGATAGCCGAGAAACAGTACCCGGTCCACGAGTTCATCGGCGTCTACCTGAAGACCGGCTGGGTCGAACGCCGGGACAGGGAGGCGTGCGCAGACGCCGGATACACGCTCTTCAACCGAGAACTCTGGCTCGACGTTCTGGTACCGCATCAGGGCATCGACGCCGTTCTCGACCAGTATCTGGCTTTCCTCACCGGGGTCGACGACGAGGCACGCTACTGGCTCGCTACTGTGCACGATCCCGAGAAGGCCAACGAGGCACTTCTTCACCCCCATGTGCAGTGGGCGTTCGTCCGAGATATCGTCGGACACCATGAGATCTTCCGGGGGACGAACAACAGCGGCCGCTCGTGGACCCAGTGCGTGGTGCACCGTGTCGATCTGGCACCGGGACGCTGGGAGACGTTCCTCCTCCGCGTCGATCACCGGAAACCGCACCGAGGAGCACCCCTGACCGCGTATGTCGCCATTCGAGCGTCAGAGCGTCTCGACAAGAGTGACCCCGAACAGCGTCGCGCGAAGGTTGCTCGGCTGGCCGGGTATCAGCAGGTCTTCCACCGCGTTCTCGAAGAGCTACGTGGTACGGGGTGCCCGCTGGTCGCGGGGAAACCGCATACCGACCGCGTGGGGAACTACGAGTCGGATGTCGGGATCTTCTTCTTGGACCAGAACCGGGTCGAAGACCTCGTGGCGTGGGTGCCGAAGGTCATCGATGGGATGGTGGCGGGGATGGGGTGAGGCGTGGCATCGGGTTAGGTCATTGCACCCACGGACGTGCTCGTAAGGCCCAGTCGGAGCCGTTAAGCACCTCCATAGCCCCCCGGACGCCTGCACCGCGCGAATTTCTGCCCGATCGAACCCGGCGGTGAAGGAGTACGCGGCGAAGCAAATCGGTCCGCTCAGGCGAGATACGACGTGCAAGTCATCCGTGAAGGCGCCGCAATTGAACGTCGTGAGCGTTCCCATGGGAACCCAGTGCTAAACGCGATCATGCGTGGATTGGCACAGTCTCGCTGGCGACTCTGGTCGGCAGCACGCCGCGACGCGCCGACGGTCTTTCCGCCTGCCTGCAGCAGCGAGGCTCCTACCGCCCGCTCTCCGTAGCGTTGTCGCGCGCAAGTTGAGCGAACTCGTTCTTTGCGCGTCGACCAAGCTCAACGCGATCGGTGAAGTCTCCGTTCTGAACATCCGACTTGACCGACTTGACCAAAGCCGTCGCAACCAGCGGACGCACGGGAACGCCGGTTCCCTGTGCCTTGGCAAGTTCAACGAACATCTCAACCTTGGTCAACGTGGGCATCGCCATCCTCAGCTTCAAGAGACCTCACCAACCTCTCGGCAAGGATACTCACATCGTGTTCTTTGTCCAACAGGTGGAACATCTCGCTCACCACTGCCTCGATGCGCAGGAAGCTTAGCCAGCGAAGAGTGTGTCGATACGCGCTGCTTCTGACCGAGATCCCGAACGACATGTAGGGCAACCCGTCCGCATTCTTGTAATCGGATAGAACGAACGTGAGGTAGTCTTCCCATGTCTCATCATGAGCTGCGGTCCAATGAAGGTCCACGTTCACAGTCTTCACCAGCGCGCGTCCGGCCTGCACTGAAGCTTCGATCATGCTGCCCCTTGCCGGAATCGGTGTGATCGATCGCCGGAAGTTCCCCGAGGAGGTGGCTGCTGCTACTGCTCTATAGTGCTCCGCGACAAGAACGCGTGCATGGACCCTCACGTCGCCACTAGCTGCCGTGTTCTGCGCAAGATACGTGCAGACGGCCAATAGGTATCCCCGAAAAACCTCGTCCGAATTTTCCCCTTTCTTCAGCTTCTCACTGAATTCATGCGTGAGGTGGTGACAGACCTTCGCGAGGTTGGCGATCCGGGCGACAAGACTTGGAAGTCGACCGAGCATTTCGGGGTCCAATACCTCTCGGTGACGAAGCGGGATATCCAGGGCGATCGCGGCACGTTCCGCCTGCTCCAGTTGATACGCGCGAGCCGCGATGTCCCTCTCCCTGTGATCCGCGGCGTCCTGCCGCTCCTCCAGATCCGACTCCCGTCGTTCGAGGGTTTGCTCCCTTTCAGTCAGGTCCGATGCTCGACGCCGAGCATCGTAGTAATCGGTAACCGCAGTCCGTTCGCCGAGAAAGATGTCTGCCATGGTAAGGTTGGCTCCTGCTACCTTAGCTTGACTCTTCAGGCTTCGCGCGAGGATCAACAGCGTTACCACAGCGCCCACCAATTGCGCTCCGCCGCACCACGCGAATTCTCTCGACGCGTCAGTTGTGCCGAGCAGGTGCTGCGCAACTACGAATGTCCCCCCTGTGGCCACCAGGCCCCCGGCGCCAGTGAGCATGCGTTGCCACTGACGGTCCATCTGGAAAAGGAGGACGCCGATCACGGCGCCGCAGATGAGCCCCAAAGTCGCGTAGCCTTCCACAGACACTCTCCTTTCCGACCACCGGCTTCTAGACCGCGCCGCTAGAAACGGCAACCCGAACGCAAGGTATCATCCGGCGCCATGCACATGTACCAAGAATCCCGAAAGTTCCTACCTCGCCTACCTCGGGCCGAAGCGACCGGTTTGGAGCGCCTTTCTCAAAGTCCGATCTGAAACCCCAACTGCCCACTCGTCGCTAGCGCACCATCACAGTAATCTGTTCGTGCTCGCGTGTTGACGCTACCGTAGCCGACTCCCCGGTCGTAGGATAAGCGCATGGCACGCGGATGAGTCGTCGAAATCACAGAGGATGAGCGCGAGGCGCTCGGAGCGCTTCTTCGCGCAAGCACGACGCCGCGTGTCGTCGCGTAGCGAGCGCGTATCGTGCTCCTCGCGTCGCAGGGGCTGACCGCAGCGCGCATCGCGGAGCTGGTCGGCTGCACGGAACGCAACGTCCAGAACTGGCGAATCCGGTTCGAGAAGGAGCGGCTCGATGGGTTGCAGAACCGACCTCGGTCCGGACGGCCGCGCGCTCTGTCGGAGGAGGAGGCGCGAGAGACTCTGCGGATGACCGTCGAGGAGATTCCTCGCGAGGCCACGCGCTGGTCGGTGCGTTTGATGTCGGACTACGTCGGGGTGAGCCCTCGGCAGGTCTCGCAGGTCTGGAACGCAGCCGGGCTGAAGCCGCATCGGCTCAAGACGTTCAAGATCTCGAGGGCCCCTCGATTTGCCGAGAAGGTGCAGGACGTGGTCGGGTTCCAAATGAACCCACCTGCTGGCGCGATGGTGCTGTCCGTCGACGAGAAGACGCAGATTCGGGCTATTGACCGTACGCCACCGATTTTGCCGCTTCGCCCTGGACAGGTAGAACGCCGAACGCATGACCACAAGCGCAACGGCACGCGCAGCCTGTACGCCGCGTTCGACGTGGCGACCGGGATCGTCATGGGCCGTGTCACGGCCCGACACCGAGCGAAGGAGTTCATCGACTTCCTTCGTCAGATCGACCGTGCAACGCCATCGGACCTCGATCTGCACCTCGATCTGCACCTCATCGTCGACAACAGCTCGACTCACAAGACCGCCGACGTGAAGGCGTGTTTGCACGAACCCCCGCGCTTTCGCACGCACTTCACGCCGACCAGCGAATCGTGGATGAACGCCGTCGAGAGCTGATTCTCGTCGCTCGAACGCCGCGCCCTGCATCGGGGCGTCTTCACATCGGTCAGCGAACTACGCGACGAGATTCGCCGATTCATCCGCGTCCACAACGAGAACCCGAAACCCTTCACATGGACGAAGGACGCCGCATCGATCATCAACACCCACCGGCGATTGCGCCGCGGGGATCAATGAGCTTCCGGGCCGGGACACTAGAGCAGATCAGCACACAGACCGAATCCAACCAAGCTCCACGGACACAGATTCCCCCTGCGTAGGCATCGAGATAATCCACACGGACTCCCGGGTCATTCTCATCTTCCACACCAACAACTTCCATGCGCTCTTCGGCCCGAGTCTTTCACTCAATGAGTCCACCGCCCTGCAGAATGCATCGTCGATGACGACCTGATCCTCCCGCAGGCGAACACCGCTAGGGTCGACGCCGATCAAGTCGACCTCACCAAGATGCCCCGACACATCAATCGTCCAACTCGCGAGGGAACGGTCCCCTTTGCCGGTGGACGTGCCCCGCCTCGCTCGCAAACGCTCTGATCTTCCGCCAAAAAAACGCACATTATCGCACGAAACACTCGTCTCAATCAGGAGGTATGGGTCAGCTGAGACACAGTCGAATTCGACATCCTCCAGTCTGACATCACCCTTGAAGCGCGGATGTCCGTATTCGGACGAGCACCGAACGAAGCTAGTCTCCGCGATCAAGACTGGTGACTGGGGATTCACCACCTTGAGTGTCCGAAACCGAATGTTCTCAAATCGTTGGCCGCGCAGAGTACCCCCTGCGCGCAAGATCGTTTCTTCAAGTGGTGGTGCGATTCCCAATTCACTACCTCGCCATAGTCACTGCCCCCCCCCGAGAATACGACCGACAAGTTCCGGCGTCAACGATGGATACACGGAAACGGAGTCAACAGCCGGTCGCGCCAAGTGCCTTCCCAGTGTCCCCAGGTTGTCTGTCGTCAGCTCGATTGTGTGACCGTAGGTCAGGTCAATGAAATCGTACGCGCCGTTACCGCGTCCCGTCCATGCCACATTTGAAAGTACATGACCGGCAGGAAGCTCGTCAATCTGAGCAGCTACACGCATTTCCAGGTGCGTGCCGAAAAACGCTCGTGCCAACCCGCCGTTGTTCTGGAGCGTAATCAGTTCATTATGAGATATCGACTCCAAGAAGATTGCCACATCATCTAGCATCTCATTCCGAGCGCTAGTCGCAATCTTTGAGAGTGATCGGACTTGAGCCTCGATCAGCTCGTCTCCTCCTGTCGCGGCCGCAGCCATCAACCTCTGCATGGAGTCCTCGCCAATCTCGGTCAAAAACCGTGGTCCAGCAGACTCGGCGGTCTCTCTCACGGTGCCCGATGCCAACCGTTGCACACCACGTCTTGCGATGGCGACTCCCCCCTTGACCACACCGTAGAAGAGCCCGATGCCCGCCATTGAGGCTTCGAGCATCATGTCGCCAATCAAGGACGACTGCAACGCGACATCGACACCGAATTCTTCGAAGGCCCAAGATTGGATGTCTAGGCCAATGAGAATCTCGTCGTCCGGTTGTCCCCACGAGTCGTGGACAAGATAGATGCCACGGTCGGTCGCATGGATCGACCATCCATCTGGCAAACTGGGTCGTTCTACATCCTTGCCCACTAGTGCGGGAGGCGGACAGTTTCCTGCAAGAATGCTGCAAGCCTCTAAGCCGCTCGGATCCCACGAACTCGTCGGATTGCCCCTCACGAACTGGTACAGGTTCAGCCCATCCACCGGCCCAGCCGGGTCGGTGCGCGTCCATCGAGCCATCCACGGCGCGTAGTAGCGGAACCCGTAGTATCCGAGCCCGGACTCTTCGTCCCGCTCCTTGCCGTTGAAACGGTACCGCTTCCGAGCGTAGCCACCGATCGTGGTCTCGCCGAATGGACTGTACTCTTCTCGGTTGACCCACGTCCCCGCCCGGTCGAGCACGACGAAGCAGGACTCGACGAGATCGCCATACCGGAACTGGTCGACGGGCATTTCCTTGCCGGTCGGAGCGCCTGACAGGTCCGGCCCCATGCGACGTGTCGCGATGCGCCGACTGTCGTCCATCAGGTGCAGGTGGTTCGTCTTCTCTGGGGTGTTGATCCCGTCGTCGTGCACGATGTGCTCGTTGCCGCCCACGAGATGGGTGACGACAAGGTCGGTGCCGCCCTTCCAGTAGATCTTCGAGACCCGCTGCCCGGAAGCATCGTACAGGTAGTGGGTCATCTCCTGCGGCGTACCCGACGACATCTTCTTGTATGCCTTCATTCGCCCGAAGGCGTTCCACTCGTAGGCTCGTCCGGTGTCGACGTTGTTGCTGGTATCGAACGTCCCTTCGCCGAGCAGGTGTCCTGCACCGTCGTAGTGATGGGACTTCGTAGCCGTCGCAGCAGAGCCCATGTTGGTCATCTGGTTGCCGGGCGCACCGGTCCAGTTCGTGTCTCCGAGGTGCGCACGCCAACTGTTCGTGTCGTACGGCGTCGTGCTGTCGTCCCACGTCTCGGGCTTCAGACCGCCAACGCCGTAGTACCGCGCCCATGCTCCACCGCCGATGCGCTGGTGGTGCATCTTGAGCAGGTTGCCCACCGGGTCCCAAGTATACGTCTCTGTGTACCGCATCGAGCCGGACGGCATGTTCGCCTGATAGCCGCTCCCGTTGTCGGTGGCGAAGAAGGCAGGCGTGTACTGGTGATCAGGAGCCGTGCCGCGAGCCGCCTGTCCGTTGCGCCCCTTGGCCGAGGTCAAGCGGTAGAGAGCGTCGTACTCGTTCGTACGAGCGATGGCATCGCCCGCGGTCAGCAGCGACGTGATGCCGGTCGGGGCATCGGCGTACAGCGGCGGGTCGCTGTTGTTCAGCACCCCGCAGCCGGGCGTCAGGTCGAGCGTCTCGCGGACGTTCCCGACGAGGTCCCACGCGTGCATGAAGTCCTGCACCGGCGAGGAGACCCCCGACAGGGTGTACGAGACACCGGTGAACGCCGAGTACTTGTCCGTCCTCATTCTCATGAGCCGGAAGTCGTCAGCGTCGTACGCGTACCGAGTCAGAGTCCCGTTGCCGTACACGATGACGTTGCGCTGACCGCGGGCGTTGTAGCTGATCCGGTCCACGTACCGGTTGCTGCCGATCTTCACCGTCTTCAGCAGTCCTGCCCGGTTGTACGTAAAGCTCGCCGAGGTCGTTACCCCATTGCCCTGCGCCCGCGGGTACTGGTGATTCACAGGCCGGTTCAGCGCATCGTACGTGACCTTCGTGATGCGCAGCACTGAGGTCTCGATGGTGTTCGCGACGTGGGTCGCGAACGAAGTCCCCGACGGCGGGTCCCAGTCGACCTGATAGGTCGCGTACGTCGGTGTGCCGCTCTTCAGGTCGGCGGCGATGACGTTGTACTGAAAGACGCTCCGTCGGCTGTCGACCGGGTTGCCCTTGTAGTCATAGCTCTCGAAGGTCAGGCGCCCGGCTTCGTCGTACTGATACCGGAGCCTGCCGACGCCATTGCGGGCCTGCGCGGTCGTCTGTCCCGCAGAGTCCCAGTAGATCCAGATGTTCCGCTTCGTCAGCGTCCCTGAACTGTCGTCGCGTGCCCAGACGAACCGGGGACGATGAAGCTCGTCGCGTCCGTGCAGGACCAGTGCGCCGCCTGCCGTGCCGTCACGGGCATCTCGCTGCTCCAGCACATTGCCCACGGCATCGAGCACGGTGGTGGTCTCACCGGCATCGATGTTCCACGTCTTGAGCGGTCGGTTCGCGAGGTCGTAGACATGCGTGTAGTTCGTCCGCCCGAGGGTATCGACGACCTTCGTGACGTTGCCACGGATGTCGTACGTGGTGCGCGTCACGTAGTTGTCGACCGCGGGGTCGCTGTCGATGCGCACCGTCGCCAGCACGGTCCGCCCGAGGGCGTCGACCTCAACGCTGGCTGGCGTGTCATGGTGCGAGGTCGGGATGCGCCCGTCTCGAGAGTGCGTCCGTCCCGCGTTGTCGTTCGGGTCGTACGTGAACTGCTCCCATGGCGTCGGGACCGCGAGCGTCAGGTCATCGATGTCGGATTCGCTGGCGAACGTACCGTAGACGACGACCGTCTTCGCCCCATCGGGACGCAGGGTCTCGACGACGCGTCCGAGGGGGTCGTAGGTCATCTTGACCGACTTCGCGGTCGACGGGTGGCTGCTCTGGTCGACGAAGTCGAAGCCCGTCCCGTAGAACGGCTCGAACTGCTCGATCGCCTGCCCCTTGTTGTCGTAGACGGTCCAGCCGCTGATGATCGTGTTCAGCAGGTCAGCCGAGGTGTTCGTGTTCTCGGTACCCGCGAACGTCGTGCTGATGGTCGTGTCGGGGTCGAGCGGAACCGTGTCCAGCCCATGAGTGGCGTCACCGAACCGGACTTCGTCCGACTGGGTCACGGTCTGCACGACGCGACCGAAGCCGTCGGAGTACTGACGAGCGATGATGGTCCGATCCTGAAGCGACGCCGGGACGCCGGTCAACTCATTCGCGTGGTACTCCCGCTGCTCGGACTCCACCCAGACCGGCCCGGCGGAGGCACCACCCGACGGCGCGTACCATGCGTCCAGATCGTACCGGAAGGTCCGGCTCGGCTTCGCTGTCGTGTCGCCCACGGTGCCGTCGTCGGGTCCGACGACCCAGACATCGGTGACGAAGCCGAGCGGTGAGGATACCACGTGAGACACGTTCCCGTTCGGGTCCGTCGTCTTGTACGGACGCATCAACCGGTAATCGTTCGCCGAGTCGACGATCATGAAGTTCGGTGCCGTGACCTTGATCGGCAGCAGCGACCACATGTCGAAGGTGATCTCTGTGTCGTTTCCGAGCGGATCCCGCTGATGCTGGACAAGACCGTAGGAATCACCGGATGGCGAGGTTCCGTCGGGGAGCTTCTGGTCGTCGTACCGGACGCGGCTCGACGCCACGTAGTACCCGGCCTTGAACCCGGTCGTGCTCTCGCTGGTGCCGTCGTTGTACCCGGTGCCCGTCGACGTGATGGACAGATTCGGTCGGGTCGAGTCCGTTGCGCTGCTGATCGGAAGACTGCTCGCGAACCCGGATGCGGCACCGTACTCGGCAGGCAGACTCGACGGCACCGAGGTAACGTAGGACGGGATGTTGCCGACCCCGTACGCGTCTTCGAGGTCCTCCGTGCGGTGCACGAGGGTCTCTGTGCGAACAGGGACGCCGTGGTTCTCCACCTGCCCGTACGCCAGTCCCTTGAACGCGTCCTCGCCGTCGTAGAACGTCACCGCATGACCGATCAGTTCGCGTGCCCCCGACGTGGTGCCGTCGAGGGCATCGGCGAGCGCGGTGCGCAGCGTCGAGAACACCGACGGTGCCGGTTGGCCAGTGGGCGTGTCATCCCAGCCGAAGCTGCGCGTCTGCCCGGTCAACTCCCACGAGGTGGCTGAGCAGGGACGGTCGTATATGTACCCCCCTGTGCTCAGCGGTGTCGCGTACTCGGTGGTCGACCCTGTGGCGAGGATGGCCTCCCCGCTCAAGCGCGGGATGGCCGCCGAGGTCGAACTGGTGACGTGCCCGTAGTCGTCGAAGCTCTCGTTGAAGCTGAAGGCTGCCTTCGGCTCCGAGCCCCGCTCCCATGCTGTCGACCGGCTTGCGTCGAGATACGGGAAGTGAATCCGTCGCCCGGCTCCCCCGGTCAGTTCGGTCTCCTCGTACCGGACACCGTAGACCGACTCGGTGACCGACCATGGTCGGTCTTCGAGCGACGAGCCATCGAACGAGTACAACTCGGTCCGTAGAAGCGAGCCACGCAGGGTTCGCAGGGCATCGCGTCGAACCGTGACCGACGGGTGACCGAGTGCATCACTGTCCGTCGCCGCGTCGGCCAGCTTGGGCAGGTCACCGGACCACCATCGCGATTCGATCTCCAGCAGAGAGCCGGGGTCTTCCCACGTCGAGCCGTTGATCATCAACGGGCCGGGATGAAACCACGACCGAGACTCTGTCGGCGGCGCGAACGACGTGCTTGGCACGGTATCGATCAGGCCGTCGAGGTCCGAATCCACGACATCGAAGTCGAGCTTCTCCTGCGTGTCTCGCTGGAGCACTTCGACGAAGCCACGGAACTCTCGCTCGACACCGTCCCAGTACCCGTTGCGGTACGTGTATTCGGTGGCCTGCTTCGTCTTGCTGATGAGGTCGAACACCTCGACGCGGTCGACGACCTGCACCGGGAACGGAAGGAACGTCTTCCAGCGGGTGGCCGGATTGTCGTCGTCCCGCACGCGGTGCGCGGTGCTGGTGCCGTAGTAGACCCGCGTCAGCGCCCCGAGGTTGTTGTCGACCTCGCGCAGGACGTAGGGCTTCACCTGACCGGTGAGGTCGAAGAAGTAGGCGTCATCCCGCCAGCCGTCCCGCTGACGGCTCCAGAGGACGCCACGGGTGCCGGTACCGAGAAGGTCGATGAGCCGGACCGTATCGATGTCCGTGACATCGGGCAGTCCGGTGATGCGTGTCCCTTCGGAGTAGCCGTTGCCGCCCTGATTGAACCAGACGGTGATCGCCCCGTTCTCGACGTACACGAGGTCCGCAAGACCGTCTCCGTCCACGTCGCCGATCAGCAGCCGAGACGGCTCGTAGTCCCGGGGCAGGTTCGGTGCGTTCCGCATGGCTACGCGTCGGCTGAACCGTCCATGCCCCTGCGACGCCCAGTACTCGATGTGACGACGGTGAATGAAGACGATGTCCTGAAGACCGTCTCCCGTCATGTCTGCCCATCGAACGCGTTCGTCGGCGAGGTCTACGTCCGGGAACTTGGCAGCGGGGCCGCGCTGGTAGCGAACCGGAGACTCCGCGAAGCCCTCGTCTCGGTCCCACGCGTAATACTCGAAGCGGTCGGAGGACCGCAGTACGTCCGGGGTTCCGTCGCCGGAGAGGTCGACGACGGCCACACGAGGGTCGGCGAGGGAGAACGAAGGTGACCGTCGAAACGGACGGAAGCTCTGGGCACCGAATCGTCCGCGTTCATCGAGCGACCACGTGCCGGTGTAGCTCGGAGTCGAAGCGTAGAGATCGATGCGACCGTCGCCATCGACATCAAGCAGCCGAACGTCCGGGTCCGCGAACGTCAACTCGGTCGGTGCCTCGGGCATCGAGCGTGCGACATCGAATCGGCCTCCGCCCCGGTTGCGCCAGTACCGCACGGTGGCTCCGAACTGCATCAGGTCAGGGAGGCCATCGCCGGTCAGGTCGGCGAACTCGACATCCGGGTCAGAGAGTGCCGCGATGGGTAGATCGGGACCAGACACCGGTTGGAACGTGCGTCGTTCGGCATCGAGTTCGGTGTACTTGAACTCCAGCGGTGGCAGCGTCTCTTCGGTTGGATCGCCCCCGGTCGCCTCACTGTTGAGGCCCTTTACGGTGATCGACGCCAGAAGCGAGGTCCCGTTGAGCGGGAACTCCGGATCCGCCTCACCGACATACGTGAAGTTGTACGACCGGACGTTGCGGGTCGTCCCAACGTGGGTGGCCGTCGTGATGGTCGTGCACCGCCGACGCGTCCGGACCGAGAATCCGGCGCGGTTGCTGGTGAACGAGTCCTTCCGTGTATTCTCGGTGTCCCATGTGAATGAGACCGACGCGAGGTGATTCGGGGTCGCCGCCTTGTCGAATGAGTAGAGGACCTTGTCGATGTAGAGTTGGTCGAAGACGTGCTCGCCCGAGAATCCCGTCCCGATGCCGTCCTCCCGATCCCGCACGTAGGTGTACTGAATCTCGTTTCCGAACGTGTCGATCGTCCGGCTGAGACGCCACGAGAACACCTTCGACGGGTCGGTCGGGTCCGCAATGGCCGCCGGATCGGCCCCTGCGGCATTTTCGGTGCCGTAAATGCTCCGCATCCCATCCTTCGTCGTCACCTCCCAGTAGTCGGTCACCCCGGGGTCTACGATGTGACGGATGCGGGCAAAGAGTCCCTCTGTCCGCGGCCTGTAGGTGACGACACGCTTCGTGGTCGTCTCCAGCACGTTGTCGACCGGGACGAGGTCCTCGGCTCCGGAGAGCACGAACGTGTCCCAGTCCGCGACCGGGTCGTCGTACGAGGCGTATCGAGGCACCCCGTCGGACGACTTCCGGGTCACACCGGGAACCGAGAGCGCCCAGCCCATGCCGAAGGGACCGTTTCCGTTGCCGGTCGAGTACGACAGGGCAAGCTGCGGCTGAAACCCGTTGCGACCCGGAGGGACTGCGATGGGTACCGAGTGGTTGCCCGTACCGGTGAACAGATCTGCGCTGAACGTCTCGCCGATACCCTCGACGGCACCACCGCCGGTTGGCAGCGAGATGACCTGTTCGGAAACGCCGGACTGACTCATGAAGACCTCTTACACGCGAGGTCGCCCGAGCAGGGCTCACCCCTGCCCCGGCGACGCACCGTCGAACACGTTGCGAACCGAGACAGGGTCAGCCGAGGCGTGACGCGGAGTAGGTGATCACGAGCAGGATGTCGTCGATCTCCTCGTTCTCGAACAACGTGTGCCAGTCGCCCCGCGGCATCGAGAGGAAGAGAGTCGCGTCCGGGAACTGCTGCGAACCGCTGGAGCCAGAGAGATCGTCAGCGAGGTCCCTCCATGGATGCGGAGGCGAGGCCACCTCACGGCGAGTGCTGATGATTCCGTCGTCGTTGAACGACAGATACGTCGCCGTGGCAGCCGTGTCAGCCAGCGACACGCGGTACTTCCCGGCTTCTCCGAAGTCGGTGGGTTCGGCACCGTCGGCGAAGGACAGCAGCATCGCGATATGCTCGACCGTCGGTTCCGACGGATCGAGCCCTGGCGCGATGTCGTCGACCGTGAACTCGATGCCATTCGGCGGCTCGACATCGACTGCCGTCGTGTCCCGCATCCCGTTGACGAGGTCGTACCAGAGGTCCGGCAGGTCCGAACGCAGGCTCAGGACGATGGTATCGTCCGAGGACGCGGGCAGACGCTGGAGCACGCGGCGTTCGAGCAGCGAACTCTCTCGTGCCGAGTACTGCACGCTGAACATCACGTCGGCGATGGTCGAGTAGTCGAGTCGGTTTGACCGCTTCGGCAGTTCGAGCTTCCACGTCGTGTCGACGCCCATGCCGACGAACGGTGCCCGCAGACCTTCGGACGCCTGTGTCGCCGTCAGAGCCCCGGTGCCGTTGGCCGAAGACAGAGCGATGGACTCGCTGTCACGGACGAGGGTCACGGCCTCGTATCGTCCGGGACCGGTCTCGATACGCAGACGGGAGACACCTTCGTTGCGAAGGGTACCCCGGATGCCGTAGCTGCCGGGCGTCAGTGCGATGATCGAGACATCCACCTGCTCGATGGTCCGCAGGTAGTGACCGGGGAACTCGTCCTCGAACGTCGACAGCGGCGTCCGAAGCTGCATCTCGCCGTCCTGCACCAGTCGAAGGAACTCGACTGGGTCAGTGTCCAGAAGCGAGAAGTGGCGAACCAGTTGCAGCTTGCGGCGGCGGGTCTCCAGCGCGAACTGCTCAAGCTCGACGATGTCGCTTCGCAGTCGAGCGCTGCCGGTCAGGCCCTTCGTCTCGCCCGGAACACCATTGCCTCCGTTCGGCACCCAGTAGTCGGCACGGATGATCGAGGCGACCGAGTTCGGGCGCTCCAGTGCGAGCGCCCGTTCAGCAGCACGAGCTACGGCCGTCGCTTGACGCAGGATGCTGGCGTAGACGCTTTCGAGGACCTCGGACATCCACGCGTACAGTTCGGCGTTGGTGAACTGGTCTTCGAGGAACGTCAGAGTATCGAGCGCCTGACGGTAGCGAAGCTCGGCGATCTGTCGCTGCTGCTCCGCGATCTGAACGCCGACAAGGGCCGCCTCGTACTCCGTACGGGCGATTGCCGACTCTCGGCGGGCCAGCGCCGACTGGAACCGCCACTCCTGCTCGCGACGCTCGAACGACGCCTTCTGACCGTGGTAGCTCGCTCGTGCCGAGCGACGTGCGGAGCGTTCAGCACCGGCTCCTCCGAGGATTCCGCCGAGGGCACCCGCT
>Ga0070728_10002661_pt1 | contig 21600 bp, 17 predicted proteins | sample tdDd471_FD_66723 | JGI IMG/M metagenome (GOLD analysis project Ga0070728, IMG submission 66723) | Marine sediment microbial communities from the Atlantic coast under amendment with organic carbon and nitrate - tdDd47.1 | ecosystem: Environmental > Aquatic > Marine > Coastal > Sediment | place... | reverse complement strand
GGAATATTATGTTCCTTGATAAGCTCGCTTGCTTTTTTTACAGTAGGGCGTTCCCATGTCCAATGCGCATCTGGTGATACAATCCAATTTTTGAGCAAATAGGCGTAGATACGTTGTGCGATACTTTGGCTTTTAGGCTGATCATCCTCATCGGATTGTGTCATCACGGCATCATTACTTGCCAATATATTTGCTTTTACGGCTTTAAATGTTCGATCTTTTCCACCCAGTTCCATTCTTACCCCACGAATAGACGGCTCTATATAGTGTGTTCGGTGAATTTCGACACTTTCCGGTAAAGCTTCTAATAGCCCCATATCTTCATTATAGAGATAATTAATATCTGTCGTGACAACATGAACTTTCCAACCATATTGCGGTAAGTATTTAGCTAACTTATAAGCACGAAATACCGCTGCATGGGTTTGTGGAGCAAAAAATGGTGTGATGATAAGGATTGAACGATTCATAATTAGATTAATCCATACAGACTGTAAAGTTGTTTGATATATTGCTCCACGCTAAAACGGTCTTGTACAACTTGATAAGCGTGTTTCCCGATTTCTTCGCGTTGTTGTTGATTCTGGCTCAATTGAATCATAGCTTGACCAAGTTTATCCGCTTTGAGTGCCGGATACACTAATCCCGTGATGTTAGGCTCAACAACTTCTTGAATACCGCCACTATCTGGGACAATAATCGGTAAACAAGTTGCCATTGCTTCGATTACAACCAGCCCGAATGGTTCAAACGGCGCGGCGTGACAGAACACATCACAAGCAACAAGAATATTGGGAATATCGCTACGCATCCCAAGAAAATGAACATGATCAGCAATGTTTAAATCACGAGCCATTTGCTCAAGTGAATCACGCTGATCACCATCACCAGCAATGACTAAATGCACATTCTCACCTTGTTCTGTAGCATAGGCAGTTGCCTGTATGCCAATATCTACTCTTTTATTGACACCGCTTCCCAATGTCCCAACCATCGCAAACAAGGTTGCATCGGGTGATTTTAAAGCCATTACATCTTCCGCAGGAGCAACATCTGGATTGAATTTTGCCGTATCTACACAATTATGTAAAATACGCATCTTACGATTTTGAATATGATGGGTTTCGTGAACCCACTGACGTAGTGCATCACTAACGACAATAAAATCTGAGATATAAAGTTGGCTGAGATAATTGGCAACCCGAAACTTGAGGGAGTTCATATAAATATCGCCATGTTCAAATCCAAAGCGTTTTTCGATACCTGCAAGTCTAGCGGCTAGAAGCCCTAATAAACGACTCCACGTTAGATGCGCCTCAACAAGATCAGGTTGTAAGTCGATCAACACTTTTCGGATTGTGTTTACAGCGCGATCAAATCGTCTATGTGTCAAGTCATCTCGTATATCGAGAACAATCACTTCAATTCCTATATCCCGCAGACGTTCCACAATCGGACCATCACCGAATAACCCCACAACCGTATGTTGATAGGTATATTGGCGTTGTAACTGAATCAACATAGTAATGAGATGGGTCTGTGCACCACCTAATTTCATCTCATCAATGATGTGAGTAATTCGCTTCATACTTTTTAAACCCAATTTCTTATTCAGAGAATTACAAGTTCATCGTATTTACAAATTTGTGTGATTAGCAGATGGGAGCTTTGAAAGAACTTGATGATATAACGCGATTGTATACTCTAATTGAGCATCTAGTGTGAAAGTTTTTTCTATATGTTTACGACCACAATTACCAAATGCTGTCCATTGCTCTGGGTGACGTGCAAGCTGGATAATTCTATCCGCCATACCTTTTGTGTCGCCTTCTGCAACAAGATAGCCTGTCTGACCATTAAGCACCACATCGGGTATTCCACCATGTAGAGTTGAAACAATAGGCAAGCCACTCGCAGATGCTTCTACAAAAGTTACACCCTGTCCTTCAACATCCCCATTATGCGATGTTTCACAATATTGCGTATAAATATGTGTTTCACGAAATAACTTGATAACGTCTTTATGGCTAACAGAACCCAAAATATCAACTTGGCTTTCGAGTTTGAGTTCTTTAACTTTATCTTCAACAGCATCCTGTAATTCACCATCACCAGCGATGGTTAACTTTAGATTGATATCAGGCGATAGAGCTTGATAGGCGATGTTGAATGCCTCCAATAACTTCAATGGAGACTTTTTGGCTGTTAAACGTCCAACATGGATACAACGGACTTCTTTCCCATCAAAATCGGTCGTAGGATCACGTAATAAAAACTCATCAATATTGACACCCAAAGAGATTCGGTGAATCTTATCACTGTCAAACCCGACAGAAGTCAAACGATTACACATATCATTAGAGATACCAATCAGTGCTGACACAGTTGTATTGAGTTGTTTATAGTTCTTTCTCCACCGCTCTGACCGCAATGCCCTAGAACCATCATATCCCATGAATGTCACAACTAGAGGAATATTTAATTTTTGAGCAACTGGTGCAACCATAACACCCATTGGTCCAAAATGGGCATGTATGACATCCGGTTTTGATGATTGTAAAATACGGAATAATTGTTTCCGAGCAACGCCAAACAATTGTTCCTGTTTTTCCAATAACCCTAATCTCCGTTTAAGACCCGAATAGATTCGGGACGGATTCAATCGACTCATATGGTCAATTTCGACACAATCATCATGAGGACGTTCATCGTCATTGATACGATTCATGCAGATAACTTGACTGCGATGCCCTAATTTTTGTAAGCCTTGAACGTAATTATATATGAATGTTTCTGATCGTGGTGAAAAAAACTCTGTTATATGAACAATATGCATACAGCCTCTCGTTTTTTCCACTGCTGAAGAATTCGATAAACAAGTTGATGAGTTAAAGGTGAAAATACAGTAAGAATAATTACAGTTTATTACATTATATATACTACTGAATGCTTATGCCGTCAATAGTTTAATCTACAAGATATAAAATATTTAATAATAGAAATATTATGAGAGTCGTCTATTTCTTAAAATTTAACGAGCCATATCATGGCAAGCACTTTGATAGAATTGAATGAATTTCTCGGTATGGGTTTGTGGTACAAACATTTTTTCAACCGAGGTACGAGCTGCATTTCCAATTTTTTGCATCAAATCAACATCAGCGAGGGTTTTAAGTTGCTTTGCCATCCCCACAACTTCTCCTATTGGAATATAGATGCCGTTATTTCTGTCTTCAACTAATTCATCCATACCCACATTGTTGGTTACAAATACAGGTTTCCCCATAGACATCGCTAGAAGTAGGTATTCAGAGACTTCTTGTACGATGCCAGAATGTACATATGCTGTTGCTTTGCCAATTAAATCCCGACAGCTATCAAATGTAATATTTTCAAGCACTTGTACTCTATCTTGGAGGTTATAGGTATGTATCAAAAACACTAGATGACGATAATCGAAACCAGTTCCGATAATATCGAGCGACATATTAGGAAGATGTATCATTGCCCGCACCAAATCATGGAATCCATTTTGCCAAGTTAATTCCCCTGCACTAATAAGATGCATTGGCATATTGTCCGAGTTGGGTATGACATCAGACTTTGGATACGCTATCCGAATTGTCGTGATAGGTGCAGATACTTCAGGTATTTGCTCCACATCTGATGCAAGTCCTTCATAGGATATATGTATCCTAGCGGTAGACTTCAACATTTCATAAAGTTTGGGCAAATACGCTTCATCTTCGAGTACTTCAAGATAAATATCTGAACTATTCAAACTTACTGTATAAGGAATTGATAATTCCACAGCCTTGTGATGATGTTGAATTGCATCATGACTGGAGTGAAAATGAATAAGGTCAGGTTGATGCTTATCAATAATATAAGATAAGTTTTTATCTACATTCGACAACCTCATTTTATCGAGCTTACGAAAATTTGCTTGCCACGAAAATTTAGTTAGATCATAGACGGGAGTGAAAAACTGTGAAGGACGTATCGAATTCACCGTAGTAATATCATGATCGCTACTATTTGTATTTCCCAAAACAAGATTAATGGCTGATGCATGTAGAGAATATATATGTTCCAACAGATACATACTAGGGGGCCAACTTGGAACGATTTCTAGGACATTCACGATCTATACCCTTGTGTGGTTGGTTATGTTCATCCAATTTACAGTTAATCAGTTAGCAATTGGTGGCAGATATTTCTGTGAGCGGTCTTTTGATGCTGACTCACTTATTTTGATACGCATAATTATAAAATTCCACAAACCCTTGAACATGCTTTTCATCGGAGAACTCGCGTTCGGCGGTTTCTCGTGCGGCTAAACCCAATTGTTGCATTAATTGAGTATCAAAGAGGTGCTGTTCAATTTTTTTTGCCATTCCAATCGGATCACCCATCGGAATAAACATGCCATTCTTACCCTCTTCAATAAGTTCAGCCGTTCCACCCACATCTGTCACAAAGACAGGTTTTCCTAGTGCCATCGCCTCAGCCAGAGAATTACTAAAGCCTTCTTCCATACTAGCTTGGACATAAGCTGTCGAGCGACGCATCAATAGCTCAAACTCCTCATAAGGCAATTCCCCTAAAAGATGAACCCGATCCTGCAAATTTAGGGAATGAATCAAATATGAGAGGTGGTGGTGTTCCTCACCGTCTCCTACGATATTAAGTGAGACATTTGGTAAATATATCATGGCACGGATTAAGTCATGAAAACCTTTTTTCCAGTACAGTCTGGCGACGGAAATCAGTGAATTTGTATTTGCTACTGTTTTTTCTGGTTTGGCAGGTATCGGGACAGACGTTCTAACTGTAAATACTGGTAACTCAGTTTGGCAATATTCAGTTGCTTTTGTGCCTAAAGCATCACAGACAGTATGTATTGCGGTAGCCCGTTGCAATATTTTACAAAGTTTTTCTCTGTATATTTTGTCTGTAAATGCACCCATTTGGATTTCTGGCCCACGTAAACTAACCGTAAATGGAATCCCAAGTTTAAAGGGTAGTATGTGGAGATCAAATAGAAAATTGAAATGGAAGTGGACGATGTCAGGATTATTTTTTTCAATTAGATTGAGTATGGCTTTTTCTCGGAGCGATAAATCTGGTTTGCTGGAATAATTCATAATCCCAAGAAGGGTAGCCTGAATTCGTCTAAGTGGTGTGCCAAAATAGAGCGGAACAACATCCATCGTTTTAGACGTATCAAAACTATTTAGCATACTATTTTCTGGGCTGGTTGTAACACCTACTTGTATTGACGGTAGTTGTTGCGAAAGTTGAATCATATGACGTGTTAGAAACGTTGTTGTTGGCCACGTTGGAACAACCTCAAGAATTTTCATATCGTATCATACCTAACAAAAATCCGCCCAAAAATCATTTTAGAAAAGATCCAAAAATTTTGCTGATCGTTGAACACCCATATAACTACTTATTTTGATTTTCAATAGACCAGTTAACTGGGAAAAATACTGAACCCCAATTTGGGCGTGGTGGATATGCAAGTTCTGGAGCATTTGTCCAAACAACGTTAAAAGCAATTGCCATATCAATGGTATCAACCATATGCGATCCATTGTTCAAGTACAAAGAAATACTGTAGGGACCAGGTGCAAGGATAAGTTGGTCAATCGAAACACTAAATTTTGCAACCTGTTTTTCGTCAACTGAATAATTGACGTATTGGCTAGAATGGATGCAAATGATCCGATCACCAATCCCTTTATTGATCGCAAATCCGACACTCGGGTCTGTAATCAGATCAGGATCAAGATCAACAAAAACATCAAATCCAAATTTACCCATGGATTCAACGATTGTATTATGGAGTTGAATCTTTGAAATATATTTCGCTTGTGAATTGCGTTCCACATCACGTAAATCACGTTCGAGGGAATCTCCTTCAAAACGATTCATATAGAACGCAATCGTATTGTCGGTATCTCCTTCTTTAATAATTTCACCAGACTCTAAGATGATGACCCGTGAGCATAAGTTTTGAACAGCTCCCATATTATGACTCACAAATAAGACTGTACGTCCTTCACCCGCAACATCACTCATTTTGCCGAGGCATTTTTTCTGGAATTCAGCATCACCAACAGCTAACACTTCATCTACGATCAATATCTCTGGTTCAAGATGCGCTGCAACAGCAAAACCAAGCCGTAACCCCATCCCGCTAGAATAATGTTTAACCGGGGTATCGATGAACTTTTCGACCCCAGAAAACTCAACAATCTCATCGAACTTTATATCGATATCATGTCGGGACATCCCAAGAATCGCACCATTCAAGTAGACGTTTTCACGTCCTGTTAATTCTGAATGGAAACCAGTCCCAACTTCTAATAAAGCCCCAACGCGACCATAAATATCAGCATAACCGACAGTCGGTTCTGTAATGCGTGATAGAACTTTCAATAATGTTGATTTTCCTGCGCCATTATGCCCAACAATACCAACGACTTCACCATGCTTAACATCAAATGAAATGTCTTTTAATGCCCATATCTCTTCATTTAATCCAGCAGCACCATAGGCTTGCCCCCGCATAAGGTTGCGTGCCTTCCTAAAGGGTGCCATTGCCATTTGATTGATGCTTTCTCGAAGGGTTTGGCCACTCTGTTGGAGTCCACCAATACGGTACATTTTCCCTAATGTGTTAACTTGAATTGCATAATTAGTCATCGATTACACCACATCCGCAAATGTTTTTTCCATACGACGAAAATAGAAGAGCCCGCTGACAAATAACATAAATGCCGCGATAAATGATACGATCAAAATTGGGCCGGGGGCTGTATCAACACCGAGTAATGCCCAACGAAACCCTTCAACAACACCAGCCATTGGATTAATACCATATAAGGTACGCAACAAGTCATTTTCAATTAATGTACTTGGATAGACGATTGGTGTGGCAAATAGCCAAAATTGCGTGATAAATGGAATAACATACCGAACATCACGGAACTGGACATTCATCGCACTTAACCACAATCCAACGCCTAAAGCTGTCATAAAAGCAAGCAGTAGGAAAACCGGCAAGAAGATGATGTTGATCGTCGGGGCAATGCCAAAATATAACATCATAATAAGGAGCACACCAAAAGCCAGTAAAAAGTCTATGATTCCCGAAAATACCGCTCCAATTGGAATAATCAGACGAGGGAAATACACTTTCTTGATGAGATTTGAACTACCAATAAGGCTATTGGACGATGAAGCCAAACCAGACGCGAAAAAGCCCCAGGGAACAAGCGCCGCATAACTAAATATCGGATATGGTATGCCATCAGAAGGGATTTGAGCTAGGTTACCAAAGAATAGTGTAAACACAATCATTGTCATGAAAGGTTGAATAATTGCCCATGCAACACCGAGTACTGTTTGTTTGTATCGTACAGTAATATCGCGCCATGTTAAGAAGAATAAAAGTTCACGATATTCCCAAAGTTCATTTAGCTTAAGTGATACCCATCCTTTTGATGGCTCTAACCGGAGGTGGACTTGATTCTGGTTTGTAATACCTACAATATCTATGTCTTGTGTCTCGGATTGACTAACACTTGTCATAAGCTTTTTTAGATTACTCCCTAAGCATACATCACATAATAGAATTTTTAAGCGTTTGTGATTGACACTACTATTATATAGAGTAGTATTCGAACCACAAATTCATTCTTGGATATGCTATTGTTGTCTTATTCATTAAACCCCAAAAACTAACCCTAAATGATTAACCTATACATATAAATATTGTATCGATTAACTTCTTAAATCAGTTGCGCGGGAATTTATTTCATAGTATTACATTTCATAGTCTATCACACGGACTGATATTATCACAAGATCACATTTTAAACTTACTGTAGTTTTACACACAATTTTTATTATGTTTTTTCACATTCCAGACAAGTACCTTATCCTGTTAAAAATGTGATATATAACCGTATCTATGTTTATCTGATTAATGTTCCCAATTCCATTTGTTTAAATGATCTTTTTGACTTGATAATGAATCACTAGTAAGTTGGAAAACATGTTTGATAACGAAATATCTTATATCACTCCAAAAAGACCTAAATAAAATCCAATTTGAATCTGAAAATTGTTGTTTACAATAAATAAATATTACGTTATGCTAGTTTATATAACGACAAAAAGATCAGATTACTTGGGAGATATGTTTTGTCTAGAAAATTAAGAATTGCAGTGATCGGTGCAGGGCATTGGGGACCAAATCATGCACGTACTTTCGATAGCATGAGCCAAACAGAATTAGTAGCTGTTGTAGATACCAATGTAGAGCGACTTACTAAAATTTCTGAACGCTATCCACAAGTAAAAACTTTGGATACTTATCAAAAGCTATTCGAGTTAAACCTCGATGGGGTTGTAATTGTAACACCACCTGCAACACACTATGAAATTGCAATGGATTGTCTTGAACACGGGTTAAATGTATTTGTTGAAAAACCACTAACACTCAATTCACAAGATAGTCAAAATTTGGTCGAAGCAGCAGAAGCAAAAAATCTTGTCTTGATGGTCGGGCATATTTACGAATACAACGTTGCTATTCAATACATTAAAAAACTCATCACTGATGGTGAATTAGGTGACATCTACTATATTGATGCTATTCGGGCAAGTCTCGGACTTTTCCAGCCTAAAGCAAATGTGCTGTGGGATCTTGCGCCTCATGATTTTTCTTTAATTCTATATTTATTGGACGACTTCCCTTCGGCAATCTCTGCCAATGGCGGTTCTTATGTTCTCAATTACCTTGGAATACACGACTTAGCCTATATCCATCTTAAATTCCCCAATGGAACAGTTGCCAATGCACGCGTAAGTTGGTTAGATCCCAATAAAACCCGTCGATTTACCATTGTAGGCAGCAAGAAGATGCTGGTTTATGATGATGTTGGTTTAGAAAAAGTAAAGTTATTTGATAAGGGTGTCGAGATTTTCCCTGATACCGATAACTATGGGACATTCCAAGCACAATATCGGGCAGGTAATGCGATTATCCCTCATTTCCAATGGGAAGAACCCCTACGCCTAGAATGTGAACACTTCGCCGAGTGTATTATTAATAGTAAGCAACCGATATCTGATGGCCGTAGTGGTTTACGAGTTGTTAAGCTACTAGAAGCCGCCGACTATTCGTTACATAATAGTGGAAAAGAAGTAAAACTCAATCAAGAATTGTATCTATCAAAGAACTATACATAGCTTGTGAAATTTTGGTTTATTGGCATCTCCTCTGAATAACACCGATGTGCGTATTTGCGATTCGGTGTTATTTTGTGAGATAGTTTTTTGACAGGTATTTAGTAAAATGTCCCTAGGAGTCTTTTGTATGACTTTGTAGGGACGCACTATACTGTGGTATGTAATGTCAAAGATTCGACACAATCAATAAACAGTATTCAAATATGTTCTTATTCTTTCTACATATAAACTCTCAAATCATTACAGATACAGAAGGGTTAACACATGGTGAAGAAGGTCGCTAGCCTCTCCTTAGATTTGGACAATAAATGGTCCTACATGAAAACACATGGGGATGTTGATTGGGACTCTTATCCCACTTACTTAGATATAGTTGTTCCGCGAGTATTGAAAATTTTGGAACAACATAAGTTCACGATTACTTTCTTTGTCGTTGGGCAAGATGCCTCGCGTGAGAAGAACTTTAAGGCATTACGCTCAATTGCAGATGCTGGTCATGAAATTGGGAATCATTCATTTAATCATGAACCCTGGCTTCACCTTTATAGTGAAGAAGATATTGTTAAAGAATTAGCTGATACAGAAGATGCGATTGAGAAGATCACGGGTAAAAAACCAATCGGATTCCGTGGACCCGGATATAGTTTATCCCAGACAGTACTTAAGGTTTTGCATGATCGTGGCTATGCTTATGATTGCTCGACATTCCCGACATTTTTGGGCCCTCTTGCCCGTACCTATTATTTTATGACAACCGATTTACCTGAAGAAGAAAAGAAAAAACGCAAGCAATTATTTGGTACTTTTTCAGAAGGTCTTCGACCACTTAAGCCATACAAATGGTCGGTAAATAATGGGACAATACCTGAAATCCCAGTTACAACAATGCCAATCTTCAAAATTCCAATGCACCTTAGCTATATTCTGTTTATTGCAAATATCTCGACCTTCCTTGCAATGTTTTACTTTCGTATGGCATTGTTCCTTTGCAAAATAACAGGGGTTCAACCGTCACTATTACTTCACCCGCTGGATTTCCTCGAACTCAAAGATGCACCTGAATTAGAATTTTTCCCAGCAATACAGATGCCACTTGATAAAAAGCTTGATATTGTGAACCAAGTCTTCAAGATATACGCATCACAATATGAAGTCGTCAATATGCAAGAACATGTCAATCGGCTGAGTTTAGACTTACCATCAGTCGTTCCTGAATTTAAAATACTGGAACAGACTTAGAATAGGATCCGTAATGGTAAAACAGTGGCTTGGCTTTGGTATTCGTTTAGTTATTAGTTTGTGTTTGCTTATACTCTTGTTTACACGGGTCAACATCAATGATCTGACTTCTCACATTCGGAATATGGATCCGCTTTTATTCATATTGTCGATCATATTCTTTATACTTTATCTTTGTGCGTGGGCTTATCGCTGGCATCTATTTATCAAAGATACTGGGCTCAATGTACGATATATTGATACAATTCGTACCTTATTGGTTGGACTTGCGGTGTCATTATTCTTGCCGTCTGCCGTTGGGGCAGACATGGGGCGCGCCTATGATATGGCACGAACGCGGGTTGAAAAAGTGAAAATCGTGTCTACCGTGCTGATGGATCGATTAATGGGATTGATCGCCATCATTGCAATGTCGATTGTTGCAATCGCAGTCGCTGGATACGAATATCTAACTGTTGATATATTTGTTCCTATCATTGGTTTCGCATTACTTCTATTAATTGGTTGGAAGATCTTCTTTAACATCTATTTTATGAAGCGGTTCCGAACACTATTTGAAGCAATCCCGATTCTTAATCGGGTAAGCGGTAAAATTCGTGATCTCTATCTCGTCCTATATTATTTGCAACAGAACCGTGGACTCTTTACGAGAGCTATTATTATCTCCATCTTCACTCAAGTCTTCGAGATATTAGCAGTTATGATGTTATCTTACGCGATTGGCGATACAGTTGATCCAATCTTTTTCTTTTTGTTTTTGCCAATCATATGGGTGATTCTTGTTATCCCAATTGCTATCGGAGGACTTGGCTTACGTGAAGCTGTGTTTATATTTTTCTTTACGCAAGTCGGTATGAGTGAAACCCACGCCATAACCATATCACTCTTATATTATTCTCTATATGCAGTGACCGGTGTTGTGAGTGGGGTCATTTCCATACTCACAAATATTTTTAATCGTATGCAATTTGGGGTCAACAAAAATTCCTAATTTAAAAAGCAATGAGCTTTCATTCGTGCGACTTTTATCTTAATTGTTGCGTTTTTCTTGTTTGATCTATCATTGCTAGCTTGAGCACGTCTCAGATTTTGTCAATCATAATTGAGAGATTACCTAGATGAACAGTACCACAGAAAAAACCGTAAATAACATCGGCATCATTGGTGGGGGCATTATGGGTGTGACACTCGCCTACCGTCTTTCGCAACTTGGTTATGATATTACAATATACGAGCGAAGTGATTCTCTGGGTGGGTTAACCAAACACTTTGATTATGAAGGATACCGCATAGACCGCTTCTACCACACTATTTTAAGCAGTGATATGTCTATGCAAAACCTTATCAAAGAAGCAGGTGTTGAAGATAAACTACATTTTACCGAGACCAAACAAGCCTTCTATGATAATGGTCAGTTGTATCCGTTTAATACCCCCGTTGAACTGATGACCTATCCGCCGTTGAAATTTTTCCAACGCTTTCGGTTAGGACTCCAAATCGTGTATTCGCTAATGGAAAGCGATTGGCGTGAAATGGATAAAGTTCCTGTTGAAGACTGGTTACTGAAGGTCAGTGGGAAAGCTGTTTTTGAAAAAGTCTGGAAGCCCCTTCTGCGAGCAAAATTCGATACAATGACGGGCTCTGTTCCAGCAACATATATTTGGTCGCGCTTACGACGGATGATGAAAACCCGTGAGGGAGTCACCTCAAAAGAGATGATGTGTTATCTCGATACCGGCTATTATAGTGTGATTGAGGCGATGGAAAAGGTATGTCGACAACACAACGCTAAAGTTGAGCTCAATGCAAGTATCGACAAAATCTTGGTTGAAAATGGACGGGTAAGTGGTGTTATCAAGACGGATGGCACAATAGCAGAACATGATACCGTCATCAGCACCCTACCATCACCTGTTTTAGCGTCTTTACTTCCCGAAGGATTTGATACATTTACGAATTTGCTCAGCCAACAAGAGTATCTTGGCGTTTTATGTCCTTTGCTCATCCTCAAACAAAAACTGACACCCTATTATGTGTTGAATATCACTGATGACCGCATTCCATTTACGGCGGTTGTTGAAACAACAAATCTCATCGACCCTAAATATATCAACAATTACCATCTCGTGTATTTACCAAAATACATTGAACCCAATAGCCCACTCGCTACAATGCCTGATGATGAAGTCCGAACAAGCTGGCTAAAACACTTTAAGCAGATGTTCCCTGATTTTGACGAATCACTCATTAAAGACTTTATTGTACAACGGGCGCGCTATGTAGAGCCAATTCGTCCAATCAATACATCAGACCAGATACCATCCATCCAAACGCCAATACAAGGCTTGTTTATGGGGAATACGGTCATGATTTATCCTGATCTTGGGAACGGAGAAGCCGTCACGAAATTCGCTGATAAAATGGTTACCGAAATTCTACCGACACTTAAGCCAGTAACTGCTCATTAGTCATGAACACCTTACGCGCCAGCCGATTGAGCGGAAAATACATTCTGGTTGCCATCCTAGCGATTCTCTTGCTTGGGATTCTGTTTCCAGTACTCATCTTATTCTCTCAGTCAGAGGTCGGGTTAGATTGTGCGTCCAATGATCCTACGGTGCTTGCCGTTGTTCAGGATGTAAAAGATCGCTTGCAAGAGGTTGGATTGGGTGAACCACAATTCACAGACAATATCGGTATCGATACCCATATTGAGCGGTTGTGTCGTGATGAAGTGACATCAGATGTGCTCTACACATATGCCGACCAGATTGAAAATCTCAATAGAATCGGTCAGCAGGTTGGACAAGCTATCCCTGTTGGTTTCTGGGATGTCCAAACTGAGGAGATGCAAGCCAATAATGCAAATGAATATCAAGCGATTGATGCGCTGGTAAATGCTCATCCAGAATATGCCCAGTTATTGATTCGTGCCTATAATCGCTTTTATACATTTAAGCAGAAGCCATCAACCGACACCGCCTTAGATACAGGTTTAGATATACTTCTATACACCGTAGACTATTATGAACAACTTTTAGATGTCGACTTTGACACAATGGATGAAGCCACCACACATGAAATTGGCTTGGAAATCGCGCAAACATGGTTACATCTGATTGGTTACACACCGCGAATCAACCCGCTGACAGATGAACCCTTATTCCAATACAGTATATTTTCACATTTTAGTATTACAGATATGTGGCGGCATCAGACCAGAAGCCATAGTTTTATAGGTCTCATTTGGGGAATTTCTGGCTTTGATTTTCAGTATGTAGGGGATGCTGAAAATAGCAATCAAGTTGAACACATAGCCGTTAGTTTAGCATTACAATATGTGTATGATAATTCATTGTTGGCGTTAAATGCACTGGAAATCCGCGACACAGTAAATGGGAAACAACGCCCTGTGATGTCAATTGCTGATCAAGCTGTAAACAATATCATTGCTTCCGAGTTTATCCCGTACTTTGAAGAGGATTATGTTCAAGCAATTAACCGCTTACGCTGTATTTTATCCAGTTCGGAAGTAACTTTCTGTACATAGAGAAGGATAGGACATTTTGACAAAACGTATTTACCTCTCACCACCACATATGTCTGGTGAAGAAATTGAATTGGTACAAGAAGCTTTTGCAGATAATTGGATTGCACCCGTTGGACCTCATCTAAACGCATTTGAAGCCCAATTTTGTGAATATGTGGGTTCAAAATATGCCGTTGCTTTATCGTCTGGGACAGCAGGAATTCATCTGGCACTGATTGCGGCTGGCGTTGGGCATGGGGATGAGGTTCTGGTCTCTACACTCACATTCTCGGCAAGTGTCAATCCTATTCTCTATGTTGGTGCAAAACCTGTTTTTATCGACAGTGAAGTTTCATCATGGAACATGGATCCAAATTTGCTAGAAGATACGCTTAAAAAACGCGCAAAAGCTGGCAATTTACCCAAAGCTGTCCTGCCTGTACACCTTTACGGTCAATCGGCAAACATGGAAGCGATCATGGCGATTTGTAATCAATACGGTGTTATCGTCATTGAAGATGCGGCCGAAGCACTCGGCAGTCATTTTGGCGAACAACACCCCGGCACATTTGGTCAGATCGGGATATTCTCATTTAATGGTAACAAGATTATCACAACATCAGGTGGCGGTATGGTAGTGTCTGATGATAAAGCTATTATTGACCACATTCGCAAGCTATCAACACAAGCACGCGAGCCAGTTGCACATTATGAACATACTGAGATCGGTTACAATTATCGCTTGAGTAATGTTTTGGCGGCGATTGGCATCGGACAATTGAATGTTCTGGAAGATCGGGTGCGTCGTAAGCGTGAAATTTTTGATTATTATCGTGAGCATCTTGGACATTTACAGGGTTTGACCTTTGTTGATGAGATCCCCAATGGACGACATACACGCTGGTTATCGGTGATGCTGGTTGATGCGGATGAATTCGGCATTGATCGTGAGCAAATTCGATTGGCTTTAGAAGAACACAATATCGAATCACGTCCACTATGGAAACCGATGCACCTTCAGCCAATTTTCGAGGACTATGAATCTGTTGGTGGGGCAGTTGCGGAATCGTTGTTCGATCAAGGTCTATGCTTGCCTTCTGGAACAGCTTTGACCACCGAGGAACTTGATCAGATTGTGTCGATTATTCAAGATTTGCAACGTGTATAAGCCAAGAGAATTGCGATAGTCATTACATATAGACACATAAGAACGTGTTTGAATATTTGGCTTGTCGTCTGGGCAAAAGCACCTTTTATTGAATTCCCAAACAGGTTCTAAATCAATGGACAAAAATGAACCGATTAAGCTCGTACATATCTTGACAGTGCCCCTATCCCTGAGGTTTCTGGAAGGGCAGATTAATCATTTCCAGCAAAATGGATATGAGATTTCTGTAATTACCTCGCCGGGTGCTATGTTAGATGAATTTGCAATCGAGCAACATGTCAAAGCTTATGGTATCGAGATGCCCCGCAAAATTACGCCATTCAACGATTTGGTAGCGGTTTGGCGTATTTGGCGTGTCTTACGTCACATCAAACCAGACATCGTACATTCACATACCCCAAAAGGCGGGCTGTTGGGGACAATTGGGGCATGGTTGGCGCGTGTGCCTAACCGTATCTATCATGCACGTGGATTACCCTTTGAAGCCTCAACCGGCAATAAGCGAAAATTACTGATGTGGACTGAAAAAATCTCATGTGGATTGGCAAATCGTGTCTTCTGTAATAGCCAATCAAATCGGGAGGTCATCGTTCATGAAGGGCTTTGCCGTGCTGATAAAATCACGATGCTCCATCATGGTAGTAGCAATGGGGTTGATGCGACACACTTATTCAAGCCTTATGCAACAGATGCTATAAAACAGGAAACTCGTGCCAACCTTAAACTACCGTTAGATAGTATTGTGATTGGCTTTGTCGGGCGGATTGTACACGATAAAGGGATTGATGAGCTTATCCAAGCATGGAAAATCTTACGGGAGCAATACGCAGATGTTCGTCTATTATTTGTTGGTGAGTTTGAAGAGCAAGATATTGTTCTCCCCGAAACAAGAGAAGTCATTAAAAATGATGAGCGTATTCATTTTGCAGATTTTGTATCCAGCAAAAATGATATGCCACCCTTATATTCGGCAATGGATATTTTAGTCTTACCAAGCCACCGCGAAGGGCTTCCTAATGTTATACTAGAAGCAGGCGGAATGGGTTTGCCAGTGGTGTCAACATTTGCATCTGGGTGTAAAGATGCGGTAGTTGATGGGCAGACAGGGATTCTTGTCCCTGTTGATCATGCAGATGACTTGGCAAAAGCAATTCAGCAATATTTGGATGATCCAAGCCTACGTCAAAAACATGGTCAAGCTGGTCGGCAACGGATGATTAATGATTTCCGTCCAGAAGACATCTGGAGAGCACAACTAGACGAGTATCGTCAATTGCTTAGTCGCTAGTGCATATCATAATAGAGTTTAAACTAATCATAAGGGAGCAGAAAAGCTAATGTATGAAGTATTGATTAAGCGACCATTCGACTTTATGGTAGCATTGATGGCTCTTTTGGTACTTTACCCTTTTCTTATTGTTATTGCTGTTCTAGTTCGGTTCAAATTGGGTTCCCCAATACTTTTTAAACAAGAACGTCCAGGGCTGTATGGTCAACCCTTCATGATTATGAAGTTTCGTACAATGACTGATGGACGTGATAAAAATGGGCAACTATTACCAGATGAAAAACGATTGACTCCTTTTGGCAAGTTACTGCGAAGCACCAGTTTGGATGAGCTACCAGAACTCATTAATGTATTGCGGGGTGATATGAGTCTTGTTGGACCACGCCCTTTGCTGATGCAGTACCTAGACCGTTATTCACCTGAACAAGCTCGTCGTCATGAAGTCAGACCGGGGATTACGGGCTGGGCACAAATTAATGGTCGTAATGCTATCTCATGGGAAGATCGCTTTAAATTGGATGTCTGGTATGTCGATCATATATCACCATGGGTAGACTTCAAGATTTTGATTATGACTGTCTCAAAAGTGATAAACCGTGAAGGTATCTCGGAAGAGGGTCATGCAACGATGACTGAATTTGGCATTGATAATAACGAATAAACCTTAGAGGAATGGCTTGAATGAGTATTGAAGTATTGACAGTGGATGACTCACGCTGGAATGAAACCATAAAGGCGTTGTCGGGCGATTTCTATCACACCTCCAATTATCACAAACTACATGAAACCGATGATGGCGATGAGGGGCTACTTCTGGTTTATCGGGAAGGCACACAGGTTGTTGCCATGCCGATCATCAGACGCTCGCTTAAAACAATTCCAGCCCTAGTGGATGACTTCGCGGATTATTATGATGCCACATCCATTTATGGTTACGGTGGACCCATCAGTAATCAACCGCTTGATAACCATGTTTTTTTTCAACGATTTGGTAAGGCATTAAACGACACCTTACATGCGCTCCATATCGTTTGTATTTTTGCGCGACTACATCCCATCTTAGAAAATGATTCTATGGTGACGATTGGTGATGTCATTGATGTGGGGCGGACAGTATCCATCGACTTGACACAACCTGAAGACCTCCAATTGAGTGACTATAGGAGCAATCATAAACGCAATATCAAGAAAGCTCTAAAAAATGATATCAAGGTTTATCCCGATACAACGTGGGAACATTATGAGGACTTTATTCGGATTTACAATCTCACAATGGATCGAGTAGATGCAACTGATTACTACTATTTTAGTCAGGAATATTTTGATGATTTGCGTGTTGAACTCGGCGATAGTTTGCATCTATTTGTCGTAAAATTAGAAGATACCGTTTTATCTGCTGGCTTATTTACTTTGTATGATGGCATTATTCAGTATCATCTCGGCGCATCAGACCCCATCGGAATGCAATATGCCAGTAGTAAGCTCATGATGGATGGTGTGCGGCAGTGGGGTAATACTGTCGGCGCACATGTTTTCCATCTGGGTGGCGGTCTTGGTGGCTCAGAAACGGATAGTCTATTTGGCTTTAAAGCAGGGTTTTCTAGCCGTCGTCATACCTTCAAAATCTGGAAATATATTGTAGACGATAGACACTATAATTTAGTGAGTGATCGCTTTGAAGAATGGCTCATCAATCAGGGTTCTGTACTGCCACAGACAAACTTTTTCCCCTTATATCGCGCCCCCGTTAACTTGAGCTCGACATAACGCTACGGATTCACTATCACAACAAGACTTAATGGTGGTGTGAGACAACCGAATATCAATCTAATATAACACTCATCATTTCTCCTTGTTGAGTGTCTTTTGTATTACGCCAATATCATCTAGTATGGTACACATTTCGGAACAGTAACTTAGGATGTGATAAATGTCACATTTAAACACTATCAAACTACTTAGAATGATTCTGCCAACGTGCTAGTATTATTATAGGTTTCAGTATTATGAAGCCATATAGTTTTTTCTCTTTATGCTGGAGGAGTTTACATGCAAGATGTAACATGGCAAAAATCAGCAAACCCTAGGAAACAGAAGGAAAAAAACGGGAAAGAAAGCATCAAGTTTATCTTAGGTGGTATACTGTTAATCGGAATCGTCGCCTATCTGATTGTCAGTGGTACAACATCTGGCGCGCGATATTTTGTAACAGTTGATGAAGTACTCAACAATCCGCAGTATCTTGGTGACTCTGTACGGGTATCCGGTGCGGTCATTGGAGAATCGATAGAGTACGATACGGAGAACTTGATTATCGAATTTGACATTGTTAACATTCCACAAGAGTTTGATAATCTCGCAGTTGCATTACATGATGCAGTAAATTCACCTGATGCACCTCGAATGAAAGTTCACATCGAAGGAGAAGTGATGCCAGATTTACTTCAACACGAAGCACAGGCAATCTTAACAGGTGAGCTAAGAGAAGACGGTATGTTCTATGCAAGTGAATTATTATTAAAATGTCCAAGTCGGTTTGAAGAAACAGGGCTTGAAGTTGAATCTAATCCACACGGGAGCTAATGTATGCTTGCTGAGATCGGTTATTTTGCTCTAATACTTGCATTTATTGTCGCCATATATGCAATGGTTGCATCGGTATATGGTGAGCGAAAATTAAATGAAAATCTGGTTCTGAGTGGACGCAATGCGGCTCTACTCAATTTTTTATTTATTGCCATTGCCACTGGTGCACTTCAACTGGCTCTGATGACGGAACAATATGACATTAAGTATGTATGGTCTGTCACCAACCCAGAGATGCCTAATTTTTATCGGTTTACATCCCTATGGGGGTCGCAAGCAGGATCGCTATTATTCTGGTCTTTCTTGATGAGCCTCTTTTCGGCACTCGCGATAAAACTCAATTGGAAAGCATATCGTCGCCTGATGCCATATGCGATTACTTATATGATGGCAGTACTTGTCTTTTTTATCGGTATTTCGCTAGTATACGAAAATCCGTTTGAACGTTGGTGGATCATGCCAGAAAGTGCTGGTGGTGAAGTGATTTCTGCAGTACTTGCGCCTGCTGGTGCAACTGCACCCATTGCTAGCCGACTTGCAGAAACTGCAAAGGGCTTAAACCCATTGCTTCGTCACTTTGGTATGGCTATTCATCCGCCGATGTTATATCTGGGTTTTGTTGGCTTTGTTATCCCGTTTGCATTTGCAATGTCTGCACTGGCATCAGGTGAACTATCGACGAATTGGATTAAGGCAAGCCGACGCTGGGCATTGGTCGCGTGGTTGTTCTTAAGTTTAGGTTTATTACTTGGTGGACGTTGGGCATATGATGTGCTTGGCTGGGGCGGATACTGGGGCTGGGATCCTGTCGAAAATGCAGCCTTTTTACCATGGCTGGTCGGTACAGCGTTCTTACATAGTGTCATGATTCAAGAGAAGCGCGGAATGCTCAAAGTATGGAATATGTTCCTTATTATTGGGACATTCTCAGCGGTGATTTTTGGGACGTTTGCTACTCGTAGTGGGCTTGTTGAAAGTGTTCACAGCTTTGCACGGAGTGAGATCGGCTTCCCAATGTTTTTCTTCTGGTTCACGATTACCATAGTATCAGTAGCGTTGATACTCTATCGGCGTAATCAAGGGATGCTGGATGATGACCATCGCTTCACGAACCTGTTAAGCAGAGAAGCCCTGTTTGTCCTGAATAACATGATTTTCATGGCGTTGTTTGTAACAGTTTTCTGGGGAAGTTTTGGTGCGCCAATCATCTCAGAGTTGTTCCTTGATACCAACATTACATTGGGGACAGATTACTTTAATACCGTAACACCACCACTATTTTTAGCACTCTATATCTTGATGGGCGTTGCACCATTATCAGCATGGGGTGTAACCTCGTTATCACGACTAGGTAAATCAATGCTGATACCAATTGCTTTAACAATTGTATCGTTGTTGATATTTGTCCTAAACGATATGGGATCACCAATGGTACTCATGGGTTATGGAATTGTGCTATTGGCAGGGTGGGTTGCTGTCTACGAAACTTATCGTGGGGCTCATGCACGGACAAAAGCTCATGGTGAAAATTTCCTTGTGGCATTGTGGAAGATTGCAAACCGCAATCCGCGCCGTTATGGTGGTTATCTCATCCATTTTGGTGTGACAATTATCGGTATTGGTGTGATTGGTAGTACCTTGTTCCAGATGGAAACACAGCAGACCATGAGTGTCGGCGATAAGATTGAAATCGGTGGTTATGAGATGGTGTATGATCGTTTTGATGGGGGGCAAATTAGCCAAGATGAACGTGTTATGGACATCGCTAATGTCAGTGTTTGGCGCAATGGTCAACAATTAGCAACCCTTCGTCCACGTCGGGATTTCTTCCCCGGTACAGATGGCATGAACACTATGACGATTGCGGGCTCACACAGTACCATCGAAAATGACTTTTATGTCTTGCTGGTCGATTGGGAAGAAATCAATCAGAATAGGGCAACCTTTAAAGTTTACATCAATCCCCTGATTAATCTGGTCTGGTGGGGTGGTATCATCCTCATCTTGGGTACAATTATTGCAACTTTACCTAAGGACATTATGACCAAACAAACGCGCCGTCGTTTATATAAACAATAAAGGGCTGTTATGAACCGGAAAATGGAATTGCGGTATTTACTGATATTCGGAATAGTTTCGTTAGTCTTGGCGGGGATGGTTAGTGCACAAGAGGATACTGTGACGGCTGATGAAGTCAATGCTGTTGCGAAGAAACTCTATTGTCCTGTCTGTGAGAATATCCCACTTGATAATTGTGGTACAGCCGCTTGTGCTGATTGGCGATATGAAATCCAGCTTCAACTTGAGGCTGGACTGACAGAACAAGAAATCATTGATGATTTTGTATACCGTTTTGGTGATCGTGTTGTCGGTACACCACAAGACCCGCTTTTAAGGGCGATATCAGTAGCAATACCCTGGTTATTTACGATCATTGGCAGTCTATCAGTCATCTATGTTTTGATACGATTCCGTCTAAAGAAACCCGATACTATAGTCACGGATACTGATTTAACCGATGAT
>Ga0070728_10002657_pt1 | contig 21633 bp, 17 predicted proteins | sample tdDd471_FD_66723 | JGI IMG/M metagenome (GOLD analysis project Ga0070728, IMG submission 66723) | Marine sediment microbial communities from the Atlantic coast under amendment with organic carbon and nitrate - tdDd47.1 | ecosystem: Environmental > Aquatic > Marine > Coastal > Sediment | place... | reverse complement strand
GAGTTCCGGCCCGCCCCCCTGGCAACGGGTCGCCGAAGCCGGTTTCGGCCAGGCGATGGAGGATTGCGGCTTCCGCAAGGTCGGCCGCACCATGTGGCGCCGCGACGGCGACCGCATCGCCTGGCGCGTGGTGCTGACGAAAGGCTATGCATATGAGCCTGGATCGTTCCGTGCCTCCTACGGCGGTTTCGTCAAGGAGATCGACGAGCTGGTGAAGCTCTACAATCCCAAACGCTCGATGGAGCGGATGGAGGGCACGAGCGTGCCGCTGCATCTTGGGAGCACCCTGGTCGACGACCTGATCACCGAACTGCGCGAGAAGGAGCACGAGCCCTGGCGGTGCAAGTGGGAGGCGGAGCAGAACAGCAGGAGCGGCTGGAAGGGGTTCTGGAAGGACCTGATCGACCCGATCCCGCCAAAACCGGATGTGGATTTCTCTGAGGTCCCGTTTCTGGAGAACGTGGGGCCTTCCAGCCTGGACTGGGCGTTTGTGGTTCGAACGGAGACGGACGTCCGTGAGGTCACCGAACTGCTGCTGCGCAACTTTCACAAGGGCGCCTTGCCGTGGATGCAGGAGCGGCTGGATTTTGACATGGCCTATCCGCGACGGTGGGGGCCAAGCGACTACAACAGGAACAGCAATGCCTACCTGTGGCCTGAATACTATGCTGCCGCGAAGCTTGCAGGCGACCAGGACTGGATAGAGGAGTTGGCCCGCAAAGCCTTTGCGGAGGCACCGAGAAGTTTGGAAGAGGTCTGGAAGGAGTGTCGCAAATCGGGCATTTTTCATCAACCTCATGTTCTATCCGGCGAGTTCAAACCCGAGACGATTGTCAGGAACAGGACAATCTCGAAGTTCCGTGGCACCAAGGACGTTATTGAGATCGCGGAGGCCATGTCCATCGACATACCTGAGTGTGATGTCGATTTCAGTTTGCTGCCTGTGCCGTTTGATTCTCTTTGATCTCATATCGCTTGGGGCCGCTGACGTGACCCCAAGCAATTCTGTTCAGGCGTCTGGAGTCTCATCTTCGACCAGCAGTAGTGGCACGCCAATTATCGCAGCAATGGTCAGGGCGTCTCCAATGTCGTTTGCGCCACTCTTCTCCAGGTTGGCCTGCAGCTTGTAGGCAATGTCCAGGCGTTCCTCGAACTGATTGATCACGATACCTGGCACCCCTTTTTCCCGAAGTGCGGTGCGCATGGCATCCGCCAGTTCGCCCTGCGGAATCGACCAGATCGGAATTCGTAACTGCCTCACGGAATCGATCTCCGCAGGGAGCGACTTTTTTGCAGCCAAAGCTGCCTCCGAGGCAGCGGTTGTTCCTGCCGCGCCCCCCTTGATGGCGTCATCGATGGTCTTCTGGTTTGAGTTGAGTTTGGAGGATGCTACCTTGATCTCGTACCCGGTGCCATGCGGACCCTTCGTCTTCCACACGATCATGCCACCGAGAATCGGTTTGATTTTTCCAGTCGTGATCTCATCGAAATGTCTTTGGAGAGGCTCATTCTCGCCAGGCATATTGACGAAAACTCTTCGCTGAAAACGTGTGTCCTTCATTGGAGCCTCGAGCCTTGCCCGTTCGATCAGTTTCTTGAGAAACACTTCTCCCTGAACGCCCTTGATATGGTCAAAGGTCTTGTTGAGCGCGTGTTGTGTCTTGCCATCCAGCGCGCTCCATGCCTCATCACCAAAAAGTTCCTGCGCAGACTTGCTCTCGAATGGCTTCTTGAAGTCATTCTCTCGCTCCAGAATTTCCTTGCGGGCGCGTTGTGCATCGATGGCCTCTTCGACCATCTTCCCAGCCTTCGTCTTGCGTGCCTGTTTCAATGCCGCGTTGAGGATCGGGGCGGTGGTGCGAGTGATACGCTCTTCGGCCTTCTTCACGACATTGATATGACGGAGCAGCTTGACGGCCTTGCCGAGGACGGGGACGGCGCCGCCGACGGCGAGGGCGAAGGCGGTCCAGGCGGCGTTGGCCTGGGCGTCGTTGCCGTCGCGTTCGGCGGCGCGGGCTTCGGCGAGATACTTCGCGGCCTCCGTGGCGGAGATCAGTTCGCCGACGCCGGGCACGAACTCCAGCAGCAGCGGCAGGTCCTCGTCACCCTGGCCGTTGCTCTCCATCAGCGCCTCGACCCGGGCCAGTGCCTCCCGCGCTTCCGCGCCCTCATCCATCATCGCCTGTTTCAGCACCTGGAGCGTGGCGTCCTGGCGGGCGACGGCGATGGGGTTGGCGCCGTGGGTGGAGAGCCGACGGGTCTGCATCTCCGCCTGCCGCTCCAGTTTCGCCAGGCTGATCCGGCCCTCGCGGTATCTCTCTTCCAGGGCGGTCAGGAAGTCCGGTTCATGCTCGCGCATATAGCGGCCCACCCGCTCACGGGTGCTGGCATCCAGCAGGTCGAGGTCTGATTCCTTGCCAAGCTCCCGGATGCGGTCGAGCTGTCGCGGGGTCATGTCCTTCAGCGACGGATCATCCTTCAACGCCCGGGCGACCGGATCAGGGCGCGGTAACGGCGGTGGGGCGGTCTCGCCGCGTTCCACCGCATCCATCTCCCGTTTCACATGCCGGGCCTGACGTGACGCGATCTCCCGGTCCTGTTCGGCCTCGTGGGATTCACGCGCTTCATCTCGGGAGGGGACGGCGCGGGCGGTGGGGCTGTCTGGACTGTCGCGGACGACTGCGGCCTGCTCCGGTGGCTGCGGGACGCTGGTCGGGTCGTCGTTCAGGAAGGCATGCAGCCGGGGCGCAGTGATGCGGTTCAGCACGGTGAGGCTGTCGCTGCCGGGGGCAAGGGGCCCGGTCTCCCGGATGCCCTGCTTGCTGCGGAAACGCGCGAGTGCGCGCTCCAGTTCCGGGTCGGCGGCACCGGCTTCGAGCTGCAGCGGGTTGAGGGCGCCGAAGCGGGAGAAATATCCACCCAGCGCCAGGCCGCGCATGGTACTGGCGCGGTCTTCCGCGCGGTTCTGGCCGCCTGGACCTACACTTTCCCGCACAGGCACAGCCTGCTGCTCCCCCAGGACCCTCCGGGGTCGGGCGGGCCGGGCGGCTGTCTGGCGTTCATGCCGCTCTGCGGCGATGCGCTGGGCGGTGGGGCCGTTCACCTGCACTACGCCGTCCACCTTCAACCCCCGCGAATCCTGGAATCGGCGCGCCGCCGCCGTCACCGCCGGGCGGGAGAGGTCACCGGGATCCTCCCCGACTTCTGCCAGGGCGCGGCCCAGACGGGCCACCTCCTGCGGGTCATTGGCTTCCGAAGGCAGCACACGGTCGTGCAGCCAGAAGGGATCGACGTTCATGGGACATGCCTCCTGAAGGTTGTGAAGCCGTCAGAATGACAATCAGTGCGAAATCAGTTCCGGAAGATGGTGCGATTTCATCCCGGGCTGGAACGATCTAGGATGGTGCCTCGGGCGAGGGAGGCTGCGTCCGTTTGCATGATCTGCCAGGGGAGAGAATTGATGGCGAAGATCGAGTTCTATTTCGACTGTTCCAGTCCGTGGACCTATCTGGGGATCAGCCGTATCGGCGATCTGGCGCGGCGCAACAATGCCGAACTGCACTGGCGACCGGTGCTGGTCGGCGGCATCTTCAACCAGGTGAACGAGCAGGTTTACCAGAACCGCGCCAACCCCGATCACCCGAAGTACCAGTACATGCGCAAGGACCTGATGGACTGGGCCGCGATGCAGGGTCTCCAGATCGGCTGGCCGAGCATCTTTCCCGTCAATGCGGTGAAGGGCATGCGCGCTGCGATCCATGCGCTGGACGAAGGCAAGGCGGAGGCCTTCGCGATGCGGCTGTGCCACGCCTACTGGGGCGAGGATCGCGACATCTCGCAGGATGCGGAGGTGGCGCGTGTCGCGGCCGATGTGGGGCTCGACGGCGACGCCACCGTGGCCGCGACGGCGGATCCTTCGATCAAGCAAAGGCTGAAGGACTATACCCAGCAGGTGGTGGACCGTGGCGGCTTCGGCTCTCCCACAATCTTCATCAACGACACCGACATGTTCTTCGGCAATGACCGCATGGACCTGATCGAGTGGGCCGTGCAGGGCCGCCCGGCAGGAGGGCCGCGCCGATGAGCGGGCCACTGCTGATCGAGCGGAAGGGGGATGCCGAATGGGTCACCCTGAACCGCCCCGACGCCTACAACAGCCTCAGCCCCGACATGATCGACGCGCTGCTGGACTATTTCCAGGGCCTGTATTTCCGCCACGAGGTCCGGGTCGTGGTGCTGCGCGGGGCAGGTCGCGGGTTCTGCGCCGGTCTGGACCTGAAGCAGCGGATGGCAAGCAACAGTCCCGCCGACGACCAGCGCTCCAGCGCCGATGGCCTGCGGTCCCAGCGCCGGATCTCGGAGATCGTGATGCGGATGCGCCGGGCGCCGCAGCCCATCGTTTCACTGATCCATGGCGGCTGTTCCGGTGGCGGTTTCGCCATCGCGCTGGCCAGTGACATCCGCATTGCCGGGCGCAGCGCCAAGATGAACGCGGCCTTCATTCGCCTCGGCATTTCCGGTTGCGACATCGGCGTTTCCTATTTCCTGCCGCGACTGGTGGGGGTGACGGTGGCATCCGAACTGCTGATGACAGGCCGCTACATCTATGCCGACCGGGCACTGGCGACCGGGCTGGTGTCGGAAGTGGTCGAGGACAGCGAACTGGAAGCGACGGGGGAGGTGATGGTCGCGGACCTGCTCAATGCCTCGCCGCTGGGCCTGCGCCTGACCAAGGAATGCATGAATTTCTCAACGGATGCGCCGAGCCTGGAGGCGGCCGTTGCCATGGAGGACCGCAACCAAATTCTCTGCGCCCAGGGCCCAGACTTCCAGGAGGGCGTGCGCGCCTTCATCGAGAAGCGGCCACCGGTCTACACGGGGACATGAACATGACAGAGCGACAGGATGTGGCGATCCCGGCGAACGGCGTCGAGCTGGCTGGATGGTTTTACCCGGCAGGGCAGGGCGCGGACGCAGCGCCGACCGTGGTCATGAGCCATGGCCTTTCGGCGATCCGGCGGATGAACCTGGACGCGGTCGCGTGCGACCTGAATGCCGCCGGTCTCGCGGTGCTGCTGTATGACCACCGCAGTTTCGGTGACAGCGGCGGCAGCCCACGGCAGGAGGCTGACCCCTGGGCTCAGGTGCGTGACATGCGCGATGCCATCAGTTTCGCCCAGACCCTGCCGGGCGTTGATCCGGCGCGACTGGGTATCTGGGGCACCAGCTATTCCGGTGGTCATGTACTGACCGTCGCCGCACTGGACCGGCGGGTGAAGGCCGTGGTTTCGCAGGTCCCCTTCACCCATGGGGAGCGGACTTTCGACAGCTGGGTACCGGAGAAGGCGCGTGCCCGGCTGATGCAACGTTTCATGGATGACCGCGCGGCACGGTACGCGGGCGCGGAACCGGAGACGGTGCCTGCCGCCATTGAGGGTTCGGAGACGGCGGAATGGGTGGCTGAAACGGATGTCGAGGGCAGGTACGTCAATGCCCTGACCCTGCGCAGTCTGGAGATGCTGCGGGAGTACGAGCCCCACAGTTTCGTTTCACGCATCGCGCCGACGCCCCTGCTGATGGTGATTGCCGAGAACGATACCCAGACGCCAACCGCCTGGCAGAAGGAAACGTTCGCGCTGGCGGGGGAGCCGAAACAGGCGCTGCATCTGCCCTGCCGTCACTATGACCCCTACAGCAGCCATCGCGATGCGGCGTCAGGCGCGGCGCGGGACTGGTTCCTGGAGCATCTCTGAAAGCGGTACGCGCGGCAGGTTACCAGGAGCACCCGGTCTCCAGCATCGCCTCGATATCGAAGCGCGGCCAGGGGCGGGCCATCAGGAATCCCTGGCCCAGCGCGCAGCCGGAATCACGCAACTGGTCGAAGTGTTCCTGCGTCTCGATCCCTTCCGCCACCGTTGTCAGGCCCAGTTCGTCCGCCATGTGAATGATTGACCGGACCAGTCGAGCGCTGGTGGTGTCATTCAGCATGTTGAAGACGAACGACTGGTCGACCTTCAGGGTGTCGATGGGGAAGCGGTGCAGGTAGCTGAGACTGGAATAGCCGGTGCCGAAATCGTCGATGGCGATGGAGACGCCCAGCCCCTTCAGTTCGGTCAGCGCATCGACCGCAGCCTCCGGGTCGTGGATCATCAGGCTTTCAGTGACCTCCAGCTTGATCTGGTCGGGCGAAACACCCGAGTCGTGGATGATCGCCGAAAGCCGATCGATCTCGCCCGGTTCGATCAGCTGGCCGCTGGAGACATTGATGCTGACGAAGGGAAGCGGGTGGTCCGGCCAGCATCTCTGCCAGACCGGCACCATCGCCGCGTGATCGGCCAGCGCCTTCTGCAGCGCCCAGCGCCCCATCTCGACGATCATGCCGGTTTCCTCGGCCAGACCGATGAAGTTGCCCGGTGAGATCTGCCCTTTCTCGGGGTCGTTCCAGCGCATCAGCGCCTCATATCCGGCAATACTGTTGTCGGCCATGGAGATGATGGGCTGATAGTGCAGCTCGAATTGCGGTGCCTCCACCGCGCGGCGCAGTTCACGTTCGATCTGGACCCGGCGCAGGGCAATGTCACGGACTTCCTCGAACGCCTGGCGTCGTGCCTCCTGCATTGCCTGGGGCACCATCTCGTTGGTGCCGGTCATCGAACGGGACGCATCCGTCAGGCGCTCCACGATCATCTGGATCATCAGTCGCATGACCGGGTCGGCATTCTCTATGGGCTTGGTCAGGCGTCCGCGACGCACGACGAGCAGGCGTGTGCGTTCGCGTGCCAGGGCGCTGGCGGATCGCGGTGTGTTGGCAATCAGTGCCATTTCACCAAAGATCTCGCCCGGTCCCAGCGCGGCGATCAGCTTCCGCTCGCCCTCGGACTGGATCGAGATCTCGATCAGGCCTTCCTCGATGATGAACGCATCGTCGCCGCGGTCACCCTCCTGAAACAGAAGGGTTCCAGCAACAACGTCTCTGGCGTGAATGAACTCCGGCATACATACAACATGGGTTGGAATGGTTGCCAAACCGTGAGTCTACACGCCTGTTGTGATAGCGGCCACCTTATTGCGCGGTATTATGTGACCACCGGCACGTGGTGCGGGCCGTCAGAACCTGAAGACGCCATAGCCCGGGTCTTCCAGCGGCGCGTTCAGCGACGCGGTGATGGCCATCCCCAGCGCGTTGCGCGTGTCCACCGGATCAAGGATTCCGTCATCCCAGAGTTCCGACGTTGCGTAGTAGGCGGAGAGCTGGTCCAGGTAGGCGGAGCCGGTTTCCTCTCTCAGCGCTGCGATTACGTCAGCATCGACTTCCTGGCCACCGCGACGCATCTGCGCGGCCTTCACGTCGGCAAGCGTGTTCACTGCCTGCTCCCCGCCCATCACACCGATCTGGTGGTTGGGCCAGCTGAACAGCAGACGCGAATCGAAGGCACGACCGCACATGCCGTAATTGCCCGCACCGAAGGAGCCGTGGCACATGACGGTGAACTTCGGCACCCGTGAACAGGCCTGGGCCATGATCATCTTGGCACCGTCCTTGGTGATGCCCTTCTGCTCGTACTCCTTGCCGATCATGTAGCCGGTGATGTTCTGCAGGAAGACGATCGGGGTGTTGTTCTGATTGCAGAGTTCGATGAAATGGGCGCCCTTCAGGGAGCTGTCGTTGAACAGCACACCGTTGTTGGCAAGGATGCCGACCTTCCAGCCCCAGATGTTGGCGTAGCCGCAGATCAGGGTCTGGCCATAGTTCGGCTGATATTCGTGGAAGCGGCTGCCATCGACGATACGCGCGATGACCTCCCGCATGTCGAAGCCCTTCTTGATGTCGTCGGGCAGGATTCCATACAGCTCGGCGGGATCGTAGTAGGGGGCCTCCACCGCATCCCGCTGACAGTCCCATTTCTTCGGCCGGTCCCACTGGTCGACGATCTCCCGCCCGATGGCGATGGCCTCGTCTTCGGAGGAGGCCGCGTAGTCGCAGACACCGCTCATCGACGTGTGCATGTCCGCACCGCCCAGTTCCTCGACGCCCACTTCCTCGCCGGTCGCGGCGCGCACCAGCGGGGGACCGCCGAGAAACACCGCGCCCGTGCCGCGCACGATGACATTGTAGTCCGACAGGGCCGGGATATAGGCACCACCCGCCGTGCACTGGCCGAAGACAAGGGAAAGCTGTTTCACGCCCATCTTCGAGAGCTGGCACTGGTTGCGGAAGATGCGCCCGGCCATGTGCTTGTCGGGAAAGACCTCCGACTGCAGCGGCAGGAAGCCGCCGGCAGAGTCGCACAGATGCACCACCGGCAGACGGTTCTCGATGGCGATCTCCAGGCAGCGGACGATCTTCTTCACCGAATGCGGATACCAGGCACCGCCCTTGATGGAGGAATCATCGGCATGGATGATGACTTCCCGCCCCGAGACCATGCCGATCCCGGTGATGATGCTGGCACCCGGCGATTCCCCGTCATAGGCGCGGTTCGCGGCGAGCGTGGAGAACTCCAGGAAGGGGGTGCCGGGGTCGAGCAGCTTCTCCACCCGTTCCCGTGGCATCATCTTGCCCTGCTTTGTCAGGCGCTGGACGTCGCGTTCAGGGCGGACATGCCGCGCCTTTTCCTGCAGCGCATGCAGCTCGTCGGCGAGGCGGCGATTGTGCACCGTATTGCTGCGGAACGTGGCGTCGCTGGTGGAGAGTGCGGATGATATGCGGCGCATGGTTCAGCCCTCCTCCGCCAGCGGTTCCAGACGCGCGACGGCGGCGTCCTTGTTGAATGTCTCACCCACGGCGAACAGCACTTCAACCAGCACGCCATCGCGCGGTGCGGCGAGCGTGGTCTGAAGTTTCATGCTCTCGATCACCATGATCTTGTCGCCGCGGGAAACAGCGTCTCCGGCAGCCTTCAGCACCTCGATCACCGATCCCGGCATTGGCGCCCGCAACTCGTCTGAGCCACCTGCACTGTCCTGGGCGGCGGCAACCGGGTCTTCCACCTGAACCCGAAATGTGCGGCCATTGAGGCGTACCCAGGCCAGATCCCCGTCGCGCGCGACCTGCGCGTTTCCGGGAACCGTTCCAGCGACCAAGCGGGTGTCATCCACCCGAAGTACGGTCTCGGGTCTGCGCGCAACGATATCAATGGTGTGCGTCGTGCCGTCCAGATCCAGACGAAACGTCATCCGTGCCTCCCTCTCCTGCCCAGCGGGAGGGTAGCGCGAGCGGTCCGTCCGCAACAACCGCCAGATTTGTCTGGCGGCCATCGCGAATTCTCGTGCCTGACCGGGTGTCAGTCGGCGGCGTCCAGCTGCACGGGTGGCTGGTTCTCGCTGTTGGCCAGCATCTTCTCGTCGGAGGTGCGCAGGATCGCCTCGTAGACCTTCGGCGGATAGTTCGTCATGTGCGGTCCCGGCGCGTCGATGCCGGGCTGTGGCACTGGCGGGCCATCGTTGCGATAGTCAGCGGACTGCTTGTAGCGCGCCAGTTCATCATCACTGATGCCGCACAGGCCCACGACCTCCGGGTCAATCCAGGCTTCCGCGTTGATCGGCTCGGCGGAGCATGAAAGCTCCAGCGACAGGTTCTCCGGTCCGGCGAAATAGATCGACATGCAGAATCCGTGATCCTTCGGCCCGATGACCGGAACGCCCTTCGACCGCAGCCGGTCACGCATGGCGAGCAACTCATCCACATCCGCGACCCTGAACGCCAGGTGCTGCATCGTGCCCTTCGCGCAGTTCGCGCCGGGATTGCCCGCGTGGGTCTGGCCCATCTCCACCGGGATCTCACCGATCTGCGGGTTGTGGACGAACGCGACGGAGCTTTCGTCATTGAGGCGCAGGAAACCGTGGAACGTGTTCGCCACCCCATGCATCCAGTAAAGCGCGACCAGTTCCATTCCCAGCTTCTCGGTGAAGAACTCTATCTGCCCCTTCATGTCCGCGGTAGTGATCGCGATGTGGTGCAGTCCGCCAACCTTGTTCATCATGCCTCTCCTCTGTCACCCGCGACAGGGTAACACCAGCGGGCGGTGGTGTCAGATGCGGGCCGAACCCACCGCTGGAAATTTGACTCACATCAAGCATTGCTGCCGACTGCCGGGCCATAGTTCACTGGCAGGGACAGGGGGCGAGGCAAATCATGCAGGATGAAGAAGATCCCGTCGCGGACGATACGTCCGGTGTCAGCGCAGAAACCGGCGTCGATCCGGCGAAAGGTTCAGGCGTGCTCGTCCATTCGAACACCGGGTCGCACCGGGTGGCCGAGATGCGGCACGATCCGGCCACGGTCCGGCGATTGTTCGAAACCGGCGAGTACCCCTATCGCAGCAAGGTCAGACGGCCCGACTACGAACGCCACAAGGCCGAGCTGCAGGTTGAGCTGCTGAAACTGCAGGAGTGGGTGAAGAATTCCGGGGAGCGTGTGCTGGTCCTGTTCGAAGGCCGCGACGCGGCCGGCAAGGGCGGCACGATCAAGCGTTTCACCGAGCATCTGAACCCGCGTGGCGCACGGGTCGTGGCGCTGGACAAGCCCAGCGAGCGGGAGCAGGGGCAGTGGTACTTCCAGCGCTATGTGCAGCATCTGCCGTCTGCGGGCGAGATCGTGATGTTCGACCGGTCCTGGTACAACCGGGCGGGTGTGGAGCGGGTGATGGGGTTCTGCGAACCGCGCGATTACCTCGAGTTCATGCGGCAGGCTCCGGAGTTCGAGCGGATGCTGGTCCGGTCCGGCATCCGGCTGTTCAAGTACTGGTTCTCGGTGACGCGGGAGGAGCAGCTGCGCCGCTTCAACGCGCGGGAGCGGGAGCCGCTGAAACGCTGGAAGCTGTCCCCCATCGACCGGCTGTCGATCAACAAGTGGGACGAATACACCGAAGCCAAGGAAGCCATGTTCTTCCATACCGACACGGCTGACGCGCCCTGGATCATCATCAAGTCCGACGACAAGAAGCGCGCCCGCCTGAATTGCATGCGCCATTTCCTGAGCGAGATTCCCTACGACACCAAGGACCACCATGTGGTCGGGCATCCCGACCCGCTGATCGTCGGATCGGGTGAATATGTCATCAAGGGCGGGGCCATGCCGGGTGGACCGCGTAGCTGACGTGGATCAGTAGACCGGCGGCACCGGGAAGAGCTTGAAGCCGAGCAGGGAGACGATTCCGTCCTGGACGGTCAGGGGCAGGGTGACGGTGCGGTTGCCTTCCTTGTCGGTCTTTTCCAGCGCCGAGACGGCCATGCGCAGGCCGACGCGCGCGATCTCCGACATGCGTCCTTGCGCGGTCAGGGCGTCGATGAACCGGTCCGCGCCATGCACGACGAAGGTCATGGCCCCTTCTGGACGGCGGTTCAGGTCCAGGGCGACCGTACCGTCGCCGCTGACCCGCAGCCGGTCCGTCAGGAAGGCGATGCGTGAAATGTCGATGACGCCCGACTCGTCACGCCAGGCGTCCAGTGCCTCCGGCGTCGTCCCGGCGGGTAGCGGGCGCAGCAGGATGGAAAGTGCCGCCTGCTGATAGGTATCGCTGATCGGAACCAGGCCGGAGGTCAGCACGATGTCATCGCCGGTCAGGGCCAGGTTGGTGCTGTTCTTCGGCCGATCAGGAGCCTGTCCGTCATTGTCGCGGTAATGGAACTGCAACCGCCCGGCCTGCCGCACAGGGCTGTCGCCATCCGCCACCATTTCACGCATGTCGGTCGCGATGGTCTCCATGTGGCCAGCATTGTCGAACCGCACGGAGATGCGGGTGTCTGCGCTGCGGATCACCGTGGCCTTCCGACCGTCACGCGCGTCCCAGCCCAGTTGCTGCGCGCCCTGCGGCTGCAGGATCACGTGATGCAGGTTCCAGGGCTGGAAGTAGATGTCCAGAGAGTCCGCCGACCATGCGGGTGCGGCGGGCCGCCGGGGGGCGGATACTGCCGGCGCGCCGACTGTCAGCAACAGGCGATAGGGAAAGCCGGACACCTCCACAGGGCCATGGCGCACGTCGATGCCCTCGGCACGACGGTCGGCAACCCAGCGATCGAGACCGGCCCGCAGCCCGTCAGCCAGATGGTTCCAGTAGAACCAGTAGCCCGCACCCCCGCCGAGCACGAGCAGCAGGATGAGCGGCCCGATCCAGCGTCGGAGGAAGGTGCCCACTCAGGTCCTCAGCAGTTCGTTGATGGATGTCTTGGCGCGGGTGCCCGCATCGACCTTCTTCACGATCACGGCGCAATAGAGGCTGGGGGTCGGCCTGCCGTCGACCACCGGTCCGGGCAGGGCGCCCGGCACGACGACGGAATAGGCCGGCACGCGCCCGCGATGCACCTCACCGGTTTCCCGATCGACGATCTTGGTGGAGGCGCCGATGTAGACGCCCATGGACAGCACCGCGCCCTCTTCGACCAGCACGCCCTCGGCCACTTCCGAACGCGCACCGATGAAGACATTGTCCTCGATGATCACCGGCTCCGCCTGCAGCGGCTCCAGGACACCGCCGATACCGGCACCGCCGGAGATATGGCAGTTCTTCCCGATCTGGGCACAGGACCCGACCGTCGCCCAGGTATCGACCATGGTGCCGCTGTCCACATAGGCGCCCAGGTTGACGAAGCTGGGCATCAGCACGACACCCGGTGCGATGTGGGCGCTGCGCCGCACGATGCAGTTCGGCACGGCGCGGAACGCGGCCTTGCGGAACTCCGCGTCGCCCCAGCCGGCGAACTTGCTCGGCACCTTGTCGAACCAGTTCGTCATGTCACCGGGACCGCCGCTGATCGGGGTCATGTCGTTCAGGCGGAAACTCAGCAGCACGGCCTTCTTCAGCCACTGGTTCACCACCCAGGTACCCTTCACCTTCTCCGCCACGCGCGCCTCACCGGAGTCCAGCGCGTCGAGGGCCTGGTTGACCGCTTCGGGAACCTCCCCCGTGGTTGTGGTGTCAATGCTGTCCCGGTTCTCCCAGGCGGCTTCGATGGTCTTTTCCAGTGCGTCCAGGCTCACGTCTGCCCCTCCGGTGTGAAATGTTCAGGGTGCGACCGCCATGCGGCTGCAGTTGGCGCGGAACCTAGCCGGTTATGCCGGGAAGGAAAAGACAGCCCGAAAGGGATTTCGGCCGTTTCATGCAAACCGGCCATGAAACGGAACGGGGCCGATCGGGTTTCCCCGACCGGCCCCGGTCGCATGATCTGTCGCGACAGGATCAGACGAGACCGATGAAGTCGTCCTCCTCCAGGCAATCCGCCCGGAAATCCTTCAGCGTGATGGACCCGCCACCCTCGACCTCGATCACCGTGTCACGGCCCCACCAGCCGGAGCGGGAGATGTTGAGGTCCTCGAACGACAGGTTCAGGTCCGTCACGTCGATGCGGTCGCCCTGATAGCTGGAGAAGTCGGTGATCGTGTCGTTGCCGAAGGCGGTGTCGTCGTAGACGAACACATCGGCACCGGAACCGCCGGTCAGCCAGTCGTTGTGCGCGCCGCCGTTCAGGGTGTCATTGCCCCAGTCGCCGGAAAGCACGTCACAACCGTCGCCGCCCGCGATCTGGTCATTGCCGCTGCCACCATAGAGGCGGTCGTTGCCCGCCTCGCCGGCCATCGTGTCATCACCATTGTTGCCACGCACGAAGTCGTCGCCACCGCCGGCCAGAATACGGTCGTCGTCATTGGTGCCGTTCAGGTAGTCACGGCCACCTGTCCCGGTGATCAGGTTGGCGTCCAGCCCGTCGATCTTCAAGATGTCGTCCGTCAGGCGCAGGCCCGCGGCACCCTTCAGCCGGACAGAGTTGTCGGCGTCGAGCGTGATCAGCAGGTCGCATCCGTCATTGCTGATCGTCAGATCGGAGAAGGTCAGGCCGGAGTTGCTGAAGTCCAGCACGTCGCGGCATTCGTCGAAGTCCTTGATGACATCGTTGCCGAAGTTGCTGTCCTCGTAGACGAAGGTGTCGCTGCCGTCGCCGCCATACATGACGTCGTCACCGGCACCGCCCGTGATCAGGTCATCACCCTTTTCACCGGAAAGGAAATCGTCGCCCTCGCCCCCGCTGATGACGTCATCGCCACGGCCCGACCAGATCGAGTCGTTGCCCAGGCCGCCGTAGACAGTGTCCTCTGCCCAGCTCTCGTTGTTGGTGTCGAAGATGTCGTCGCCTTCGTTCAGCGTGAACGTCATGGCGACGTCGGCACCCTGGATGGTGTCGTCGAAGCAGGAGCCGTTGATCTCCTCGATCTCGATGAAGGTGTCGCCCTCGGCCTCACCGGCCAGACCACCTTCCTCGGCATTCCCGAAGTGGCCGCCGATGCCATGGCCGTCGACGTCCGAAAGGGCCAGGGCCACGGCTTCGGAAGCACCGTGATAGTCGACGATGTCATGGCCTTCACCGCCATGCAGCGTGTCCTGACCGGTACCGCCGACAATGGTGTCGTCCCCATTGCCGCCACAGACCAGATCGTCGCCCTCGCCGCCGTCCACGTGGTCGTTCTGGTCGCCGCCGTCAACGAAGTCGTCACCTTCGTCGCCGTAGACGGTGTCATCACCCTCGTTGCCGAACAGCTCTTCCTTGAAGACCTTCTTCAGCGTGGCGTTCTCGACCACCTCAGCGATGTTGCGGCCCACGATCTCGATCTCGGTTGACCCCAGGGGGATCAGCACGTCGAAGCTCAGATGCTGCGTGCCGGCGCTTGCCGCACTCACGACCGCAACGACCTCGCCACCGACACGGATCTCGATGTCGCCATTGTCGCCACGACGGCCCCAGCAGTTGGAGGACTCGCTGGTCAGGTCCAGCTCCAGCCGGAAGATGCCGGTGCAATCGACCTCGACCGACTGCGACAGGGTGCCCTCGGCATTCTGGTCATCATCGTAGCCGCCGTGGCGGCTGTCGCCACGGTAGCCATGGCGACCGTGGCTGCCATGCCGGCTGCTGCCCCAACCGGAATAGCTGTCATGACCGCCGCTGTCGCGGCTGCTCGTCCAGCACCAGCCGCTGCCAAACGAGTGTCCGCCCTGCGATCCGCCATGGGAACTGCCGCCGTAGGAGCTGCCGCCGTAGGAGTTGCCGCCATAGGAATGGCCGCCGTAGGAGCTGCCACCGGACCAGCCGGACCAGCCACCGGACCAGCCGGACCAGCCACCAGACCAGCCACCGTGCGACCCGCCGCCGGAGCCGCCATCGCCCGAATCGCTGCTGAACTCACCCAGCAGGTTTTCACCCAGGAACGTCCGGTTGTCGCCGCCGCTGATCAGATCGTTGCCCTCACCGCCGGAAATGGCATCCAGGCCGTCACCGCCGTAGGCAATGTCGTCACCCTTGTTGGTGAAGATCGTGTCATCACCCGCGTCGCCGAAGACGACATCGTTGCCATCCTCACCGAAGATCTCGTCATTGCCGTTGCCGGCGTTCACGGTGTCGTTGCCGACACCGCCGTCGATCAGGTCATCGCCTTCACCGCCGTCGAGCGCGTCATTGCCTGCACCGCCATCCAGTTCGTCGTCGCCTTCGTCGCCGAACAGGGAGTCGTTGCCGTCGGCACCGGCAAGGATGTCGTTGCCATAGCCGCCGTGGGCAACGTCATCACCAGCCTCGCCGCGCAGCACGTCGTCGCCGCCGTCGCCGAAAAGGGTGTCATTGTCGTCGCCGCCCAGGACGGTGTCGTTGTTCTCGCCACCCGACAGCAGGTCGTTGCCCGCGCCACCGGAAACAGTGTCTTCACCACAATCACCCGCCGCCACGTCGTCACCGTCGTTGCCGCGCACGTCGTCGTCACCCAGACCACCGTCCAGAGTGTCAGCACCGGCATCACCCAGCAGCGTGTCATTGCCCCCGTCGCCGGTCAGGACGTCCTGTCCCAGACCCCCGGTGACCGAGTCATCGCCTTCGTTGCCTGCGACCACGTCATCGCCATCGTCGCCTCGAACGATGTCGTTGCCATCGTCACCGTTCAGCGTGTCATTGCCGTCGTCACCGCGCAGGATGTCCTGTCCGGCGCCGCCTTCGGCAAAGTCATCGCCGAAGAGAAGCTGCATGATATCGTCGCCCAGACCGCCGAAGGCCACGTCGTTGCCATTGCCTGCGTTGATGGAGTCGTTGCCGTCACCGCCGTCCAGGTCGTCGTCGCCATCCTCACCGAACAGCGAGTCGTCGCCCGCATCACCGTTCAGGACGTCATTGTCCTCGCCACCGAACAGCAGGTCGTTGCCGATGCCGCCGACCAGGTCATCGAGACCGCCGTTGCCGCGCAGGGTGTCATTGCCGTTGCCGCCATTGGCGAAATCGTTGCCGTTGCCCGCGGTGACATTGTCGTCACCGTCGCCTGACTCGATGGTGTCGTCGCCATCATTGCCGCGCAGGTTGTCGTTGCCGTTGCCGCCGTCAATGTCGTCATTGCCGTCGTTGCCGTTGATGGTGTCGTCACCGTCGCCGCCGACCAGATAGTCGTCGCCGCCTTCGCCCGACAGGGTGTCGTTGCCGTCCTGGCCGAGCAGCACGTCCGTGCCCTCGCCGCCGAACAGATCGTCGTCGTCGGCACCGCCTTCGACATAGTCGTCGCCATCTCCACCACGGACCGTGTCCTGGCCATTGCCGCCAAAGGCCTCGTCATTGCCTGCGCCTGCGTCCAGCAGGTCGTCGCCGTCGTTGCCGACCAGCACGTCATCGCCGTCGCCGGTGGAGAGTTCCTCGTTGGCATTGTCACCGGCAACCGTGTCGTTGCCGTCGCCGGTCTTCACGATCTCGATGGATTCCAGTGTGTCATTGCCGAAGTCGTCGCTGCTGGCGGTGCCGTCGTCGTTGCCGTTGGCGCCCAGATCGACGGTCACGTCGCCGTCGGTGGCGCGATAATCGACCTCGTCACGGCCAGCGCCACCGGCGATATCGTCGTCGCCCGCGTCGCCCTTGATCGTGTCGTCGCCGTTGTTGCCGCGCAGGTCGTCTTCGCCCGCGCCGCCAGACATGGAGTCGTTGCCTTCGTCACCCTGGATGGTGTCATCGCCGCCGCCGCCGAACAGCCGGTCATCATCGTCACCGCCGCGCAGCACGTCGTCGCCGCCACCGCCGTTGATGTTGTCGTTGCCGTCGTCGCCGCGCAGCGTGTCGTCACCGGCAAGGCCGCCGATGGAATCGTCGCCGCCGCCGCCGAAGATCCGGTCGTCGTCATTGGTGCCCTGCAGGCTCTCGTCGGTCCCGTCACCATTGATGGTCGCAAATGCAATGCGCTGGTTGGCATCGAGGCCAATCATCTGTGCGAGTAGTGACATACCGAACTCTCCTACATCTGTCCCGTTTTCGGACAATTTCCCATCTTGCCCTCCCGGAATGTTGCGCTTTCGGACAGCGCAGCCCATTCCGGACCCTGATGACGGGATGGTTGCCAGTTTCGTACCAGCAACCTGGAGCCATGAAATTTTCGCCCCGGTTCACGGTCATTGAAGCGTGAAAGTCTGAAGAAAGTGTATAAGTATTTGTTTTAATTGATAAATATAAAATGATATGGAAATTTGAGACGCATTTTATGAAAGCCCGATGCATGTGTTCCACAGGCGCCCAGGCCGCGCGTTGCCCCTGATTCCGACCGGCGGGGCACCGGTGTCTCGCATTTTGCAGATTGCCCTTCCACAACCCGAGGTGGCATGGCCGCACAATCAGCCGCACAATCAGCCGCACAATCAGCCGCACAATCAGCCGCACAATCAGCCGAACAGGCAGCCGAACGACAGGCCTCAGCGATCCAGCGTGATCGCGGGACCGTCCGCAGCCTCCAGGTCCACGTCGAAGGTATTGAGCAGGCGGCTTACCATCATGTAACAGCCGATGCCCATGGTCATCTCCACCATCTGCTGATGATCCATTCGCTCCGCCAGCGGCCTGAAGGTCGCGTCGCTGGCGCGCACATTGGCGACCACATCATCGGTGTAGCGCAGGACCAGGGTCTCGACCTCGTCGAACACGTCCGTTCCGGGCCATGATGCAATGGCGGCGATTTTCTCCGCCGTGCCGCCGACCGCTGCCGCCATGGGTTCATGCTGCTGGATCTCGTAGGGGGCATTGGACAGGTGTCCGACCCGCAGGATGGCCAGTTCCAGCAACCACTTGTCCACTGCGGACTTGCGCAGCAGGGCATCGGAGAAGGCGACGAAGCGCCTGAACTCGGGTGCGGCATGGGCAAGCATGCGAAAGACGTTCATGGCGGGAAGCTGCTGCAGCAGGTCCGCGACCTTCTCCGGCGCGTCGGCCGGATCGACATAGGGTATGCGTGCCATCCAGCTTCATTCCCCCGTGAATACGGGCCGGCGCTTCTCGCGAAACGCATTCACTGCTTCCTGATGATCCTTCGACCGGTTGGAGAGTGACTCATAGGCCAGCGATGTATCCATGATGCTGTGGGCCAGTTGCTTCAGCCCGATATTGACCGACACCTTGGTCCAGCGGATCGCCTGCGCCGCGCCATTGGCCAGGCGCGATGCCATGCGATCCGTGGCCTCATCCAGTTCGCTGGCGGGGACGGCGTGATTGATCATGCCCATCGCCACCGCGTCCTCCGCAGTCATCAGTTTGCCTGTCATCAGATATTCCTTGGCACGGGCATAGCCGATCAGCTGCGGCCAGATCACCGCCCCGCCATCGCCTGCCACCAGCCCGACCGAGACATGCGGGTCGCCGAGACGCGCACTGTCATTGGCAATGATGATGTCGCAGAACAGGGCAATGGTGGCACCCAGGCCAACCGCATCGCCGTTCAGGCGGCAGATGATGGGCTTCTCGCAATCCAGCAGGCCGAAGATGATCTTCTTGGCCTCGAAGACCACGGTGTCGAACCCGAGCGGGTCATCGACGCCCGACTGCATCCAGTCGATATCACCCCCGGCGCAGAAGGCCCGGCCCGCACCGGTCAGCACGATGATGTCCGCCGGGTCGGTAGCCACGTCATAGAAGACATGGCTGAGTTCCGTATGCAGGTCGCCGTTGACGGCATTCAGCACGTCCGGGCGGTTCAGGGTCACGGTCAGGACCTTGCCGTCGCGCTTGAAACTGATGGTCTTGTAATCTTCATATTTCATGATTGTGCCTCCCCAGTCACAGGTGGAGTATCCGGCGCAATGCAGGCAAAGGTCAATCGGCGGAGGGGAAGACGATGAGCAAAGACGGCAGCGACCAGTGGAATCCCGATCAGTACATGAAAGGCGCGATGGGTGATCTGCGCACCCGGCCCGCCGTCGATCTGCTGAACCGGGTGATGCATGACGCACCACGTCGCGCGGTGGACCTGGGCTGCGGACCCGGCAATTCCACCCGGCTGCTGCGCGCGCGCTGGCCCGGGGCGGAGATCTGCGGGGTCGACAATTCCCCGGCCATGCTGGCGAAGGCATCCGCCGTCGATACAGCCATCGACTGGCAACTCTGCGATATCGCGGAATGGCAACCGGCGGAGGGCACGGACATCATCTTTGCCAATGCCTCGCTGCACTGGGTGCCGGACCATGCCGGGCTGTTCGCCCGTCTGGCGCGTGCGCTGCCCTCCGGCGGTGTGCTGGCGGTCCAGATGCCCAACAACTTTGCCGCCCCTTCACATGCCCTGATCGGGGAGGTAGCCAGCCAGCCGGAATACCGGGCGGCGCTGGCGGGCAAGCTGCTGGGTGATTTCGTGCAGCCGCCGACATTCTACCACGGGCTGCTGCGGGGGCTTTCCGGGCGCGTCGATGTCTGGGAAACCGAGTACCTGCAAAGCCTGATCGGGGAGGATCCGGTTCTCGAATGGGTGCGCGGCACCGCGCTGCTGCCGGTGCAGGAGAACCTCTCCAGCGCGGACTTCCAGAGCTTCACGGAACGCTATCGTGTGCGACTGCGGCAGGCCTATCCGATGGGCAGCGACGGCGTCACGGTGTTCCCGTTCCGCCGCATGTTCATCACCTTCACGGCTGACTGAGCCGCGCCAGTGCACGCATGAGGATTTCCGCTTCCGGGGCTGACAGGCGCGCGAACAGGTCCTGTTCGTAGGCGCGGGCCATCGGCACGATCCGGCGATAGATCTCCCGCCCGCTGACCGACAGCGACAGCATGGTGCGGCGCCGGTCCGCGTCATCGGCGCGCCTGTCCAGGTGTCCGTTGCGGAGCAGTTGTGCAACGGCACGGGAGACCTGGACCTTGTCCATGGCGCTGCGGGCCGCGACCTCGTTCGCGGATATGTCGGGGAACCGCCCGAGTACGGCCATTACCCGCCACTCCGGAATGCTGAGATCGAATTCTTCCCGGTAACGGCGCGCAAGCCGACCGCTGACCGCGTCCGTGGCCACGGCCAGGCGGTAGGGCAGGAAGTTCGGCAGGTCGATGACATCAGGATCAGGCATTGAAATTAGTTTCAAATGAAACTATTGTCTCGTCAACCCCTGACGGGCCATCGGTGGATGGTATCGCGCTGGCGCAGCGGTCAGGCAACGAACGATTCAATTCATGTGGAGGAGAGCGGACATGGCTGATCTCTGGGAAAACCCGATGCAGACGGATGGTTTCGAGTTCGTGGAATTCACCGCGCCGGAGCCGGAGAAGCTGGGCAAGGTGTTCGAGATGCTGGGCTTCGTCGCCGTCGGGCGGCACCGTTCCAAGGATGTCACCCTGTACCGGCAGGGTGATGTGAACCTGATCGTGAATGGCGAGAAGTCCGGGTTCCCCCGTTCCTTCGCCGCATTGCATGGCCCGAGTGCCTGCGCCATCGCTTTCCGGGTCAAGGACGCCGCCGCCGCCTACAAGCGGGCGCTTGAACATGGGGCCTGGGGCGTCGAGACCCATGCCGGGCCGATGGAACTGAACATCCCTGCGATCAAGGGCATCGGCGACTCGCTGATCTATCTGGTCGATCGCTATGGCGCGAAGGGCTCGATCTACGATGTCGATTTCGAGCCCGTGGCGGGGGCCGAAGTGAAACCGGCGGGTGCGGGGCTGACCTATCTGGATCACCTGACCCACAATGTGCACCGCGGGCGCATGGACGAATGGTCGGACTTCTATGAGCGGCTCTTCAATTTCCGCGAGATCCGCTATTTCGACATCGAGGGCAAGGTGACGGGACTGAAGTCCAAGGCGATGACCAGCCCCTGTGGCATGATCCGCATCCCGATCAACGAAAGCTCCGACGACAAGTCCCAGATCCAGGAATATCTGGAGGAATATCACGGCGAAGGCGTCCAGCACATCGCCTTCGGCACCGACGATATCTACGCGACAGTGGAGCACATGCGGTCGCTGGGCGTGCCGTTTCAGGAGACTCCCGCCACCTACTACGACGGTGTCGAGGGGCGCGTGCCGGGCCACGGCGAGGACCTGGCCCGGATGCAGGCCAACAATATCCTGATCGATGGCGGCGAGGGGCAGGGCGGTGGTCTGCTGCTGCAGATCTTCACCCAGACGGTGATCGGGCCGATCTTCTTCGAGATCATCCAGCGCAAGGGCAACGAGGGCTTCGGGGAGGGCAACTTCAAGGCCTTGTTCGAATCCATCGAACTCGATCAGATAAAGCGCGGATACATCAAGGATGGAGCGACCTCGTGAAACTTGCCTCACTGAACGAAGGCCGTGACGGTCGCCTGGTCGTCGTCAGCCGTGATCTGACCCGCGCGGCACCCGTGGCGGAAATCGCACCCACCATGCAGGCTGCGCTGGACAATT
>Ga0070728_10002652_pt1 | contig 21684 bp, 19 predicted proteins | sample tdDd471_FD_66723 | JGI IMG/M metagenome (GOLD analysis project Ga0070728, IMG submission 66723) | Marine sediment microbial communities from the Atlantic coast under amendment with organic carbon and nitrate - tdDd47.1 | ecosystem: Environmental > Aquatic > Marine > Coastal > Sediment | place... | reverse complement strand
CTCTGGCCGCTGCTGATCACGACGGACGAGAGCTATTACACCGTCGTCATGGGTATCCAGCGCATGGTCAGCGTCGCCGAACAGTTCCCCGTATGGAATCACGTGATGGCGACCGCGATGCTGGCCATGCTGCCGCCCGCGCTCATCGTCATCCTCATGCAGCGGCAGTTCATCAAGGGCCTGATCGAGACCGAGAAGTGAGTCCCAAGCGATGAAAGCAGACACATGAGCACCATCGAACTGCGTGACGTGAAGAAGTCCTATGGTACCAACCAGGTCGTTCACGGCATCGACCTGCAGGTCCGGCAGGGCGAGTTCATCGTCATCCTGGGGCCGTCCGGCTGTGGCAAGTCCACGCTGCTGCGCATGGTGGCGGGGCTGGAGATCATCTCGGGCGGCGAGATCCTGATCGAAGGCAAGGTCGTCAATGACCTGGAACCAGCGGAGCGGGACATCGCCATGGTCTTCCAGAATTACGCCCTTTATCCGCACATGACGGTGGAGCGGAACATGGCCTACGGCCTGAAGATCCGCGGCCTGCCGCAGGACGAGATCGCCCTGCGGGTCCGGCGAACAGCCGAGATGCTGGAACTGGGGCATCTGCTCGACAGGAAACCGCGCGAGCTCTCGGGTGGCCAGCGTCAGCGGGTCGCAATGGGGCGTGCCATCATCCGCGAACCCCGCGTCTTCCTGTTCGATGAGCCGCTCTCGAACCTTGATGCCCGTCTGCGGGTGCAGACGCGGCTGGAGATCCATCGTCTGCAGCAGGAAACCGGTATCACGTCGCTCTATGTCACCCACGATCAGGTGGAGGCGATGACCCTGGGCCACCGCATCGTCGTCATGAACAATGGCGTGGCCGAACAGGTGGGGACGCCGGACGAAATCTACGAGCGCCCGGCCACCAGCTTTGTCGCGAGCTTCATCGGCGCGCCGCCCATGAGCCTGCTGGCGGCAACCGTCAGCGATGACCGGCAGCGGGCGGACATCGCCCCCGGCCTGCACCTCCCCCTGCCGCGTCCGGGCATCCCGGGACAGGAGATACGGATCGGCATCCGACCGGAGAACGTCGTGCCCTGCAACGCCGACACGGGGTTGGCCATGACGGTCGAGCATCTGGAGGTCCTGGGCGCGGATCAGATCGCCCATCTGGTCCGCGACCAGGCACGACTATGCGCGCGGCTGCCCCGCCATTCCCGGTTGTCCGCCGGCGACACCCTGAACATCGAAGTCCAGGCGGAGGCGGTGTCCATGTTCGACCAGCAGACGGGCCGTGCGATCTGACCCTTTCCCTGCGGCGCGACCTCGCGTAGAAGCGCGCGCATGACAACAGCATCAGACAAGACAGCTTCCGGCAGCGGCTCCGCCGCGCCGAAGATCGGCATTGTTTCCCTGGGGTGCCCCAAGGCCCTGGTGGATTCCGAACGGATCATCACCTCGCTGCGGGCGGAGGGCTATGAGCTCTCTCCCGAATATGCGGACGCGGATGCCGTGATCGTCAATACCTGCGGCTTCCTGGACAGCGCCAAAACGGAAAGCCTGGATGCCATCGGGGAAGCCATGGCCCAGAACGGTCGTGTCATCGTCACAGGCTGCATGGGCGTCGACGAGACCGCGATTCGCCAGAGTCATCCCGGCGTTCTGGCTGTTACCGGCCCGCATCAGTACGAACAGGTGGTGGAGGCCGTGCACGCACATGTTCCGCCCGCCCATGAGCCATGGCTCAATCTGGTACCGGAAGCGGGCCTGAAACTGACCCCACGCCACTATGCGTATCTAAAAATTTCAGAAGGTTGCAATCATTCCTGCAAGTTCTGCATCATTCCGGACCTGCGCGGCAAACTGGTCAGTCGTCCGGCGGCCAAGGTGCTCTACGAGGCGGAGCGGCTGGTCGAGGCAGGCGTCCAGGAACTGCTGGTGATCTCGCAGGATACCTCGGCTTATGGCGTCGATATCCGTCATGCATCGACCCCCTGGCATGGGGAACAGATCAACGCCCATGTGTTCGACCTGGCCGAGGCGCTGGGCCGGTTCGGCGTCTGGGTCCGGCTGCACTACGTCTACCCTTACCCGCATGTCGACAGGCTGATCCCGCTGATGGCGGAGGAGAAGATCCTTCCCTACATCGACATCCCGTTCCAGCACGCCAGCCCGTCCGTGCTGCAGTCCATGCGTCGCCCGGCGGCGCAGGAAAAGACTCTGGACCGGATCCGGAGCTGGCGCCGCGACGTGCCGGACCTCACCCTGCGCTCCACCTTCATCGTCGGGTTTCCCGGCGAGACCGAAGCGGACTTCCAGTTCCTGCTCGACTGGCTGCAGGAGGCACAGCTCGACCGTGTCGGCTGCTTCCGCTACGAGCCTGTCGCCGGAGCCGCCGCGAACGACCTGCCGAACCCGGTACCGGAGGAAGTGAAGGAAGAGCGCTGGCACCGGTTCATGCAAACCCAGCAGGCGATCAGCGAAGAGCGCATGAAGCAGAAAATCGGCTGGGAATACGAGGTGCTGGTCGACGAGGTTGACGAGGATGGCGCCATTGCCCGATCCAAGGCCGATGCGCCCGACATCGACGGCTGCGTCTTCATCAATGGCGAAACCGAACTGGAACCCGGCGACATGGTCCGCGTCGAGATCACCGAGGCGGACCACTACGACCTCTGGGGCCAGCTGGTTTGAGCGCAGACTGCCTGCACCGCCACCGCGCCCATCAGCCGCCCCTGATTCAGGCTTCCGGAGCGATGGTCAGTTTCAGGCCGTCCAGGGCGTCAGTCATCTCGATCTGGCAGGACAGGCGGGAATTCGCCTTGTAGGTCGGCTCGTCCTCGACCAGGCCCTTCTCGTCGTCATCCTGCGCCGGCAGCTTTGCCGCCCAGGCTTCATCGACATAGACATGGCACGTGGCACAGGCGCAGGAGCCGCCGCAGATCGCATCGATCTCGTAGTCGTTGTCGCGCAGGTTCTCCATGACGGAGATGCCGCTTTCGGCCTCCAGCGTTGATTCCGCGCCAGCGCGATTGGTGATGTGAATGACCGGCATGCTGTCCGGGCCCTCCCTGGAATGAGTATCAGACTTCCTTGATCGGTATTTCCGTGTCGGCGAGACGGGCTGCATCGACGGTTCGCCCCTCCCCGATCCACTTGCGCCCGCGCACGTAATCGGCGCCGACATTGATTGCGTTCACGCCGGAGACCTTGCCGTCCCGCAGGTAGAAGACGGAAAAGGACCGGCTGTCCGGGTCGCCGCGCACCACAACCTCATCGTCAGGGGCCGGCAGTCCGGCCATCTGCATCTTCAGGTCATACTGGTCGGACCAGAACCAGGGCACCTCCGCATAGTCGGCACCCTTGTCATTCAGTTCATTTGAGATGCAGCGGGCCTGATCGACGGCGTTCTGGACCGATTCCAGTCGCACGGTCTGACCCAGCAGCGCGTTCGGGTGCCGTGTGCAGTCTCCTGCGGCAAAGATGTCCGGATCAGACGTCCGCGCCCGCGCATTGACGACGATGCCGTCATCGACCGCCAGTCCGGCATCTGCTGCCAGCGCGACGACCGGCACGACGCCGATGCCGACGAGCACGATGTCGGCGGCATGCACGTGACCATGGCTGTCGGTCACATGCTCGGCCCTGCCGTTTCCGCCAATCTCCGCGACACCGGTCTCCAGCAGGATCCGCACCCCTTCGGCCCGGTGGGCATCCTCGTAGAAGCGCGACACCGGTTCGGCCACCGCGCGCGCCATGACCCTGTCCATCATCTCGATCACGGTCACATCGCAGCCAAGCTTGCGCAGCGCCGCCGCAGCCTCCAGCCCGATGTAGCCGCCACCGGCAATCACGACCCTGGCGCCGGGTGTGGCTTTCTCCCGGATCGCGAGGGTGTCGTCGATGGTGCGGATGTAGTGAACCCCCGGCAGGTCACGCCCGACCACCGGAATCTCCCGGATCGCGGTGCCCGTGCAGAGTGCCAGCCGGTCGTAGGCGAGCGATTCGCCGCCCGCCAGCGTGACCGTCTTGCCTGCCCTGTCGATCGACGTGACCTCGGTCCCGAGCCGAAGATCGACGCCCTTGTCGGCATAGAAGCTCTCGGGCCGCAGAAAGACCTTCTCCGTCGGGACCTCTCCCATCAGCAACTGCTTCGACAGCGGCGGACGCTCATAGGGTGGCCAGTTCTCGGCGCCGATCAGGGTGATGCGAAACCGGTCTCCCGCACGGGCAAGCTGGGTCGCGAGCGTCCCCCCGGCATGGCCGGCCCCGACAATCACAATATGCTCGCTCATGCGCATGAATCCTTCGTCGCGCGGACACCACGCTGTCACATGACATGCGCGACCGGCCCCTTGTACATACCCAAGGCGGCACCCAAGTGGAACCCGCCGCGTGGGGTGCGATCAGTCGCCGCGATGGTGGGGCGGACGACTGCGGTTGATGCTGCTATGTTTCGCCGCCTGAGACAATTCAGGGAACCCGATACGTTGACCGAGACCAACAGCCGTGACGCACAGGATGCGACGCCCACACCACCTGCGCCAGAGGCACCGGAAAAGCGGGCACGCGCCTCGACCGGTACGCTGATCGGTCGAATCTGGTCGGAGTATGTGACGCAATATCTGACCGAGCTGATCATCGGCATCATTGCCGTTGTCCTGGTGGCGGGTTGCACGGCGCTGATCGTGCATCAGCTGGAGCCGGTGATCGACGATATCTTCATCAACGGCGACGAGAGCCAGCTGGTCATCATTCCGCTGATCATGATTGGCATCTTCTGTGTCCTGGCCGTCTCCACCTACCTGCAGCATTTCACGATACGGGCTGTCGGCTTCCGGGTCGTGACGGACATACAGAAGCATCTCTACCGTCGCCTGATCCGCGCCGATCTGCGGTTCTTCCATCTGGAAACGGTGGGCGAGTTCATCAGCCGCTTCCTGACCGATACCGTCGTATTGCGGGAGGCACTGGCGACAACGACGGTTGCGCTCTGCAAGGACATGCTGACGGCTGTCTTCCTGATCGTGGTGATGTTCACCAAGGACTGGCAGATGGCGCTGATCGCGTCCCTGATCCTGCCCGCGACGGCACTGCCAATGCTGCGGATCGGGCGTCTGTCGCGGAAGTCATCGGAAGGAATTCAGCAGACCTCCGGCTCCCTCTCCTCCTTCCTCGACGACACGCTTTCCGGTGTGCGGCAGGTAAAGGCCTATGGCCGCGAGGCCTATGAGGTGGAACGCGGTTCGCAGGTGATGGACGCGCGGGAGAACATGTTCATCAAGAACCTGCGGGCGCGATCCCTGATCACGCCGCTGATCGAGGTCTTCGTCGGCATCGCGATTGCCGCGATCATCTACTTCGGCGGGCACCGGGTTCTCGCGGGCAACATGACGCCGGGCGAGTTCTTCGCCTTCCTGACCGCGCTGCTGATGATGGCGCAGCCGATCCGCCGCCTGGGCAAGCTGACCGCCGCGCTGCAGTCCGGCCTTGCCGCTGCTGACCGCCTGTTCCAGTCGATTGACGGCCTGCCGGAGATCGAGGACCGCTCCAATGGCCGTGAACTGAAGGTGGACCGTGGCGAGGTCCGCTTCCGTGACGTGCATTTCGCCTACCCCGACGGCACGGAGGCACTGCGCGGTATCAGCCTGGACTGTCAGCCGGGTGAAACCATTGCCCTGGTTGGTGGTTCCGGTGGTGGCAAGTCCACGATCCTCAATCTGACCGCCCGCTTCTACGACACCAGTTCCGGCACCGTGGAGATCGACGGCCAGCCCGTGGATCAGGTCAGCGCCGCCAGCCTGCGCGCCGCCATGGGGTTTGTCGGGCAGGACACGGCCCTGTTCGACGACACCATTCGCGCCAACATCGCCTATGGCCGACCCGACGCCACGTCCGACCAGATCGAGGCGGCGGCAATTGCAGCCAACGCGCACGGCTTCATCCAGAACCTGCCGCAGGGTTACGGGACCTTCGTCGGGGCCGCCGGGTTCCGGCTGAGCGGTGGCCAGCGGCAGCGCATCGCCATCGCCCGCGCCATGTTGCGGGACGCACCGATCCTGCTGCTGGACGAGGCCACCTCGGCGCTGGACACGGAATCGGAGCGCAAGGTGCAAGCCGCCCTTGCCCGCCTGGCGAAAGGACGCTCGACCATCATGGTGGCGCATCGCCTGACCACTGTCGTGAACGCCGACCGGATCTATGTGATCGAGAATGGCCAGGTCGCCGAGAGCGGCTCGCACGGTGAATTGCTCGCCCGCAATGGCCGCTACGCCGAACTCTATGCTGACAGCACGGGCGAGAGGCCCGCATCCGCCGGGGCGGCTGCTGTCGGCGCGGACTGACGTCTTGGTCGGCCAGCTGCTCTACGGCGGAGTCGGGGCGCTGCTTGCGCCGCTGGCACCCGGCCTGCTGCGCCATCGTCTGAAGCAGGGCAAGGAAGACCCGGCGCGAACCGGTGAACGCCTGGGCCATCCGGGGATGGCACGTCCCGAAGGGCCCCTGATCTGGGTTCACGGGGCGAGTGTGGGGGAAGCCCAGTCCGTGCTCGCCCTGATCGCCCGGCTGAGAACCGACCGTCCTGACATCGCCGTCCTGGTGACGACAGGGACCGTCACCTCGGCCAGGCTGTTGCAGGATCGCCTGCCCGCCGGCGCATTTCACCAGTTCGTGCCGCTGGATCTGCCCGGTGCCACCGCGCGTTTCATTGCGCACTGGAGACCGGACGCTGCCTTCTGGGTGGAGAGCGAACTCTGGCCCGGCCTGATCCGCGCCATGCACGAGACCGGAAAACCCCTCATATTGCTGAACGGGCGCATGTCCGCACGATCCTTTGGCCGCTGGAAGCTGGTCCGTCCCGTGGTCAGCGGCATGCTGCGCCGGTTCGCCCTGGTTCTGAGCCAGTCAGCGGAGCATTCGGAACGTTTCAGGGCACTGGGCGCGGGGAATGTAGCGGAGGCGGGCAACCTGAAGCATGCCGCAGAACCACTGACGGTGGATGATGCGGAACTGGGCCGCCTGCAGTCCTGCATCGGCGACCGGACAGTCTGGGTGGCGGCGAGCGTGCATCCCGGCGAGGAACAGGCTCTCGCTGCCGCACACCTGCATCTGATGGCTGTCGATGCAAACGCCCTGTTGATCGTCGTGCCGCGCCACCCCGCACGGGCCGGCGAGATGGCAAAGGCCTTCACGAATCAGGGGATGACCGTGTCCTTTCGCAGCCTGGATGAAGACCCGCATGCGAACTGCGCCGTCCATTTCGCGGATACGATGGGGGAACTCGGCCTGTTCTACCGGCTGGCACCGCTGGCGGTGATCGGTGGCTCCTTTATCCCGCACGGGGGCCAGAACCTGCTGGAGGCTGCACGCCTGGGGGTCGTACCAGTATGCGGGCCCGCGATGGACAATTTCCGGGCGGTGGCCGAGGAAATGCAGGCAGCCGGTGCCATGATCCAGGTCGGTGATGCGGTCATGCTGCCGGAAACCGTCCGGCGATTGCTGACGACGCCCGAGGAGCTTGGCACAGCCCGGTCACGCTGCCTGGAGGCGACGGCGGCCCACGATGGTGTGCTGGCACGTGTCCTGGCGGAAATCAGTCCCTTCCTGCCTCCGGAACAGTCCTGATGAAGGCCCCGGCATTCTGGCAGGGCGGTCGCCGCACCGTGATTGCCCCGGCCCTGACCCCGGCAAGCTGGCTCTGGTCGGCGGCAACACGACTGCGCCGCCGCAGAACGAAACCCTGGCGCGCGCCGGTCCCGGTGATCTGCGTCGGGAACCTGACAGCGGGCGGTGCGGGCAAGACACCGACGGTAGCCGCGCTGGCCGGCTGGTTCCAGGCGCAGGGCAAGACCGTCCATATCCTGCTGCGTGGATACGGTGGCAGCCTTTCGTCGCGCGGCGCACACAGGGTCGATCCGGGCAGACATGGCGTGGCCGATGTCGGGGACGAGGCCCTGTTGCACGCGCGAATTGCCCCGACGTTCATCGCTGCCGACAGGGTGGCCGGGGCAAGGCTCGCGGCTGAAGGCGCGGACCTGATCCTGATGGACGACGGGCATCAGAACCCGTCACTGGCGCGGGACCTGTCGATCATCGTGGTGGATCTGGGGTTCGGTCTCGGCAACGGGCGCGTGATACCGGCGGGTCCGCTCCGGGAACCGGCGGCGGAAGGGCTGGCGCGCGCCAATGCCGTCATTGCCATTGGCAACGGGATGGTCCCTGACGCCATCACACGCACCAGCCTGCCGGTGCTGAAGGCGCACATCGTGCCCGACCGTTCCGCCATGGATCTGGCGGGACAGCGGGTGGTTGCCATGACCGGCATCGGCAGACCGGACAAGTTCGTGGAGACCCTGCTGGAAATGCGGACGCAGGTGATGGACCTGCTGGCCCACCCCGATCACCATGTCTTCAGCGGCGACGACATCCTGCGTGCCGTTGACCGCGCCCGAGCCCTGGACGCGATCCCCGTCACGACAGCCAAGGACCATGTCCGCCTGCCCGCCGAGGCCAGGGAGCTGTTCCGGGCTGTGGATATTCATCTGGAGTTCCAGCGTCCCGATCTGCTGGAGGCGCTGCTGCAGCCCATGACCGCAAGAACTAGCGCCCAAGCAGTCCAGGCACCGCCGGATCGAGATCGGGATTGACCACCATGCGATCAAGCGCCCGGACCGTCGCATAGGGAATCAGGCCCGCGCCACGGCCCTTCTCGTAGGCTTCGCGAATGCGATCAGGATTTGACGGATACTCGATCAGGAAGACCGGCTTGCCCGCATCCGTGATCAGTTTCAGGTGTTGCATGATCCAGGCGGTGGAGTCGTCGGCATTCGGCACGCCGTCGCCGTCCCAGCCGAAGAAGGCATCTTCCTTCCCCAGACCATCGACAGTGGCCAGATAGGCCGGATCGACCATCAGATCCTCCGCGTTCTGCGGCACGATGCGGAAACCGGGCACCTTCGTGCGGGCATAGGCGGCCAGTTCCATGACGAAATCCGTCATCTCCTTCGCCGCCGTTTCCCGTCCCTTTTCCTGGAAGTACCAGTAGGCGTCGATGATATCGAGATACACACCATCGAACCCGGCGGCGATGATCCGGTCCAGGTAGGCATCGGGACCACCGAAGATGATGCGTTTCCAGTCCGGGTCCCAGTAGCGGACCTTGAAATTGCCTTCCCAGTCCGGGTTCTCGGCCTCCAGCCAGGATGGTGCCTTGGTCGACCACTCCGGTTTCCAGTAGAAGCGGTAATCCTCCGCCTCCCCCACCGACAGGTAGGACAGGAGCACACGGCGCCCGCCATCCGGTTTCCGCTGCATCAGGGCAACGTCGTCGCGGCTGAAGGCATGCGCGCCGGAACCGTCTCTGGAATAATCCACGACCGCCATGTCGAAACCACTCGCCGAGATCAGCGCGGGGCTGGGATTGGCCAGCCAGTAAGTGAAATGTCGCACGCCGGAGAGATCCGCCTGTGCACTGCCGCCTGCCGTCGCCATCACCAGCACCATCAGAAGCAGCCTTGTCCGCATCCAGCACATGCCGCCTCTCCTTCCGCGTTTCGAGCGATATTCATTATGACTATCTTTACCGGACCACGGTTAAGAAGGTCTGCAAGCGTGAACCTGACCACCCCTGCCGGAGCAGATGATGACGGCCTCCCTACTCGACACCGATCTGGACGATGCCGATCCGATGGGTGAACTCGTCCCGGGCGAACACCAGATCATACATGTGCCGAATACGCTGCGTGCCAAGACCGGACCCGGTGAAAGGGTAGATCCCGCCCGCATCAGGGCGGCGGAGAAGGCCATTGAGGAAATGGCAGGCGAATTCCGCACCTGGGCGCTGGAAGACGTGGCCGAGCTTCGTGACATCCTGACCGGATGCGTCGAGGGCAAGCACGAGATCGCGGGCAAGCGCGAGAAGATCTACGACATTTCCCACAACGTGAAGGGTCAGGGCAGCACATTCGGCTATACCCTGCTGACCTCCATTGCCGACAACCTCTGCAACTTCGTGGACAGTCAGCACGTGCTGTTGCTGGACCACGTTCCGGCGTTGCTGGCGCATACAGAGGCGCTGCATGCGATCCTGCGCTTCGATGTGAAAGGCAGCGATGATCCGACGGGCCAGGAGATCGTTCGCAGCCTGCACAAGCTCATCCAGAAGCAGGCACTCAAGGCGAGCCTGTAAGGCGTTCCGCCGACGGTCCAACCGCTGCGTCAGGCCTGTTCCGCGTCCAGTGCGGCTTCCTTCTCGCGGCGCTTCCTTTCCACATAGACCGCGCACAGGATCGATATCTCGTAGAGCACGATGATCGGGATCGCCAGGGTAAGCTGGCTGATCGGATCCGGCGGTGTCACGACAGCCGCCACCACGAACACACCGACGATCGCATACTTGCGCTTGGCCCTGAGACCGCTTGCGGACGCAAGACCGACCTTGGCCAGCAGCGTCAGCAACACCGGCAGCTGGAAGCACAGCCCGAAGGCAAATATCAGCTTCATCACCAGACTGAGATATTCATTCACCTTGGGCTCGAGCTGGATTGCCAGTTCCCCATGTGATCCGGGCGCCTCGAACGACAGGAAGAAGTCCCAGGCCAGCGGCATGACCAGGAAATAGACCATGCTGCCGCCGATGATGAACAGGATCGGGGTGGCCACCAGAAAGGGCAGGAACGCGCCCTTCTCATTGTCGTAGAGGCCAGGCGCCACGAACATGTAGATCTGTGAGGCGATGATCGGGAAGGCCAGGATGAAGGCCGCCCAGAACGCCACCTTGATGTAGGTGAAGAAGGCCTCGTGCAGGGCGGTGAAGATCATCCGACGCCCCGAATCCTCCCCCAGTACATCCACCAGTGGACGCATCAGCACCGAATAGATGTCTTCGGCGAAGTAGAAGCAGAATATGAAGGCGACGAAGATTGCCGCCACCGAATAGAGCAGACGGTTACGCAGCTCGATCAGGTGCTGCAGCAACGGCTGCTTGCCGGACTCCTGATCGTCGTCGTCGAGAACATCGTCCTCCGGCCCACCGATCTTCGCACTCTCCGACATCAGGCCTGTCCGCCCTTCTGCTCAGGGGATGGAACCGACTCCGGCTCTGCGGTTGCGGGTGCGTCAGGTGCTGGCGCGGTATCGGCCGGTGCTTCCCAGGCCGTCGGATCGTCATTCTCGCTCGACGAATCGCGGGGCGTTTCCGGGCGCGGAGTATCTGGCATCGACTGGGGCTGGGATTCGGATTTCGGCTTTGGCTTCTGCTTGTCCGGATCGTCGAACAGGCCGTCCATGCTGCCTGTCGGGTCGACCATGTTGTTCATGTCGGATGCCGCGTTCTTGGCCGCCTTGCGGATCTCGTCCAGTTCCGTCTCCCGCGCCATGTCATCGACCGTGCGCTGGAATTCGCGCGCGACCGAGCGTGCCTTCCCCAGCCACTGCGTGACCGTGCGAAAGACAACCGGCAGTTCCTTCGGACCAAAGATGAGGATGGTCAGAATGCCGATGACCAGCAGTTCCGTCCAACCGAGATCAAGCATGTTTGCAGCCCAGCCGTCTGTTCAGGGTCGCGGGACCAGGTGCGGAATCAGCCCTGTGCGGCCTTGTCCTTTTCCTCGGAAACCTTGGCATGCTGCTGCTCACCGCCCTCCGGGGCATCCTCATCCTTCATGCCCTTGCGAAAGCTCTTGATGCCGCCAGCCAGATCGCCGGCCAGACGGGAGATCTTGCCACCGCCGCCGAAGAGGATCAGCACGACCGCCAGCACGATGATCCAGTGCCAGATGCTGAATGAACCCATAGGGGAAACTCCCATAAATCAGTTTCGTGTTGCCCCCGCCCGATTTGCGGCCGGGGAACTTCTCATGTGGTCCTTATAGGCCATCCGTACCAGATGGGAAAAGGATTACGCGCTCCGGATCGAATGCCACACGTACCGTATCTCCCGGCGGTGGCGGACGATGGATCGTGCGCGCCCGCAGGTTGGGCAGTCCGGCACCGGTCAGTTGCACCCGCCAGTAGGGACCGATCAGCCGGATGTCGGCAATTGTCATCTCTGCCGACAGGTCTTCGTTCCCCTGCCCGCCCAGCATGACGCCTTCCGGCCTGACCAGCATCTCGACAGGTCCCGAGCGCATGCCGTCCGGCTGGGGCATAGTGCCGAAGGCGGTGGTGATCCGATCCCCCTCCGCCATTGCCGGAATGTCATTCACCGCACCGAAGAATGTCGCCATGAAGCGGTTCACCGGCTTGAGGTACACATCCGTCGCGGGGCCGAACTGGACGAGCTTTCCCGCCCGCATGACGGCGATCCGGTCGGCCATGCGCATGGCCTCCTCCGGGTCATGGGTCACCAGCATCACCGTCGCGCCCAGGCGTTTCAGCAGGGCGAGCGTGTCGTCCCGTACGGCGTTGCGCAGGGTCACGTCCAGGTTGGCGAAGGGTTCGTCCATCAGCATCAGGCGCGGTGCCGGTGCCAGCGCCCGTGCCAGGGCAACCCGCTGCTGCTCGCCACCTGAAAGCTGGTGCGGAAACACGTCGGCGCGTTCCTGCAGTCCGACGCGCGCCAGCACTTCGCCGACACGCCCCTTGCGGGTCGCGGCAGGCAGTCCGAAGCCGACATTGTCGGCAACTGACAGATGCGGGAACAGCGCGTAGTCCTGAAACACCATGCCGATGCGACGGGTCTCGGGCGGGGCGCTGAAACCGGCCTCCGCCACTGCCTGCCCATCGATGCTGATCCGGCCTTCCTGCAGGATCTCCAGTCCGGCGGCCAGGCGCAGGCTGGTGGTCTTGCCGCAGCCGGACGGACCCAGCAGGCAGACGATCTCCCCCTCCGCCATCTCCAGCGACAGCGCGTCCACGGCCTGGAAGTCCCCGAACCGGTGACTGACGTTCTGGAATGACAAGGTGGTCAAGGTTGCTCCGCCTGCATGATCTGGTCCCTGATAGTCGCTCGCGGATCGGAAGCCAAGCCGCGACGGTGACAATCGTTCTTTTGGTAATTGACGGTTAACCAGTCCGTGGCTAACGTTCTGCGCATGTACGCATCGGTCCACATTTGCCTATTCGGCCTCGACCTAGGTATCCCGGCTCTCAGCTAGAGTCGGGTAAAGCCCCTGTGCGTGGGGTCCCGTTGATCAGGACCCCGGAAATTCCTTCAAGCGATTCACCAGAACACATGCCGGCTCGCCTGCCGCGCTGCCCCTCTGCCACAACAGGCTGCACGGGCGCGCTTGAGCCGGAACCGACCTGAACATGCGCCGAGCACCCGGAGAACGAACCAATGAATAGCATGCCGAATACCCACAAGTACCGTGCCTTCCCGCAGATCGACCTGCCCGACCGGCAATGGCCGACGCGGACCATCGACAAGGCACCGATCTGGTGCTCCGTCGATCTGCGCGACGGCAACCAGGCCCTGATCGAGCCGATGAACGGCGACAAGAAGCTGCGGTTCTTCCGTCACCTGCTCGCCGTCGGTTTCAAGGAGATCGAGGTGGGCTTTCCCGCCGCATCCGACACCGATTTCGATTTCGTGCGCCACATCATCGACAACAACCTCATCCCCGATGACGTGTCGATCCAGGTCCTGACGCAGGCCCGCGATCACCTGATCGAACGCACCTTCGAGGCGGTGAAGGGGGCGAAGAACGTCATCATCCACCTCTACAATTCGACCTCCACCGTGCAGCGACGGGTCGTGTTCGGTCTGGAGCAGGACGGCATCACGGAGATCGCGGTCGAGGGCGCGAAGAAGGTGAAAAGCCTGATCCCGACGCTGGAAGGCCAGAACGTGCGGATCGAGTACAGCCCGGAGAGCTTCACCGGCACGGAGCTGGAATACGCCCGTGACGTCTGCCATGCGGTCATGGACGTGTTCGAGCCGACACCGGAGAATCCGATCATCATCAACCTGCCGGCAACGGTGGAGATGGCGTCGCCCAACTATTACGCCGACCAGATCGAATGGATGCACCGGAACCTGCGTGACCGGGATTCGGTGATCCTCAGCCTGCATCCGCACAACGACCGCGGCACCGCCGTGGCGGCGACGGAGCTGGGCGTGATGGCCGGAGCGGACCGGATCGAAGGCACCCTGTTCGGCAACGGAGAGCGCACGGGCAACGTCGATCTCGTCACCCTGGCGCTGAACATGTTCACCCAGGGCCTTGATCCTGAACTGGATTTCACGAACATCACCGAGTCCATCGCGGTTGCGGAGCACTGCAACCAGTTGCCGGTGCATCAGCGCCACCCCTATGCGGGTGAACTGGCCTATACCGCCTTCTCCGGATCGCACCAGGACGCGATCAAGAAGGGCATGACGGCGGTACGCAGCTCCAATGACGGCCTCTGGGAAGTGCCCTATCTGCCCATCGATCCGATGGATGTGGGCCGTGCCTACGAGGGAATCATCCGGGTCAACAGCCAATCCGGCAAGGGTGGCGTTGCCTACATCATGGAGAATGATTTCGGTATCGAACTGCCGCGTCTGCTGCAGGTGGAGTTCAGCCAGGTGGTGCAGAAGATCACGGACAGGACCGGCAAGGAGATGTCTGGCGATGAGATCTTCGAGACCTTCGAGAAGACCTATCTGGAGACCGATGCCCCCTTCACGCTGGAATCCTACAAGGTCGCATCGTCCGACACCGTTGACGGCAATTCCATCGTCACTGCGGTTGTTGGCCACGGCGGTGAATCGGTGGCGATTTCCGGGGAGGGCAATGGCCCGATCAATGCCTTCTTCACAGGGCTGAAGGAACGGTTCGGCGTCAACGCCAACCTGACCGACTATCGCGAGCATGCAATCCACGCCAGCGAGCGTGGATCACGCACCCGCGCGGTCTGCTTCATCCGCCTGGCGAATGCGCATGGGGAGCAGCGCTTCGGCGTCGGTATCAACGAGAACACGACCACGGCCTCCCTGAAGGCCATCATCTCCGCCGTCAACCGTCTCTCGACGGTCAGCGGCTGATGCGCAAGGAACGGGTGCAGCGTACCGGCGCTGCACCCGCCCCACGCCGGTGAGCACGCCCGCGCCCCACTGGTCGGCTCGTCTGCCGTTCTTCTATGGCTGGATCGTCATTGGCGTCGCCTTCGTCACCATGGCGATCGGCGTCAGCGCGCGAACCGGTTTCTCTCTGATGCTGCCCCCCCTGACGGCGGAGTATGGCTGGGACCGCGGACTGGTCGCCGGCGCCTTCTCCTTCGGCTTTCTTGTCTCCGCCATTCTCAGCCCCCTCGTTGGGCGCGCCATGGACCGCTACGGCCCACGGCTGGTGATCGAATGTGGGGTGGTGCTGTTGGCCGCCGGACTGTTCCTGGCCCCCATGATGACTGTCCCCTGGCACCTGTACGCCACCCTTGGCGTGCTCGTCGGCGGCGGGGCCAACATGATGACCTTCACCGCCCAGTCACTCTACCTGCCGAACTGGTTCGCCCGTCGGCGTGGTCTGGCCATCTCCATCGCCTTCTCCGGTGTCGGGGTCGGCGCGATCATCATCCTGCCCCTGCTGCAATCAATCATCATCGACCTCGGCTGGCGGGAGGCCTGCTGGGCCATGGGCATGATGGTCGTCTGTCTGATTGCGCCGCTGAACCTGCTGGTCCGCCACAAGCCTGCGGACATCGGCCAGGTGCCGGACGGTATCCCGCTGCCTGTCCCGAAGGCGGGCGAGACGGCCAGCGACAATATCGTTGACCGCGAATGGGCTGCGCAGGAATGGACACTTGCCCGCGCCCTGCGGACCGCGCGGTTCTGGTGGCTGGCGTTCGGATTCTTCATGGCGACCTACACCTGGTATGCGGTGCAGGTACATCAGACCACCTACCTGATCGAATCCGGCTTCGATCCGATCATGGCCGGGTGGGCGCTTGGCCTGGTCAGCATTGTCGCGATTCCCGGCCAGATCGGCCTGGGTGCGCTGTCCGACAAGGTGGGACGGGAGGCGGTCTGGAGCCTGGGATGTCTGGGCTTCCTGATCTGCTTCGTGACCCTGATCGCGCTGGAGAACGAGCCGTCACACTTCCTGCTCTATGTCATGGTCATTGCGCAGGGGTGCCTGGGCTATGCGGTAACGTCCGTCATGGGACCGATGGTGGCGGAGATCTTCGAGGGGCCGCACTATGGCTCCATCTTCGGTGTGCTTTCAGTTGCTCTGATCGGCGGCGGCGCAGCCGGACCCTGGGTCACCGGAATGATCTTTGACGCCACCGGCAGCTATCGGACGGCCTTCATGCTGGCAATCGGATTGTCCGTTGTGTCAGCACTTGCTATCTGGATCGCGGCCCCGCGCAAGGTGCGCACGGTGCCTGGCAAGCTGAGGATCAGTCCATGACCGAGAATGCTCTTCATCAGGCAAGCGACGCGGACCTGACCTGGCGTGACGACTTCGAGGCCTTTCGTGTCGCCCCGGCAGACTTCCGCCACCGCCAGCACATCCGGCTGGCCTACATCTATCTGGTCACATCCGACCCGGAGGCGGCCTGCATCCGCATGAAAGCGGCCATCACGAACCTGCTGGCGCATCTGGGTGTCGATCCCGCCGCGAAATACCATGAGACGGTCACGCGCGCCTGGATACTGGCCGTGCACCATTTCATGCACAGTGACCCGATACCCGCGACATCGGCCGACGCCTTCATCGACGCCAACCCGCGCCTGCTGCTGCAGGACATCATGCTGACCCATTACAGCCGCGAGAATCTGTTCTCCGACACCGCCCGCAAGAACTTCGTGCCACCCGACCGGACCCCGATCCCGCTGCATGCCTGATTGAGTGCAGGCTTTCGCCACCGTATGATCCCCGGCAATTGTCAGGGGGAGGCGGACATGTTCGATCTGGTCATTCGGGGCGGTACGGTCATCGACGGCAGCGGCGGCGCGCCGCGTACGGCGGATGTCGCGGTGAAGGACGGGGTGATTGTCTCCGTCGAGGGCAAGGCTGGCCCGGCAACACGGGAAGTGCAGGCGGACGGCGCGCTCGTGACCCCCGGCTGGGTCGATATCCACACCCACTATGACGGTCAGGCGACCTGGGACGCGGACCTGACGCCCAGTTCCTGGCATGGCGTGACCACCACCGTCTTCGGCAACTGCGGCGTGGGCTTCGCGCCGGTGAAACCCGGTTCCGAGCCCTATCTGATCAACCTGATGGAGGGGGTGGAGGACATTCCCGAGATCGTGCTTTCCGAAGGTATCGATTTCCGCTGGGAGAGCTTTCCCGACTTCCTGAACGTGCTTGCCGAGACCGACCGCACCATGGATATCGGCACCCAGGTGCCGCATGCCGCGCTGCGCTTCTACTGCATGGGCGACCGGGGCGCGGATCACGGATCCATGCCGACGGAAGACGAGATCAAGCGCATGGGCCTGCTGCTGGAGGAAGCACTGGGCGCCGGTGCGCTCGGCTTCTCCACATCGCGCACCATCAAGCACAAGGCGGCTGACGGTCGTTTTACCCCTTCGCTGACAGCGCGGGAGCCGGAGCTTGTCGGTCTTGCCCACGCCATGAAACGCGCCGGTCGCGGCATCATCCAGGTCAACTCGGACTTCGAGCCCGGCGATTTCGAGACCCTGCGGGCCGTTGCCGCCGAATCCACCCGTCCCCTCTCCGTGCTGCTGATCCAGGTCGACAATGCGCCGGATCGCTGGCTCGACACCCGTGCCGGTATCCGTGCCGCCAATGCGGCGGGGCAGAAGGTGAATGGCCAGGTGGCCAGTCGGCCCATCGGCATCCTGATGGGGCTGGAGACCTCCGTGCATCCCTTCATGACGCACCGGACCTGGCGGGCACTGGCGGATCTCGCGCCGGAGGATCGCTATCAGCGGCTGAAGAATGACGCGGACCTGCGGGACCGCCTGATCAACGAACGGCCGGACAACGGCCACACCAAGTGGATGGACTTCGCCATGACCCGCGCCTGCCGCCTGCAGGAGCCGCTGGACTACGAACCCGACCTGTCGAACAGCATTGCCGCGCTGGCGCAACGCGAAGGGGTAGATCCCTGGGCCAAGGCCCTGGAAATGCTGATGGAACAGGACGGCAAGGCGATCATGCTGTACCCGTTCGAGAACTACAACGCGGGCAATCTGGACGTGATCCGGGAGATGCTGCTGGACCCGGAGACCGTCTGCGGCGTGGCCGATGGCGGTGCGCATGTGGGCCTGATCTGCGATTCCAGCTCCCCCACCACGCTGATGACCCTGTGGGGGCGGGACCGGAAACGTGGTAAAGGCATTCCCCTGCCCCATCTGGTGAAGAAGCAGACGCGCGATACGGCCCTCACCTATGGCCTGACGGATCGCGGGCTGCTGGCACCGGGCATGAAGGCAGACATCAATGTCATCGACTTCGACAACCTTCGCGCCCTGAAGCCGGAAGTGGTCTATGACATGCCCGCTGGCGGAAAACGCCTGATCCAGCGTTCCAGTGGCTATCGCCACACGTTCGTCTCGGGTATCGAGACGCTGAACAACAGCGAGCTGACCGGCAACCGCCCCGGCCGGTTGATCCGAGGCTGATCATCCGCCGTACAGACGACCAGTAACCAGACCCTTCCGGAGTAGCCGCGTGGCCCGTACTGTCCACCTGATCCGTCATGGCCAATCGACCTTCAACGCGCAGATGTCGCTGACCGGCGTCGATCCGATGCTGTTCGATGCCCCCCTGTCCGACCTCGGCAGGGAACAGGTCGCCGACCTGCGTGGCCAGATGGCGGACGTGGCGGTGGATCTGGTGGTCACCAGCCCGTTCACCCGTGCGATCCAGACCAGCATGGGGGCCTTCGGCGGGCGTGAACTGCCCGTAAAGGTGGAGGCCATTCATCGGGAGCATCTGGCGGCAAGCTGCGATGTTGGCCGATCCCCGACGGAACTGGTGAACGACTTCCCGCACCTGACCTTCGACCACCTGGACGATCCCTGGTGGCATACGCAGGACGACCATGACGGCCCCTTCATCCGGGAGCCGGAAGACGTGCTGATGGATCGCGTGAAACGCTTCCGGGGCTGGATTGCCAGCCGCCCGGAGGAACACATCGCCGTCGTCGGCCACGGCACCTTCTTCTACATGCTGATCGACCGCTTCCTGAACAATGCGGAAGTGCATACGCTGGATCTGTGAGGCACGACCGCGGGCGCTGAGACAGGTTTCAGCCCGCCCTGAACAGGTTGCGCCCCTGCTCCTCGTTGACTGTCACGGTCCCGGAGACACCAACCAGATCCGCCTCTGTCATTGATTGCAACAGGTCCCGGTCATCGCCCGCATTGGCGATGAAACGTGTCGCCTGCGGATCATCATGGGCGCCCAGTCGGCCAACGACGATCGCGGCGGTCGGTCCGCCATTGCGGTCGAAGGTGACCGTCCAGGTCTCGATCTCGCCCGTACCTGATGGCGTTTCGGTGAAGGGGGGACGCGGCAGATCGTCGATCTGTGGCTGATAGCTGGCCGGGTCCTCCCGCTGCCACGCTGCGTCTCCTGAAACCGGAACCGTGGACCAGATACCGGCGGCGTGCTTGCCCAGATAACCGCCGTTCGCCGTGACCAGTCCGAACTGGCCCGGCGCGGCGCGCAGGCGGTCGGCCATGTTGGCGACGGCGTTCATCGAGTAGTTGTTCCCCGCACCGCCATGGTACGGCAGGCCACCGGTGACCGTCAGCGGGCGAGGATCATCGGGGCCAAGCCCCAGAGCGTCGCGTCCGATCTGCACGGCACTCGGGAAACAGGAATAGATGTCGATCAGGTCGATGTCGCCGATGCTTCGCCCGGCCATGGCAAATGCGCGTTCCCCCATCAGGCGCATGGCGGGGGAAGAGAAATAGTTCTGCCGTTCATGCATGTACCAGAGTTCGGTCGTGTCGGCGCAGCCATGCAGGAACAGCCAGCGGTCCTGCGGCACACCCATCCGCCGCGCTTCCCCCACGGAGGTCATCAGCAGCGCCGCCGACTGGTTGATCTGGTTCATCGCGTTCATGAACTTGGTATAGGGCCAGGCGACAAAGCGGTTCTTCGGGCCGGTCTCGGCGATCTCTGCTGCCGTCCGCCGGATCGGGAACCAGGCATGGTCCTGCGTCGCCGCAACATCCGTGAAGCCCGCGAACAATTTCCCCATCGCCATCTGGTGCTCGTCGATGCCCCGCCCCAGGTGGTGGCGGTAGGCATTCTCGAACAGGGCGTAGTTGTTGGTGGCCGGCCAGATGCCGTGGGCGCGTTCATGCGCTGTCACCATGGGCTTGTCGGGCCAGAGCAGGTCAGCATCTCGGTCGGCAGGCTGGTTCCAGTCCGGCTTGGTGCCGGATTTGATCAGGCGGCGGGCATTGTCCATCGCCTCCGCCCCCGCCAGCAGCACGAAACGCTTGCGCCCCGCCGCGATCTCGGCAGCAAAACGGTTGGCGAGGGCCTGCGGGGCCTGCCCGCCATCCGGCGTCAGCCAGGTTTCCGCCTGCGTCGCACCCAGATGCCGGGCCAGCGTCGCGGGCGAGTTCCGCATTGGCTCCCGAAAGCTCTTCACCACCACCACGGCATCAAGACTGGCCAGCGTGCGGCGTTGCACATGTGCGTCGTCGGCGGCCCGGATCGTCGCCCGGATCATCAGGTCCATCGGCGTGGAGAGTGCGTCCAGCGGCTCGTCGCGAACCGTGACCTGACCGACGCCGATCAGGATGGGTGTGTCGTCACGGATCATGTTGCATCCCCTGCCCTGGCACGCGCCCATTTCGCATCGGTCTTGCCACTCGGTCCGCGCTGGATGGCGTCGAGAAACAGGAAGGCCTTCGGCAGCTTGAAGCGCGCGATGTGCCGTTCCGCCTCCGCCAGCAGTTCCGCACGGTCCGGCGTGGCTCCATTCGCGGGCTGGATGATGGCCACGACTTCCTGCCCCCAGCGTTCGCTGGGTCGTCCGGTGACAACGACATCGGCGACGTCGGGGTGATGCTTGATCGCCTGCTCCACTTCCTCGGCGAAGATCTTCTCTCCGCCCGAGTTGATGGTGAAGGACTCGCGGCCATGAAATTCCAGCGTTCCGCCCGCCAGCAGCCTCACCCGGTCGCCAGGAATGACGTAGCGGATGCCGTTCACCGTCGGGAATGTCTTCGCCGTCTTCTCGGGGTCATTCAGATAGCCCAGCGGAACGGCACCGCTCTTGGCCAGCCAGCCGAGCCCATCGTGTCCCGGTGCCAGTTCGGCGGTCATTTCGGCATTCAGGACCACAGCATCATCGGCAATCCGGAACGACGCAGGACCAGAGCCATCTTCCGGCCCGGTGACCTGTATGGCCTGCGGTCCACTCTCCGACGCACCGAGGGCATCGACGGCACGCGCGCCGGGAGCCAAGCGAAGCAGTTCGGCCTTGGTCGCCGGAGACATGATCGCGCCCGTGTTCACGATCAGGCTCAAGCTGGAGAAGTCATGATCCCGGTTCCGTGCGGCCTGCGCCAGCGGGCGGCCATAGGCGTCGCCGATCAGCAGCAGCATCGTGATCCGCTCCCGCGCGATGGTGTCCAGCAGATCGTCCGTGTCCAGCCTGTCCGGCACGTTCGAGACGACCACCGTATTGCCGGAGCAGAGCGCCGACAGCGCTGTCTGACAGCCCGCGCCATGCATGAAGGGCGGCGCGGGGAGCACGATATTGTGCGTCCGCTTCCGCGCCCGCGCGACATAGGCGGCAGTATCCGGGATCGGCACGCCATGCCGGTCCCGTCCGTCCAGGTTG
>Ga0070728_10002648_pt1 | contig 21711 bp, 20 predicted proteins | sample tdDd471_FD_66723 | JGI IMG/M metagenome (GOLD analysis project Ga0070728, IMG submission 66723) | Marine sediment microbial communities from the Atlantic coast under amendment with organic carbon and nitrate - tdDd47.1 | ecosystem: Environmental > Aquatic > Marine > Coastal > Sediment | place... | reverse complement strand
CGGCGCTGGCTGAGGACTATCGACGCCCGCTTCCGCGCCCACGCCTCGCCGGCCCTCGCCGCCGAAGGGCTCGGCCGCGCGGTTTTCGATGCCGCGCTGAAGGTGACGATCGTCCGCGAGCCGCTCGATCAGCTCCTCTCCCGCGTCTATTTCAAACTCAAGAACGAGGAGAGTTTCGAGATCGGCGACGAAGCCTGGACGCAGCAGGTCGAGGAAAGCCTCGTCCGGTCGAACCGGGGGTTCTACCTCAGGGGTTCGAGGCGCATCTGCGACGTCTACCTGCGCTACGAGCACCTCGCCGACGATCTAGCGGACCTCGACCGCAGGCTCGGCACGGCGATCGCCGAGCGCCTGCCCTGGACCAAGCACGGCAACCGCGCCGACCGGCGACCGGCGCAAGAGCTTCTGACCCGCGACCAGATCGCCCGTTGCGTCAAGACCAACCGTGGAATCTACCGCGAGTTCGGCTATGCGCCGCCAGCCGGGTTCGACTGACGGCGACCTGGCCTTCACGCCGCGGCGCGGCCGTAATAGAGCATCACCGTGTGCCTGGCTTCCGCGAAGAACAGCCAGCGCTCGACCAGCAGGCCGACATAGTGGCTCAATGCGGCGAGCAGCGCGAAGCCGGCCGGCGCCGTGGTCATGCCGAGCCGGATCGCGAGCAGCGGCACCACCAGCCCGAAGCCGAGCGCGACCAGCTTCAGCTTCGCCGCGTGGCGGCGACCGACGGCGTAGCCCATTTCCCGCATCAGGTAATTGGCCTCCGAATGCGGCGGATCGAGCAGCCGCGTCGGGCCGAAATCTCCCAGCCCCGTCGCCGATTCCGGCGTCGAGGCCGACGATTCGCGCGCAGTCCGCCACCACCACAGGCCCTTGGCGGCCCAGGCGAAGGCCAGGACAATCATCACCAGGTTCGGCATCCACACCGGCAGCCCGCCGAGGAAGGCGCCGAGCGTCAGGAACACCAGGCCGCCGCCCGATGCCGCGAAGCCCACATAGGTAAGCGAGGTCAGCGGCGTGTACCAGGCATGGACCGATTTCAGCGACGCATAGATCATCGAGGTGGCGAACACGGTCGCCAATGCGAGGAACACGGTCAGGCCGGCCGGGACGGTCCAGAGCGCATCGAAGAAGGTGAAGCCGAGCCCCGCGAGGCCGAAGGGCACGAAGAAGACGATCGCCAGCACCCCTTCCCTCGACAGCCAGCTCGATCGCCACTGCGAGAACGCCCGCCACGCCCGTTCGGGATGGCGCAGGTGGAAGGTCGAGGAGATCAGGCCCCCTGCGATCATCACGCCGGCGAGCGCGAAGCCGATCAGCCCGCCGGCGAGCGACGGCGGCAGCATGCCGAGGCAGAGAAACGCGGCGAGCCCGTATCCGGTGCCCGACAGGGTGGTGAAGACGATGACGGAATAAGCCGGATGCATAATTCTAGCCCAGTTTCTCGAGCGCCGAATTGATCCACGAGAACAGGGTCTCGGTGCGCGAACCGTCCGCCTTGGGCACGGTCTCGCCGCCGTCGAGCGGCGCGAATTTGCGCGGCGGCAGGTATTTGTTGGTCGGCCGCGTGTCCTGTTCCGGCATCAGGTCGTAGCCTCCGCGTTCGCGGGTCATCCGGCTGACATTGGAGTCCGGATCGGCGAAATCGCCGAAATGCCGGGCATTGGCCGGACAGGTGCGCACGCAGGCCGGCACCCGGTCCTCCTCGGGCAGGGTCTCGTTATAGATGCGGTCGACGCACAGGGTGCACTTCTTCATCACGCCTGCGGCCGGATCCATCTCGCGGGCGCCGTAGGGACAGGCCCATGCGCACAGGCCGCAGCCGATACACTTGTCCTCCTCGACCAGCACGATGCCGTCTTCCGACCGCTTGTAGGACGCGCCGGTCGGGCAGACGGTGACGCAGGGCGCGTCCTGGCAGTGCAGGCAGGATTTGGGAAAATGCACCGTCTTGCTCGACGGATAGGTGCCCGCCTCGAAGCTGTGCACCCGGTTGAGCCAGCTTCCCGAGACATCCTTGCCGTAGGCGTGCTCGTCGGACAACGGCGCGCCTTCGCCTCCGGTGTTCCATTCCTTGCAATTGGTCACGCAGGCGTGGCAGCCGACGCAGACGTCGAGATCGATGACGAGGCCGAGGCGGCGCTCGGTGGCGGCGGGAAGCAGGGTCATGACCGTCCGCTCCCGTTCTTCCAGAACTCGCCATAGGCGACCGTCTCCGGCGCCTTCTCGACACCCGGCGGCCGTTTCAGCGGCGGCGGCGCCGGCGCCGTGACATGGTCCTCGTCGGCGCCCGCCTTCTCGATCCTCACCCGTAGATCGAACCAGGCGGCCTGGCCGGTCACCGGATCGGAATTGGCCCAGCGGCGGCCGTCGCCGCGCGGCGGCAGCAATTCGTGGATCAGGTGGTTGAGCAGGAAGCCCTTGCGCGCTTCCGGCGCGTCCTCCTCGAGCGCCCAGGCCCCGGCGCGCTTGCCAATGGCATTCCAGGTCCAGGCGGTCTTCGCGTTGACCCCCTCCATACGCCGGGCGATCACACGGATGCGCCCATGCGGCGAGGTCACCCAGACCCAGTCGCCGGTCTCGATGCCGAGATCGTCGCAGACCGGCGCCGGCACGTAGAGCGGATTGTGGCCGTGGATCTGCCTCAGCCAGGCGTTCTGCGAGCCCCAGGAATGATACATCGCCATCGGCCGCTGGGTCAGCGCGTGGAGCGGGAACTCGTCCGCGTCGACCAGGGATTCCTCGAACGGCTGGTACCAGGACGGCAGCGGATCGAAGGCGGTGCGGACCCGGTCGGCGAGATGCTCCGGCGGTCGCGGCTCGGTCTTGCCGTCGGCGGCGTTGCGGAACTTCTGCAGCACCTCCGAATAGAGCTGGAACACGCTCGGCTGCGGCGCGTCGAAGAAACCCATCTTGACGGCGAATTCCTGATAGGCGGCGTTGGCGTGCTTGAAGAACTGCGCCTCCTCCGGGATCTCGCGATGCCAGAAGCCGCCATTGGCGATGTAGCGGTCGAGCTGGTCCGGATTGGGCGCGCCGCGTCCGCTGCTGTCGCCGTCCTCACCACGCCAGCCGGCCAGCGGGCCGATCCCGGGCTTGCGTTCGTGGTTGACCATGTAATCGGCATAGTCGGCATATTTGGCCGAACCGTCCTCGTTGACGAAGCCGGGCAGGCCGAGCCGGGCGCCGAGATCGATCAGCACCGTCTGGAAGGGCCGCACGTCGCGATCCGGCTCGGTCACCGGATGGCGGATGGCGTCGGCCACCGCGTCCGCCTCGCAGATCGGCCGGTCGAGCAGCGAGATGCAGTCGTGGCGCTCCAGATACGTCGTGTCGGGCAGGACGAGATCGGCATAGGACACCATCTCCGAGGCATAGGCGTCGGAATAGATGATCCGCGGGATCTTGTACTCACCGGTCTCCGGATCTTTGTCCTCGAGCATGCCGATGACGCCCATCGTGTTCATCGACGAGTTCCAGGCCATGTTGGCCATGTACATGAACAGGGTATCGATTTTGTACGGGTCGCCGGCATGGGCGTTGGAGATGACCATGTGCATCAACCCGTGGGCCGAAAGCGGCGCCTCCCAGGAATAGGCCTTGTCGATGCGGACGGGATTGCCCTCGCCGTCGATCAGCAGGTCTTCCGGCCCCTGCGGATAGCCGAGCGGCGCGCCGCCGAGCGGCGTTTCGGGTTTCACGGTTCCGGGCTTGCCGGCGGGCTTGGGGTGGGCGGTCGCCGGCTTCGGATAGGGCGGCTTGAAGCGGAAGCCGCCGGGGCATTCGATCGAACCGAGCAGGATCTGCAGCAGATGCAGCGCCCGGCAGGTCTGGAAACCGTTTGAATGGGCCGAGATGCCGCGCATGGCGTGCATCGACACCGGCCGGCCGATGAAGCGCTCGTGACGCTCGCCCTTCCAGTCGGTCCAGGGCTGTTCGATTGCGATCTCTTCCTCGAAGGCGACGCGGGCGAGTTCGGCGGCGAGCCCGCGGATCGTCTCCGCCGACACCCCGGTCTGTTCCGCCACCGCCTCGGGCGCGTGCTCGTCGGTGAGATATTTCCGCGCCAGCAGGTCGAGCACCGGCGTCGCGGTGCGGCCGTTTTCGAGCGTCACCGACCCGGTTAGCTGCGGCCGCTTGCAGATCGCGGTCTGCGGTACCAGCTTGCCGGCGTCCATGTCGAAGAGCTGCGCCTCGCCCGCCTCGTCGCGCACGAACAGCCCGTCGAGCCCGTCGCCGGCCTCGTCATGGACCAGCCAGCCGGCATTCGTGTAGCGCACCAGGTAGTCGAGATCGATCTTCCGCGTCCTCAGCAGCTCATGGATCACCGCAAGGATCAGCAATCCGTCGGTGCCCGGCCGGATGCCGATCCAGTCGTCGGCGATGGCCGAATAGCCGGTCCTGACCGGGTTGACCGAGATCACCCGGCCGCCGTTCTTCTTCAGGACCGACATGCCCATCTTGATCGGATTGGAATCGTGGTCCTCGGCGACGCCGAAAATCACGAACAGCTTCGAGCGCTCCCAGTCGGGCTGGCCGAACTCCCAGAACGAGCCGCCCATGGTGTAGATGCCGCCGGCCGCCATGTTGACCGAGCAGAAGCCGCCATGGGCGGCGAAGTTCGGCGTGCCGAACATCTGTGCCCAGTAGCCGGTCAGCGCCTGCGACTGGTCGCGGCCGGTGAAGAAGGCGAGCTTCTTCGGATCGCTCTTGCGCAGCGGCGCCATCCAGTCGACCGCCGTCTGCAGCGCCTCCTCCCAGCTGATTTCCTTGAACTCGCCCTTGCCGCGCGGGCCGACGCGCAGAAGCGGCTTTGTCAGCCGGGCGGGCGAATAATGCTGCATGATCCCGGCCGAGCCCTTGGCGCAAAGCACGCCCTTGTTGACCGGGTGATCGCGATTGCCTTCGATATAGCGGACCTTGCCGCCCTTCAGGTGGACGTTGATGCCGCACCGGCAGGCGCACATGTAGCAGGTGGTCTGCTTGATTTCGTCGCCAACCGGCTGGTTAAGCGCGATCTGCGGGTCGGGCATCGGCGGTTGCTCGCTCTTTCTTGCTTCCGCCGGGCTTCGGCGGGACTTCGGCAGCCGCGACCATGTCAGCCGCGACCGGGGGGATACAGTGCCAATCGGACCGGTTGCATGCGACCAGCCGGCAAGGCGGGAAAACGATTTAGATAGCAAGATTAGAATATTCTAATTTGCGCGTCCAGCGCGCGCGATGAATCGCGGGCGCATCACCGGGAGTGTCACTGGGGGTCGCCGGCTCAGGGCTTTTTCTTCTTGCCCGATTTCTCCGCCATTCGCGCCTTCAGCTCCGCGCAATGGTCGCTTGTATCGAAGGCCGGCGTGAAGACGAGAAAATCGAAGACCCCGTCCCGCGCCAGATATTCGCCGGGTCGGGTCGCTTCGGGATCGACCTCGACGATCCCGACGGCGAGGCGGCTTGCATCGGGTTGCCGGATGGCGAGAAAGGCGGCAACCCCGAAATCCGTTCGCACGTGGCCATCGCCGGCGATGAGCACCGCCGGTCCGCCGCCGGCGATCATCGCGTCCGCCATGGATGCGTCGCGCGCCCGCTGCGCCTTGATCATCGGCCCGGCCATCGCCTTGGGCAGCAAGCCGCAATGGGAGGCGTCGAGGATCTTCGCCAGGCGCAACGCCGCCGTCCCGGTAAGTGGCTGATCGAGCTTCCATCGCGTTTCCTGCGCAGTGCCGAGCGCCGCATAGCCTTGGCGGACGACCGCGCGGACGGTGGTGTTTGCGAGGCCGCCGGGCCGGATCGGCAGGCGATGACGGAAAGCGGTCTCGGCGATCGGTCGGTAGATCGACCAGTCGGGCCAGCCGCTCTTCTTCCAGCCGACAGCCGCGCCTATACCGGCGGGCGCCGCATCGGGACGCGCAAGGTAGGCGGCCAGAGTGTCGCCGAGCGCCCGTGGGATCATCTCGAACACCACCGTCGGATGATCGCCCACTCCGGCGCGCACGCCGAGAAATTCGGCCTGCAGGAGATGATGATCGGGATTGTCGTGCTTCTCTCCCAGGAGCAGGTAGCGGCTTGCAACGATCGCCCGGTCGAGCGTGTCGCGGGGGACGAAGGCCCGTTGGCTCGTGGACCAGATTCGGCCGACGAGCGGATGGTCGCGATGGGCTTTCGATATCCAGTCGCGATCGATGGCCGGCTGCGCGCGGCCTGGCATCGCCGGCAAAACCGCTGCCGCGAACAGGACGGCAAGGGCGATCATGCCGTATTTCAGGTTGGAGGGGAAAGGCTTCATGGTGCTCCTCGACTCGAGGCAGGACATTGGCAGACCGCCCACCCCGCGACAAGCGGCGTGAGGCGATCCGCCGCTGGCCCCGGCTGCGCGCGTTGGCTAGATTTGGACCCAAGCCCGAAGCCGGAAGTCGACAGACCGTGAAGCAGACCCCGCCCGATCCGATCCGCCCTGTGCATGCCCCCTATAGCGGCGACAGCGTTCCGTTTTCCATCGGCCTCAAGCCGCTGGACCCTGCCGACTGGATCGAGCCCGACGCCGCACTCCCACGTTACCTGACCGAAAAGCGGCGGCTGTTTCAGGCTCATCCCGATCTTGTCTTCCGCCAGGCCGACGACACCGCGGCGGCGCAAGCCGAGGTGCTGGCCCTGCTCGCCGACCACCTGCCCGCCCGCTTCCCCGATCTTTATGCCCGCGAGGGCGAGGCGATCCGCATCCTGCCGACCGGCGACATCGTATCGCTCGGCGCCGACGGCGAACCGGCACTATGGCGCGCGGCGCAACTGGTGCAGGAGGATCTGGTGCTGATGCGCCGGCACGAGGACGGCTGGAGGCTGGCGGCTGCCTCGCTTTCCTTCCCCAGTTCGTGGAGGCTTTCGGAGAAGTTCGGCCGGACGCTCGGCGACATCCACGCCCCGGTCCCCGATTTCGGCCCGTCGAGCCGCGCCATCGCCCTGATGACCCGCATCTTCGACAATCTCAAGCCGGAGCTGCCGGTGGTCCGCTACAACTGGACCTTCAACCGCACCCACACGCTCTATCTGCCGGAATCGGAACTGGCGAACCGAGAATTCACCGAGGCCAGCGCGATCGAAGCCTTCGTTCGCGTCGAGCGCCAGACCCTGCGCCGACTGCCCGAGAGCGGCGACATCCTGTTCACGATCCGCATCCATATCGACCCGCTCGCGGCCCTGCGCGCCCATCCCGACGGCGCGGCGCTGGCCCGCGGCTTCGCCGACCAGCTCGCTGCCCTCACCCCCGACCAGCTCGCCTACAAGCACATGGCCGAGGCAAAGCCGGCCATGATCGCGACCCTGCGGCGGCTGGCGGAGGAGAAAGAGACTATGGCGGGCTGATCTCGGGATCGCGGAAAGGCAATGCGTCGACCTAAAGGAGCTCGCGGTATTTCCCGAGCAACTTTGCGGTTTCCGCCAAGCCCCGGATTTCCATCAACTGGATCAATTCATCGGCGTCGATCTCCGGTCGTTCGAATCGTTCCCGCATTCTGCGCAGCGCGGCGATCGCGCCGGGTCCGGCAAGGTCGACGATGTTTGCGACAAAGTCGTCGGTACGCACCGTTTGCAATTCGTAAGTGGACAGAACATCGGCCGGAAAATCCTTCTCGTTTTCCGTCACGATTCTGGCGGCCCCTGTCCGGATCGCACAGGCGAGGACATGCCGATCGTCCGCATCCGGCAGATCGAGGCGGTCGATCAACGGGTCCAGTCCCTCCACGATTGCTTCCGGGAAGGCCGTTTCGATGTTGTTGCGTTGCCGTTTCGCCGTCGATTCATCCAGACGCCGAAGCATGTAGCGCTCCACTTCGTCGAGGATCGGGATCGAAAATCGCGGTCTATAATATCCCGCTTCCGCCAGGGACAGCAGGATGTTGCGCGTGAGCGCACCGGCCAGCACGTTCGCATCGAGAACGGCTGTGAACCCGGCGGCGCGTTCGGTCAAAGCAGATCGTGCTCGGCATCGATACGCGCCATGTCCGCAAGGGCGTCGGCACGCGCCGCATCGCGTCGCGCCTTGTAGGCGAACAGGTCGTCGACGCGGATACGGCGATGTCGGCCCGTCTTCACATGGGGGATATCGCCGGCTTCCAGCAGCTTGATGAGAAAGGGTCGAGATACGTTCAAAAGATCCGCCGCCTGCTGGGTCGTCAGTTCGGCTTCGACGGGCAACAGACGAAAGCCCTTGCCACTGGACACCAAACGCAGAACCTGCAGGAAGGTTTTTGCGATTGCCGGCGTCAACGTGACGCTGGCGAACTCGCCTTTCTCAAGCGCAAGTTTGACGATGGCCGGCTGGTCGTCGTCCCCGATCAATGACGTCATGACCTTGTGCAATTGGTCGGCATTTTCGATCTCGCTGGTCGTTGGTGTTCGATCTGCGAAAGCATCTTCTATTGGCGCTGGCATCGATGGTCTCCTGGCATGCCGTTACCTCATCATATGGGCATGACCACACCATTCGCAATATTCGAAATAGTCGATTTTTTCGAAACAGCGACAATTTCACATCCGGCGGGCTGATCCTTCCGCCCTGGCCCGTTTGCGGTTTGCTAACCATCGCGCGCGTTTTCGCCCGCTTTCTACGTCCGCGTTAGCGCCGATTTACCCTGTTCCGCCTAGGCTGTCCCTTCCGGTTCGGGAAGCGGGAACTGTCATGGCGCGTTATCTTTTCATTCTGGCCTTCGCCTGCGTGCTCGGCGTGTTTTCGCCGAAACTCATCGAGCGGGTGTTCGCCACCGCAGCAGAAGAGCCCGGCACCATCGGCGCGCCGGCGGTCAAGCAGGTACTGCGGTCGACGGAGAGCTATGGCGGCGGCCGCGAGGTTCGTCTCGCCGCCGGACCCGGCGGCCATTTCGTCACCGACGCCGAGATCAACAACCGCTCCATGCGGGTGATGGTCGACACCGGTGCCACCGTCGTCGCGCTCACCGCCGACGACGCCCGCCACGCCGGGGTCAATCCGCTGCCGAGCGAATTCAACGTGCCGGTCCGTACCGCCAACGGCGTCGCCTATACCGCCCGCGCCACCTTGCGCGAAATCCGCATCTCCGGTGTCCGGGTGCGCGACGTCGAGGCGCTGGTCTCCCAGCCGGGCGATCTCAACATCACCCTGCTCGGCATGGCCTTCCTCAGCCGGCTGAAGCAGGTGACCATGCGGAACGGCGAATTGCTGCTGGTCGAGTAATCCGGCCTTCGTATTCCCGAAAAGCGCGCCCCCGCCCGGCACCATCCTTGCCGGGCGTTTCAAAATCGCCGCATCTCACTCTACAATACCTGCAATCCCCCAAGGCCGCCCGGCCTCCCCGGGCGATTCGCTCGCCAACGGAGTTCAGCATGTTTCCCAAGCCAGTGCCGAAACTGGAACCCAACACCTACGACTACGAGTCCCGGCCGATGGTCAAGGCCACCGGCTTTCGCGAATACGACGCCCGCTGGCTGTTCGGCGAAGAGATCAACCTGATGGGCGTCGAGGCGCTCGGCATGGGGCTCGGGACACTGCTGGGCGAGCTCGGCAAGCCGCGCGAGATCGTCGTCGCCCACGATTTCCGCAGCTATTCCGCCTCGATCAAGATGGCGCTGGTCACCGGCCTGATGGCGGCCGGGGCCAAGGTCCACGACATCGGCCTGGCGGTGACGCCGATGGCCTATTTCGCCCAGTTCGACCTCGACGTACCCGCCGTCGCCATGGTCACCGCGTCCCACAACGACAATGGCTGGACCGGCGTCAAGATGGGCGCCGACCGGCCGCTGACCTTCGGCCCCGACGAGATGGGCCGGCTCCGCGACATCGTGCTCGAGGGCGCCTTCGAGCTTCGGGACGGCGGCGGCTACCGCTTCGTCGATGGTATGGCCGAGCGCTACATGGACGACCTCTGCGACCGGCCGAAGCTGACCCGCCGGCTCAAGGTGGTGGCGGCCTGCGGCAACGGCACCGCCGGCGCCTTCTCGCCCCAGGTGCTCGAACGGATCGGCTGCGAGGTGGTGCCGCTCGACTGCACCCTCGATCACACCTTCCCGCGCTACAATCCCAATCCCGAAGACATGAAGATGCTGCACGCCATCCGCGACGCGGTGCTCGAGTCGGGCGCCGATGTCGGGCTCGGCTTCGACGGCGACGGCGACCGTTGCGGCGTTGTCGACAACGAGGGCGAGGAGATCTTCGCCGACAAGGTCGGGGTGATGCTGGCCCGCGATCTCTCGGCGCTCTACGAAGACGCCGTCTTCGTCGCCGACGTCAAGTCCACCGGCCTGTTCGCCACCGACCCGATTCTCATCGCCAACGGCGCGACCACCGACTACTTCAAGACCGGCCACAGCTACATCAAGCGCCGGGTCACCGATCTCGGCGCGCTCGCCGGTTTCGAGAAGTCCGGACACTATTTCTTCAACAAGCCTATCGGCCGCGGCTACGACGACGGTCTGGTCTCGGCAATCGCCATTCTGGAGATGCTCGACCGCACGCCCGATATGTCGATGGCCGACCTTCGCCGCGCCCTGCCGCGCACCTGGGGCTCGCCGACCATGTCGCCCCATTGCCACGACGAGATCAAATACGACGTGGTCGAGCGGGTGGTGGCCCGGGCGAAGGACATGCAGGCCAACGGCGAACCGGTCGCCGGCCACGGAATCGTCGACCTGGTGACCGTCAACGGGGTGCGGATCGTCGCCGACGACGGCACCTGGGGGCTGGTGCGGGCGTCGTCGAACAAGCCGGAACTGGTTGTCGTGGTCGAAAGCCCGGTCTCCGAGGCGCGGATGCGCGAGATGTTCGCCGCCGTCGATGCGATCCTGCGCGAAAATCCCGAGGTCGGCGCCTATAATCAGACCCTGTAGCGACGCGCGAATCACGGGGAGAGGGGACCTTGGCGGGATTGGGGAGACTCCGGAATCGATTTCCGGCCGCGGCGTGTGCGGTTTCGGCCGTGCTGCTCGCCTTGGTTCTGTCGGCCGCGGCACGCGCCGACGAGGCCTGGCGCAAGGACTGGCGGGTGTTCCGGGTCGGCTTGCTCCCCTCCGGCGACGCGGAGGCCTTCGCCGCGAGGATCGAGCCGTTCCGAAAGGCGATGGAGACGGCCTTGCGCATTCCGGTGCGCATCGTTCCGATGGCCACCTTCGACGAACTGATCCGCGCCCAGGCCCGGCTTCGCGTCCATTACGCGATCTATTCGACCAGCGCCTACGCCACCGCCTCGGTCGGCTGCCGATGCGTTCGCGCGCTCGCCGCGCCGATCACTCCGGACGGGGTCGTCGGCTTCCACGCCCTGATCCTGGCGGGGGCGAAGAGCCGTATGAAGGGCATCGGCGATCTGAAGGAACTGCGCCTGGCGCTGGGCCGGCGCGGCTCGCTCGCCGGAGACCTGGCGCCGCTCACGGCGCTTCGCGGGGCCGGTCTGAACCCCGGATCGGACGTCGAACTGGTCTATTCCGGCAGCCCGCTCAAGGCGGTGGCCGCCTTGAAGGCGGGCAAGGCGGATGCGGCGGTCGCCTGGAGTTCGCTGTTCGGCTCGAAGGAACGCGGCTACAGCCGCGGCACGTTGCGCGCGCTGGTCGGATCCGGCGGCAAGGTCGACGATTATACGATCGTGTGGAAATCGCCGACGATCCCTCACGGTCCGCATGCGGTGCAGACGGTGGTGCCGCCGGAGCTGCGCGAACTTCTGACGAATTTCCTGACCGGCCTGAGGACAACGTCCCCGGTCGCCTACGAGGCCGTCGATCCGGTCCATGGCGGCGGCTTCGCGCGCATCGGCCACGCCGCCTACCAGCCCGTCATCGACATGCTGACCCGCAAGGCGGGGCGATAGCTCCGTTGCCACGGCGGGGGCGACGAAAGATCTTGGGACCCTGTCGCGCTTGATTTGTCTCTCCGGCTCTGAACAAACGGAGAAGCGTGGATGCCCATTTTCATGGGCATGACGGAGAATGTTTTGAGTTTGCCGGAAATATTCTGGCGCGGCATTTGTCGCGGAAGACGGAGTGTATGGGGATTTCAGAGAAAAAAACCGGCGTCCGAAAGGGACTTCCGGCAAGTCCACGCGCCCCTTAAGGGGCGGTGGACGCAGGCCGCAAGTGCGGCCCGGCGCCCCTGCGCCGCGCCCGCGCAGGCCAGCCCGCCCTTGGCGGGCGATACGGCCGTGAGACTCAAGGAATCCTATACCGGCCTTCAGCCGGTATAGGTCACTTCGTCGGAAAGGCGCGGCTTGAGGATGAACAGTTCGTCGTAATCGAACGCCGTCTTGCCGATGATGTCGTAGAGGATCTGGCTGAACATCGAATTGTGGGTGTACTTGACCACGCCGATGATGACTTGCGTGTTGGGGACCTGCATCTCGCTGGGAATGGTGACCGGCGGCGCCGAGTCCTTGGCATAGGGCGTCGAGTGGTAGGCGGCGCTCCAGGCGACCTTGCCGGTTCCGTCCGCGTCGTAATTGACCGCCGCGACGATGATCTGCAGGCTGGTGGTGTTGAAAGGCGCCATGATCGCGCTCGACGCGGTGAAGATGTCGTTCATCTCCGTACCGCTGATCGACTGGGTCTGGGTCACCAGGTCGGCGACCGAACTCGACAGGTGGGTGACCTTCTGGCTCACCGACACCGCCTGCGTCAGTTCCAGGGTGCCGAAATACATCACCATGAGGACCGGCAGCACCAGGGCGAATTCCACCGCCGCGACACCGCGGCCGTCGCGGCCGAAGCGGCGCCCGGTCCGGCGAAAGCGGTCCAACATGTTTGCGAACAGTCCGATCATTGCACCGGCCTCGTCTACCAGGGGAAGGGTTCGTTGCGGAAGGCGAAGACCGAGGACAGGAGCCGGCTGCCATTGGCCATGTCGGCCAGGTGGATGCCGAAGGAATTGACCACGATCGGCCATTCGTAGAACACGCGGACCACGACGATCTCGCCGCCCTTGCCCGGGTCGTAGTTGAAATCGTCGACCAGGTTGCCGTCTTCGTCGAGCGGCTTGGTGAGGTTGACCGAGCCGAATTCCTGGTAGGTCTTCACGTCCACGTGCAGCTTGGCGCACTTGAACATCGGCACCGCGATGGCGTTGCAGATCTGGCTCTTGAAGGATTCGGCCGACAGCGACTGCGACTGGGCCTGTCCGGTCCGGATCAGGCGCGCGGCCTGGGCCGAGGCGTTGTTCAGGATCGAATCGGCGAAGAAGACGAGCGCGGTTTCGATGATCGCGAACAGAAGCGCCAGGAAGGGGATCGCCACGAGCGCGAATTCGATCGCGTAGGCGCCCTTCTGGTCGGCGAGGAAACGCGAAAACAAAGATGCCCCGCGAAGGTCTTCATCCTTCCGGAACATCCGGCTTTTCCGAAACACACGCATGGAATGCTACCCTTTTCCCGCCGCAACGGCGGATACTCGACGCCCGGCAACCGGGAACTACAGGAAAAGCATTACCCGAATTGTGTTTCCGAATGGTTCGTGGGATTGGTTAAATTTTATCGATTGCGCGGAAACCGCAGAATAGCGCCATTTCGGGACAGTCTCCGAAGGCCGGCGCTACTCTTCTATATATAGGGGCCTATAGGTGGGCCCTCGTGAACGGCCCGACCGGTCAGTTGTTGTCGGTGGCGCTCGACTTGGACATCTTGTTGCGCGTCTCGAGCTGCTTGTTCACCTTTTCGAAGAATTCCTTGTAGTCGCCGGGGGCGAGCGCCGGCGCGCAATTGGGATCGCAGCTGAAGGTGAACCGGGCGTCTCGGCGATGGATCTGGACGGTCGTCGTCTGCGGCGGCGCCACCGACAGCACCTCGTCGGCGATCGGCTTCCCCTTTTCGTCCAGGACGATGAGGTTGGTGGTGCCGTAGGAGCGGCCGGTGATCACCAGCGTGTTCGGATCGAAGACCGTGGCGTCGGCGATGGCCGGGTTGCCGACGATCACCGTATGCGCGGGCGATTCGATGCGGACAAGCTTCGCCTGGTCGACTACGACCGCGATCGGCTTTTTGGAGGTGGCGGCTTCGGCGCCGAGCGCGATCGCGGCGGCCATGGCGAGACCGGCGCATGCGAGGCGGCCGGTACGGGACAGGCGGACCATCGACTGGTACATGGGTTGGACTCCTGCAGGAGGATTACGCATCCCGCCCGTTCGACAATCGGAAAGGCGGACGTTTCGTTTAGTCATTCGTGGCAGAAAATGGTGAATGATTGCCTAATCGGGCCAGGATCGCCCGCGGAGTCAGGAACTGGCGCGGGACCGCGGCCGTATTTCCCCCCCAGGGAACCGCCCGACGGTGGCGGTCGACGCCGCAATTCGCGCAAATCCGCTCCAAAAAGGGCTAATATTCAATGCAAAGGCGGGATTTAACACTTTATTATCCGTGCTTTGCTGATGATATCCAAGTAATATTTGAGATTATATCTTCTAAAAATGACTCAAATAGCTTTGATATTTGTTAACTATAGCTGCGGCAAAACCCGAAAGATTGGAAATTCCCGAGCGAATTAACTTCATTGCAAGATGTTCTACCTACATTCATCCGTGGTTTCAATCAGTCAAACAAAAACAACTGATGAGCCAGTGCTGTCAGAACACGTGGAGTAAGGAGCACCATCATGAAAAATCTGTTTGCTCGTTTTGCGAAGAACGAATCCGGCGCCACCGCCATCGAGTACGGCCTGATCGCCGCGCTGATCTCGGTCGCCATCATCACCGCCGTCACGGCGGTCGGCTCGGGCCTCGGCACGACCTTTACGTCGGTTTCCACTTCGCTGGGCTAAAGCCCTCCGAATTCGGAACCATGGCGGCGGGTTTTTACCCGCCGCTTTTTTTTGCGCGTAACGCCCAGCCGCGCCGGCGACAAAAGGGCGCGGCTTAAGCCGATTTTCACCACTGCGGGCTATTGAGGGTTCCGGCGACCGGCCGCCAGACCGGCCATCGCGCCATGATCCGTTCGTCCAGGAGGTCCCGCCGTGACCGGTTCCGTCATTTTCTTTCTCTTCCCGCTGGCCATGGCCTATGCCGCGGCCTCGGACCTGTTCACCTACACCATCGCCAACTGGATCTCCCTGGCGCTGCTCGCCGGCTTCGCCGTGGCCGCGGCGATCCTCGGGCTGCCGCTCGCCGATCTCGGCTACCATCTGCTTGCCGGCGCCGGGGTCCTGGCCGCCGGATTCGCACTCTTCGCCATCGGCTGGATCGGCGGCGGCGACGCCAAGCTCACAGCCGCGACGGCCCTGTGGCTCGGACCGGCCGGCCTCGTGCCCTATATCGTCTACGCGGGCATTTTCGGCGGCGTGTTGTCGCTGCTGATCGTCGTCGTCCGCTTCCAGCCGCTGCCGGCGCCGATGCTCCGCGTCGGCTGGATCAGCCGGCTGACCGACAAGACCAACGGCGTTCCCTATGGCGTCGCGCTGGCGGCCGCCGCCATCGTCGTCTATCCCGACACCGTCTGGAAGGGCCTGCTCGGCGGTTAGCGAAAGCCTGCGCCGGACAGGGAGCCAGTGGCGAACAATAGAGACACGTTTCCGCCCGTCCTGCGGGATTTGAAGCCGCGCCGCAAGGCTCCGTTAAGACAGTGTTCGCCGCGTGCCCGCGAAAATCCTTTGCACGCATTGAAGTTTCGGTCCGGTTTCGCACCCGGAAATTGCCCGGAATACCCGAACAGCCACACTGGTTAATCGGTATTAACCAATAAATCTGCAATAAACACTGAAAATCCGGGCCAAATCCGGCAACTTATATCCATTGTCCTTAAGAGCTAGGATTTGAATAAAAGAGAAGCTACCGATGTTACCGCACGTTAACCATTGGTTATCTTAAAAAAAACACAGCTTATTAACCATGCCTTGACCATTTGCGAGCCAATCTTGCGGCGAACGGGCCCGATGTCCGCAGTCCAGTCTGGAAGTACAGGTCATGAAAGTCACGCGTATTCTCGTTCTCGTCGTCGCGCTCGGCGCCGGCCTCCTCGCCGCGGTGCTGATGCGGGGCATGGTGGGCCAGGAGCAGCCGACCGAAGCGGCCGCGCCGGTGAAAATGGCGCGCATGGAAGAGGTTCTCGTCGCCCGCGCCGACATCAACCTCGGCACCCGGATCTCGAGCGACCAGCTCGGCTGGCAGTCATGGCCGGAAACCGCCCTGAACGACCGCTATATCCGCAAGTCGCAGCGCCCCAACGCCATCTCCAAGCTGACCGGCGCCATCGCCGGCGCGCCGTTCATCAACGGCGAGCCGGTCAACGAGGGCAAGCTGATCAATTCCGATCGCGGCTTCATGTCGGCGATCCTGCCCAAGGGCATGCGCGCGGTGGCCGTCGAGGTACGGGCCGCCAACACCGCCGGCGGTTTCATTCTTCCCAATGACAGGGTCGACGTGCTTCTGACCCAGAAGACCGACAAGCCCGGCCGCTCCGGCGAGGCCTATTCCAGCCGCACGATCATCGAAAACGTCCGGGTGCTGGCGATCGACCAGAAACTCAAGGAAGACAAGGGCGCGAAATCGGTGGTGGCCAAGGACACCGCGACCCTGGAGCTGACGCCCCGGCAGTCGGAAACCATCGTCCGCTCCGCGCAGCTCGGCACCATTTCGCTGGCCCTGCGCAGCATCGCGGATTCGAAACCCGGCGAAACCTCGGAAATGGACAAGCAGCCGGCCCGGCGCGGCGATGTCAACGTCGTCAAGTTCGGCGTGTCCTCGAAGGTCACCACGGGCCGGTAAGCGGCAGTAATCGAGTGCGCCAAGGGCTTGGGCGCAAAGGAGTAGAAAAATGACCGGACGATTTTTCCTCAACGCGCTGCTGGTCGCGGCGATCGGCGGTATCGGCGCCCTTCCCGCGGCGACGATTCAGGCCGAGGCCGGCAACTACACGCAATCCATCCGGATCGGCGCCGGCAAGTCGCTGACCAACCAGCGCCTCAAGCTCGGCGTCAACAAGTCCGTCGTCGTCGAGGTCGTCGACGGCGTCCGCGACGTCCTGGTCTCCAATCCGAAGGTCGCCGACGCGGTCGTCCGCTCCGCCCGCCGGGTCTACATCATGGGCGGCGAGGTGCCGGGCCAGACCAATATCTTCCTGTTCGGCCGCAACGGCCGCCAGATCGCCAATTTCGAGCTGACGGTCGAGCTCGATACGTCCGACCTGACCCGCATGCTGCGCTCGATGCTCGAAACCAGCACGATCCGCGCCAGCTCCGTCAACGGCAATATCGTCCTCGCCGGCTCGGTCCGCACCCCGGCCGACGCCAAGCGCGCCTTCGATCTCGCCGCCCGCTTCGCCGGCGACCCCAAGAAGGTGATGACCACCCTGTCGGTCCGCGGCAAAGAGCAGGTCCACCTCAAGGTCGTGATCGCCGAAGTCCAGCGCACCATCATCAAGCAGCTCGGCATCGATCTTCATGCCATCCTCAATTCCGGCAACACGGCCCTCAACGTGGTGACCGAAAACCCCTTCACCGTTCTTCAGCAGACCCTGTCGAGCTCGGTTGCGACAGGCACCTACGCCATCGGCGAGAGCGGCATTTCGGGCAGCGTCCGCGCGATGGAGCAGAACGGGCTGATGAAGCTGCTCGCCGAGCCGACGCTGACCGCCATTTCCGGCGAGAGCGCCAGCTTCCTGGTCGGCGGCGAGTTCCCCGTCCCCATCGGCCGCAACGACAACACGGTGACCATCGAATTCAAGAAATTCGGCATCGGGCTCGACTTCACCCCGGTCGTGATGTCCGGCGGCCGCATCAGCATGCGGGTCAAGACGGAAGTTTCCGAGATCTCCTCCGACGAGGCCTTCCAGTTGCGTGGCGGCGGCAACGCGGCGGCGGCGCTGACCATTCCCGGCCTCCGGGTCCGGCGCGCCGAGTCCACCGTCGAACTGCCCTCCGGCGGCTCGCTGGTCATGGCCGGCCTGATCAAGGAAGACGTCCGCCAGGCGCTCAACGGCATTCCCGGCCTGATGAAGCTGCCGATCCTCGGCACCCTGTTCAAGAGCCGCGACTATCGCAAGTCGCAGACCGAACTGGTCGTGTTCGTGACGCCCTACCTGGTCAAGCCGGTCGCCGCCTCCAGTATCAAGCGTCCGGACTCCTATCTGGCGCCGGCATCCGACGCTTCGACGATTTTCCTCAATCGCCTCAACCGGATGTACCGGATGACCGATTCCACCACCGGCACCGGCCGCTATCACGGCCGCATCGGCTTCATTTACGAATAACCCAGCGTCTCGAGTAGGGGGAACAGAACAATGGCCTGCAGGACAACTTCGCTCAAGGCGCGCATCCGGGCTCTCGCCGGCCCCGGCACGGCCAAGACGAGCCGGGCAAGACTGGCAGCCGTCGGCCTCGTCGCCGCGTTTGCGCTGGCCGGGTGCAAGGAACATCTGGATGCCCGGTCGGTTCCCATGGACGGATATCGCACCGCCCATCCGATCGTCATCTCCGAGCAGCCCGAGAATTTCGACATTCCGGTTGGCATGCGGCGGCTCCGCATCGACGCGGCGCTACGCGCCAGGATCATCGACTTCGCGCAAGGCGCCAACGAGCACGGCAATGGCGTCCTCTACGTCATGGTGCCGACCGGCGCCGCCAACACCCGGACGGCGCGGTGGATGGCGGGCAGGGTCCGGCGCATGCTGCACGTGGCCGGCATGGCGGAAAACCGGATCATCCGAAACGACTACGCGGTGGACAGCAGCGGGGACGTGGCGCCGATCCGGCTGACCTACTACCGCATGAAGGCGACGGTGCGCGCCTGTAACCGCTGGTCGGAAAACCTCACCTCCAAGTCGTCCAATCGCGGCTATCGCAATTTCGGCTGCGCGACCCAGTCGAACCTCGCCGGCATGATCGCCGATCCCAACGATCTGCTGCATCCGCGGCGCATGGGTCCGTCCGATCCCGAGCGGCGCAGCGTCGTCTTCGACAAGTATCGCAAGGGCGAGTCCACCGCGACCAAGTATCCGACCAAAACGACAGGCACCGTTTCCGACGCGGCCGGGGAGTAGAGCATGACCGACATTGTTGACGAATACGCCCGGGACGGCGCTGACGAGGCGCCGGCGGCGGCGACCAGCTCCGATACGATGGTGATCCCCCGGATCGCCATCCAGGGCTTCTGCGAGACCAACGAGGTCGCCCGCATCATCGAGGCCTCGGCCAAGGACCGGCGCATGGCGCGGGCCCACATGAAGGTTCATATGGGCGGCATCGTCGCGGCCAACGAATTCTATGCCGCCGCGCCGACGCCGAACCTGATCATCCTCGAATCGCGGGATTCCTCGAGCCAGCTCCTGACCCAGCTCAACGACCTCGCCGGCGTCTGCGACGAGGGCACCAAGGTCATCGTCATCGGCCACTCCAACGACGTGGTGCTGTATCGCGAACTGCTGCGGCGCGGGGTGAGCGAATATCTCGTCGCCCCGATCGAGATTTTCGACCTGATGCGCTCGATCGCCGACATCTACCACGATCCCGACGCCGAGCCGATCGGCCGGACCATCGCCTTCGTCGGCGCCAAGGGCGGCTGCGGCGCCTCGACCGTCGCCCACAACGTCGCCTGGCACATCGCCGGCCAGTTCGATTCCAACGTGGTGGTCGCCGATCTCGACCTGCCCTTCGGCACCGTCGGGCTCGACTTCAACCAGGATCCGCCCCAGGGCATCGCCGAAGCGGTCAACTCTCCCGATCGCCTCGACGACGTGTTCCTCGACCGGCTCCTGACCAAGTGCACCGACCGGCTGAGCATCCTGGCCGCGCCCGCCACCCTGGACCGGTCCTACGATTTCGACGAGGCCGCCTTTGAGGGCGTGATCGACACCGTGCGCCAGAGCGTTCCGGCGGTGGTCCTCGACGTTCCCCATATCTGGTCGAACTGGGTGCTCAAGACGCTCTCGTCGGTCGACGAGGTGGTCGTCGTCGTCGCCCCCGACCTCGCCAGCCTGAGGAACGCCAAGAACCTGATCGACTATCTCAAGCAGGCGCGGCCGAACGACACCGCGCCGAAGCTGGTCGTCAACCAGGTCGGCCTGCCCAAGCGGCCGGAGATCAAGCCCGAGGAGATCGCCAATTCGCTCGGGGTCGAGGCGTCGGCGATCATTCCGTTCGACGCCAATCTGTTCGGCACCGCGGCGAACAACGGCCAGATGATCTCGGAAATCGATTCCAAGAATCCGATCGGCGACCATTTCTCGGCAATCGCGCAGGTCACCACCGGCCGCGCCGAGATCCGCAAGCACAAGAAGTCCGGACTGGCTCCGCTGCTCGACAAGCTGCGCGGGCGCAAGAGCGCGTAAGGGATTAGCTGACAATGTCCATGTTCGGTAAGCGAGGCCATTTCGGCTCGGGCGGACCGCCGCATACGCCGGCGGGGCCCCAGGACCCGCCGGAAGCGCCGGAACCGGTCAAGCAGAAACGCGCCGAATCGGCGCCCAGGACGTCCAAGGCGCCGGCGCCCGAGCAATCGGCGCCGCAGCCGCGCAAGCAGGAACCCGCCGAGCCGAAGGGCAAGTCGGAGGAATATTACGACACCAAGACGTCGATCTTCTCAGCCCTGATCGACGCCATCGACCTGTCGCAGCTCGCCAAGCTCGACGGCGAAAGCGCGCGCGAGGAAATCCGCGACATCGTCAACGACATCATCTCGATCAAGGCGATCGTGATGTCGATCGCCGAGCAGGAGGAACTGCTCGACGACATCTGCAACGATGTGCTCGGCTACGGTCCGCTGGAACCGCTGCTCGCCCGCGACGACATCGCCGACATCATGGTCAACGGCGCCAGCGACTGCTTCATCGAAGTCGACGGCAAGGTTCGCCACTCCAACATCCGCTTCCGCGACAATCAGCAGCTGATGAATATCTGCCAGCGGATCGTCAGCCAGGTCGGCCGCCGGGTCGACGAGTCGAGCCCGATCTGCGACGCCCGCCTGCCCGACGGCTCCCGCGTCAACGTCATTGCGCCGCCGCTGGCGATCGACGGCCCCTCGCTCACCATTCGTAAATTCAAGAAGGACAAGCTGACCCTCGACCAACTCGTCACTTTCGGCTCGATCTCGCAGGAAGGCGCGACGGTTCTGCAGATCGTCGGCCGGGTCCGATGCAACGTCCTGGTCTCCGGCGGCACCGGTTCGGGCAAGACCACCCTGCTCAACTGCCTGACCGCCTACATCGATACCGACGAACGCATCATCACCTGCGAAGACGCCGCCGAGCTGCAATTGCAGCAGCCGCACGTGGTGCGGCTGGAAACCCGGCCGCCCAACCTCGAGGGCGAGGGCCAGATCACCATGCGCGACCTGGTCAAGAACTGCCTGCGCATGCGGCCCGAGCGGATCATCGTCGGCGAGGTGCGCGGACCGGAGGCCTTCGACCTGTTGCAGGCGATGAACACCGGTCACGACGGCTCGATGGGCACGCTCCACGCCAACTCGCCCCGCGAAGCCCTGTCGCGACTGGAATCGATGATCACCATGGGCGGCTATTCGCTGCCCTCGAAGACCATTCGCGAGATGATCGTCTCCTCGGTCGACGTGATCGTCCAGGCCGCCCGCCTGCGCGACGGCTCCAGGCGCATCACCCACATCACCGAGGTGATCGGCATGGAAGGCGACGTCATCGTCACCCAGGACGTGTTCCTTTACGACATGCAGGGCGAGGACGCCAATGGCCGGATCATCGGCACCCACCGCTCCACCGGTATCGGTCAGCCCCGCTTTACCGAGCGGGCCCGGTATTATGGCGAGGAGGCGCGGCTCGCCGCGGC
>Ga0070728_10002646_pt1 | contig 21737 bp, 20 predicted proteins | sample tdDd471_FD_66723 | JGI IMG/M metagenome (GOLD analysis project Ga0070728, IMG submission 66723) | Marine sediment microbial communities from the Atlantic coast under amendment with organic carbon and nitrate - tdDd47.1 | ecosystem: Environmental > Aquatic > Marine > Coastal > Sediment | place... | reverse complement strand
TCGTCTTCGGCGGCCGGGTCACCGGCGGCGAGACCGACCCGGAGCGCGCCGCGCCGCTGCTCTATTCCGACCTCTGCGCCCTGTTCCCCGAACTGCGCGAGGTCCGCGTCAGCCATGCCTGGAAGGGGACGGTCGCCTACACCTTCGACGAGATGCCGCATCTGGGCTCCCGCGACGGCATTCATTATTCGCTCGGCTATTGCGGCTCCGGCGTCGCCATGGCGGGATATCTGGGAACCCGGCTCGCCCGGCGGCTGCTCGGTCTCGAGGACGCGACCCGCGGCCTGCAGCACGTGCCGATGAAGACCCGGCCCTTCTATACGGGCAATCCGTGGTTCATGCCGGCCGTGGTGCAATATTACCGGCTGAAAGACCGGCTGGCGCGTTAGCGCGCCTCGACGATCCGGAGTTCGACGCCGTTGCCGTCGGGATCGGTGAGGTACAGGGTGCGGCCGTCGCCGAGCGCGCCGTAGCGGCCGGCGAAATCGCCATGGGCGATCCCGTGACTGTCGAGATGGGCCAGCAGATCGGCTTCGGAGATCGGCCCCACCTGCAGGCAGATATGGTCGACCCGCTCTCCCGCCGCCCCGACCGTCGCGTCCGGCCCCTCGGCCCGTGTGACGTCGAGCAGGTCGATCAGCGACGAGCCGGCGCGCAGATGCACCAGGCCGGCAAGTCCCTTGGAGACGCGGTCGAGCGGACAACCGAGAATGTCGCGATAGAATTCGAGCATCGCGTCCATGTTCCGGGTTCTCAGCACCACATGATCGAGGCCGACGACCGTAAGCATCTTTCGAACTCTCCTTCTATCCGCCGACGAGGTCCGCCATCGCGTCGACGGCGACACCGTAGCCCCTGACGCCGAGGCCGCAGATCACCGCGGTCGCCGCGAGCGACACATAGGAATGGTGACGGAAGCTTTCGCGCGCATGCGGATTGGAAATATGCAGCTCGATGATCGGACAGCCGACCATCTTCAACGCGTCGAGGATCGCCACCGAGGTATGGGTGAAGGCGGCGGGATTGATGACGATGCCGGCCGCCGTGCCGATGGCCCCCTGGATCCAGCCGATCAGGTCCGCTTCGCTGTTGGACTGGCGGAACTCGATCTCCAGTCCGCGCGCCGCCGCCCGTTCGCGGCACATCGCCTCGACATCGGCAAGCGTCGTCGATCCGTAGATCTCCGGCTCGCGTGTACCCAGCAGATTGAGATTGGGACCGTTGAGGATCAGGACCGGTTTGCTCATCGAAATCTCCCAGGCTTAAGTGACAGCCTAACGCCAGGGCCGCTCCCGCCCGTGGATCGGTTACAGGGCGCCGCGGTATTGGACGGGCGGGCGGAGAGGATTGGTGGAGCCGAGGGGAATCGAACCCCTGACCTCTTGAATGCCATTCAAGCGCTCTCCCATCTGAGCTACGGCCCCATTCGCCAATCGTTTCGCGGGGTATGGGCCCCCGCGTCGCGAGCGGCCGGACATTAGGCCCGACCCCCTGCTTAATCAATAGCCTTGCGAAAAAAATGTCGCGGGCCTGCCGGGGCGTCGGTCAGGCCCCGATTCCGGCCGTTTCCGGCCTCAAGTCTAGAGCGTTTCCAGTCAATATTGAATCATTTGACCGGCTTTCCAGGCTTTCCGAGTGCTATTGCGGACCGCGTGGTGGCCTTGATGGCCATGAGCGGGTTGCAATGGTGCTCGGCAAGCCTGGAAAGCCGGCCTCCGGTGGGCCATATCGGCCCATCTGCTGCGTTCCGCCGCTTGCCCGATACACCGCATCGATCTGCGCGACGCGCCTTGCATATGAACCGATCTGGCTCCATCAAATGGTTCAATATTGACTGGAAACGCTCTAGCTGTCGTCCGCGCTTGCTTTGGGGACGATATCGATCACGCCGTCGTCGTCGTCGTCGTCATCGTCGTCCTCGATCAGCGCGCTGTCGCCGCCGATATCGGTGTCGGCGTCCTCGATGTCGTCGTCGCCGAGATCGGGAATGTCCTCGCCGGCTTCCTCTTCCTCCTCCGCGTCCTCGAGCGAGATCACCTCGACGTCGTCGGACTCCGTCTCCAGATCCGTGTCATCGTCGTCGTCGACCTTGCGCGCGGTCGCGGGTTTCGGCGCCGTTGTCGGCGTCGCCGCGACGACGAGCTGGAATTCTGCGCCGCATTTCGGGCAGACGATCGGATCGCGATTGAGATCGTAGTATTTCGCACCGCACCCGGCGCAAAGTCGTTTGATACCAAGTTCGGGTTTCGCCACGACGAAAAGCCTCTCTTCAATCCAAGCGCGCCTGCCTTAGACTGTCGTAATTCGGCTGTCAAAACCAAATGTGCCATATTTCGCGGAAAATTGGCCGCATCTGATGACGCCATCGCACGGCTGTGTTACCAGAGCGCCGCGCGGCCCGGTCCGGCGCCGTCGAACCCGCCTCAAAAGCCGCGAAAATCCTTCGAATGAGCCATCCGGATACCCCTTCGCCCATCGCCTCCCTGCCCGGCGCTCCGCTGACCGGGACGGCGCGGGTTCCCGGCGACAAGTCGATCTCCCACCGCGCTTTGATGCTCGGCGCCCTCGCCACGGGCCGGTCGACGATTCGCGGGCTGCTCGAATCCGAGGACGTGCTCAACACCGCCGGCGCCATGCGGGCGATGGGCGCGACGCTTTCGAAGCAGGGCGAGGCCTGGATCGTCGACGGGCTGGGCAATGGCGGCCTGATGGAACCCGAGCAGGCGCTCGATTTCGGCAATGCGGGAACCGGCGCACGCCTCGCCATGGGGCTTGTCGGTTCCTACGACTTCGCCGCCACCTTCATCGGCGACGCCTCCCTGTCGAGCCGGCCGATGGGCCGCATCCTGGCGCCGCTGAGACGCATGGGAACCCGGGTCATCGCCCGCTCGGGCGACCGCCTGCCGCTGACCTTGCACGGGCCGGACGCGCCGATCCCGATTTCCTACCGGGTGCCGGTCCCCTCGGCCCAGGTCAAGTCGGCGGTGCTGCTCGCCGGGCTCAACACGCCGGGCACCACCGAAGTGATCGAGCCGGTGATGACCCGCGACCATACCGAGCGCATGCTGGCCGGCTTCGGCGCCGAGATCGAGATCGTTACCGGTCCCGACGGCGCCCGGACCATCCGGCTCGCCGGCGAACCCGAACTGAAGGCCCGCGATCTCACGGTTCCCGCCGACCCCAGTTCCGCCGCCTTCGCCATCGTCGCCGGTCTCGTCGTCCCCGGCTCCGAGGTGACGGTCCCCGGCATCCTGCTCAATCCCGCCCGTATCGGCCTGATCGACACATTGATCGAGATGGGCGCCGATCTCGAGATCGCCGACCGCCGCGACAGCGGCGGCGAGGAGATCGGCGACGTCCGCGTCCGCGCATGCGAGTTGAAGGGCGTGACGGTGCCGGCCGACCGGGCGCCGTCGATGATCGACGAATACCCGGTCCTCGCCGTCGCCGCTGCCTTTGCCGGCGGCACCACCCGCATGGAGGGCCTGGGCGAATTGCGGGTCAAGGAATCCGACCGGCTCGCCGCAGTCGCCGCCGGGCTCGCGGCCAACGGCGTCGAACACCGGACCGGCGAGGACTGGCTCGAGGTCACCGGCGGCAGGGGCCGGGTCGCGGGCGGCGGCCGCGTCGTCACCCATCTCGACCACCGCATCGCCATGTCCTTCCTGGTGCTCGGCCTCGCCGCCGACGCGCCGGTCACCGTCGACGACGGCCGGGTGATCGCCACCAGCTTCCCGCGCTTTATTCCGCTGATGGAGGAGCTGGGCGCAAACTTCTCCTCCGAGCCGGCGGTAACCGGCGGGGCTGCATCGTGATTATCGCCATCGACGGGCCGGCGGCGTCCGGCAAGGGCACGCTGGCGCGCCGCCTCGCCGCCCATTACGGGTTGCGGCATCTCGACACCGGTCTGCTCTATCGCGCCGTCGGCCACGCCATGCTTTCGCGCGGTCTCGACCCGGCCGACGCGGAAGAGGCGCGCGAGGTCGCCGCCGGTCTCGATCTCGACACGCTCGACGAAGCCCCCTTGCGCACCGCCGGCGTCGGCGAGGCCGCCTCCATCGTCGCCGCCGATCCCGGCGTCCGCGCGGTCCTGCTCGACCTGCAGCGGCGTTTCGCGGCCCGCCCGCCCGGCGCGGTTCTCGACGGCCGCGACATCGGCACCGTCGTCTGCCCGGATGCCGACGCCAAGCTGTTCGTCACCGCCACTCCCCAAGTCCGCGCGGCGCGGCGCCACGCCGAGCTCGAAAAGGCCGGCGAGGCGGTGACCGAGGACGGAGTCCTCGCCGACATCCGCCGCCGCGACCGCCGCGACGGCGAACGCGCGGCGGCCCCGATGCGCCTGGCCGAAGATGCCCACTTGCTCGATACGTCGGATTTGGATATAGAAACGGCGTTCCGAGCGGCTGTGGATTACGTGGACGGTGCTCGAAACGGCTAGGACGGGTGCGTCATCGGGCGCGCCCTCTTTGGCGTTCGACAAGGCACGGATTTCGAAATCGTCCGGCCGCGAGGAACTGGTCGGAACAGGGCGCGACGCTTTTGGAATGCCCCGGTCCGGCCGAGGAACTGCCGCCCCACGCATCCGCTTGCACCGGCTCCGTGCGACAAGGCACGGATGGTTCGGTTACCGGACCGGATGTTTCGGGCGGCTTGATCAACACAAGATGGCCGGTGCGCATGAGCAAAGGCTCAGGAGTATTAATGCCTGAAATGAACCCCACGACCGAGGATTTCGCCGCTCTCCTCGATGAAGTCATGCCCGCGGCCGAAGCGCAGGAAGGATCGGTCGTCATCGGCACCATCCTCGGTTTCGAAAAGGATTTGGCCGTTATCGACGTCGGCCTGAAGGTCGAGGGCCGCGTGCCGCTGAAGGAATTCGGCGCCAAGGCCCGCGACGGACAATTGAACGTCGGCGACAAGGTCGAGGTCTATGTCGACCGCGTCGAAAATGCGTTGGGCGAGGCGGTCCTGAGCCGCGACAAGGCCCGGCGCGAGGAAAGCTGGGTCCGCCTGGAAGAAGCGTTCAACAAGAACGAGAAGGTCTCCGGCCACATCTTCAACCAGGTCAAGGGCGGCTTCACGGTCGATCTCGACGGCGCCACGGCGTTCCTGCCGCGCAGCCAGGTCGACATCCGTCCGGTCCGCGACGTCACCCCGCTGATGCACACCCCGCAGCCCTTCCAGATCCTGAAGATGGACAAGCGGCGCGGCAACATCGTCGTCTCGCGGCGGGTCGTGCTCGAGGAAACCCGCGCCGAGCAGCGTTCGGAGCTGGTGCAGAGCCTCGAAGAGGGCCAGGTGGTCGAGGGCATCGTCAAGAACATCACCGATTACGGCGCCTTCGTCGATCTCGGTGGCATCGACGGCCTGCTGCACGTCACCGACATGGCCTGGCGGCGCATCAACCACCCCTCCGAGATCCTCTCCATCGGCCAGACGGTCAAGGTGCAGATCATCCGGGTCAACCAGGAAACCCACCGCATCAGCCTGGGCATGAAGCAGCTCGAGGCCGACCCGTGGGAATCGATCGAGAGCAAGTATCCGGTGGATACCAAGCTCACCGGCCGGGTCACCAACATCACCGACTACGGCGCCTTCGTCGAGCTCGAGCCCGGCATCGAAGGCCTGATCCACGTCTCCGAGATGTCGTGGACCAAGAAGAACGTCCATCCCGGCAAGATCGTCTCCACCAGCCAGGAAGTCGAGGTCATGGTGCTCGAGGTCGATCCGGTCAAGCGCCGCATCTCGCTCGGCCTCAAGCAGACGCTCGCCAACCCGTGGGAAGTCTTCGCCGAGTCGACGCCGATCGGTTCCGAGGTCGAGGGCGAGGTCAAGAACAAGACCGAGTTCGGCCTGTTCATCGGTCTGGAAGGCGATGTCGACGGCATGGTCCACCTGTCGGATCTCGACTGGAACCGTCCCGGCGAGCAGGTGATCGAGGAGTACAAGAAGGGCGATATCGTCAAGGCCGTGGTTCTCGACATCGACGTCGACAAGGAGCGCATCTCGCTGGGCGTCAAGCAGCTCGGCGGCGATCCGTTCGAGGCCATCGGCGACATCCGCAAGGGCGCCATCGTCACCTGCGAGGTGCTGGACGTGAAGGAAGGCGGTCTGGAAGTGAAGATCGCCGATACCGACTTCACCGCCTTCATCAAGCGGTCCGAACTGTCGCGCGACCGCTCCGAGCAGCGCACCGAACGCTTCGCCAAGGGCGAGAAGATCGACGCGCGGGTCACCCAGGTGGACAAGCGCAACCGCCGCATCACGGTGTCGATCAAGGCGCTCGAGGTGCAGGAGGAGAAGGAAGCGATCGCCCAGTACGGGTCGACCGATTCCGGCGCCTCGCTCGGCGATATCCTCGGTGCCGCGCTCAAGGCCCGCGGCGACGAGTCGGAAGAGGCGGAAGCCGAGACCGAGACCGAGACCGAAACCGAGAGCTGACTCGCGGCCGTTTCGTTTCCTGACCGGAAACGTGGATAATAACGCGGGCCCGGGAACATTCCCGGGCCCGTGTCGCGTTCGGGGCATGAATTCGGCTATGCTCGAGTCGTAACCTGGACCAGATGCGAACGAGGGAACGAACCGATGGTTCTCGAGGCTGACGTCATCGTCGACCGCCGCCGGCTGCGGCGCAAACTGACCCTCTGGCGATTGCTCGCGGTGATCGCCGTCGGCTGCGCGGTCCTGGCCGCAGCCGCCTGGCTGGTGGGCGGCAGGGACGGTCTGTTCGCGCACCGCTCGGCGCATATCGCCCGCATCTCGGTCAACGGCCTGATCACCGACGACCGGCGGCGCCTCAAACTTATCGAAAGGCTCAAAAAGACCGACTCGGTCAAGGCGGTGATCCTGTCGATCAACAGCCCCGGCGGCACCACCGCCGGCGGCGAAGCGCTCTACAACGCGCTGCGCGACCTCGCCGAAGCCAAGCCGCTGGTAAGCGAGATCGGCACCCTGGGCGCGTCCGCCGGCTATATGATCGCGCTCGCCTCCGACCATATCGTCGCCCGCCGCAATTCGCTCACCGGGTCGATCGGCGTGATCGTCCAGTTCGGCGAGGTCAGCCAATTGCTCGACAAGCTCGGCATCAAGATGGATGCGGTCAAGAGCGCGCCGCTGAAGGCCGAACCCTCCCCCTACGCGCCGACTTCGGAGGGCGCCCGCAAGGTGCTCCAGGACGTGGTCGACGACACCTTCAAGTGGTTTGTCGGCCTGGTCGAGAAACGCCGCAAGTTCGCGCCGGAGACCGCCTCGAAACTCGCCGACGGACGCATCTTCACCGGCGCCCAGGCGAAATCGCTGAAGCTGATCGACGCCGTCGGCGGCGAGCGCGAGGCCATCAAGTGGTTGACCGACACCCACAAGATCGACGCGAACCTGCCGATCGTCGAGTGGAAGGTGCGAAGGCAGTCCGGCGGTTTCGGGATCTTCGGGTCGATCGCCCGGGCGGCGCTCGAGACGCTGGGACTGGCCGAAGGCGAGATTCTACCGACCATTGTCGAGAGCGCCAAGCTTGACGGACTTCTGTCAGTTTGGCACGCTTCGTCATATAATAAATAAATCAAGCCCGTCCGCCGTTAGGACCGCTCTTCGTCGAGCCTCGATGATCGGCAGCCGGTCAGGATCTTTCGCAGCGAGGCCACGTCATGATCAAGTCGGAACTTGTTCAAATAATCGCGGAGCGTAATCCGCATCTCTATCAGCGGGACGTCGAGAACATCGTCAACGCCATTCTCGACGAGATCGCCCAGGCGATGATGGACGGAGACCGCGTCGAGCTTCGCGGCTTCGGCGCGTTTTCGGTCAAGAACCGGCCGGCTCGCATGGGCCGCAACCCGCGCACCGGCGAGCGGGTCCCGGTGACGGAGAAGTACGTTCCGTTCTTCAAGACCGGCAAGGAAATGCGCGAGCGCCTCAACCCGCAATGGGAAAGCTAGGCGGTCTTGACGAACTAGGGCCTGTGGACAATTAGGATTGCGGTGTCAGTTTGACCGGAATTGTTCAGGTTCGTTTCTTGAGGAGGAAGGACATGCCGACGCATATTCGACGACGAAAGGAGCGAAGCTGGGCAGTTCCGGTCAAATCCTTCGGACGCGGCCCATTTCGCCCCCGAAGGCGCCATCATCAACCGCTCGAAGTGGGCCCGCACTACGGCGCGCTCGCCGACGCCACCGGCGACGAAATGGGCCACGCTGACACCACAATCCTAAATGTCCACAGGCCCTAGACCGGCGCCTCCGACGGAGACACGTGTGAGAAAATTCGCCTGGTATCTCTTGGGCCTTCCCGCGGCCGCGCTGATTGTCGTGCTCGCGGTGATCAATCGCCACGAGGCAATTGTCAATCTCGATCCTTTCGGAGGCGAAACGTCCGCGCTGTCCTTCCGGATACCGCTGTTCATCCTGCTGTTCGCGACGTTCGGCCTGGGTCTTCTGGCCGGCGCCGGGGTGACCTGGCTCGGCCAGGGGCGCTGGCGCCGCCGTGCCCGCAGGAGCCGGCGGGAAGCGGCGCGGCTGGCGCACGAAGCGCGCCGCGTCCGCGAGCAGGAAGCGGTCGCGATCGGCCCGCCGCAAGGTGCCCGATAGCCGGTTTCGCCAGACCAGCAGATCGCCCGACCCGCAAACCGACGCCAGGACATCCGGCCGCCATGCGTATCGTCACCGCTTCGGAAATCGACGGCATCCTGACGTTCCCCGAGCTGATCGAGACCCTGCGCACCGCCTTTCGCGGCGATTACGTGGTGCCCGGCCAGTGCCGTCACCTGATCGAGCGGCCGGACGAGGAGGACAGCAACCTCGTGGTGATGCCCGCCTGGTCCGACTTCGCCAAGCGCGACACCGTCGAACTCGGCTATGTCGGCGTCAAGCTGGTCACCGTTTTCCCTGAAAACGAACGCCGCGCCATGCCCTCGATCATGGGCATCTACGTGCTCATGTCCGGCCGCACCGGCGAACCGATCGCGCTGCTCGACGGCCGCACGCTGACCCTGTGGCGCACCGCCGCCGCCTCGGCGCTTGCCGCGCGCTATCTCGCTCGCAACGACGCGCACCGGCTCCTGATCGTCGGCGCCGGCGCGCTCGCCCCCTTCCTCGCCCGCGCCCATATGGCGGTTCGGCCGATTTCCGAAATCCTCGTCTGGAACCGCTCCATGGACGCCGCCCGGCGCCTGGCGCGCCATCTCGCCGGCTTCGGCGTCTCGGCGGCGGCGACCGACGATCTCGAGGGCGCGGTGCGCGGCGCCGACATCGTCAGTTGCGCGACCATGTCGGAGCGGCCGCTGATTCGCGGGACGTGGCTGCATCCCGGCCATCACATCGACCTGGTCGGCGGATTCCGCCCCGACATGCGCGAGGCCGACGACGACGTCATGCGGCGCGCCCGTATCTTCGTCGACACCCGCGAGGGCGCCTGCCGGGACGCGGGCGACATCGTCCAGCCGCTCGGTTCCGGCATCCTCACGGCCAGGGACATCGCCGCCGACCTGTTCGAGCTCTGTCGCGGCGAGAAGGCCGGCCGCCGCTTCTACGACCAGATCACCGTGTTCAAGTCCGTCGGAACCGCCATCGAGGACCTCGCCGCCGCCGAGCACGTGTTCCTGCGCACCTGACCGGAAACGGCGACCGGCGCGCCCGTTTCGTCGGGCCGGTTGAATTCGCGCCGGATTGCCACATGATGGTGACACGAAGCCGCTAGCGATTCGCGCATGCTGTGGGGCCACGGGCCGCGCAATGCGACAGGGAGGACGCCATGATTCTCATCATCCTGGGATTTGCGCTGCTCATACTCGGCGTCTATCTCGTCCTCAAACCGCGAAAGCCGAGTACCGATCCGGCCACGAGGAGCCTGCTCCGGCGGATCACCTCCTTCTCCGGCCGGGTCGGCGGCCTGCTGATGGTGGCGATCGGCCTGTTGATGCTGGCCTCGACCTCGTTCGTCTGGGTCGACGCCAACCGGGTCGGGCACCTCAAACGGATCTACGCCTTCAACGAACTGCCCAAGGGGCGCATCGTCGCCATGAACGGCGAGAAGGGTCCGCAAGCGCAGATCCTCGGCCCCGGCTTCCACTTCATCCCCTTCGTGCGGGTTCTCTACGACTATGAGGACTTCGACGTCGTCGAGGTGCCCGAAGGCTCCTACGGCCAGATCACCACGCTCGACGGCGCGGCGATGCCCGAGGGCATGTTCATCGCCCCCGCCTTCTCCGATGCCGAAGCCGCCGACATGCTGATCGCCGAGAGTTTCCTGACCCGCGGCGGCTATCGCGGGCCGCAGGAAACCGTGCTCAAGCCGGGCCGTTACCGTATCAACCGCTACCTGTTCCACGTCACCGTCGGCGACCAGACCCTCGCCACCATTATCCCCAAGGGGCATGTGGGCGTCGTCAAGTCGAACGTCGCCAAGACCGGAATCGAATGCCGCGAGGAGCATGTCAGCGCCACCGACAAAGCGGTGCCGGGCGCCCTGTCCGTGCCGCTGGTGCCACGCGGCTGCGTCGGCATCTGGAAGGAAGCGCTGCTGCCCGGCGCCTATTATCTCAACCGCAAGGCCTACGAGGTCACCCTCGTCGACACCCGCGTGCGCACCTGGGAATACAAGGGCGGCTACGTCAAGCGCATCATCGACCTGTCGGTCGACCAGCAGGGCAACATCAAGCAGACCGAACGGGCGATCAACGAGACCAGTCCCGACAACGCTGCCGATCGGGCGGTGTTCGTCAAGATCGAAGGCTGGGAGATTCCGGTCGAGCTCCGGGCGCTGGTCCAGGTGACGCCGAAGAACGCCCCGATCGTCGTCGGCTCGGTCGGCGGCCTCGACGAGATCGAGAACCGCATCCTCACGCCGGCGATCCGCTCCATCGTCCGCAACGTCGCCGGTTCGCACCTCCGGGTACCGGCGAAGAATCCAGACGGCAGCGAGAAGCCGGGCGAGTTCGAGACCCGGCCGACCCGGGTCCTCGACCTGATCGAGAACCGGGTCGCGCTGGAGGACGCCATCGAGAGCCTGATCAAGATCGAGGGCGCCAAGGCCGGCGTCGACATCAAGGAGATCCGGCTCGGCGAGCCGGCGATTCCGCCCGAACTGCTGGTCTCCCGGCTGCGGGTGCAGCTCGCCGACCAGTTGAGCCAGGCCTATGACCGCGAGACCCAGGCGCAGCAGAAGCGCATCGAGACCGAACAGGCCCGCGCCACCGCCAACGAGCAGCCGCGGCTGGTGCAGGCGCAGATCGCCGTGCAGGTGGCGACCCAGCGCGAGGCCGAACGGGCGACGCTCGGCCGCGCCGAGCGGAAATATCTCGAGGAACTGGCGCGCGGCCAGCTCGCCCAGGCCAACGTGCTCGGCAAGGACCGGGTGGCGCTGCTTCAGGCGCTGGAGAAGACGCTTGCCACGCTCGAACGCAAGCCGGAACTGGTCGGCCTGATCAGCAAGCTGGTGCCGAACACCGTGGTCGGCAGCGACGCCGCGGCCGGTCTCGCCGGCGCCGCCGCGATCTTCGGCGCCGCCGCGCGCGGAGAGAAGAAGGAAGAGCCTAAATAGTCGAAAGTGTCGGAATCGGCGCCTATTCGGCGGCGATCCGGCTCGGCGCGATCAGGTCGCCGCGGATGACGTAGGCGAGGATGGCGACCACCTGCTCCGGCGTCTCCGCCGTCGCCAGCGCCGCCGCGTCGACCTCCTTGAGCGGATGGTTGAGGCTCTCGTGGTGGAGCACGATGATCGACTTGCCGAGCGCCGAGGCGTAGCCGGCGTCGAAGGCGGCGTTCCACTGCTTGTACTTGTCGCCGAAGCGGACGACCACCACGTCGGCATCCTCGATCAGCCCGCGGGTGCGAATGGCGTTGATCTTGGCCCCCTTGTGGTCATGCCAGAACTTCTCGTCCTCGCGGCCGAGAATGGCGACCCCGACCTCGTCGCTGGCGTCGTGATTGGTGACCGGCGCGGAGAACTCGACCGGCAGGCCCGCGCCGCGCACCCCGTCGGCGATCCGTTCGCGCCAGTCGGTGTGGATTTCCCCCGACAGGTAGATTTTCCAGGTTTTCATTCTTCTTCCTTTCCGTCTCGGCGGGTTCCGGCAATCATGTCACTCGGCGTCCGCAAGCACCACGAGCAGGTCCTTGGCGTCCACCTGGTTGCCGGTTCCGACCAGGATCTCGGAGACCACGCCGCCGCGGTCGGCATGGATCATGGTCTCCATCTTCATCGCTTCGATCGACAATAGCACATCGCCCGCCTCGATCCGCTGGCCTTGCTTCACCGCCACCGTCGAGATGACGCCCGGCATCGGCGCGCCCACATGGGCATCGTTGCCCGCTTCCGCCTTGCGCCGCTGCACCGAGGCGCCGGCGCCGTGGGCGCGATCGGGCACCTTGATGATCCTCGGCTGGCCGTTGAGCTCGAAGAACACCTTGACCTGGCCCTCCTCGTCCGGCTCGCCGATCGCCTGGCAGCGAACCACCAGCGTCTTGCCCTGCTCGAGGTCCGGGGTGATCTCGTCGCCGGCCTCGATGCCGTAGAAATACACCGGCGTCGGCAACACGCTGGTCGGCCCGTAGGTCTCCGCCGCTTGCGCGTAATCGGCGAACACCTTCGGATACATCAGGTAGGAGGCGAATTCCCGGTCCGTCACCGGGCGGTCGAGCGCCTCCTCGATATCCTTGCGTTCGGCGTCGAGATCGGCCGGCGGCAGCAGCGAGCCGGGCCGCGCCGTATTCGGCTCCTCGCCCTTGAGCACCTTTTTCTGCAACTCCTTCGGCCAGCCTCCCGGCGGCTGGCCGAGATCGCCGCGGAACATCTGCACCACCGAATCGGGGAACGCCACGTCCCTCGCCGGATCGGCCACGTCCTCGGCGGTCAGATCCGAGGACACCATCATCAGCGCCATGTCGCCGACCACCTTGGAGGACGGCGTCACCTTGACGATGTCGCCGAACATCCGGTTGACGTCGGAATAGGTCTGCGCCACCTCGTGCCAGCGGCTTTCGAGGCCCAGCGAGCGGGCCTGTTCCTTGAGATTGGTGAACTGGCCGCCGGGCATCTCGTGCAGATAGACCTCGGACGCGCCCGCGCGCAGATCGCTTTCGAAGGCGCGATACTGGAAGCGCACCGCCTCCCAGTAGAAGGCGATCTCGCGGATCGCGGCGGCGTCGAGACCGGGATCGCGCTCGTGCCCGCGCAAAGCCTCGACCAGCGAACCCAGGCACGGCTGCGAGGTCAGCCCGCTCATCGAGTCCATCGCCGCGTCGACCGCGTCGACGCCCGCATCCACCGCCGCCAGCACCGTCGCCGCCGAAGCGCCGGACGTGTCGTGGGTGTGCAGATGCAGCGGCAGGTCGGTCTCCTCGCGCAGCGCCTTGATCAGCGCCACCGCCGCGCGCGGCTTGAGCAGTCCCGCCATGTCCTTGATGCCGATGATATGGGCGCCGGCCTTTTCCAGCTCGCGGGCGAGTCCGACATAATATTTCAGGTCGTATTTGGCCCGGTCGGGATTGCCGAGATCGCCCGTGTAGCAGATCGCGCCCTCGCAGATCCGGTCTTCCTCGCGCACCGCGTCCATGGCGACGCGCATGTTCTCGACCCAGTTGAGGCAGTCGAACACCCGGAACAGGTCGACCCCGCCCGCCGCCGCCTGGCGAACGAAATAGCGCACCACATTGTCGGGATAATTGGTGTAGCCGACGCCGTTCGAACCCCTGAGCAGCATCTGCAGCAGCAAATTGGGCACCTTCTCGCGGATCTGCGCCAGCCGCTCCCACGGATCCTCGGTAAGGAACCGCATGGCGACATCGAAGGTCGCCCCGCCCCAGCATTCGAGCGACAGCAGTTGCGGCAGCCGCGAGGCGTAGGTCCCGGCGATGGCGACGATGTCGTGGCTGCGCATCCGGGTCGCCAGCAGCGACTGGTGGGCGTCGCGCATGGTGGTGTCGGTGAACAGCACCCGCTCCTGCCCGCGCATCCAGGCCGCGACTTCTTCGGGACCTTCCGCCTCGAGGATCTGCTTGGCGCCGATCGCCGGCAGCGCGTCGGAAGGCGGCACCACCGGCTTGGGCACATCGGTCGGCGGCCGCTCGCGATCGCGCGCTTCGGGATGGCCGTTGACGGAGACGTCGGCGATATAGGTCAGAAGCTTGGTCGCCCGGTCGCGCCGGCGTACCGCGTCGAACAGTTCCGGCGTCTCGTCGATGAACCGGGTCGTGTAGGCGTTGGCGCGGAAATCCGGGTGGCCGATGATGTTTTCGAGGAACGTCAGGTTGGTCGCGACGCCGCGAATGCGGAATTCCCGCAAGGCCCGGTCCATGCGCCGGATCGCCTCCTCCGGCCGCGGCGCCCAGGCGGTGACTTTTTCCAGCAGCGGATCGTAGAAGCGGGTGATGACCGCGCCGGAATAGGCGGTGCCGCCGTCGAGCCGGATGCCGAAACCGGTGGCGCCGCGATAGGCGGTGATGCGGCCGTAATCGGGGATGAACTGCTGGTCTGGATCTTCGGTGGTGATCCGGCATTGCAGCGCGTGACCGTTGAGCCAGATGTTCTCCTGGCTCGGCACGCCCGAATCCTCGTCGCCGATCCGCGCCCCTTGCGCGATGTTGATCTGCGCCTTGACGATGTCGATGCCGGTGACCTCTTCGGTCACCGTGTGCTCGACCTGGATGCGCGGATTGACCTCGATGAAGTAGAAGGCGCCGGTATCGACATCCATCAGGAACTCGACCGTGCCGGCCCCGACATAGTCGGCCGCCCGGGCGAGGGTCAGCGCGTGGCCACAAAGTTCTTCGCGCTGCGCCTTGTCGAGATAGGGCGCCGGCGCCCGTTCCACGACCTTCTGGTTGCGCCGCTGCACCGAGCAGTCGCGCTCGAACAGGTGCACGACGTTGCCGTGGCTGTCGCCGAGGATCTGCACCTCGACGTGCCGGGCCCGTTCGACCAGCTTTTCGAGATAGACCTCGTCCTTGCCGAATGCCGCCTTGGCCTCGCGCCTTGCCTCGGTGACCTGGGTTTCGAGGTCCTTGGCGTCGCGGATCACCCGCATGCCGCGGCCGCCGCCACCCCAGGAGGCCTTGAGCATCAGCGGATAGCCGATCGCCCCGGCCGCTTTGGCCACCGCCGCCGGGTCGTCGGGCAGCGGATCGGTCGCCGGCATCACCGGAACCCCGCTTTCGACCGCCAGTTGCCGCGCGGCGACCTTGTTGCCGAGCCGGCGCATGGTGGCGGCGCTCGGACCGATGAAGGTGATCCCGGCGGCCTCGCAGGCCTCGACGAATTCGGGGCTTTCCGACAGGAAGCCATAGCCCGGATGGATGGCGTCGACCTTCGCCTCGCGGGCGACGCGCAGGATCTCGGGGACCGAGAGATAGGCCTCGATCGGCCCCAGCGACTTGCCCACCTGATAGGCCTCGTCCGCCTTGAAGCGGTGCAGGGCGAGCTTGTCTTCCTCGGCGTAGACCGCGACGGTCCTGAGGTCGAGTTCGTTTGCGGCGCGAAAGATCCGGATGGCGATCTCGGACCGGTTCGCCGCGAGAATGGTGCGAATGGTCAAATTTTCGGTCCTGGGTGGACTTGGGACGCTTCAGCCTAACTCAAGCATCCGCAAGTGCAAACCCGGATCGCGGCATTCGACATTCCCCGGCGCCTGCCGTCAGGCGACGACGATTTCCTCGCTGTCGATCCCGTCGGGGAACTCGAGGCGGTCGCGCAGGACCGACGGGCCGATACCGCCGGCGGCGCGGGTCCGGATCAGCGTCCCCTCGTCGATCTTCGCCAGCATGGCCACCACCAGGTTGCCCTTGTAGTCCTGCGGCAGGCCGAGCGGCGAGACGTCGAAACCCAGTTCCAGGTAGCGGGTGACCCAGATCGGGTGGCCCTCGCCGGAAATCTGCCGGATGCCGTTCATCAGGCAATATTCCAGCATGCCGGCCATCAGCGCCGCGCCCGCCTCGTTGAACGAGCGGCCGGAGCGGAAGTTCGGCGCCACGCAGTAGCGGGTCAATTCGACGATGTCGTGCCCGCGCGGGATCGGGCCCACCTGGCAAAGCTGCGGGTAGACCTCTGACAGCAGATGCGGCTTGAGCGTCGGCAGCAGCCGCACATAGGCCGCCACCTTGCCGCCACGCAGCGCCGCGAGATGGACGGCGTCCTCGGTGTCGAACTGGTCGATTTCCCGGCCGTCGGGGCGGCGGATGTCCTCCCAGCCGCTCTCCTCGACGAACACTTCGTGCCGCAGACGGTAGCATTGTTCCAGCTCGTCCTGATACAAATACGCGTTGCGACGTGTGATTGCATGCACCATTCGGTAGGCCTCCTTGTCGAATGGCGCAGGACTATGAAGGAGAAGCCGAAGGCGCTGTACCCCCGGGAATTCAGGGTTGTTAATTTAACGTTAACGACATGCTGCTTTTCTCGATAAAATTGTATCGATCGGATCGGGTTTCCGGGAAAGCCTCGGAAACTCCGGGATTCACCTATTAAACTTTAGGGCGAGGCGCCGGCCCGGAACGGTCCGTTTGGGAGGATTTCGTTAACCGGTTTTCGACGCCGGCGACATCGCCGGTGTTGCGCGCGGGGTCGACTATTTCCGGTCCGGCGAGGACCGGAGTGCGCAAAGGCTTTCGCATCCGCGCGCACATCGCTAATGTCTGGCGTCCCGACCGGCCGGCCGGGGATCTCTAGCGAACACATGGAAGACGGAAACGGAAAGGCGCGGGTATGTCGATTTTGTTGAGTGGCGGACTCCTGTTTGACGGCAAGGGCACCCTGTTGGAGGGGCATTCGATCCTCGTCGAGGGAGACACGATTTCCCGGGTGGCACCGACCGCCGAGTTCGACGGTTTCGCCGGCGAAACGATCGATACGACCGGCGCCACCGTGCTGCCCGGCCTGATCGACTGCCATGTGCATCTCTGCTACGCCGGCGAACCCAACCCGTCGGCGGCGATGGATCCGCTGACGGCGGGCCAGATCACCATGAAGGCGCTGGACAATGCGCAGAAATCGCTCGCCGGCGGCATCACCGGCCTGCGCGATTGCGGCGGCAAGGACTATCTCGAATTCGCCGTGCGCGACGCCTGCAATTCCGGCCGCCAGATGGGCCCGACGATCCGCGCCTCCGGCCGCGTCATCTGCATGACCGGCGGCCACGGCAACAAGATGGGCCGGGTCGCCGACGGCGTTGACGACGTGGTCAAGGCGGTGCGCGAACAGGTCCATGCCGGCTCCGACCTGATCAAGATCATGGCCACCGGCGGCGTCATGACCCCAGGCGTCAATCCCGAGGACGCCCATTTCACCGCCGAGGAGATGAAGGCGGGGATATCCGAGGGCCACCGCTTCCACAAGACCTGCGCCAGCCACGCCCAGGGCGGCGAGGGCATCCTCAACGCGGTGCGCGGCGGCGTCGATTCCATCGAGCACGGCATCTTCATGGACGAGCACTGCATCCAGGAGATGATCGAGGCTGGCACCTATCTGGTTCCGACGCTCGCCGCGGTCAGGAACATCATCGCCAACAAGGATCTCGGCGTGCCGGCCTGGGCGGTGGAGAAGAGCGAGCGTGTGGTCGAGCGGCACCGCGAATCGATCCAGATGTTCTACAAGGCCGGCGGCCGGATCGCGATGGGCACCGACGCGGGCACGCCGTTCAACTTCCACGGCGAGAACGCCCTGGAATTGGCCTATATGGTCGATATCGGCATTTCGCCGAGCGACGCCCTGACGTTTTCGACCAGCCACGGCGCCGACCTGATGCGGCTCGAGCGCCAGGGGTCGATCGCCGACGGCCAGATCGCCGACCTGCTTGTCGTCGACGGCAACCCGCTCGAGGACATCGCCATGGCCGCCGACAAGACCAACCACCGCATGGTCATCAAGACCGGCACCATCGCCCATAGCAGATGAGCCATCGGCGGGCCGCCCCATGACCGCAGCGACCGCTTCCGGCAAGGGAGGCTTGCGCGCCTGGATCGTCTGGTCGCTGAGCGCGCTCGCTTTCGGCTACGCCTTCTTCCAGCGGGTCTCGCCCAGCGCCATGTATACGGAGCTGATGCGGGACTTCGAGGCCACCGGTGCGGTGCTCGGCACCCTGTCGGCGCTGTATTTCTACCCCTACGTAGCCTTGCAGCTTCCCCTCGGGGCGCTTCTTGACACGTTCGGCGCCCGGCGCCTGATCACCGGTTCTCTGGTCTTCGCGGCCATCGGCTCCGCCCTGCTGGCCACCGCCACCTCGCTGCCCGTCGCCTATGCCGGACGCTTCCTGATCGGCGCCGGATCGGCAGCCGGGTTCATCGGCTCGCTGGCGCTGGCCGGACGCTGGTTCCCGGCCAACCGTTTCGCCATGCTTGCCGGATTCGCGATGTTTTTCGCCATGATGAGCGGGATGGCCGGACAGGCGCCGCTCGCCTGGCTCGTGCAGGCGGTCGGCTGGCGGGCGACCATAGCCGGCGCCGCGATCTTCGCCCTTGTGCTCGGGCTGGCGGTCTTCGCGATCGTCCGCGACGCGCCTCCCGGCGAGACTTTGAAGGCGAAAGCGGCCCCGGAAGACGGATCGTTTGGCGCCGGGCTTGCCGCAGCGCTGCTCAACCGCGAAGTCTGGCAGATCTCCGTCGCGGCCATGGCTTCATCCGGCCCGATGCTGGCGTTCGGCGGCCTTTGGGGCGTCCCCTATCTGGTCGAGGCCTATGGCCTGAGCAAGCCGCAAGCCGCGTTCTACACCTCGACGCTGCTGTTCGGCTGGGCCATCGGCGGACCGGTCCTCGGCTGGCTGAGCGACCGGGTCGGATTGCGCAAGCTGCCGATTCTCCTCAGCCTCGGCGTCTTGTGCCTGTGCACCGGCGCGCTGGTCTTCCTTCCGGTCCTTCCGCTGGGTGTGCTGGTCGCCGTGATCGCCCTCATGGGTTTCGTCGGCTCGTGCATGGTCAACGGCTACGCGCTCGCCCGGGAAGTGACGCAGCCGGCCATCCACGGCGCCACCAACGGCATCGTCAACGGCATGACCGTCGCTTCCGGCGCGGTGCTGCAGCCGGTGATCGGCTGGCTGCTCGACCGCTCCTGGGACGGCACCCTGGTCGACGGCGTGCGCCACTATTCGGTCGAGAATTTCCAGAACGCCTTTGTCAGCCTGTTCCTGTGGACGCTGGTCGGCTTCCTGGTGTCGCTGACCCTGCGGGAGAGCCGCTGCAAGCCACTGCCGCCGGTTCGATTGATCAAGGTCAGGTGATCGGGGCCGGCGAAAGGAGACACGATGACCACCGACGTATTTCTCGCGGTTCTCTCGGCGGCGGCCTTGCATGCGGTATGGAACGCGCTCGCCAAGGGCGGCCTCGACAAGACCGTCGGCATGGCGGCGATCGTGCTCGGCCGCGCCGCCTTCGCCACGCCGCTGTTGTTCATCCTGCCCGCGCCGGCGCCCGAGGCCTGGCCGTTCATCGGCATCGGCATCGTCCTGCATGTGGGCTACCAGCTGTTCCTGATCGAATCCTACCGGATCGGCGATCTCACCCAGGTCTACCCGATCGCCCGCGGCTCGGCGCCGCTGATCGTCGCCGCCGTCTCCACCGTGTTTCTCGGCGTCGAGCTCGGCCGCTTCGAGGTGATCGCGATCCTGCTGATCGGCATCGGCCTCATAAGCCTCAGCCTCGTCCGCCAGAGCGACGGCATGCGCAACATGAAGGCCGGCCTCCTCGCCTTCGGCACCGGCTGTTTCATCGCCAGCTATTCGCTCAACGACGGCACCGGCGCCCGGCTCGCCGGCCACGCCTTCGGCTTCTATTCGTGGATGACGGTCGGCAACGGCCTCGCCGTGGCCGCGCTGCTGTTGCCGAGGAAGCGCTACGTCTTCAAGGCGGTGCTGACCGACGCCCGCCTCACCGCGACTTTCGGCGCCGTCGCCTCCTTCCTCGCCTACGGGCTGGTGAACTGGGCCTTCACCAAGGCGCCGATCGCGGTGGTCACCGCCCTGAGGGAAACCAGCATCGTCTTCGCGCTGCTCATCGGCGTGGTCTTCCTCAAGGAACGGCTGAACCTCGCCAAGGTGGCGGTCACCGCGATCATCCTGTCGGGCGCGGCGCTGTTGAGGCTTTCGAAGAACGGCTGATCGATCAGACGTTCTGGAAGTTCAGCTCGACGCCGCAGCCGTCCGGATCCTCGCAGGCGATCTGGTGGATGTTGAACCGCTCGATCCGGCGCGAGACAAAGGAGATGCCGCGGGCTTCGAGCCTTTTTTCCATCTCGGCATAGGGCCCTTCCATCGCGAAGGCGATATGGTCGAAAGCCCCGGTCGATTGCTCCGGTACCTCGCGGCCGGAGACCACGTGCACGATCGCCTTGTCGCCGGAATAGAGCCAGACGCCGGGAAAATCGAAGTCGGGGCGCGGGCCGACGGCGAGCCCGAGCGCGCCCTCGTAGAAATCGACGCACCGGTCCTGATCCCGCGTCAGGATCGTCCAGTGGTCCAGACCCTTGATTCTTGCGGACATGCGTTACCCTCCCAGGAACAATTGCCCCACCTTGGGATTGGCGAGCAGCGCGTCGCCGGTGTCGGCGATGGCGATCTCGCCGGATACCAGCACATAGCCGATATCGGCGAATTCGAGGCCCTTCTTGGCGTTCTGCTCAACCATGATGATGGTCTTGCCCTCGGTGTGCTGAAGATCGTGCAGGATCTCGAACACCATGTCGATGAACCGCGGCTCCAGCCCGATGGACGGCTCGTCGACCAGCAGCACTTCCGGGTTCATGACCAGCGCCCGGGAGATTTCCAGCAGCCGCCTTTCGCCCCCCGACAGCACCTTGGCCTGGTGCTTGCGGCGCTCGGCCAGCCGCGGATATTTGTCGAACACCGCTTCCGCCGCCTGCTTGGCCTCGGCCGGCCGGTCCTTGAGGAAACCGCCCATCCACAGGTTCTCTTCCACGGTCATGCCGGGGAACACCGATTTGTCCTGCAGGATATAGGCGATGCCCGCCCGCCGCAGCTTCTGGCTCGGCGACAGCCGCGTCACATCCAACCCATCGCGGCCCTCCCCGACCGTTATGCGGCCGGAGAAGATGTCGTTGAAGCCGAAGATCGAATGCAGAACGGTGGACTTGCCGGCCCCGTTCGGGCCGATCAGGCACAGCGACTGCTTGCGTCCCACCCGGAGATTGATGTCGTGCAGGATCTCCATCTTGCCGTAGCCGGCCCGCAAGTTCTCGATCCTGACATAAGGGTCGTTGCCCGCCAGCGCATCGAGCCGCTCGACCGACACCTCCTCGGCGATGGCCGCGGCCTGACGGGTGACCTCCTCGACGGAGATGACGGTTTCGACGCCGCCGCCGCCATAGCCCGAGACGCCCGGTTTCCGGCCCGCGCCGTTCTCGTCTGCGGTGTTCCCTGCCGCCATCAGTGCGCTCCCAGATAGGCGTCGATCACGTTCTGGTCGTTCTGGATCTCCTCGGGCGAGCCGTGCGCCAGCAGCCGGCCATGGGCGAGGCAATAGATGCTCTCGGCCATGTTCATGATCACCCGCATATTGTGCTCGATGATGAACAGCGTGATGCCGAACTCGGTATTGGCCCGCTTCAGCCGGTCGATCAGGCCGTTGATCAGGGTGGGATTGATGCCGGCGGTCGGCTCGTCGAGCAGCAGCACCGTCGGCTCGTTCATCAGCGCCATGGCGAATTCGAGCAGCTTCTGCTGGCCGAAGGACAACGAGCCCGATTGCAGGAAGCGCTTTTCGTAGAGGCCGACAAAGTCGAGCAGCCGTTCCGCCTTCTCTTTGTCC
>Ga0070728_10002644_pt1 | contig 21759 bp, 21 predicted proteins | sample tdDd471_FD_66723 | JGI IMG/M metagenome (GOLD analysis project Ga0070728, IMG submission 66723) | Marine sediment microbial communities from the Atlantic coast under amendment with organic carbon and nitrate - tdDd47.1 | ecosystem: Environmental > Aquatic > Marine > Coastal > Sediment | place... | reverse complement strand
AGGTCTGGAGCGGGTAGCGGGAATCGAACCCGCATATTCAGCTTGGAAGGCTGCTGCTCTACCATTGAGCTATACCCGCCCGCGGGTTCGTGTGCCGGGACCAGTGGTGGAGGAGGTTGGATTCGAACCAACGTAGCCTAAGGCAACGGATTTACAGTCCGTCCGTTTTAACCACTCACGCACTCCTCCGTTCACTGGCTCCGGAGGCACAACAGCGGCCTTGCGACCGCGATGCGCCTTATGGCGGGACGGCTATGGCCTGTCAACACGCCTGAGAGCGTTTTTCGGGTGGAAGCCACGGCGATTGAAAAGAACCCCTTTCCCCGGTTCGGTTCCCGCGCCGCAGAGCAAATGTAATGTCCTTTGCCTCCCGCCCGTCGAAAGCCGAACGGCGGCGGATGCCTCGTCCCAAGTAACCGTAAGACACTTGCGATCTCGTCGACGCTGCACGATAGCAGATGCAGGGAGAGAGGCTTCGACCATGAACGACCAGGCCCCGGACAAGAAAGCCCAGATACTGAACGCCGCCGCGGCCGTGCTGTCGAAAAGCGGGGTGCAGCGGCTTTCCTTTGACAATATCGCTTATGAAGCCGGCCTGTCGCGCCAACTGGTCCGCTACTACTATTCGGATCTCGACGCATTGATGATCGAACTGTGCGATTATCTCGCCGGTATCTATTACAAGCTGCTGGTCGGCGGCATTCTCGAGGTCAAGAAGGTCGAGCGCCTCGACTTCTTTCTAGACTTCTTCTTCGATCTCGCCGACGGGCACCCGATGCCCATCAACCTCGAGACTTATGATGCGCTGGTCGCCTATTCCGTCGGTGCGCCGCACTTGAAGGACCGGATGTGCGACCAGTACCTGACCCTCGGCCAGGCCGTCGTCCACGAACTGGCGATCGCCCATCCGGAACTCGACAAGGCGGCCTGCGAGGAGCTGTCGTTCATGTTCGTCTCGATGATGCACGCGCATTGGAGCTTCGTCGCCAGTCTCGGCTACTCGCGCGACCATAGCCGGCTGGCCCGCAAGGCCATCGACCGGCTGATCAAATCCTATCTCGCCGACTCCTCCCATATCCCCGTGATCGACAGGCCGTGGTCGCGGGAGACCTGAATCGACGCGGCGCATACCGCGTTGCCTTCCCTTTTTCGAGACGAAGAACGGTGCCGGAATCGCGTTTAAGCGCGTGAAAGCCGGAAACCGTCGCTTTTCATTTTGAAAAACGGATTTTCCCGACAATCTCCGCGAATCCCTTTTCGTCCGCGTCCTCTTCGCCCTGCAGTCGCAGCCTGTCAGCGAAATCAGGCGTCGATTCATTTTTCGCGAAGAAAAACAGCGGGATACATGATTGACCGACGCGCATGCCAGGCATTTGATGTTCAACAGCGAAGCCCCTCTACGATCTCGGCATTTGGACATCAGGATTGAATTGCGATGTTCTTTCAGCTCATGACACTCGATGCGCCCGCACTGGCGCTTGCGACCACCGGCGGAGACGGCGACTCAGCGCCGGCCCGATCCGATTTCGAGCTTCCCGGCTCCGGAACCCTCGACCGATCCGCATTCGTGGATTTCGAATCCGGCATGTCCGATTCTCCGGCGAATGGCGCCGCGTCCGGCGACGGGATTTTCGAGATATTCTGGGGAGCGGACAAATATACCTCCTTCGCATGGGATTTTTCCAACCCGGTGACCGGCCTCTTCGTGGACGTCGGCGAATTCGGCGACACCGCCCTGCTGACATACGAGGATGAAAGCGGCGACAGCCTTGTCGACTTTTGCTCGAGCGAGGTGGAAAATGGCGGAATAGGCTTCGCCTTCGCTAATCCTGTCACGTCGCTGACGTTTTCGACGCCGCATCTCAACGATTGGGGGACGACGGACAGCCTGTATCACGGCACCGCGCGGGAGTTGCCATTGCCCGCGAAGCTGCCGCTTCTTCTCGGCGGCATCCCCGGTCTCGCCGCGTTTCGGCTCCGCCGGATCCAATCGGCCACCTGACCGGCCTCCGAACCGCGCGAAAGGGTGCCGCACGGCCGGCTTGCCTTCTGCCCGTTCCGCTCGATCAGGCCGTTAGCTTTTCGCCGCCAAATCGGCTACAGCCGCCCGCATGAGCGACAAAAAACGAAAAAGCACCGGCAACGAACCAACCAGCGGCGGCGGCAAGGACGGGCATTATGCGCGCCTGCGCCGCGCGCACCGCGCCGCCAATCCGCCGGAGCATTCCGACGGCCGCGTCGTGCTTTACGGGCTGCACACCGTCAAGGCGGCGATGGAGAACCCTGCCCGCAAGAAACTGCGGTTGCTGGCGACCCGCAACGGGCTGCCCCGCCTCGAACTTGATGACGAGATACTTTCGCGCTGCCCGCCGGAGATCGTCGATCCGAAAGAGATCGACCGCCTCGTCGGCGAAGGTGCCGTCCATCAGGGTGTCGCGCTGGAAACCATGCCGCTGCAGCCCAAGCGGCTCGACGCGCTCGGCGATGTCGACCTCGTCCTTGTGCTCGACCAGGTGACCGACCCGCACAATGTCGGCGCGATCCTGCGCTCCGCCGTCGCCTTCAATGCGGGCGCGCTGGTGACGACCGCCCGCCACAGCCCCGTCGAATCGGGCGTTCTCGCCAAGGCCGCCTCGGGCGCGCTCGAACATATCGACCATATCGAGGTCCGCAATCTCGCCGAAGCGCTGGAAGCCCTCTCCAAGAGCGGTTTCCAGACGGTCGGGCTCGATTCGGAGGGCCCGACCATCATCGAGAAATCGATCACGGCCCAGAAGGTGGCGCTGGTGCTCGGCGCGGAGGGCAAGGGCCTGCGCCAGAAGACGCGCGAGACGGTCGATGTGCTGGCCCGGCTCGACATGCCCGGCGCGATCCGCTCGCTGAACGTCTCCAATGCGGCGGTGCTGTCGCTTTACGTGGCGCGGCACGCTATGGTGGAAAGCGGGAATCGCTGACCCAATTTGGCCCGAATTGTGCCACATGGGTCGCGTCGACACTCCGCGGGGACGGATCTGCGGAACAGTTCCGAGGGAAAGGATTTCAGTATGAACAAGGCGGCAATTGCTGCGATGGCGGGCGCACTCGTCTTCACCGCGGCCTGCACCACGACCGACCCGTATACGGGTCAGCAGAAAGTTTCGAACACCGCTGGCGGCGCCGCGGTCGGCGCCGGGCTCGGCGCGCTTGCAGGTCTCGCGGCCGGCGGCAATGACCGCCGCAACGCGCTGATCGGCGCGGGCATCGGCGCGCTCGCCGGCGGCGCGGTCGGCAATTTCATGGACCAGCAGGAAGCCGAACTGCGCGCCCAGCTCGCCTCGACCGGCGTTTCGGTCACGCGCGTCGGCAACAACATCATCCTGAACATGCCGTCGAACATCACCTTCGCGACCGATCAGGACCAGGTGATCCCGGCCTTCTATTCGACGCTGAACTCGGTCGCCCTGGTGCTGCGCAAATACAACCAGACGCTGATCAACGTCTATGGCCACACCGATTCGACCGGTTCGGACCAGTACAACCAGGCGCTCTCGCAGCGCCGCGCCAATGCCGTGTCGAGCTATCTCGCCACCCAGGGCGTCAGCCAGCAGCGCATGATCGCGCAGGGCTTCGGCGAAAGCCGGCCGATCGCCGACAACTCGTCGGAAGCGGGCCGCGCGCAGAACCGCCGCGTCGAGATCCAGATCGTCCCGCTCACCTGAGCGCGGACAGACTGACACGCAAAAGGCGGCCTCCGGGCCGCCTTTTTCGTTTCCGCTATTTGCCGTCGCCCTCGTCGAGTTCGCCGGCATCCCTCGCCCGCATCTCCTCGATATCGTCGGCGATCAGCGCCAGGTGCTGTTCGATCAGCGAGAGATTGGCGATCAGCCCGCAGACCAGCGCAGCGACGATCAGCCCGGCCACCACGCCGAGCCCCGCGCCGAAGGTCAGGTTCTCGCCGATCCCGTCGGCCCAGCGAAAGCCCAGATAGCCGCCGGCAATGACGATCACCGCCGCCAGCCCCGGATTGATCGCCTCGAGCAGTTCGGCGAGGAAACGGGAAAACCACATGCGGGCACCTCACAATTTGCGGATCAGTTCTGAGCCGGCATGAAAAGCAGTTTGACGTAGGAACGCAACAGCATGATCTGCTCGGACAGCACTTTCGGCTCGCGTACCGCTTTCGACATCACGATACCGCCTTCCACGGTGGTCGACACCATGTCGGCCAGCGCCTCGAAATCCACATTATCGCGCGGCGGATAGATGGCGGCTATCTCTTCGAAGACTTTCAGAAAACGCGCACGCCATTGCAGCACCGCCTCGCGGTTGATGTCCTGCACATCGCGGTCGAACAGCCGCTCATTGTAGCAATAGGTGGCGACGAGACAGCCCGGATGGCCGCTCGGTAGATCGGCCATCATCTCCGAGAACAGTTTCAGCCCGATCAGAAAGGCGTGCAGCGGGTCGTCGTGGAGCTCGCGTGCTCGGTCGAACAAGTCGTCAAGGATTTGCTCCTCATTTTCGAGGTAACGCTGCAACAAGGCCCGCGCCAACTCGTTCTTGTCCTTGAAGTGATAGAAGAAGCCGCTCTTCGTGATTTCGGCTTCCGCGATGATCTCCTCGATGGAGGTCGCGCCGAACCCTTTCGACAGCACCGCCGCTTCGGCGATATCCATCAGTTTTTCGCGCGTGGCTTGTCCCTTGCGCATCGTCACCTCCGCGAACTGCACCTGCGGTACGGTTTTTGCTGGCCTTTACCGCCCGTGCCGGACCATTATTCGATAAAGCGTTGAAAAGACGCCGCAATTTCGGGCCACCTTTCCGCACCGTGTTCTTTCTATCCCTGCACGGCATAAAATTCCAAGTTCCGTGCCACAGGACCCGCCTAATTTCCGCCGCCGGATCGCATTGTGCCATAGCGCACACCGCCTCCGCCGGCCGGCTGTTAGGCGCGCCGTCCAATCCAGAAAAACAACAATGGATAGACACATGACGACTGCAACCTACCGCACGAACCTGCCGCAGATGAACGGCCGGACACTGCTCACCGACGGCGGTATCGAGACCACGCTGATCTTTCATGAGGGATTCGACCTGCCGCTTTTCGCCTCCTATGTCCTGCTGGACGACGACGCCGAGGGCCGCAAGGCGCTGCGCGACTACTATGCGCGCTATATCGATATCGCCCGCGACACCCGTTCCGGCTTCGTCCTGGAAAGCCCGACATGGCGCTGTTCGCGCGACTGGGGCGCAAAACTCGGCCATGACGCGGACGCCATCGCGTCCTTCAACCGCAAGGCCATCGCGCTCATGGAAGAGCTGCGCCGGGAAGCAGGGATCGACGAACCGATCGTCATATCGGGCAATATCGGCCCGCGCGGCGACGGTTATGCGCCGGATACCCAGATGACCGCCGAGGAAGCGGAGGCCTATCACCGTCACCAGATCGAGACCTTCGCCGAGACGCGTGCCGACATGATCGGCGCCGTCACGATGACGCATACCGGCGAAGCGATCGGAATTGTCCGGGCCGCCAGGGCCGCCGGCATTCCCGTCGCGATCTCCTTCACCGTGGAGACCGACGGCCGCCTACCCTCCGGCCAGCCGCTCGGCGAGGCAATCCTCGAGACGGACGCCGCGACCGGAAATGCGTCGGCCTATTACATGATCAACTGCGCCCATCCGGACCATTTCAAGCATGTGCTGGCCGATGACGGCAGCGGCTGGACGTCGCGCATTCGCGGCATCCGCGCCAATGCCTCGCGCATGAGCCATGCCGAACTCGACGAGTCGGAAACCCTGGACGACGGCAATCCCGACGAGCTCGCCGTGGACTACGCCAATCTGTCGGCGGCGCTTCCGAACCTGCGCGTCTTCGGCGGCTGCTGCGGCACCGATCACCGGCACGTCCGCGCCATCGCCGCATGGTGCTGCAACTGACGATCCACGCCCCGGCGTTTCCGCGCCGGGGCGCCCTCGCCCGAAAGTCCCTGCAATGCCCCTCAATGAAATGGATGCCCCTGCCGGTGCGATCCGCTATGCGCGCATCGCGCCGTCCTATGACAGGCTTCACGAAAGATGGCTGCGCCATGCCGGCGGCGAGGCACAGAGCGCCTTCGAAGGCGCGGTCACCGCGCTGATCCGCCCTGGCATGCGCATTCTCGATGTCGGCTGCGGCACTGGCGCGCTCGCGCGGCGTCTGCACGCCCAGTTCGGCGATACGATCGAGATGACGCTGGTCGATGCCTGCCCGCAAATGCTGGAGCGCACGCACGACATCGATGTCGCGCGCACCATCGGCTCCATCGAGAACCTGCCGGTCCGCGACGGCGCGTTCGATCTGGTCACCTGCTCATGGGCGCTGGAGACGACCCCGCGCACCCGCCGCGCGCTTGCCGAATTGCTGCGCGCAACAAAGCCCGGCGGTCATGTCTGCATCGCCTTCTGTGCCGATCTGCGTTGCAGCCGCGTTTCGGAGATCGTGCTGAAGACGGCGGTCAAATGGCGCGGCACCGGCCGCTTTCTGCGGCTTGGCGATGTCGAGCAGGCCCTGGAGCGGCTCGATGTCGAACGGGTCCGGCGGCTGCGCTGCGGCGGGCCTGCGGCGGTCATCCTGTTCGGCAGGCCGGCCTGCCCCGCGGCAGAGCCCATCGTTCAGGATCGGGAGTTCCGGGCTACCGCCTAGGCCCCATCAGCCGACAGGCCAGAATTCGCAGGAACGGCCGGCCATAGGTGGCGCGCGAAATGCGGCCGCGCCACATGCGTATCCGCGCATCGGCGATGTCCGCCTCTATGGTCAGCGCGCCGAGGATCGGCGCCTTACCGGTTGGCGGACCAAGCACCGCCGCCAGCGAATGGACGGCATGGTTCTTCTTCGCCTCCTTTTCAGGCATCCAGCGCGGCGGCGCGCCGGGCGCGCAGGCAAAGAGATGCCGGACGTCGGCCAGGGATGTCTCCGGCGCGATCGTGAATTCGCCGCGCAGGCTTTTCCGGTAGAATCGTTCCGACGGATCCTGCGGGATCGCCTCGCGCGTTCCGTCCAGATAGTCCGCAAGCTCGCTTCGGGTAATCTCCGCCGCAGCCCGCGCACAGGCAAAATCCCATGCCGCGAAATGCGGCGTCTCGGAAAAGGGAAGCCGCCGCTGCGCGATGATCGGCCCCTCGTCGATCCCCGGCGCCAGCCTGTGAAACGTCACGCCTCCGTACGCGTCGGCCTTGCCGTCGAGCAGCATCGCGTGGCGCGGACGGCTCCCTCCGTATTTCGGCAGGAGGGACGGATGAACGTTCACGGCGCGCCGTCCGAAGATGTCGAGAACCGACGGGGGAACCAGCAGATGCGTCATCACCGTCAGCAACGTGTCCGCGCCGGTCCTCTCGATTTCCCGTTCGAGATCGGCGATGTCCGACAAGCGGGCGACGCGCCGCACCGGGATCGCGTGACGCCTGGCGATTGCCGCAAGAGTCGGGGCGCCGCTGGCGAGCGCCGAGAGCCGGTGATCGAGGCGGGGCTTGTCGAAAGTTTTGCTTTTTGCCCAGACCGCGGCGATCCGATTGCCCTGCTCGAGCCAGGCCTGCGCGACATGGCTCGATACAAGGCAGGGTTCCGCTATGACAAGGGCATTGGCGGGGCGCATGGTGTTCCTTGGCGGCATATGCCGAAACGGACGGCACGGAAGACTCCGCCTAGGTCCGTTACCACTGAAACAAGCGGTGCTCTATTCGAAAACCATGCCGTCCATGAGCTTGCGCGCCGTACGCAGCACGCCCGCCGAAATCAGTTCGCCCTTGTCGTCCAGCGTAGCAACCACCGAAAATTCGCCGGTCGGATGTTCAACCGACAGCGTCTTCGGGTTGCCGTCGGGAATCTTGGCGATCTTCGCCGCGGGCCCCGATTTCAGCATGCAGGCGGTGCCGACGCTGACAGCACCGAGCACGCCGATCGCCTTGTGGCAGCGATGCGGGATGAAGGTGCGCGTCGAGACGCAACCGCCATTCTTCGCGGGGCTGACCATCGTCATCTTCGGCACCGACTTTTCCTTGACGTCGCCGAGATTCATCAGCGGCCCGCATTTCAGTCGGATCGCCTCCAGCTTGGCGCGCAATTCGTCATTGGCCTCGAGTTCTTCCGGCGTCTCGTCGCCGGTGATGCCCATGTCTTCCGCCGACATGACCACGCAGGGCATGCCATTGTCGATCATCGTCACCTCGACGCCTTCGACCGTGTCGCTTTCGTTGCCCGTCGGCAGCAGCGCCCCGCAGGTCGAGCCAGCCGTGTCCTCGAAAATGATCGGCTGCGGCGCGGAGGTGCCGGGCACGCCGTCGATGCTGGCGTCGCCCTCGTAATTCACCTTGCCGCCCGGCGTCGACACCGTGGCTATGGCCAGTTGCTCCGTGTTGACCATGAAAATGCGCACATCGGTCGTGTCGTCCTTGGCCTCGACCAGGCCGCGCTCGATGGCGAAGGGGCCGACACCGGCGAGGATGTTGCCGCAATTCTGGGAATCCGTGACGATCGGTTGGTCGACGAAGACCTGCAGGAACAGGTAGTCGACATCGACCCCTTCCCGTTCGGACTTGTTCACCACCGCGATCTTCGAAGTCAGCGGGTCGGACCCGCCCATGCCGTCGATCTGCCGCGGATCGGGCGAGCCCATGATCCGCAGCAGGAAGGCGTCGCGCGCCGCCGTGTCGGCGGGCAGGTCCTCGGCGAGGAAGTAGCCTCCCTTCGAGGTTCCTCCCCGCATCCACATGCAGCGCACGCCATCAGACATATTTCAGGCCTTTTTCCTTGAGGCGCTCGCGCATCTTGTAGATGTCGAGCCCCAGCTCTCCGGCTTCGAAACGCGCACGCTTCTCGGCCTCGTTCGCCTCGCGCGCCTGCGCCTTTTTCAGGACGTCGGCTGCTTCCTCGCGACGCACGACGCAGACGCCGTCATCGTCGGCAACGATCACGTCGCCCGGATTGACCAGTTCGCCTGCACAGACCACCGGCACGTTGACCGAGCCGAGCGTCTCCTTGATCGTGCCCTGTGCGAAGACCGCCTTCGACCAGACCGGGAATTCCATTTCGGTCAGGTCGCGCGTGTCGCGCACGCCGGCATCGATGATCAGGCCCTTGCAGCCGCGCACCTTGGCCGATGTCGCCAGCAAGTCGCCGAAATAGCCGGCGTCCGACGGCGAGGTCGGCGCGAGGACGAGAATGTCGCCCGCCTTGATCTGCTCGATGGCGACATGGATCATCCAGTTATCGCAGGGCGGCGCGGAGATCGTCACCGCCGAGGCGGCGAGACGCGCGCCGGAATAAATCGGCCGCATATAGGCGGCGAGCAGGCCCTTGCGGCCCTGCGCCTCGTGGACCGTCGCGACGCCGCATGCGCCGAGGCCGTCGATCACCGCCTGGTCTGCGCGCTCGATGTTCTGGACGACGATGCCCTCTCCGACTGTCGAGCCCGCCATCAGAGTTCGTCCACGGTACGCGGGAAAATCGACTGGAAGCCTTCGGCGTACTTGCAGTCGCGGCCGCCGGCCTGACCGCCGGAATTGCGCTTGAAGTGGTTGGCGCGGTTCTCGGCGACATTCTCGTAGAAATGCCACAGATGCTCCTGGCCCTGCATGCACTGGATCGCGGCCCATTTCTTGTCCCAGACCTCGGTGATGTCCAGGAAGACGTCGGGCTTCCATTCCATCTGCTCGGTCTGGTGCGGCTCGAACAGATAGAGCTGCGGCGCGCCGAGCACCTTCTGGCCCGGATTGTGGCCCCAGGCCTGCGCAATCATGCGGCAGGTCAGCGCGAAATCGGTCGTGTACATGTGGTCCGTATTGTACGGGTCCCACTTGGAGTGGCTCATCATGAAGGCCGGCTGCACGGCGCGGATGACGTCGACCATGCGGTCCTGCGTTTCGCGGCCGAGATCGAGCGGATAGTCGCCGACATCGAAGAACTGGATGTCGTGCACGTCGAGCGCCTTGGCGGCGTTCTCGGCTTCCTTGCGGCGCTCGGTCTTCACCTTCTCGAGCGTCATGCCTTCCTGTTTCCAGAGCTTGGCGCTTTCGCCGCGCTCGCCATAGGACAGGCAAACGACCGTGACGTCGTAGCCGCGTTTCTGGTGGAGTGCGATCGCGCCGCCGCAGCGCCAGACGAAGTCGGCGGAATGCGCGCTGATCACCAATGCTGTCTTGTTTGCCATTTTGGGCTCCCGTTTCTTAGTGTTTGCCCGGAACGGGTGGCGTTCCGTGGGTGTGGAATGTATCGATGGTCTTCAGGCCCCAGGCCTGACCCTTCTTGCGGTCGGTCTCGGTCCAGCAGACCGGTTCCCAGTCGGGGTCGAGGATCAGCCGCGCGCCGGCATTGGCCAGTTCGACGCGGTTGCCTGCCGGCTCCCAGACATAGAGGAAGAACGACCCCTGGATCGCGTGCTTGTGCGGCCCGGTCTCGATATGCACGCCGTTCTCCAGGAAGATGTCCGCCGCGCGCAGGATGTCCTCGCGCTGGTCGGTAGCATAGGTGACGTGGTGCAGCCGCCCGGTCCCGCCGCCACGCTCTTCCGAGCAGACGAGATCGTAGGTCTTGTTGTTGCAGGAGAACCAGACGCCGCCGAGCCGGCCATTGTCGAGCTGGATATATTCGGTCATCCGGCTGCCGAGGCAGGTCTTGACGAATTCGCCGAAGGCGCGCGCATCCTCGCCGAGCAGGTTCACATGGTCGATCCGGCGCGGGCTGACGCCCTGTGCATGGAAGCGGCTCGACAGGTTCTTCAGCGCCGAGGCATCCTCCGGCGGCGCGACATATTTCTTCGTGTCCCAGTAGAGCTCGAACACATGGCCGAACGGATCCTCGAACCGGTAGGCCTTGCCGCCATGGCCCATGTCGCCATCGACCCAGCCGATCGTCTTGTACTGGCTCGCCTCGATCGCCGCGATCCGGCGTTCAAGCGCTTCCGGCGACGAGACGCGGTAGGCGACATGGCCGATGCCGGTCGTGTCCGACCTGGTCAGCTTCATCGAATGGAACTCGTAATCGTCCCAGGCCCGCAAATAGGCCGACGTCTCGTCGCGGCCGCTTTCCTTCAGCCCATAGACGCGGGTGAAGAAATCGAGGCTCTCGTCGAACTTGTCCGTCAGGACTTCCACATGCCCGAGATGGGCGACGTCGTAACAGGGTTCGGTCATGTACCGCCAATCATAGCTGTCGCTGTTATCACTGCCACGCTGCGTCAGGACGCGCGTGCTCCTCCGCTCGCTTTCCGAACAGGCTGGAACATTTAGCGTGCTCCCGCAATCCCGGCCAATTCGAGGACGGCTCGCGCGATAAGTTTTGCGTAGAGACCGACGCTCTCTCGCATAGGAGACGGCTATTTCGTGCCGGTCTTCCGGGCCTTGAGAACCGTGTCGGCGATCTCCGCCAGTCCGCCGCCTTCCGGCACGGTACAGCCGAGCTCGCCGATCTCGTCATGCAGCGCCGCGATCGCGTCGGCGAGCGCGCCGCCATTGGCGAAACCCAGTTCGCGCATGGAGTTGGCCGACTCGCGCATTTCCGCGGCGCGGCGCACGCCGTGCCGCATGATCCGCTCGAACTCGTACTCGCCGAATTCCGGCCAGCCCAGCATGTCGTAGGAGCCCGACAGCGACTGGTAGACCTCGTCATAGCAGCCAGCCTCGCGCGCCGCCGAGATCGCCTGCACGGTGATCGCCTCCAGCCCCTTCACGAAGAGCGAGCGGATCATCTTGATCGAGGTCGCCGACCCGACATCCGCGCCGACACTGCGCCAGGCGAAGGCGTATTCCGTCAGCGCGCCGGTGATGTCGTCCTGCTGGTCGCCGGCGATCAAAACCGGCGTCTTGTGGCCGCGCGGATGCACCGGCGCCATCACGGCCATGTCGACGTAGCGAGCGCCCTTGCCCCGCACCAGCGCGGCCGTGTCCTGCTTGCGCTTCGCCGAGACAGAGTTGATGTCGACATAGACCTGGTCGCCGGTCAGTCCGCCCTCGACCGATTGCGCCGCCTCGAGGCTCGACGCCGCCGTGACCGCCGCAATGATCCAGTCCGCGCTTTCGATAGCCGCGACCGGCCCGTCCTTGAGCGTCACGCCGAGGTCGGCGGCTGCCTTCTCCACGTCGGCCCCGGCCGGCGTGCCCTGCTTGATGTCATAGGCGGTAAAGGTTCCGACGCCGGCCTCTTTCAGGCTGGCCGTGAAGGCCCGTGCCGCCTCGCCGAATCCGATGAAGGCAATATGCATGATGTCTCGTCTCTGGTTCGAATCTGCTGACTAAAGATCGATCTCGATTGTACCGCCGTCTTCCGCCGCGCGCGACTGGCAAAGGATGATGGACGTCGCGCGCTGCTTCTTCGACAGGACGAAGTCGCGATGCTCCACCTCGCCCGAAACCAGCCCGCATTTGCAGACGCCACAAATCCCGTCGGAGCATTTGACGTCGATATGGATGCCGTTCTCGGCCAGCACATCCGTCGCCGTCTTGTTCTCCGGCACCAGGAATTCGCGGCCGGATTTCGCCAGCTTCAGCGTGAAGGGATGGTTCTCCCATTCGGGCAGCTCCGGCACCGAGAAATATTCGAGATGCCGTGCTTCCTCCGGAAAGCCCTGCCGCTCCGCCGCCTCGACAACGCCCTGCATGTAGCGGTCCGGCCCGCATGTGTAGACATGCCAGCCATCCTCATAGCCCGACAGGACGTGATCGAGATCGGCCCGCGTGCCTTCGGCCGTCACATGCACATAGACCTTGTCGTGCCAGGGCACATGCACCAGATCGTCGAGATAGCCCGCCACGTCGCGCGACTTGATCGAGTAATGCATGGCGAAATCCGCGCCGATCGCGTGCAGCCGGTGCGCCATGGCGATCATCGGCGTGATGCCGATGCCGCCGCCCATCAGGAGGGTCCGCTTCGCCGTCTCGTCGAGCGGAAAATGGTTGATCGGACGCGAGATGAAGATCTTGCGGCCCTCCGAGAAGATCCGGTGCATCAGCTTCGAGCCGCCGCGTCCCTCATCCTCGCGCAACACGCCGATCTGGTAGACGGACCGGTCCGCCGGGTCTCCCGACATCGAATATTGCCGCAGGAATTCCGGCGCGACGACGATGTCGAGATGCGCGCCCGCCTCCCATGCCGGCAGGTCCGATCCGTCGAGCGAACGGAACTCGTATTTCGTCACGTCGCCGCTCATTTTCTCGGCCTTGGAGACCCCGACGCGCAGAACCGGGCTCTCGCCTGCCGCCGTGTAGCGGTGCACATGGCTCTCGTCGCCCTTCGCCAGGCGCGAGCGATATTCCTCCGCCGTGATCATCGCCTGATAGGCTTCGATGCCCTTTTCCCGGTCCATCGGGAACGGATAGGGCCAGGGATGCGGCGCGAGGTTGGCGGGATAGACCGCCAATGTCTGATCTTCGTATTTCAGGTCAAGATCGCGCTGCAAGTCCCTGCGATTAATAGGATGTTTTGTTGGTCGATAGCCGCCATCGGCCTCGATCTCGATATCCCACCACCATTTCTTGACGTCGTTCAGACCGCCATTGCCGACCGCATCGTCGAGCCTGGCAAGGTAAGGCGCCGCTGACGGAATATTCGACGCCATCCAGCGGAACGGCGCTTCGGCGAACAGCCCTTCGAGGTTCCACGGACACGTCTTCATGCAGCGCCCGCACATCGCCCCGCCCTCGGTCGTGATACGGTAAGTCGCGCATTTCTGACTGTCCGACTTCCAGATCTCGTAGCCGTTGAACATCAGCTTCGGCCCGGCCGTGATCGCGCCGGAAGGGCATTCGCGGGCGCATTTGTTGCAGCTCTCGCAAAAATTCTGCAAGCCGAAATCGATCGGCCTGTCATGCGCCATCGGCATGGTGGTCGTCACCACACCGGATTTCAGCCGCGGCCCCAGATAGGGGTTCAGGATCACCTCGCCGATCCGGCTGACCTCGCCGAGCCCCGACAGCAACAGCAAGGGCGGCTGCAGCACCTCGCCGTCCAGCACGGTATGCGCCTTCGCGGAATAACCGAGATTGCGAATCTGCTTGGCGATCACGCCGCCCAAGAGCGAGAAGCGCAGATAGGCGCGCATCGACTGCGCCACCGAGATCCAGTCGTCGCCGGACGCGCCCTCCATCGTCTCGTAACCCTGGTCGACGATCATCGAGACCGCCTGATCGTGCGGCGGCGTCAGTTCCGCGCCGGTCGCGTCATGCGAATACCAGGTCCAGTCCGGGCAGCGCGACAGGCCGACCGCGTCGACGCCGAGGAAATAGGTCGCCGCCTTGATGTTCTCGGCATTGCGCCGCGCGTCGCGCGTCGATGCCGCGATTTCCGCCGCCGGCTCGCCATCCTGCAGCAGCACGAAGGCCCCGAGCACCCGGCGCTGGCCCATCGAAGGCGCGGCTTTACGCGCATAGTGCCCGCCCTTGGCCCCGTCCTGGCAGGCCTTGCCCATGTCGCCGAACTGGGCGCGCGCGAACATGTCGGTGCGTTTCGGCACCCGCGCGACGCGGTCCTCGTCGATATAGGTCGTCGGCGTGTCGACCCGCTTCAGCTTCTCGAAGGGATGCGCTCCGTCGACGAAACGGCGATTGGCGAAGGGTTCGCGGTTCAGCGCGTTCTTGGCGAAGCCCTTGCCCGCCCACCAGGCGGGCCCCTTGGTTCGGAACCAGGGCTGTTCGGAAAGCGGCGCGAGCGGCAGGTCAGCGCCCAGTTCCATCTCGGTGGTGATCGCGGCAACGCCGAAGCGGTTGCCGAGATAGGGATTGACCAGCTCTCCGTCCTCGACGCTCGCCAGCCCCGCCGCGACCGTCAGCCGGTTCAGGTCGACATCCGAGGATGTGCCCGTATGCGCCTTGGCGTCGAAGCCAAGCAGGCGGATATAATTGGCGATGACGACCGCCGTCTCGGATGCGCGCAGGCAGGCCCGTTCCTCCTGCGCATCCATGATCCAGTCCGCGCCCGGTTCGTCCGGCCGCGGATCGCGCGGAAATTCATACAGGAACACGATCGCATGGCTGTGCCCGTCGATGGTCGTCGGCGGCGCTTCCATCGAGTCCTTCAGATCGGCCATGATCATGTCGATGCCGGAGGCAAGCGTTTTGGTCTGCCGCGTCCGCAGATCGTGCTTCAGCCGGTCGATGGCCGGATTGCGGATCGGCTCGGCCAGCAGCGCGTCCAGAGGCAACGCGCAGGTGCCGATCATCGACGCGTCAGAGAAATAGCCGAACCCTTTCAGATGATTTGCCCGCTCAAGTGGATCACTCGGAATCTCGGCGCGCGCCTTGTTCACCAGCCCGTCGCGGATCGCGTCCATCATCGCCTGGTATTCGCCCATCGCATTGACCAGGCTTTCCGGCCTGTCCGGCCGCTCGAAAGACAGCCGCGCCATCGCCCGAACTGCGGCGAGGTCCGGCAGCGCCTGCCGCCGTGCCAGCCTTTCGAGCGGATACGGCCCGAGATGGACCGGACGGTTCCGGTCGGAAAAAAAGCGAATACCCATGCTCCACCCGTAATCGCGCGCGCCGCAAGGCGCATTTTCCTTCACGTGTTAAGCTATAAGCGCTGCGCGCGCCAGACGGCGACAAACGGTCTTGCTGCATCGCCCTCTGGCGCACCCCCACCCTTCATCCCTCCCCACAAGGGGGAGGGAATTCATCGGCTTCAAGGCCATAGATCGGACAATTCACCAGGCCCAAACAATGCGCGCTTGGCTCGATTTGGAGGATTAGCCGCAATTCTCATGGCCTCCCTCCCCCTTGTGGGGAGGGATAAAGGGTGGGGGTCGTCGCGCAGCGACAAATGAAAAACCTTCGATTCCTCAACCGCATAGAGGATGAGTTCTAATTCGCCGCATGAAAACTCATCCACCGCTCCCCGCGACGCCCTACCCTCGCGCCATGACAAACGGCACGGACTTCGACTGGCATATTGCTATCGACAGGAATTTCGGCGAGATCGAACGGATCGTCATGCAGCTATACCGGCTGGCCGGCATCACCTCGCTCGCTCCCTTCGTTGCGACATTGCCGCGGCATCTGTACACGCGCATCCTTTCGATCCTGCGCCCCGCGGAATTCGCCGCGCGGCGGCTGATCGCTATTGCCGCCTGCAAGCTGGATTTGAAGGTTGGGCCAGCGCGTCCGCGCGGCCCAGCGGACCCGTCCTCGCCCCGCCGGGATGAGAAGCCGAAACCGGCCGAAACCAGCGCGGGTTCGAAGGCGGAACCGCGCATCCCCGCCTTCCAGCTCTTCGACCCGATCAAGCCTTATGGCGAACCCTGGCTGACGCCCGAGCAAATCGCCGCGCTTTCCGATCCCGTCCAAACCCGCCGGTTCACTCCGCTGCCGCCGTCCGACGAACCGGTCGAGGCAAGCGCGCTCTGCCGGCGCATCGCGGCGCTGCGCCATGCTCTGGTGGATATCGACGCCTACGCGCTGCGGCTCGCCCGCTGGCGGGCTCGCCGGCATCTCGCCACTTGCCGTCCGAGGCGCTGGTCGCCCATGCGACCGGGCCGTCCGCCCGGCTGGAAACGGCGTCCGAAGACCGCGCTGGAGGCGGTGCTCGCCGAATGCGATTTCCTCGCCCGCGACGCCTGGGCTGACACCTCCTGAGGGATGCAATGCGAGACAGGCCTTCGATCCGCCTTTCCAGCAAAGCGCGGAGACGATCCCGCATGCCTTTCCGCGCCCCACCATTTCCCGTCCGCACAGATTGCGGCTATCTTCGCGCCGCTGAACCAGAATCGCACCCGGCATTGGGCTATCCGGGCCGCCAGAACAGAAACCGAGCCACATGAACGCCATCACCCGCGACAGCGGCGAGAACGCCGAGACGATCCGCGCCTTCCTCAGGCAGAGCAGCAGCTTCGCCGGTTTCGGCGATGACGGTCTCGACATGCTCGCCGCAAGCTGCGACATCGAATCGGCCGACGCGGGCGTCACCTTTTTCGAACAGGGCGATGCCGGGGATTTCGCCTATCTGGTCCTCGATGGCGAAGTCTCGATCGAGGTTTCCACCGCCGTCGGCCGCGTCACCGTCGCGACCATGGGACCCGGCGAACTGGTGGGCGAAATTGCGGCCTTTGCCTCGACCCCGCGGACGGCCGCCGTGACCGCCCGGAGCCCTGTCCGGCTGCTGCGGATCGAACAGTCGGTCATCCGCGATATCATGGCTCGCTCGCCGGACACGGCCATGGCGATCATCGCCGAGCTCGGCTCCCGCCTGCAGGGCCTCAACGGCACCATCGCCGCGCTGACCCAGGCGACGCGGGCGCTGGCCGAAGGCGCTTTTGAATCCTCCATGCTCGACGTGCTGCGCAACCAGGCGACCCGCTTCCGCCAGTTCGCCGAGACCTTCGACGCGATGGCGCACGAGATCACCTCTAAGCGCCTGCACAATCAGGAAATGCGGCTGGCCTACGACATCCAGCAGTCCTTCCTGCCCAAGGCGATCGATGCCGGCCCGCTCGCCGATCGCTTCACCGTCTCGGCCGCCATGCAGCCGGCCAAGCAGGTCGGCGGCGATTTCTTCGATTACTTCATGATCGGCGAGGAATGGCTCGCGATCGCCGTCGGAGACGTCTCCGGCAAGGGCGTGCCGGCCGCGATGTTCATGAGCGTCTCGCGCATGGTGCTGAAATCCATCGCCCGCGAGGGCGGCAGCGCCGGCGAGATCCTGACGCGCGCCAACTCCCTGCTCGCCGAGGACAATCCCGAAGGCATGTTCGTGACGGTCGCTTTCGCGAGGCTCAACCTCAGGACCGGCGAGTTCAACATTTCCAGCGGCGGCCACGAGGAGATCTTCGTCATCGAGCCGGACGGGAAACTCGAGAAATACGGCGTCGACGGCCCGGCCCTCGGCCTGTTCGAAGGTCCGGTCTACAAGGAGAAGACGACCACACTCGCCCCCGGCGCGATGGTCGCTTTCGCCACCGACGGTGTCACGGAAGCCTTCGCGCCCGACCGCCGGATGTTCGGCATGGAGCAATTGGAGGGGCTGCTGGCCGACAATCCGCCGGCCGATCCGGGCGCGCTTGTCGACCTGATCCAATCGAAAGTCGCCGCCTTCGCCGACGGTTGCCCGCAATCCGACGACATCACCTGCCTTGCGCTCGCCTGGCACGGCGAACAGGCGGATTAGAGAAGCTTGAAGGTCATCGTCAGCCGGTTGCGGCCATCGGCATATTCATAGGCGATTGAGGATGACAATTCGCGCATCAGCTTGACGCCGAAGCCGCCGATCTGGGCGGTCTCCAGATCGGTGATCTTTGTGGCCTCCGGCACCGACAACGGATCGAAGGCGACGCCGTTATCCACCAGCGTCACCACCGCGATATCATCGCCAATATCCAGTTCGACGCTGATCTCGGCGTCGTCTCCGTCGGCAAAGCCGTATGATATCGTGTTGGTCACCGCCTCGTTGAGACAGAGCTTGATATTGCCGGCGGGTTTTTCGGACAGGCCAGCCTCTGCGAACCGCTCGGCCAGCCATGCGTTCAGCCGCGATATCTCGCCAAGGCTGCAGCCGAGGTCGATACGCGCGCTCACTGGCGGTCAGGACACGACGTTGATTGCGGCTGCCTCGTCGTCCTCGACGAAGACGATCGTGTCGACGCCGGTCGAGGCCAGCACGCTGCGCGCTGCGTCATTGGGGTTGAACACCGCCAGACGGCCGCCGCGGCTGCCGATGGTCTTGGCGGACTTGACGAGAACACGGATGCCGATGGAGGCGAGGAAATCCACATTCGTCATGTCGACGATGACCTTCTTGTACGTCTCGGATACCTCGTTGAAGGGCGACTCGACCGCGCCTGCGCCCTCGATGTCGAGAGAGCCATTGAGGGTGATCTTGCAGATGCCACCCTCGAGTTCTTGCCTGTCCAATTGCATCGTCTTGTCCCCCGTGCCTCGCCTCCCGTCGCTTGCGGGTGCCGGAAGCACTTTTATGGTTTCAGCCAGCGATAACACGCCGATCGTTACGGGATTGCAACAGGACCGCCCGGCCATGCCCACTCCCGCGGAATCCGATCCGGCGCGCGGACACGCATACAATCCCGTCCATGACAGTTTTGCGACAACCGGGCGGGAGCGGGTCAGAACCCGCTCGTCACGTCGCCGCACTGGTTGTAGGAGCGCTGCCCGTCCGGCATCACCGTGTGACAGATGCGTGCCTCGGCCGTTATCGCGCCGTCCAGTTTCGAACGGAACAGATCGGCGCCATAGAGATCGGCGCGCGTCAGGTTCGCGCCCGTCAGATCGGCGCCCTGTATGATGGCGAAATAGAAGATCGCTCCGGTCAAATCCGCGCCGCGCAGATTGGCGTCGGACAACACGGCGCGCGACAGGTCTACGCCGAACAGGTCGGCGCCCGACAGGTCACAGCCGACGCAGCTGTGGGTTTCCGTCAGCTTGTTCAGGTCGGTCTCGCTGAAGGCAGCGGCCGGCCCGCTGTAAAGGATCGCGGCGGCAAACGCCGCCGCGACCCCGATCCTGATCCCCGGCAAGCCTCAGGCCTTGAGCGCCGCCAGCACGCGTTCCGGCAACATCGGAAGCTGGCGCACCCGCTTGCCCGTCAGCGCGTAGACGGCGTTGGCGATCGCCGGGGCGATGGGGGGCACCGCCACCTCGCCCATACCGCCTGGCGTATCGACGGATTCCATCAACTCGACGGTCACCTTCGGGGTCTCCGACTGACGCAACAGAATGTAGTCGTAGAAGTTCGACTCCTGCACCGCGCCGTCCTTGATGGTGATCTTCTCCTTCAGCGCCGCCGACACGCCGAAGATCGTGCCGCCTTCGGCCTGCGCGATCGTCGCGTCGCGCTGGACGACCACACCCGGATCGACCGCCACCCAGACATTGTGGACGCGGATCTCGCCGGTTTCCCGGTTCAACGATATCTCCACGACCTCGCCGATCCTTGTGTTCCAGTCGTCCGAGAAGCCGATACCGAAGGCAAGGTTCTCTTCGGGCTTGCCGGGCCAGCCGGCCATTTCGGCGGCCTTCTTCAGGACCGCCTGCCCGCGCGGGTCGTTCGCGAGCAATTCGAGCCGGTAGTCGAGCGGGTCCCGGCCGAGCGAGGCGGCAACCTCGTCGATCATCTGCTCGACGGCGAACTTCGTATAGCCGGTGCCGACCGAGCGCCAGAAGCCGAGATTGATGCCCCGGTCCTGCCGGACATAGTCGAACTCGAAGGCGCCCACATTGTAGAATGTCGCGGCTCCCTCGGTAATCGTCTCGTCCTTGCCGCCGGATTTCTCGTAGGCGTCCGGCCGGTAGCGCGCAAAGACCGAGTCGGCGACGATCCGGTGCCGCCAGCCGACAATCTTGCCGTCTGCGTCGAGACCAGCCTCGATGCGCTGCGCGGTCAGCGGACGGAACATGTCGTGCTGGACATCCTCTTCGCGGGTCCAGATCAGCTTGACAGGCGCATTGATCGCCTGCGCCACCATCACCGCATCGACGACAAAGTCGAATTCGAGCTTGCGTCCGTAACCGCCGCCGATCAGCGTCTGGTTGACGGTCACCTTGCCCGGGTCGGTCTTCAGCATGCCGGCCACCACGAACGGCACCGCGCCCGGCGCCTGGCTCGGAATCCAGAGCTCCGCGCTGCCGTCCCCCGGGAGTTTCACCAGGGCGCACATCGGCTCCATCGTCGCGTGGTACATGTGGTCGGTGGTGTAATCGCCGGTCATCACTTTCGATGCGCCTTCGATCGCGCCGGCCGCGTCGCCTTCCACGCCGAAAACGACACCCTCTACCGAGCGGTCGGCCGCCACGGCGAGGTAGTCCTGGGTCACGGCATCGCTGTCATAGCCGGCCGCCTTGGCGCCCTCGGTCCACGTCACCTTGAGCTTGCCCCGCGCCGCAAGGCACTGGTCGAACTCGGCCGCGACGATGGCGACGCCATAGGGCAATGGCAGCACCGCCTCGACACCCGGCACTGCGAGCGCCTCGGCGTCGTCCACCTTGTCCGGGCTCGCCCCGGTCACCGGCGCCCGCACGATAGTCGCGTATTTCTGTCCGTCGAGATTATGATCGATGCCGAATTTCGCCGAGCCGTTGACCTTGCCCGGCAGATCGACGCGCATCTGCGACGAGCCGACCAGCCGCCACTTGTCGCGCGACTTCAGTTCGCTGTCGGCGATTTCCGGCAGTTCGGCCGGCACCTTCGCTATTCCAGCCGCCTCGCCATAGCTCATCCGCTTGCCGGAGCCGGCATGCACGATCATGCTCGGCTCGGTTTCCAGTTCGGAGAGCGGTACGCCCCAGTCGTCGGCGGCCGCTTGCATCAGCACGCGGCGGGCCTGCGCGCCGGTGCGGCGCAACAGAGGCCAGTAGCCCTGAACCGTTCGGCTGGCGCCGGTAACCATCAGATTGCCGAAACCGGGATTTCCGAAGCCCGGCGCCACCGGCGAGAGGTCGATATCGACCTTGTCCCAGTCGGCATCGAGTTCCTCGGCCAGAATGATCGGACAGGATGTCAGCACGCCCTGCCCCATTTCGGCGGCGGGCGCATAGATGCGAATGCGGTCATCCGTGCCGATATGCACGAAGACGCTCGGCTCGATGCCGCCATCCATCGCCTTGGCGCGGCGCGCGGACGCGGGCAGCATGCACATGACGGTCAATCCGCCGGCTCCGGCGAGGAAGCCCCGGCGAGAGACGGAAAGCGGTGATTTGATGTGTTCGTTCATCGGATCAGCCCTCCATCGACGCGGCGAGTTCGATGGCCGCGACAATCCGCTGATAGGTCCCGCAGCGGCAGATATTGCCGTCCATGGCCGCGATGATCTC